>BNJT01000170.1_pt1 | contig 106401 bp, 120 predicted proteins | sample 8540491 | NCBI WGS metagenome assembly BNJT01 (sample SAMD00202455, study PRJDB9452) | human saliva metagenome | host: Homo sapiens
GGTTTAATCTTGAGGCGTCTAGAGCACCTGGCGGAGGGCACCAGCACCCCGCTGGACCCGAAGACTTTGGTGGGGGAGTAGGGGCGTTTTGATCGCCGAGCCTGCCCGACCCCTTGGCGAACTATCCGGAATTTCAGGATAGTTGATTCGTCTAGCTGCTCTCCCTCGGCATATGTGTTTTTTTCAGGTGGGTGACAGGCATAGCCCACCCGTAACTTTAAGATCGCTGGGAGACAAACAGCGTGCAGCGGCTAGTACAAAGGCTCGCGCTGACTCTGTGAAACCAAAGACCTATCGTGAGGAGTTTTTGTGCCCATCTATACACCTGAAGAATACCCGGCCGTGATCGAGCGTATTAAGACTAAAATCGCTCAGAAGAATATCGACCTAAGGCCTACTGTTCCGGAGGCAGACATTATCGCTTTTGAGCGTGCCTGCAACACCCGCCTGCCACAGGCGTACCGGCTGTTTCTGCAGGAGGTTGGTGACGGCTGGAACGACCCGGCGACGGAGGGTATTAGGGCCAGGTCCATTCACCGGCTCGCAGAGATTGAGCACAAAGACCTTTCCCTCCCCATGACGCTCACGGACGGCTGGCTCTGGGAGGTTGAGGAGGACGAAGAACAACTTAGCGATGAGTCCTTTGAGCATAAGCCGGGTAACCAGGGTGTTGAGCTCATAGATGAAGGGTGCGGCATGACCTATGAGCTGATTACTGCCGGTCCGTGTGCCGGTGAGGTGTGGAGCTTTTCGGATGTTGGTGTTAGCCCCTGCTGTGAGCGCCAGGACTTCCTGGGCTGGTTTGAGCTCTGGCTAGACAGCGACGGCGACCCTGACTATTTCAAAGACTATGTCTACGAAGAAGACGAATAGCATATGCTGCATGGGTTTACCGGGTCCTGTTTGAGAGCCTGGTGGAGCACCTGGTGAAGATACTAGTATGCCACTGAGCCTGAAAACTCTCGTGAGGGATTTATGCATTCAAAGTTATAGTCTGTCGGTATTTTCATGCAGAGAATTCAAAGAATGTAAAACTCTTGTTGTAGGTTCTACAAGCTTCATATGTTAGTTTTCCAAAATATTCTAAAAGATGAGTTCGATACCTAATACGTGTAACCTATGAACATCAGAACTCGACAATATCGATGTTATCAGGATTTTTCTCAACTTGAGTAACCGCATTCGTGGATTCGAAACCATTACTCATCATTACCTGTTTTTTGTAGATTCCCTAGTCCAGGTAGTTATACCTGAGAAAATATACTATTCAACAAGGGATCATTCATCGAAACAGCATATTACAAACAAACATCAGAATACTATTCTCATTGTTTTCAAGAAGCTTCTGTTGCCCCCATAAGGGATTAGAATCCTCAATAAAATAAGACTATACTCTGAGTAGAAATATTGCCCTATGTAAATTTAAGACTCTATGATAAGAATCTTGATGATAATAAAAATATTTTGAAATTGCCCATAATTTACTTTTTAATTGGAGACTACCACACTTATGAGTATAGTTTAAAACTATTCACGAATAAATAATCAGTATTTTATACTTCTAACTCTGGTTTCTAAGCGAAATGTATAAGTGTTTTAACTAAGAGTCATAATTTTACGAATAAAAGTTGGAATTTGTACGCTGCATCCTGCGGCTAAGAAGCGTATTGCGAGCATCATGTAACACGCTTAATGTGTTTTTATCTAATGTTGGGAAAAATTTTGTTAGCAACTCATCAGTTTTGGTCAGTAAATCATCGTGATTATTAGATTCACGGGATATTTTGTCAATATCTAAAATATGACGTTCTGCTCCAGGGACTATTGGTATACGTAATGAATTTACTTCACTTGGGACAAGTTCAAGAACCCCACCACCAAAGCTACGTCCCAAAATCTCAGCAGACAACATAGTTAAAGAGTTGTGAAAGACAGTGGTAAAATCATCAGCGTTTATAGTCTCGCCTGGAAATATTTGCCCTCGATATATCGTATCAGTTGTTAAAACTTCAGCATGATTAGAAATTACTTGAGGGAAAAAATTAGAACGTTTCGACAGCAGTAGATCACCTGCTGGAACTATAGGAACTCTGTACCATGGATAACGTACACGACATTTATAGCGTAAATTAATACCTTTTTTTTCACCAATATCCAGATATTCTTTAGCAAGATTATTATTTTCAGGTGAAGGTTTATCAGATGAAAAACTAAGCATCCAAGCAGGTAATCCACTTTCTTCAATTATTTTCCTATCATTATTATTAAATATAACTCCCTTAGAATACCTAGCTTTAGATAACATTGGAACAGCCCATTTCCAAAGGTCAAATTTATCAACTTCTGCTGAAGATAAACAAAAATATCCATTAGCACCTGTAACAGTTGATACGCTAAATTTAGCAACATCACTGATTTTTCGAATTCCCACAGCCGAAGAAACATTAGAAAATATATCATTTTCTTCTGGAGAAAGAAGATAGTTAGTCCAAGTTCCTGTGCCAGGTTCAATATTGTGTTCCCAAACCCTTTCAGTACCGTTATGGTCATGAAACTGGATTTTTTGTGAATAATCCTTTCGTGCGCTGTCCTGAGAATGTTTACGGCCGCTAAGAACCAATACTTCTTGCAAAACAGACGGGAAAGAACCAGGTTTAAAAAGATCGATTCGCATATCGGTAGCATTTGCAAGAATCCAGTTGCGTATAACCCCAGCAGATACCCCGGTAAGGAATTCAGCAGGAAGAATTACTGAGAAAACTCCTCCTTCATTTAATTTTCCAAGACTTAATATAAAGACAGGGATCCAAAGATTAGATACAGCCCGACTATTAATATTGAAATGGCTAGAAATATTTTTAGCAAGTTGTTTATCTGTTTCTGATATAAACTGAAATCTAACATATGGAGGATTCGCTAATAAAAGGTTGAAATTTCGAACATCATCTTGTGCCCATCGAAGGACGTTTTCATTAATTACATTTCCTTTAATATTATAAGAATGTAATGTATGCTCAGCTTTAGCCGCCTCTTCCTCAACGAGCTCGATTGCTGTAACACTATCCACATCTTGATACAGTTCGCTACGGGCGATACCTCGAAAGAATGCGCCGTCACCTGCCGATGGTTCCAAAATCCTTAAGTTGGTCTTCTGACCCAGTAATTCACTTGCTCGTTTGATGCAAAGGTCTACTAGAACATCTGGAGAGTAGAAGCCTCCCCGTAGCTTATTCGGGCTCACTGAGTCTTTCGTACGCACAATATATTTCCTTTACTTCAGTTTCTGAAGTATTTATCATACCTTATAGTTTAGCCTTAGTCCATCACCTCATATGAGATAATTACGACTTATGGATATAAAGTTTTTAGGGCAGCCTTACGAAAATTATACAAGTTTGGTAAATTTTATTAACGAGGCAACAAAAAATGGTAATACAGAGTTAAAGATTGCTGTTGCTTGGGCTAAACGATCAGGGCTTGGTCGTATATGGGACGCTCTTCAGGATTTTCGCAATGCTGGAGGGCATATAACACTTATTGTAGGGGTTAGTGAAGGAGGAGCTTCCAAAGAAGGTCTTGAGCTTGCCGCTCAAATAGCTGACGAGAGCTATATTTTTCATGATCCGCAACGTACGTTTCATCCTAAAGTTTACTTTGCATCATCACATGACACTAATTCGCTTCTTGTGGGTTCAAGTAATTTAACAGCAGGGGGCTTGGGGTGGAATTATGAATCTTCATTATGGATTAATTGGGAAAATAAGGAGAATAATGATCTACAGAAGGCTGTGCTTGCATGGTTTAATCAATTAGTATCTCAAGAAGGCTCATGTAGAACACTTAATGTTGACCTCATAGAGAGAATTGAAAAAAGTCCTGATATTTTCCTTATAAATGAGGGTAAATCTTCTAGGGTGGATCCTTTAAAAACTAAAAATAAATCTACTCCGCCAGAGGATAATGATAGTGCTGTAATTAGTGCGGTTGAAGGTATTTTTAAAACAGTAGAGCCTAGTAAAATAACTAAGCTACCTCCTTTGAGTAGTGAGTTGGACATCTTTAAGGGGTTATCCTCAAGGGGTGAACATAATGTAAATATAAGTGTAAGCCTGCCTGATGAAGATAATATTCAATATAGATGGTTTAGAAAGTTAGATAATACCGCCGCTCAACAGGTAAGATCTCCTAAGAGCAACCCAACTGGAAATCTTCGCTTAACTCAAGGAGAATTCAATATCGATCATAAGGTATATTTTAGAAATTGTTTCTTTGATAAACTTCCCTGGCATTCAAATAATAAAAAACCTGATGAGCAAGAAGTTTATATTGCGTTCCATGTTTGGTTCGCTGATTCTTATTTGGGAGAAAAATATCTCAGAGTTAGCCACTATGTCCGCCGTATTGCAGATCAGGGTAATGTACCTACTGTGTTACATTGGGGAGAAATAGGGCAAAAGCTTCGGGAGCATAACTATGTGGGTAAATATATTACCCTTGAGCGTACATTGGATAGCGAGTTTCATCTAATAATATCTGATATGCCTCGAGGATCTTGTCACGTCTGAATATATATTAATATATTTAAATTTTGACTGTCTTTATTTAAATTTATCTCGTAGTCAGGGAAATAATATTGTCAATTCTGGAAAATAAACTAAAAAATACTATCAATCTATTGAATTCGATTACAATACTTTTTGGTATCCGAATTGGACTATGGCCCGCTCGTCGATAATTTGTTTACGGTTGATCTGCTGATGGGTTTTGATACATAGGTAAACTTGCTGTGTACGGTCTGGCTGGGGTTAAGCGCTAATTCTTTTTATGTTGCTCATTTACCAGCCTGGTTTCTAACGCCTATAAACCAATTAAGTTTGAGCAGTGATGCGAGAAAGCGTGTTGTCGTAGTATATCCAATAAGGGAACTGAAAATGATAAGTTGTACACTATCAAAGAAGGGCATCTGGTTTCAGATGCTGATGAGTAGATCGCGAGCCTTAAGTTGTAGGGGCTTCTGCAATTGTGACGCTGACTGTCAGCAGAGCTATTTTAATTTTTTTGTGGTGCAAAGGATGATGGTCTGGATCATAATGAACATAAATACTTTGGAGAGACTCTTATGATTATTTTCAATTATAAGTAGAAAGCCTTTATCTTTTATTCTTTAAAGTCTGGAATTATAGAGTTTCGTGCTGGAACTATCTCATTTCAAGATTTATGAGTTTATCAGGAAAAGCTTCCAAATATTAGGACAAGTAGCTTTTCACCACAATCGTATACCTTTGCTCGGACTCTCTGCTTTATCCCAAAGCTCCCGCCGCTTATGCGAGTCATGAAGACAGGTTCGTGCCTCGTACGCCTCCCGGAAATTTGTCGCAAGCATCACAGGGTTTTCTCGTCGCTAGCGGTCATGGCGGGTGGCTCCTTGCGTGGTGGTTGGGGCATGCTCCTTCACCCTACCGCATCCTTATTCGCCGCCTCCAGATTTCAGCCGCTAAAAAAGGCTCTTTATCCGAATAAAGAGGCGAAAAGTACGCTTTATTCGAATAAAGAGCCTTTTTATGCAGGACGCGCAAGAGACAGGGGAGAGGAACCCCTAAACCCCTACCTGCTGGCGGTCTTGCTCCTGCAGCGGGATCGTCGTGATTTTCTCGCGCCAGGCGTGCAGTTCCTCAACGGTAGACTTCAGCCTGCTCGAAAGCTCCTTGGTCAGGCCCAGCTTATCGGTGCTGCGCGCATCGTCGCCGTGAAGATGCTGGGTGATCTCCTGCAGCTCCCCGTTTTTATGCGCCAAATACTGCCGATGCTCCACAGCCAGCGGCGGGCACTCGCTCGGCAGCCCGGAGGCACCGGTATCAATAGCGTAGCCCTGCCCCAGCGAGAAGACATTCTCCGTCGGTGCGAAGAACGAAATGTACTGCGCCCACGCCTCAACATTCATGAAAGCGGGCGCCGCGCCGGTAAAGACAGAACCCTGGAAGGTCACCGCATTGCCATACACGGAACCCCTAAAGAGCGCCTTGTCGGCATACGTCGAGTTCTGGAACCCCGCCAGACCGTAGTACAACGAGCTCGTGTAATTCGCCCACTTGCTGTACACCGAACCCTGAAAATCAGCCCAACCGTTATAGACAGACCGGCGGAAGTACACATCGCCGCCGTAACGGCAGTTATTGAAATGCACGTCGTCCGTGTAGACAGACCCGCTGAAATCCGCCCGATGATAGGTGCAGTCGCCAAAACTCGCCACCCGCGTGTACACGCAGTTATGGAAGTTCGCCTGATTATGATAAACGGAATTGTTGAAGGTTACCGTGCCGGTATAGACGGAGTTATGGAAGTTCGCCTGATTATGGTACTCAGAACGGCTGAAATCCACCGCGCCAAGGTACGTTGAGTTACGAAACACCGCCCAGTTGCGGTACGTGGAATTCACGAAAGTTACCACCTCATGGTACGTAGACCCGCTAAAGTTCGCCTGATCCAGGTACAGGTTGCCGCTAAAGTCTGCGGTGCTGCGGTATACGGAATCGTTCAACGATGCCGCGCCGTGGTACGAAGACCCGCTAAAGTTCGCGTGCGCCAGATAGGTAGAACCGCGGAAATCCGCCCAGTTGCGGTAAATCGTGCCGCTAAAATCGGCTTCGTGCATGTAGGTGCACCCGCTGAAATCAGCGGTCTTATTGAAGAAGACTCGGCTGAACTCGATGGGGTAGAAGAAGGTGCTCCCCGAAAAATCGTATTCAAAGTTCGTCCACGGGCCATCCTGGTAGCCGCCCGCATCCGAGGGGGCGCGCAGACGGTCACGAATCTGCTGCATCAGACCGAAACGCAGCTCAGCTTCTTCGCGCAGAAGGGCACTCTTCGCGTGAAATGCGCCGTGCGTAAGCTCCAGGGCGTGCGGGTCAAAAATCGGCGGAGACTGAATGTACCCGCTGACCTTATTGACGATGCGCTGCCCCTCCTTATTGCGGTCTTCGTAGCTTAAAGTTTCGTCCTCAAGGCATTTATCGACGAGCGCAAGCAGGGTATAGAGACTTTTCTGCCGCGTTTTCGCCTGCTGATCCTCAAGCTGAGCGGTAGCTTGCTGGTAGATAGACTCACGTTCTGCACGTGTAACGCCAAAAATATCAACGCTTTTGTGGGCGACCGTCGCCACGCTTGGCCGGTTCCGGCGGGTGAATACGATGAGTGCGAGAACTGTGAGCACACCGCCGATCGCATACAGCACAAGTGAGAGAGTGGTTTGTTTGGTGAGGAATGGAATAATAATTGCGGCTATCACGCAAAGGATCGCACATATAAGAATCGACCAGGCGATAGGTCTGGCAGTCCGCGGCTTAGAAGGTTCTAAAAGCGGCGGCTCTGTAATGCTTTGTATGCGTGACTCTGCGTTGAGGCGGTGGTCGTCCATGACGGGGCTCCTTGTGGCGAGTGGGTGTCTAATGCCGTACTTGTCGTAGAGCTAGTCTTCAGCAGGAATTTTACACCTTTAAGTTGAATCTGAGACACCCCACGCCACATAAACAGTGTTCCAATATTCCGTGACAAGGCGTTATTTTGGTAACACTGCACTTAACAGGCGGTACTTTTACCCGCTCTTATGCGCCGTTACGCGCGAGAATATGCGGGGTATCTAAAATCCAGAAGCGAAGACCGTGTTCCCCATGCAATTTTTCGCTATCGCTTTGGTATCGCTGCGAAAAGTTTTGGACAGAGAGTGAGCACCCGACGGAAGAACGAACGTCGGGTGCTCACTAGGGAGGTGCTCTCACTGACACTGTGCGAGGGTCTGGAGGGGTCTACCCATCCCTCCGTACCGCGTGCATGTAAAACGTCAAGCACGCCACAAACTCAAGGGGCACGATCGTGAGCGTCCACAGCGCATCCAGCGCCAGGTTACCGCTCGTAAGCAGTCGGAACCACAGCGGAGAAACTGCCACACACAGTACCGCGCCTAAAGCATTGACGGACCGCACCAGCCCGGTGCCCATCCGAAAATTGAAGCACACGTTCGCAACAATATGCCCCAGCGCGTATACCAGAATGAACTGCCCCATCGGGTGGAACAGTATGTGGCTCCAGTCGCTAGTCAAATCGCCACTCACCAGAAGCGCGAAGAACGTCATCACATACGGGAGTACCATAAACAGAACGCGTACCGTGTACCCCACGGATGCCAACGTATGCCTGAAGGTAACCTCACCCGAGCCACGCTGCGGGATGCCGTGCGCACGCTCAACGCCGCCTAGGGCGGTGTACGCTCCCGCAGATGCTGCTCGTGTGCTCATGATTCCCCCAAAATATGGTTCGCAAGCATGTCTGGTGTATAGGTTGAGTTTCTATACTATGCCTTTGCGGCATTAAAAACCCTCATACTCAGGGATGATTTATCAAAACTTAATGTTCGTAAGCTAAATACAGCTCAGATATACACATGTTCAACCGAGGGTCTGAAGGCGTTATACCGGGGAAGAAGCACGAGTGTCTAGTAAATAAGGCATGACGTCACAGTCTGTAACAAATCGGCCGATTAGGCAGGTTTTTTTCTAGGACTAGAAGTGTCTGCAGTCCTTTGACGGGGTACACAGGCATTTAGTCCCAAACCGTGCCAGCCGATAGTTTTTCCGCCGTAGAGCCTGGTGTTTTTTTCACAAGAGCGTGCATAAAGGTCGGATGCGCCAGGACCGTACCCGGCGCATCCGACCTTAGACTGTGAGAAAACGACCGCCTATTCGCGTGCTAACCTCTCGGGTTCAACGTCGTCCTTCGGCTGCTCGATAATCGAGCGAGCCGAAGCAATAATCACGCTCAGAATAATATCCGCCATGATGAAGATATAGGCTCCGGCTGAAGAATCCTCACCCGACCAGCCAGCATAGACGATCGCCGTGACGATCAGCAGAATAATACCCAATCCGGCGCTAATTCCATTCAGGATGCGCATGCCCTTCGTAGACTTCGAGCGCACCGCGAAAATGCACGCCGCAATCTGCACGAGCATATACACCGCGCCGCCGTAGCCGAGCATCATGTTGAAGGTTCCGCCGCCACCAAAGCCGAAGCCATACATCACCAGGCATGCGGCAAGCAGAACGGTACGAATCGCGGTTACCGTAACAATGGTCTTGAGCTCGCGCGAACGTTTCTGCTCGGGGGTTTTCTCGGCATTTGCAGGCACCGCCCCTGTAGTTGCGGCTATCTGACCGCTTGCCGGTGCTCCGACCGATACCGCTGGGGTGTTTCGCCGTAATGATCGGAATTGCGGATGCGGGCATGGTGTCTTCATACACCTTCTTAGTCCCGGTTTTCTCTGCGGAAGCCTGCGCCTCGGATGCGGCGGAGTCGGCAGGGGCACTAGACCCGCGCTCTGCCCGGGCGGCAGACATCGTATCGGCAATGGACGGGAATGCGCCCTGTTCCTGGGCCTGGGCGGGAAGCTGGCGGGTCCTCACGTCTTCCGCGTTGCCAGCCTCGTCAGCATCCGGGCGCGAGATGGACTGCGGAATGTTATCGGCAGGTTCAGCCTCCAGTGCCTCCGCGTGTGCAGCGGCGGGTTCAGGAGCCTCAGAATCCTGTGGTTTCTCCGAAAGATATGAGCTTAGCGGGCCCCTGCTCAGGTCGGCTCTGTACCGGCAGCTGACGGGTCTGCGTATTTTTCGTGGTGCACAGCCTCGTCAGCATCCGGGCGTGAAATGCTCTGGGGAAGCGCCTCCGCAGGGGTGTTCGTATCGATCTCAACGGCGGCGGGTTGAGCGCTCTCGGTCTCGGCAGGCTGGGTTTTTGAGGTCTGTGATCCCCACGGCGTGGACTGGGCAGCGTGAGCACTCTCGGCAGGGGAATCCTCGGCAGATTTCTGAGCGGGCTCTTGAGTCTTCGCGTCTTGCGGATCCTGCGCTGCCTGCGGGGTTTGGGCGGGTGCATCCGGCCCAGCATCCTGAGGGGGCAGCGAGTTTTGGGCAGGTGATTCTTCCTGCACGTGCTGCACAGTCGTCGAAGTCTGAGAGCGTCGAGGATTGCTGAAAGGCGCACCTCCCTGGTGGTGCGAATCCTGTATGCGCTCAGAGGTATGAGGATTCTTATCGCTCATCGTGTCTCCCTCGGATGCTGTGGCTGGTGTTAAAGTCTGTGGGCAGGTGTTGAGCCGGTGCGGGCGGGGTGGTTTTCCGCCTAGAAAATCCAGCGGGTGCTAGGCACCGGTAAGAGCTCAGCTAAGGCGCGGTCAGCGGTATGGCTAGGCTGCGAACTGGAATTTCGCGGGATAACCTCTGCAATAGTACCCAAAACGGGCACGAGTTGCCTAAACACCCCGGAAATATTGGGCTCTTTAAGGATAGCGAGAGATATCTCCAAGTCAGCGTACAACACGAAGTTACCTTGCACAACACCATATGTATAGTCGAGCTTGAGTCTGCAGTCGGATGCGCGGCAGGCACCCTTTTTCGGGTGTGTGTATAGCCCGGAAAACCCGATGAATCTTTGCCCGCAGTACTGTAGGCATGAAGCCGACGGCGGGTAGAAGAAACTGAACACACCTAAAATAGATGCACTGTAAAGTAAATCATTATAGCCGCATCCACACAAGAAACCTGTGCATGCCGCCTGTGCGACACGCGTGAAGTACGCGAAATTCCCCTTACAGGCGCTCAGCCAGCCGAGTCTTAACGCTGGCCAGACGTTACGGTTTGCGGGATGTGCTGTGTTTTGTTGCCCAGGCGCATCCACAGGTATTTGACACCCCATGCCGTGCCGACCGCTACCGCGAAAGGCGCATACGCCTGCCATTCTTGCCCGGCGAACCCAAGAATCAGGGCGCAGGCGCTCAGCGGGGCGTTCATCGACAGGCTCAGGAAAGTGACCGCACCCAGCAGCCCGGCTATCCCGAGAAGTTCTGATGTATGAAGCGCTCCCGCGCCCGGTTGAAGTTGAGTCAGCGTCGGGAAACACGAGGATTAGAGCGCCTGTAAGCACGAAACCGCAGGCGGAACCCAAGGCTAACCCCGGTGTGAGCGTGCCTCCGTAGGCGCCGTTCCGCAGGCTCGCCACCACCAGGATCGCTTTAGCTGCCAGCAACGCGAGGGCATAGAGAAGCGCCTGGCCTAAGGCGGTCGCGTCAAGCCTGCTGGAGCTCGAAGATAAACCGGATGCGGCATCGAAAAATATGCTGGGTCAGCGGTCGGCCGTTCCCCAGAATCTCCGGCAGGAAAAATCGAGGTCACCGCCACCAACGCAAGTACCAGGGAAGTCGCCAGAGCACGTTCCGATTCGTGGTCTTGCGGCTCTCTGCGCGTTGAGACGCCGCCCGGAACCACAGCGCCAGGGGAGTGATAGCCAGACCAAGAACAACCGCGAGCAGCAGCGATTCACCGGTGGTCTGCAGCTGCGGGACGGGGTAGGTGGGCGCATCCGGAATTACCAGATGCGCGGTGCAGGTTGCCACAAAAATCAGGATCGCACCCGTGAAAATATTGCGCAGTGACAGGGCTAAACCGAGAGCCTCAAACAGGAAAACAAAACCGCCCACCGGAACCTGGTACACAGCCGCTAAACCCGCCGCCGCAGCCGAGGCTACCAGCACCGGGCGCACGGTCTGCGGGATGCGCATCAGATCCGCCAGACGCCCAGCAAACAGTGCGCCCAGCTCGCGCGGGGCAACCTCTTTACCCACCGGCGCACCCGCACCCACGGCCACAATCTGAGTGAGGCTGTGCAGGGTTTGCCGTAGAAATCCCGGGCGGCGCTCCTGCGGAGCTTCGCCGCGAATCTGCGCTTTAACAGACGCCAGCTTAGTGCGCCGCTGAAGTAAAAACCAGATGATAGAGACCGCCGCGCCCACCGCGATCAACACCAGCACACGTCGAACGGTATCGCTGTGATCCGTCACGATCGGATGCTCCGCCTCCGTATGCCCGAACGTGAGCTCCTGCATGATATCCAGGAGGTAGTGCAGAATAATCGCCCCGCCACCGGTGGCCGCGCCAACCAGCACGGTGCACAGCAGAAGATGGGCACAGCGAATCAGACGTGTTTTCATCGTTTTACATTCTAGTCGCGAACCGCAACCCTTTTTTGTATCGGAATACAGGCGGAGAACAGTCGGATCCGGTGTTGGATTGTATGCTAGATAACAAACCCTGTGGTGCGGGCGGCATGCGCCCCGCGACACGAACGAAGCAGACAGTAAGGATCGAAGATGACCGAACATATAGCATTCCTCGGCACCGGCTCCATGAACGGTTCCATCGCTGCCGGGCTCATCGCGGGCGGGTACCCCGCAGAAGCTATCCGCGCCACCGTGCGCAGTAAAAACTCCATAGACCGCCTGCGCCATCAGTTAGGGCCTAACGGGCGAGGCGCCGTCGTGATCGGGTGCGAGCTCAAGCCCGAAGCCAACCGTGAGGCGGTCAGCGGCGCATCCGTAGTGCTTCTGGGGGTTAAACCCTATGGAATCGTCGAGCTGGCGCGCGAAATTTCGCCCGCTCTCGCCCCGGATGCACTCGTCATTTCGGTGGCGGCAGGAGTCACCCTCGATACGCTGCAGAAGGCTCTTCCTGCGGGGCAGCCGGTGATCCGCTGCATGCCCAATACGCCCTCAAGCGTGGGTAAAGGCGTGCTGGCGATCTCGGTGAGTGAGGCAGTGACTGAGAAGCAGCTTGCGCTCGCCGAGAAGATCCTAGAGACCGTAGGCCTAGTAGTGCAGGTGCGAGAAGACCAGATGGATGCGGTCACCGCCGTTTCAGGATCCGGCCCCGCCTACGGGTTCCTGCTGGCAGAGACTATGGCGAGTGCCGGTGTGAAGCTCGGTCTGGATGAAGAGACCGCACAGAGGCTCGCATCCGCAACGATTGCGGGAGCAGGGTACCTGCTGGATAGTAACCCGGATGCCGCCGCCCTGCGTAAGGCTGTTACCAGCCCGAACGGAACCACGGAGCGCGCCATCAATACCTTTATTGACAAGGGACTTTTCGATCTCACCGAGGATGCTATGCGCGCCTGCGCCGCCCGCTCTGCAGAGCTGAGCGAACAGTACACGGCTGACTAGCCCCCGCCTCCTGCCTACTCCCTACATAAAAAGAGCCTTTATTCACATAAAGGCTCTTTTTATGACGAAGAAGGGGAAGACAGAACCTACGGGCGGGCCGCGAAACGCTCGATCAGATCCACCTGCCCCGAGACAATCAGAATATCCCGGGAATGGATGCGCGTTGCCGCATCCGCATAGGTAAACTCCTCGCCAGGAGACTTAATGCCCACCACAGACACCCCGTATTTCGCGCGAATATCCGACTCCGCCAGGGTGAACCCGTGAGTCTCCTTCGGCGGGCGCATCTTAGCAATCGCGAAGTCGTCGTCGAATTCGATATAGTCCAGCATGCGCCCCGACACCAGGTGCGCGGCGCGGCGCCCCGCATCCGCCTCCGGGTAGACCACATGATGCGCGCCAATACGCTCTAGAATCTTGCCGTGTGAGGGGGTGATCGCCTTCGCCCAAATCCGCTCAACCCCCAGATCGACCAGGTTCGCGGTAATCAGCACGGAAGCCTCAATCGAGGTACCCACACCCACAACCGCAGACCCGAAATCACTTGCACCCAGCTGCCTGAGCGCGTCAATATCGCGGGCATCTGCTGAGACCACGTGGGTGAGCACGCCCGTCCATTTCTGCGCAATCTCGGGGTCTTTCTCAATGGCGAGAACCTCTTTATTCTGGGCGTGAAGCTGGGCGGCGGTCGCCGAACCGAACCGTCCCAACCCAATAATCAGTACGGGGGCGTTATGGTTACTAGCCAATGACGGGCCTTTCTTCGGGGTACTTATACAGGCGGCGGCGAGACCTCAGCGCCAAACCGGTGGCGGCGGTAATGGTGCCGATTCGCCCAATAAACATGAGCAGGGAGAGCACATAGATGCCTGAGGGCGGCAGTTCCGTGGAGAGCCCATTTGACAGCCCGCATGTTGCGTATGCGGAAATGACTTCAAAGAGCACGCGCGCGAGCGGCTGGTCTGTTATCGCCAGCAGAACTCCGGTGCCCACAAGTACAATTCCGGTGCTCATCATCGTCACCGAAATGGCGATGCGCAGCGCCGACACCGGGATAGTGCGCCCGAAAGTCATCACGAATTGGTCGCCGCGTGCCTCCGCAATAATTGCAAGCATAATCACGGCAATCGTGGTGACTTTCACGCCGCCTGCGGTAGATGCTGAGCCGCCGCCGATAAACATGAGCACATCGGTTATGAGGGCCGGTGACCGGGCGGATATCGTTCATGTCGACCAGGTTGAACCCGCCCGAGCGCGTCATGATGGAAGCGAAAAATCGAGCTGAGAATCTTCTCACCCGCGCCGTAATTGCCGATAGTACGCGGATTTGCCCATTCGGCTATGCCCCAGAGCAGGGCACCCAGTGCGAACAGGATGCTCGTGGTTGTCACCGTGAGTTTGGTCGTTAGGGTCCAGTCGCGGGGGCGGAAGGGTTTCTGCTGAATCGTCATCAGCACGGGGAACCCGAGTGCCCCCAAGAACACGGCGATACTGACGGGTGCGAGTACGAAAAAATCGTGTCCATAGGGTACTAAGCCATCGGAATGCGGGGTGAACCCGGCGTTATTAAAGGACGAAATGGCGTAGAAAAATACCGTGCCACAGGCTGGTGGGCAGGTTCTCGCCAGAAGCAGAAAAACGCGGGGTGAGAACGAGGGCGATCGTCGATTCGATCCCGATTGAGGTATAAGCGACGGTACGAAGCACGCTGCCGACCTCACCGAGACGCCCGATACTGAGCTCTTCCTGCGCGATAAGTTTAGAGCGCAAACCCATTTTCCGCCCGATCGCCAGGGCAAGAAGCGAGGTCATGGTCAGCGCACCTAAACCACCAATCTGACAGGCGAGCAGAATCATAACCTGCCCGAATACTGACCACTGGGCTGCTGTTGAAACGGTTGTCAAACCGGTCACGGTCACCGCACTGGTGGCGGTGAAGAATGCGTGGTGAAATGGCGCAGGTTCGCCCGTGACCGAAGAAATCGGCAGGCTCAACGTTACGGTGAAGAAAATGATCACCAGAAAGAAGGACGCGATAGCGGTTCGCGAAGGTGAGGAGAAGACAGTCGTATCAATAAGGTTGCGCAGCTTCTCGTAGCTTCGGATATCGAAGGGGTTGAAGCGGCGAGTGACCTCTTCCTGTTCATACATCATCGGCGATGTAGACGGAACTTTGCCGATAGCGGTGGAGATGCGACCCTCAGAAATCGCGCACCCGTTTGCGCTGATGCGCGCGCAGACGACGTAGATAGCGTCCCACGGGTGCCTCCTTTCCGATCGTGCGCAGAGTTTGGGCGGGGTACGTACGGTCTTGGTGGGGATGTTTAGCTTTCTCTAGTGTATCGCCCAGGCATGCAGCTGAGCGGAACATCATAGGTATTTCTAGGGATAATGTTGGAACGGTTGTTGTGGTGCATGCACTGTACGGGCGTGTATATGCCCTAAACGGTATATAGCTAGAACGGAATATTATGAGCATTTGGTAATATACGCGGAAAGCTTAGCGAAAAACCGCGTAGTTTCGGGCTAGAACCCATAAAACAGGTATCGAGCATACGCCGAAATATGTCATAATCGCTATATGCAATCAGACGTTTTTTCAGTGATCGCGGACCCCACCCGCCGCAATATCGTTCATCTTCTGGCTGAACAAACACGTACTGTTGGTGCCGTTGTTGAGCACTTGAACATGAGCCAACCCACTATTTCAAAGCACCTTAAGGTTCTACGTGAGGCACGGGCAGTCACCGTGCTGGTCGAGGGGCAGCGCCGCCTCTATTCGCTGAACCCTGAAGTATTTGACGAGATCACCGCCTGGGTTGCCGATATACAGGCGATTGCACACAGCACGAAGGAACAGCGGGAGTCACAGATTAAACAGGCTTCCGTGATTGAGGTTGTCGATGTTGTCGAGTCCTCAGGCGATGACACCGCGAAAACCGAAAAGACTGAAGAGCCCAGCGCCGAGGCCAAGACTGAGAAAACTGCGCACGCTGGCGAGTCTGAGACCAACGAGCAAAAACAGCAAGATCAAGATACAGAGCAGCGCCCTAAAGCTACCGGTAAAACCACCGATGAAACCGCTGGTGAAGCTGCCACTGCCCATGCTCAAGATGTACAAGATCGAGATAAGACCTCGGATTCGGATGCGTCCGCCCAGCCTGCAGAATCCTCGTCTGTCGTTGAGCAGCCTGAGCCGACGCCTCAGGAACGTGTATCCAAGACCCTTTCGCAGCGCAAGCGTTTCGAGGCTTTCCCCGGTTCTACCGGTTCCGCGAACGCTGGTGTGAAGCCCGGAGCGAGCCTTTCGAGCGAGCGGGATGCCGAGAAGGCTTCCGGGCAGAAAGATCGCGATGGGCAGGGCGCTTCCCACGAGACTGGCGCTCATGATTCGCACGCTGAGGGCGAATCGTCTGCTAAGAAGAAGACGACGACCGCCGCGATTGCAAAACCCGCTATTTTTGATGATGAGGCACGTTCTGCCGAGAGCTCGGTGACCTCCGGTCTGGGGCCGAAGACCTCGACTAAATCTGCCGCGCGCATCGTGTCAAAACCCGCTCAGCAGGCGGCACCCGCCGCATCGGAAGAGGGCACAGAAACCGCCGGAACCGTTGAGGAAAACGAATTTATTCCCATGCGTCCTTTCACGCCTTCGGGGTCTTCCTATCAGGAGAAACCGCAGCAGTCCTATGGGTATGACGACGGAATTGATGACGGTCAGCAGGGGTTCTCGCCCGAGGCTCGCGGCTTTGTTCCCCGGTCAAAGTCGCAGGATAGGACCACCGCACAGGCAAAGCCGGAGGCAGTAAAGAGCGAGAAGACCGACAAAGGCGTGTCAGCTCAGAAGGACGCTGAATCGTCTGTGAAGGGCGCCGAGCAGACTAAGGCTCCTGCGCGTTCGCACGATACGAAGCAGCCTCACATTGAAGCCCAGACTCAAGAGCGCACGCACGTTTCGGGCGCTCAGCAGCCTGCCCAGCAATCCGAGGGTGCTAAGCCTGTGAAGCCGAGCTCCGCCGAGTCTAAACAGACCTCTCACGCCGCGAAGGCCGAAGCGCAAAAAGCCCGTGAAGGACGCTCACGAGAGTGCTCAGGCAAAGCCTCAGAAACCCGAATCACCTTCGCAGCAGGCTCAGATCGCCGCAAAAAAACAGAATCGGCTCAGGCACAATCGGTCCGTGAAGAGGTTTCTGCCCCGAAGCCGGGTTCGGAACGGGCGGCGCAGGCGCATACCGGAAAACCCGGTGCGAAAACCGAAGCGCAGACCGTATCTCAAGAGGCCCCGGCCCAGGCTGCGAAACCCGCCGAATCCCCGATACAGGCGGCTGCATCCGAGAAGAAACCCGAGGATAAGCCCGCCGAAACCACGGCGACCAACGCACAAACCGCCACCCAGCCCGGCACATCTTCTACCGTGAGCTACGGCATCGACACTGCCGAAAAGAGCACGGAAAATGGGGAACGTGCGGTACAGGGTACTGCGCAGAAAAAGCAGACCGAGAAAGGTCAGGGGAACGCTGGCTCGCCCGATACCAAGGAACCGGCAAAACCCGCAACGGTTAGGTCTGCCGAAGGTACCGCTTCCACAGGTGCTGCAGCAAAAAAACTCAGGAGTCCGAGAAAAAGCCGGCGACTCAGGTGGAAGAGCCATCGTCAACCGCTCAGGAGCCGCAAAAATCGGGTGCTGAAACCCCAGCGGAAGCTGCCCCTGCCGCTGCACAGAATATGACGCAGGCACAGTCCGAAGAGGCTAAGGCAGTGGAAGCTAAACTCGCCGAGAATGCGCCGGTCAAATCAGATTCCGTGACCTTCACGGCGGTGCTGCCCGTCGTCACCCCGGAAATGAGTTCCGTGCAAGGTGCCCGTCCTCAAGAGGACGAAGAGGCAGCCGATGCCTCTGACAAGACGAAGAGTGCGGCATCCGAAATCTGGTAAGAACGAGGAACTTCCGTACCAGACACAGACGGAATACACCTCAGCATTCGGCACTGCAGATACCCCGAAAGAACCCCCGCGCGGGCTGCTTTCACGCGTTTTCGGAAGGCGCCGGTAACATGGATATTTCACAGCATACGTCTCGTGGTGTTGTGCGGTATAGACCGCACGCGTGCACGACGGTTCTCATAGCATCCCACTTCTAACTCGTATAAACGGAGTTCTCATTGGCTATTCATCGCAAGATTCTGCGCTGGCTTGAGACCGAGCTCTTTGAAGGCAATATTCAGCTCGGTCAAAGCCTTCCTGACGATCAGCGGATTGCCCACGCCATCGGTGTGGGGCGTTCCCGAACCCGAGATGCACTCAAAACCCTTGAAGATATGGAATTGATGCGCCTGTACTCTGGGCGCGGCAAAGAGATCATTCCTTATCTCTATGAGGAACCGGCGGCTGCGGCCGCGGGACCCATTCGTCTGCACATGTCTACATCGCGTTACCCAACCCGCGATATGCTGCAGACCCGCATCCTGCTTGAGAGCTGGGCGGTATCTAATATTGACCCCGACAAGGTCTCATTTGATGAGGTTGATGAGGCCCTTGAGACGCTCCAAGACGATACTCTGAGTATTGGTGAGTTTCTTGACCAGCTTTTGACCTTCCACCACCGGCTGGTGCGTTTGGCGGGTAACGAACTGGTCGTGGGCTTGCTGGTTGCGATCCGCCAGTCTTCCTTCGATTCCCTGCTGTCGCTTATGGGACGTTTGCCGCTGTGGAGCAGCACGATGACGCGCATCCGGGTGGAAACCGTGCCATTGTAGATGCTGTCAAGGACGGCGATGCCCGCACCGCGCGCGAGCTAATTGCCCACCAGCTGCAAGAGCTATACTCCGAAGCTGGCATAGAACTGGATCAGGCGGCAAATACCCCGAACGGTATGCCTGGTGACCCCTCTGAGGACGACGAGGAGTTCCAGGAGGAGGAATACTCCGAGGAAAGCACTGATTCTTCCGAAGAACCCGAATCCGACGCTGACGTGGAAGAACACGAGGAAGCGGAGCCTGAGCAGGATATCGACGAGAGTATTCCCGAATCAGAATATAAGGCTGAGCAGGAGAAATCTCCGGCCGCGCAGCTTCCAAAAATTATTCGTGAAGGAAGCACCGTTTCACGCCGCCGTCAAGGGCGTATGCGCGTGCCGACCCCGGTGGCCGTGGGCTTCGAGGAAGATAAACCCGAGGAGACCGCATCCGCCGAGAACACGGGTGATACCCCCACGGCTGACATTCCCGAGCAGCAGGAAACAGTGGAGAGTACCCACGAGTCTCCGATCGATCCCCTTGAGGAAACCGCAGCGCACGAACCCCAGCTTGAGAGCGTGCAGCCCGAATTTGAGGATGACGTTCTGCCGGTTGACGAGCCCAGTGAGTCTGTATCTGACGATGCACAGGACAAAGAGTCTGCTAAAGAGATAACTGCAGAAAAGGCTCCCGACAAGTCTGCTGATGGATCCGAAAAATCCAAGTCTTCGGAAGAAGCACAGGATGACTCTGCCTCTCACGAAGACTCAACTGAGGGCACCGAGGATAAAGACGCTGAAGAGACACCCGACGAACAAGAACCCGTCAGGGAAGTCTATGTCGAGAAGGCTCCGGTAGGTAAAATCTCCGCCGAAGAGCTTGTGGCGACCGGCCTTATTCCGTGGCGCACCATGGGACAGCAGGCCGAGAGCGGAGCCTCAGCCCAGGCCGAGGGTGAGGGGGGGGACGATGTTATTCGTGCGCCCCTGCGCCGAAACGTGCCGCCCGTGCGCCCCGCGCAATTCTCGCCGAGCAAGTCTGAAAAGTCAGAGAAACAGGAGAAGCCCGCGAGCGAGCGCATCAGCCTGATTCGCCGCGTTCGCCATTACTTCGGTCTTGATTTGCCGCATACCCAGGCGGTCAAGCTGGTTGAGGCGCAGGAGGCGGCCGAGCAGAAAGCCGCAGACAACGCGAAATTTGCGGCAGAACCTCCCAAGGTAGAGCCTAAGTCCGCTTCTGCTTCATCGCCTGAGGATGCCCCTGCCGCTGCCTCCGCCGAGGCCTCCAAGTCTTCGGTTGCTGAGCAAGAGCGGGAAGCTTCCACAGAACCGAAGAAACCAGCGGCGGAGCCATCACCGGCGAAGGCGGCAGAGGCTCCCAAGCCTGCTGAGGCGTCGAAACCCTCGAAGCCATCGAGCGATGTAACTTCTAAGAGCGCCGAGCCCGCGCCGGAGGCAGCACCTTCGGATAAGACAGATTCGAAGCCTGCTAAGCCTGCGGAAAAGCCCGCATCCGCTCCCGCACAGAGCGTAGATTCGGCGAAGCACGAGAAACCCGCCACAGAGACCCCTCAGACGGATTCTTCTGACTCTGTGAAGGCAGAACCTTCGGATGCGCCCGTTCAGAGGGCGGCGGCGAATGTCGAGTTGGAGGAAACTCCGGAAGAGATACGTTCTGAGCTGCAGAGCGCGATTACTCTGGACGAGCCTTCACCCGATTCGGTGCCGACCCCGACCGCTGAGCCCGTGGCGGTTAAACGCCCCAATCGCAAGGATTCAGAATCTCAGGCTCCGGCGAAGAATGTTTCGGTTGCGGCTGCAGCCATACCGCAGCCCGTTCCAGCGGTTGCCCGCCCGGAAACGGCTAATCTGAGCGGTGTCGATTCGACTCCGGTTGCTCCTGCGGTGAACGAAACTAAGAATAAGCCTGTGGAATCTCAACCCAAGCAGAAGGCTCAGGCAGATACCGAGAAAACACCGGTAAAACCCGCCCCGTCACCTTCGGAGATTGCCCAGGCATCAGCAAAACCGGCTTCGAAGAAACCCGAGACGAAAAAGCCTGCGCCCGTAGCAGGTAGCGCCTCAAAGTCTGCATCCGCTAACAAGAAGGCTCTGACGGCGGTAGACGCTAACGGTGCTCCGAATCCTTTTGAGGGTTTCGACGTCCTGGGAGCTGTCGAGCGTGCGCATGCGGCGGAAGCGGCTGCTGCTCAGAAGAAGCAGGCAAAGAAGCAGAACCCCGCAAGCGAAGCTAAAAAACCGGCTCAGAACGGTGCTTCTAAGGGTGCCAGTGCCCTCTCGAAGGGGAAGAAGAACCGCAAGAGGCGCCACTAGCGCTATCACGCCACCATCTGGGGCGGCGGGAACTCGGGATTATGTACCCGTGGTTCTCGCCGCCTCATGTATATCCGCTGCGGTGGAAAAGACACCGGGGGCGAGAGAAAGTTCGCAAAATCGAAGGTTTTCTGCCCTTCAAATGGTGAAAATAGGCTATTACCTTGTACCCTAGGAAGGTAGCGTTCTCAAAACGCTTGGGTACTGCTGTGCCTAAAATGCCTTTTAGAGCGTTTATACCGGTATAAACATACCCGGGTAGCTACCAAACCGGTTTGGTTTGGCCGGGTCTAGAAAAGTGAGGAAATCCTATGGGTTCCGTTATTAAGAAGCGCCGCAAGCGTATGTCCAAGAAGAAGCACCGTAAACTGCTTCGCAAGACTCGCCACCAGCGCCGCAATAAGAAGTAATTAAGGCTTCTGCGCCCCGCATCCAGCAGGTTCAAACCGCAAGGATGCGGGGCGTTTTTGCATCTGGCGCACCAGTGCGTGAACCTAGATGTGGCGCTGTGACCTGCTATATATTCCCTGACCGAGCATATGTGCGAACAAGAATATAGAGCACAGGGGAACATAACTATCAGACATATATCGCGTGCAGACGTGGGCACACAAGATCGCGCGGCAGAACCTCAAGAAGATGCACGGGTATACACTGGGAACTATGCCTGAACCTGTCATTGAACTTTTGACCCGTCCCGGATGCCATCTCTGCGAAGATGCGCGCCTAACCGTAAGCGAAATCTGCGCCGAATACGGCCTAGACTATACCGAGCTCGATATTACCGATAACCCGGATCTGCTCAAACGCCACGAGACCGAAATTCCGGTGCTGCGCATCGACGGCGAAGCGAAGGATTTTTGGCGTATTAACCCCAAACGCATGCGCAAGATTCTCGACAAGAAACTTGCCCGCTAACCGGACACTTCGCAATATATTTTGGGGTAGCGCCGAAAGTCTGAGAAACTGAGAGAATGACTACTCAGCCCACGGTTACGGTTCACCTGATGCGCCACGGCGAAGTTCACAACCCCGAACGCATTGTCTACGGTCGCCTGCCACACTACGCTCTCTCCGAGAAGGGGCAGCAGATGGTGCGCATGAGCGCCCAAGAATTTGCTCAGCGCGCGCAGGACGGTGCCAAGATTGTGCATCTGGTATGCTCACCCTTGCTGCGCACCCGCGAATCTGCCGCGCCAATCACCGAGCTGCTGGGTCTGGAAGCACATGCGGATCAGCGGGTTATCGAAGCCGATAACTATTTTGAGGGCGAGCATGTCACCAGGCAGGGCCTTCTGCGCAACCGTGAACACTGGGGCAAACTCTACAACCCTCTGCGCCCATCCTGGGGGGAACCGTACCTTGACCAGGTAAAACGCATGGCATCCGCTATTCAGGATGCGGCACGCACCGCCTACAACAAAGGCGGCGAAGGCGCACAAGCGATTATTGTCTCGCACCAGCTGCCCATCTGGGTCACCCGCCTGGGGTTAGAAGGCCGCTTGCTACAGCACGACCCGCGCACACGCCAGTGTAACCTTGCCTCGATCACCTCCCTCGACTTTAAGAGCACGGATTTTGACCATGAAATGCCGCAGGTGAGCGGATACTCCGAACCCGCCTCGCCCCTGTACGGCGGCGTGATTCAGCTTCCCGGAAGCTAGTCTCCTACAGTTTAAGAACGCAGGCCTTCGCACACACCGATGCCGCCACCAGCTGGCACGGAAGGAAAGCATGAACCCTATGCCAAAACCCACGACGCCAAATATCCCACTTACTCGCCGCGCGCTTCTGCATACGGGTGTGGGTATTTGCGCCACCGCCGCAGGTGCTGTGCTCCTCTCGGCGTGCTCATCCAGCGATGATTCCCTAGCGAAACAGGCAAATTCGGGTGATAACAAAGGCTATATCGCGGGCGATGGTTCCGTCACCGAATACCAGGAAGCCGAACGCGGTGACCCTGTCGCCTTCACCGGCGAACTCTTCGACGGAAAAAAACCGTAACCGCCGAATCCCTGCGCGGTAAACCGGTACTGCTGAACTTCTGGTACGCAGGATGCGCCCCCTGCCGCGCCGAAGCACCCGACCTGCAGAAACTCTCCGAAGAATTCAAAGATAAAATCGCCTTTTACGGCGTGAACGTGCGCGACGAGAAGAACACCGCGGAAGCCTTCGAGCGCAGCTTCAACGTCACCTACCCCTCCTTCAAAGACGTTACGGGCAAGGTTCTTCTCTCGCTCAGCAAATACGTACCCGCGCAGGCGGTGCCCACCACCGTGATCCTGGACGAGAAGGGGCGCGTGGCATCCCGCGTGCTGGGGCAGGCTAACCCGTCCATCCTGAAAACCCTCGTCGAGACCGTGACGAAGGGTGCCTAGCGTGCCGCACACGCCCGTTCAGCCGCTCATCGCTATCGCCGGGGTCGGTGCTTTCCCCGTGGCGAGCATCAGCTCGACCGTGCTAGACGGCTCGCTGTGGCTGTCGATACCGCTTGCCGCGCTCGCGGGGTTTATTTCTTTTGCTTCCCCGTGCGTGCTGCCGCTGGTTCCGGGGTATTTAGGATATGTTGCGGGGCTGACCGGGGCGAATATACCGGCAACGGGTGCATCACAAGCTGATGGGCATACGGTGGAGCCCGTGGATGCGAAAACTTTCGCCCTCGTGAACCCGGCGGCCGCGCGGCACGTAGCGCCAACGGTGCCGCAAACACAGGATGTAGTAGACAATCACAGCGCTTCTGCGCCTATAACAGCAGAGAGTAAAGCTCAGACACCGAATGAGTATGCTGTAACTCGCCGTAAAGCCACCTGGCGGTTACTCGCCGGAGTTGCCCTGTTTATCGCGGGATTCTCCGCTATTTTCGTGCTTCTCTCTGTTGTCCTCGCCCAGCTCGGCACCGCACCCTGGCTCAAGGGGCAGTCCTGGGTCACGATGATTCTGGGCGCGCTGGTTGTGCTTATGGGAGTCGTATTTCTGGGCGGGCTCTCGATCTTTCAGACCGATAAACGCCTGCATCGCCGCCCGGTCACCGGGCTGTGGGGTGCACCGATTCTGGGTATAACCTTCGGGCTGGGGTGGGCACCCTGCATCGGGCCGACCTTCGCGGCCGTGCAGACCCTCGTATATACGGGCGGTTCCGGCACCGGCAAGGCAGTCGTTCTGACTCTCGCATACTGTCTGGGTCTGGGCGTTCCCTTTTCTGCTCGTGGCATGGGGCATGGGCAGGGGAGTGAGCACCCTGGCGTGGGCGCGAAAACATCGCCTGGGCATACAGCGGGTGGGCGGTGCCGTACTCATCCTGATCGGGGTACTGCTCATGACGGGGCTGTGGACCGAGCTGATGTCATGGATACAGGCGGCATTACCCGCCTACGAACTACCGATCTAAGAAAGGAGGGCTGTCATGGTTTCCGAACACAGCGACGATGAAAAACACTTCAACAGAGGCAAAGGATACAAACACCGCAAACCGCAAGACGGGCAAAACTGCAGATGCCGGGCGTGCCGTGAACGCATCCGAGAAGACCAAGAAAACCGGTAAATCAGCGCGCAAGGATGCGCCAGCCCCTCGGGTTTCGTGGGCATGCTTCGCTGGTGCTGGACTCAGCTGACCAAAATGAACACGGCGCTCATGCTTCTGCTTTTGCTGGCGGTGGCGGCGGTGCCTGGCTCGATCTTTCCGCAGCGTGTCCAAGACCCTACCAAGGTTACCGATTACATTAAGAACCATCCCGGCTGGGGCGAATTTGCCGATAAAATTCAGCTTTTCGACGTGTTCTCCTCGGCGTGGTTCTCTGCCATCTATCTGCTGCTGTTTATTTCGCTGATCGGATGCGTAACCCCGCGAGCCATCAAACACGCGAAAGACTGGCGTAAGCCACCGGCACGCACCCCCAGAAACCTTTCCCGTATGCCGGTGCACCGTCAGCTTGAGATTCCCGTGGCGGATGCCGGGCTGAACCTGAGCGCCAAGGGTGCGATTGAGGATGCGGCGCGCATCCTGAAAAAGAGCCACTACCGAGTTGAAATTCGGGACGAAGAGAACGACCATTACTCGGTCGGTGCTGAACGCGGGTATCTGCGCGAAATCGGCAATATTCTCTTTCACGTGGCGATGATTGGCATTCTGGTAGGGGTCGCCTTCGGGTTCGCTCTATGGGTACCGCGGACAAAAAATTCTGGTTCAGGATGAAACTTTCGTTAATTCGCTGATTGGCTACGATTCGTTTACCCCCGGCACGAATTACAACCCCGACTGGCTTACCCCGTATGCGGTTACGCTCAATAATTTTCAGGTGCGCTACGACCGCCAGCAAGACAGCCACACCTACGGGCAAGACCTTGACTATAAGGCGGAGCTGACGGTGCATGATCCCGCAGGGCGGCACCGAGCAGAAGACCCTCAAGGTGAATGAGCCGGTCGATATTGGCGGTACCAGCATTTTCCTCTCGGGTAATGGGTATGCGCCCGTGGTGCGAGTGACGGACGGCGAAGGTAAAGTCGCCTATGAGGGCACCGTGGTGGGCATTACTACGGACGGTAAATACACCTCATCGGTGGTGCTCAAGGTTCCGGACGCCAAACCTAGCCAGCTTGGTTTTGTGGGCATGTTCCTGCCTACCGGCGACTATGCGCGCGGCACCACCGTACCCCACTCGGTAGATTCCGCCCCCGCAAAACCCCATGCTGATTTTTCCAGTCCTATTCTGGGCGATCTGGGGGCTCAACTCAGGGGCAGCCGCAGAATGTTTACGTGCTCGATACCTCTAAACTGCAAGAGCTGAACTCCATGGCACAGGGCAACGGCATTGTACTGAGCGCTCAGAACCCCGAAGCCGTGCTGCCCGATAACAAGGGAAAGATCGAGTTTTTGGGGTATAAACGCTATGTCGGTCTGGATGTGCGCCACGACCCCGGGCAGAATATTGTTCTGTACTCCTTTGTGGTCGCGTTCGCCGGGCTTATCGTCTCGCTTTTCGTGGCGCGCCGCCGCGTATGGGTGCGTGCCCACACCGCCGATGGCGTGCTCGTGGTTGAATACGGCCTGCTGGCACGCGGGGAAGACCCGCGCCTTGCGAACGAGGCCGAACGCCTCACCGATGCTTTCGCCGCCGCTTGGGGGCTAGAATTTGATGATGATAACCATGATGAAAACGAGGGTAAGTAGCCGATGCTGAACGACTCATTAGCGCGCTCCAGCGAACTATTTATGTACATTGCGGCGCTGATTTACACCGTCGTTTTTATTGCGTTCACCTCCGATGTGGTGGCAAACTCGCGCGTGACACGGCGCCTGGAAGGGCGGTCTGAGGGTACCGCACAGAAACCCACCGTCAAGGCGAAGATAAAGGTTGGTGCGGGCGCTGTTTCTGGCGCATCCGCGACGGCGAATACCGCTGCGGATACGGTTCGCACGGGCGGTACCGAACAGGGCACCGGCGAACGCGGCATGGGGTATAAGGGTGCTGCCGCACGGGCTCTCGAAGGCGAGGTTGCCGATTCTGCGATGCTGTACACGGGCGTTCGCCGCCCCGCCGCGCGCATCGCCGTGGTTGTGATGGTGCTTGCCGCTCTCGTGCACACCGCCGCCGTGATAATGCGCGGTATCGCAGCGCAGCGCGTGCCCTGGGGGGAACATGTACGAGTTCTGCACCACGGGCGCGCTCATGGTGTCTGCGGTGTTTCTGATAACCCTCATATTCCGCGATGTGCGCTTCGTGGGCACGCTGGTGTCTGGGCTTGTACTCATTATGCTGTGCGCCGCCACAATTGGTTTCCCCACGCCGGTGGGGCATTTGAAGCCTGCGCTGCAAAGCTATTGGCTGGTAATTCACGTATCGATTGCGGTGTTAGCATCCGGGGTGTTTACGATTACCTTCGCGATGGCTGTACTGCAGCTGGTGCAGACCAGGCGCGAGCAGCGCATCCTGAACGGGAAATCGGGCGGATGGGCGTTTATGCGCTTGGTCCCGAGTGCCCAGGCTCTAGAGAATTTTGCGTTCCGCATGAACGCGCTGGCGTTTGTGATGTGGACGTTTACGCTTGCCGCTGGTGCGATTTGGGCGAATCATGCGTGGGGACGCTACTGGGGCTGGGACACCAAAGAGGTGTGGACCTTCGTGATTTGGGTGGTGTATGCGGCGTATCTGCATGCACGCGCGACTCGTGGCTGGGCAGGCCCCCGCTCGGCATGGCTGTCTATTATCGGCTATGCATGCATTATCTTTAATTTCACGGTTGTGAATATTTTCTTCTCGGGTTTGCATTCATATTCGGGGTTGTAATCGGGATAACAGTGGATAACGGAATACTGCAGTAGTTTTGGAAATTTAAGTTCATAAAACGTGTGGACGGGGTCGTGTAACCCCGTCCACACGTTTTATGAGAAGCAGCTTCACCCAAAGACCCAAAAAGATTACAAAGAAAGTAATTGTGGGTCATTAAAATATTTGACGAATATTCTGGGTTCTTATTGGAGACCTTCGTATAATGGTGATACCGAACGGTGTATGGCATACGTTTGAGGACAACCAACCACTGTGAGCCGTCCTCAAGCTACCCTGAGATATCTACCCGGTCAACCGCTGGAATGCTGTCAAAGATGTCATGTGCCCGGTTTTCGTTGACTGATGATGAGAGAAGAGGGATATAAGCCCATGCATGCAAATACCAACTCGATTAAGTTTGATTTTTGAGGAAGCTGAGAAGTTTCATGCAGCTCTCCGAACCTGCAAGACAACCCTTGAAAACCAGGCACGTGACCGAAATGAAGTCACAGAATATGCAAAGTCGCAGCTTGAGGGTGGTTATGGGCGTCTTTTCTCTCGTAATGCTGACAGTCTCATTGAGATGGGAGCAGAGCTCATCGAGTCCCTTCGGAACGCCGAAGATAATATGAAAAAATATATTGCTGCCGCCCACGAGGAAGTTCGTATTCGTAAAGAAGTTACTGAGTGGGAGTCCATGAAAGAGTCCCTTGACAATATGAACCACAATCTCAGGGCGAATCATGGGGCTCTTAAACCTGTGAAGCCGGAGCATCGCCACTTAAATCCTACAGATCCTATGCCTCCTAAGCCTGAACCACAGCCTCGTCCTCATTATGAAGTCTATAATTCAAATTCTATAAAGAAGTTCAATGAAAAAGTTGACTATACGCGAGCTAACTTAAAAGTTGGGACAAGTTTTCCTACCTGTGGTGGAGAAGGTCCTGCAACTGAGAAATATATTTCTCAGCAGATAAATGAAGACGATATAAATATGAATGAGTTAGCTCAAGGAAAAGTTTCGGGTATTCCTGAGCATCTTATTAAGTATTACAACATGATTAAGAGTATGAATCCTCGTGTGGAGCAAGACTATAACGCGATGAAGTCCTCTTATGAAGCTTTTTAGGCATGGTACCGATTGGGGAGAATTTAATGCAGAAAGCCCTCATCGCCGCTGTTTATGTCTGGTCCCAAGATAACCTTGTGGAGGCGTATCGTGCTGGAAAAGATTGGGGAAGAGCTCTGGAAAGCTGGTAGCCAGGGGAGATTAGCGAAACAAATCCCAATCTTTCGGACCCTCGAGTTCTGCATTCTGTTGAGAGCAGTATATTTGTAAACGATCAAGACCTTAAAAAACTCCCAACAAAACATATGCTTCCTTATGTACCTTCGGCAGGTATTTCGGGAGCTTATCCTAGCTCAGGGTTACTTGAATGATCCAGTTAATATTGCAACAGGTAACTTTATTGAGTATGAGCTTGATTTAGCTTTTGATAATACTGCCGCTACTGCATTATCTCTGGAGCGTATGTATAACAGTTTTGCGGTGGTACATCCAGAGGCAATTCCTTCAGGAATTTTTGGGCTCGGATGGTGTTCCACTTTGGATACTTGGATTGATTTTACCTCAGAAAATGCTCAGTGGTATACCAAAGACGGGCGTATTCTGCACTTTACTCGTTCGGGTGATGGGTATGACCGCACCCCGCAGGAACCCTGGTGGCTCACCAAAGTACTGCCTAGCGATGAACTGTATGAGTGGATCATGCAGGCAATGCAGCAGGCATTCGAGCAGGTGCATAACTGCGAGAAAGAACTTGCCCAAAACTCGCATGAAGAGGTAGATTTCTCGCAAAAACGTGGAGAGCTGACCTTCACATCACATTACTGGGTCATTGAAGACAACAAACATACGCGCCATATATATAACTCGGCAGGCGTCTGGGTGGGTACTGCGGTCGGGCATTTGAGCGATGCGATGGTTCCTGTGTACGCTACTGCAACGTTTGAGTTTGAGAGCGTACCTCAACGTATTGTCACAGACCTCGTGCATCCTGTGGCGCATCGGGCTATTCACATAGATTACGAACTTGATTCCACTGGTGGATTACGCCCCGCGCAAGCATATACGTACAATACTGCGGGTATAAGTGCGGGTGCTCCCCAAACTGCCGTTGGCTACAGTTACGTGCCTGAAGGGGAGAATGCCTCAGGTCACCTCTGCGCCGTGGAGAAGATGAATGGTACCCGCACGTATACCCACACCCCGGAGCATTTGATCCATGAGTGACCGATGTTAATGGACACGTTGAGGTCACGAATACCTACGATGACAACGGGCGTGTGATACATCAGCACACTGAATATGATGACGATATTTCTTATAGTTATACGGATGCAGGCGTAACAACTGTTGCTCAGGCTGAGACCGGACTAAGGGTTAACATTTTTTATAGCGACCCTAAAGGGCGTCTTACGGGGGTTATAGATGGGAATGGGAAACGCTACAGCATTCGGTACGGAACTGGTGATAATCGAGTCAGTATTACTGATCGTGATGGCTCTATTACCAGCCGTTCCTTCGACCAGCATGACCGGCTAGTCCGCGAACGTACCCCGGAGGGAACCGACTATACCTACAGTTGGGATGAGTATAACCGTGTCACCGGGGTTTCGGTCTGTGATGCCAGGGATGTACGGAATTTGGGTACTCCTGTAACTACTTTTTATGAATACGCAGATTCAGTTAACCCCAATCCTTCAGCCGTTATTGAGAGCAACGGTGCGAAAACCCAGTTGGTCTGGGATGAGCACGGTCGGCTTGTGGAGACCATAGACCCCACCGGGGTGTGCACCGTCATGACCTATGACATTCATGGGGATCTGAAGACCATGACGGATGGTGTGGGAAACACAACTACTCTGGTACGTGATGGTGCTGGGCGCGTAACACAGGTCATTGACCCATTAGGGCGAACTCTTCGTATTCGATACAACGCTTCCGGCATGATTTCCAGCTTCGAAGAAGCTACCGGTGCTCGCTGGAGTTTCTTATATCAAGAAGCCCGAGAGGCACCGCGGGTCCCGGCGACTTTGCGCACTGCGCAGCGTTTTGCTGGTTTAGAGGGTGAGATTGCTGATGACAAAGAGCAGGGAAATCTGCCTCATGCGGTGACAGATCCATACGGAAACGTTACTACTCTGACCTATAATCGAGCCCGGGAAATTACCTCTGTGACTGACCCGTTAGGCCGCACCACCCGGAATATTTATAACCAGTCGGGTAACCTGACCCAAGTTATTGAGGCTTCAGGGGCAACATGGACTTATGAGTATGACGGAATCCGTCAACTTATTGCCGCCATTGACCCTCTAGGCGGCGTGACTCGGTACACCTATGACCCCGTGGGGAACCGAACTTCTGAAACTGACCCCACAGGGGTGAAGATCAAGCAGAACGTCGACCGCAAGCGTGGTCTGGAAAGGACCACGGATGCTTATGGTAATTCCTTCAAACAGATCGATGTTTTCGGTCGTGTGGTCGCCCAGAAAACGGGAGTTAAAGTAGGGTCTTCCGAAAAGCCTGATTCTGAGGAATTTATCACCTACGATCATGCCGGTAATCCTGTTGAAATTGTGGATGCGCAGGGTGGGTTAACTCGCATTATTCGGGATCTTGCAGGTCGCCCGTTACGGGTAGTTTCACCTGCTGGGCGCGTGCAAACTTATGAATATGATGCAGCAGGTCGTCTAGAGCGGTACGCGATGAGCCTTGATGAGCCGGTACCAGCTGCTGAGATAACACAAGATTCTGAACCTACTCAATGGGCTGTCACGCGTCTGGTCTATGATGCCGCTTCCCAAGTTGTGGAGCGTATCCTTCCGGATGGCTCCGCAGAATATATCGATTATGATGCCGCCGGTCGTGTTATCAAGGTGACTAAGGGCGCTCGCAGTGCAAGCTATGAATACGATCAGGGCGGTCGTCTGGTGGGGCTGCGCGATAACACGTATGGCTATCGTCGTTTTTTTCCTACGATGCCGCTGGTCAGCTGATTCGGACCATTGATGGGCTGGGCAACCGCACCCACATGAAGTATGACGCTGCGGGTAATATTGCGCAGGTTATGGATTCTACTGGGCAGATCACTCGCTACGAATACGATGCCTTGAACCGTCTGACCCGCACCACTAACGCGGCGGGTATCGTCTTTGAGTATGGGTATGATGCGGCTGGCCGTCTAACCCGTGCTTTCGACGGTGTACATGAGCGCACCTACGAGTACGACTATAAACACGGCGGCGAGCTTCGGTATGCTTTCTGTGATGGTGTGCGTATTGCACAGTACGGCAGTGAAAATAAGGGACGTACTGTGTGGGTACGTGATTACGCCACTGCTCAGGCTCTTGACAATCGTGCGCCGAAGGAAGCTTATGTTGAGCACCGCTACGAGTATGATTCCGCCGGGCAGCTCGTTAAGCGTTCCCGCAGCGCTGTTATTGACCCTCACTCACCAGATTCAGAGCACAAGATGTCCAAATCTACGGACGTCGAGAACCAGGTTCAGGCGCTCAATACGTTTGTTTCTACAGGTGCATATACTCTCACATATTCCTACGATGCCGACGGTAACCGCACTGCCACAGTAACTCCATACGGTACATCGCATGTGGTGTATGACGGTGCAGGTCACGTAGTTCGCCGCGAAACCTACAGTACCGGTGAAGATAAGCCTGTTGTTTCCACATATTCATATGATGTGATGGGGCAGCTTGTTCGTGCCCAGGTAGGGGATATTGTTTCTACCTGGCGGTTTGACGCTTCAGGTCGAGTCTCGGAATACGGCAAGAATCTTGTTGCTGAAGAAGCCTCCGATGTTGCAGGCGGCATTGAAGCTGAAAATCAGGGAATAAATGAGAAGACCCAGATAACCCGTGACGCCCAGGGGCGTGTAGCTGGTGTGCAGACAAACAACTCACTAGTGATGTATTCCTATGATGCCGCCGGTCAATTGATCGGTGCTCGTGAGGGCGATCTTGAATATGAATGGGTCTTTGAGAACGGTCTGATGGTGAGCGAAACTCTACCGTGTAGATGATGCAGAGCAACACAAACGTACCGTTCTGAGTGAACGTTCCTTTGAATATAACGTCCTCAATCAACTGGTTCAGATCGAGACCTTGGAGTACGCAGCTGCTATAGCCCCAGAGTTTGTGGGGCTTCATCATGAAGTTATTAACCGCGTAACCACAACTTATACCTATGATGCGGCAGGGTACCGCGTGCGTGAGTATACCGCTTCAAACCAGGGTACTCGTACAGCTCGCGAGTACGAGTGGGGCGTCTGGGGCGGTCTTTCCTCGGTTACGACTACGTCAAATTCTGATGCCTTCCATACGGAGGCTCTGGGTGTACGCGGCGTGGCGTCCCGGGTACGTCTTGTCACGGATGCCACGGGTGAACTGGCTCAGGTTACTGGTGTAGACAGCATCTCAATGCCTGTACTGTGGGATTCACTCTCTGATACCCCACAGGTTTTGGGCGTGGGAGCTGTGAGTGCACCGGACAGTGACGGCGGGTTCTCTCAGGTAGGTGTTCCGCAAGGATTAAATCCGTGGGGTGTGCCTGATCCAGCGGGTATAGCTCATATTCCTGGGACAGGGAGCTTCGACCCGTTCAGCCAAGTATTACCTGAGGGAGTATCCTTTACAGGCGCCGGCAGCGTGCGTATCGCCGGGTTGGATGTCATGGGTGCCCGCACGTTTGACGGTGTTTCGAAGCGTTTCCTGTCGACTGATCCGCTAGCGCCAGTGGCCGGTTCGCCATGGTTCGCAGACCCCTATTCTTTCGTGGGCTCTAGCCCCATGAATATGGTGGATCCATGGGGTACAACTGAGGTCTCTGTTGCGCTCGCACAAGATACAAGCTTTGAAGGCTGGTTAAGCAGGAACCGTCAAGAAGTCTCGCGTGCTCTTATCGCAGTTGGCATAGTTGTTTCCATCGTTTCCATACCTATTCCCGGTCTAAGTGTGGCGATTGCAGCCGGGACTGTGTCAGGCAGCAGTATGGCAGCCGGTATAACGTTGAACTCTGATGCTTCTTTGAAGAGCGGCGGGTATGTTGATACTGGCGATGTGGCCTTTGCAGCCACCGTGGGTGGTATTACTGGAGGTCTTACAGCGGCTGCCGGTTATGGTGCCGCTTACAGTGTTGAGAAATGGGTTGCTCCTAAGGCTGTGGAGGGTTTTTCTAAAGTGCGTAGCACCTTTTCGCCTTCTACATCGTCAGCGATTCAAACAAGTGAGCGTGCGATTGCGGCAGAGACCAGGTTTGTTCCACAGGGTTCTAACCTTGTGAACTCTTCGAGTAATGCAGCGCGTGTTGCAAATGTGGAGTCGAAAGTTACTTCGGCATCTCCAACTGCTGTGAAGTGGGAGAATGTGCCAGTGGTTGCCGCTGGTTCTAAAAGGGTGCTTACTACCAGGTGTACGTTCAGGGATCCCTACGCAGACGGTAACGGTGTCCGCCAGCCAGGGAAAGGCTGTTCCTCTCGTCGCCACCGGGTCGAAGGGTGCTTCAAGTTTGAAAGCTGCTGGTCCTGCTCAGGTAGGTAAGGTTCCTGGTGCTCCTGCGGCTGCGGTTGCCTCAAAGGGCACTCAGATCGGATCTAAGAGTGCCTCAGGTGAGTTGCGTGCTGTTGGTCCTGTGAATGTGGGTAAGTCTTCATCAGGAACAGCGAAACCTACTGTAGGTCAACGGTTAAAGGCTGTTGGCACTAACGCTGCGGTGAATGGTGCTACTGGTGCCGCCGTAAATGGCGTGTCGTATACAGGACAATCTTTGATGGGTCTTACTCCTGAGCCATTTAACGCTGGTGAATTGTTGAATCAGATGGAGACTGGTGCTACGGGTAATATGCTGGGTGGTTTGGCGAAGCCTGCTGCTGGTTCTGCGGGGAACTACTTAGGGTTTTTAAAGCCCGGTGGTTTTGGGCAGAATAGTTTGGAAGCTGGTTTTGCTGGCGGTATGAGTGTGGCTAATGGTGAGCTGTGGGCTGGTCTGTCAGGTAATCCCTACATCGGGTGGGGATAAGGTGTACAATTTCGCATCTGGCGCTGGTTTGAGCCAGGTAGGGAATATTGGCTCGAAGAATCATAAATTGGAGAATGTGAAGGTCGGCTCTTTGGGACAGCCGCTGAAGGCTCCTGAGTATTTGGGGTCTTATCGGCAGATGGGGTTGGGGAGCATCCTGGTGTTGTTCATCCTTCGCCTAGTTGGAAGCCGTTGGCGTTGAATTCTACGACGAATGCTAGTTTGGTTGCGTTGTCTGATGCGGCGAAGAAGTACGGGGTGGATAGGCTTTTGAATTTTGAGGGTGCTCCTGCGTATCCTGTGCCGTCTCCTGGTCCTTCTCCAGTTCCTTTGAGCGTTGATTCTGATGGTTTCTGGTATATCCGGTGGCGAGGTTCAAGTTCTGGAGCCAGAAAACATACAAGAGTTGGAGGATGTTCAGGCTCCTGAAAAATGTTCGTAAGCCAGAGAACGTGCAAGAGCCTGAGTATGCGTATCCCTGTTGAGGGGTTTATGCTCCTGCTGATGCACAGCCTGAGGAGGGTCTGAGCGCAGAGAGTCATGAGATCTCTGATGGGGGAGTGTCTGACGGTTTTGTCTCAGGACGGCTGGGAGGCTGAGTGAGAGTAAGCTGTCGTCTTTGTTAGAAGAAGGGTACTTGGGGAGAGGTGAGTTTTGTGGGTGAGATGTTTTTTTGGGTGTTCGGAAAGAGTGGTTGGCTACGATTGATTGGTGGAGTTCTGGGATTTTTTTATTGGGATTTCTCAGTTTTTTTGATCGGGTGGCCTCTGCTGGGGTTTATTCTTCAGACCTCGCGGTCTCTTCCGGTGGGTGAGAATGTGTTGTTTTTATGGGTATGTGCTGTTGTTTCCTGTGTTTGGGACGGTTTTACACTGGGTGTCTTTTTTTATTTTTCTGAATGCTAGTACTGTGTCGCAGCTTATCTGGTTGGCGTCTCCTCATGTGGGGATGTTGGTGGTGGGGATTTTGCCGTATCCGTGGAATCTTCCGTCTATGTTTGGGTTTGTTGCTGTGGTGACGGGGGTTGTATCCGGGGGTTTTGCTGTATCAGTTGTTGGAGTTGCGGCGTCGTAGTCGGATGTCGCCGGGATGAGTTGGAGGTGTTTCTTGCGGAGCTTGAGGTTCGGGAGGCAGAGGCACAAGAACGGGAGCTGAGAACTGAGAGTACGTTCACATTGTTTTTTTCTTGCTTATGGTGGTTGTTTGGGATTTTTATGTCGGTGGGTATTCCGACGATACATTGGAAGTGGTATGACCCGTTGCCGATGTTTTGGGCAAGCTTTAGTGTTTGTCTGTTGTGGGTATGGGCTGTGTCGGTGTTGGTGAAGCGTGTGTTGGGGTGGAAGGTTTCAGGGATGGGTGTATGGTGTGTTGTTGGTGGTGAGTGTTCTGGGTGTGTTGTGGGTGTGGGGTTATCCGGTGGTGTTGTTGGTGGCCCCGTGGTGGGTTGGGTATATTTTTGGGTGTGCCATGGGTATCGTGCTGTTGAGGATGTTATGCGTCGTGGTATGGCTCGTGCACAGAGGCTGCACAGTAGGTAGGATTTTAGCAGTTTATAGTTTCAGGTTCCCGGGTATATTCAGGAATTGGGATGATGTTTCAGGCCCCTAAAGATAGCTCGTAAGCCAGAGAACGTGCAAGAGTCTGAGGTGTATTCAAGATCCTGTTGGCGTGCGAGATTCTGAGGGTATTGTTTCGGGTGAGGAAAAATTCTCTGGTGCTGATGGAGTTTCTTGGGATGAGGATGTTGACCCTGTAGAGGGTTCTGACGTTGAGTTTTGTGGGTGGTGATTAGACGTAAGCGGGTGCGTATTCGGGATTGTGTGTATTGGGGTTGGGGTCCGTTTTGGGCGTTGTGGGCTACAGGTGTTGATTTGGTGGCCTATTGTGGGGTTAGTGGTGCGAGTTGCGCCGTCGCATCCTATGACGGGTCCTAATTTGCCGTTTTATGTGGTGTTGTTTTCTTTGCCGTTTATAGGTATTGCGGTTAATTTTTGTTTGTTTCTTTTTCTTCGTGCAGATATAGCTATAGGCCTTTTTTTACCAGTTGCTTTTCTATTAACCTTTTTGTTTATTCTCTTTCCTATGCCCATACGTGAGTTGGGGTATGTATATGCTTTGGCTCCGTGGTTTGTGGGCTTGTATCCGGGTATTTTTGTTGAATAATTATTATGAGTTGTATCGTGTGGCGAAGATGTCTGATGAGGAGTTAGAGGAGTATAAGCTCAAAGTTGAGGAGGAACTAAAACGGATAGAGGAATCTAATAAAAAAGATGAGCTAACACTTATTGGTCTAATTGTTATTGGTATTTTTATGGTTAGCTTTTTTTCATTGGCTATTCCTGCGGTGCATTGGAAAGGGTATGATGCCTCTCCGATGCTTTTACCAACAGCGATTTTAGTATTGTCTGGTCTATCTCTGTCTGTGATTATCACTCTTGTGTTTAAGTATCGGTTGTCAGGTTGGTTTATCTTAATTGTGCTTGTGACTGGTGCTGTTTTTATTTATGCTGTGTGGGGATATCCAGTTTGGCTATTGATTTTCCCCTTTGTCGTTTCCCTAAGTTTTGGGGGTACGATGTTTTCTACTTTTGTTCGTTGGTATCATCGTGTTGTTCGGGAAAAAATGCGTTTTCGTATAACTCGTATATTACGGTAGTTTCCGGTGTATAGGAGCCCGGCAGATGGGGTTGGAACATCCAACATCGGTTTTTCGTCAGTATCGTGATTTTGGTCCGTTGGCGTTGAATTCTACGACGAATGCTAGTTTGGTTGCGTTGTCTGATGCGGCGAAGAAGTATTGGGGTGGATAGGCTTTTTGAATTTTGAGGGTGCTCCTGCGTATCCTGTGCCGTCTCCTGGTCCTTCTCCGGTTCCTTTGAGTGTTGATTCTGATGGTTTTGGTATGTCCGGTGACCAGGTTCAAGTTCTGGATCCGGAAGATATACGAGAGCCGGGCGATGTTCAGGCTCCTGAAGATATTCGTGAGCCAGAGAGGGTGCAAGAGCCTGAGAATGTGTATCCCGCCGAGGGGGTTTATGCTCCTGCCGATGTGCAGCCTGATGAGGATGTTGATCTTGTAGAGGGTTCTGATGTTGAGTTTGTGGGTGGTGAGTAGGCGTGCGGGTGCGTGTTCGGGATTGTGTGTATTGGGGTTGGGGTCCGTTTTGGGCTTTGGTGGTGCAGGTGTTGATTTGGTGGCCTATTGTGGGGTTGGTGGTGCGGGTTGCGCCGTCGCATCCTATGGTGGGGTCTCATTTGCCGTTTTATGTGGTGTTGTTTTCTTTGCCGTTTGTAGGTATTGCGGTTAATTTTTTTGTTTGTTTCGGTTTTTTTCGTGCAGATATAGCTGTAGGCCTTTTTTTGGCTGTGTAGTTTTTCTGTCAGCTTTTTTTGTTTATTCTTTTCCCGATGCCTTTTTCGTGCGTTGGGGATGTATATGTTTGGTTCTGTGGTGTGCGGGTTGTATCCGGGTATTTTGTTGAATAATTATTATGAGTTGTATCGTGTGGCGAAGATGTCCCCTGAGGAAGTGGAAGCTTATAAAATTGAGCTTGAGCAAAAAAACGTAAAATACGAAGAAAATAGTGATACGGTAGGAAGTATTTATGTGGCAATTTTTTGTATTACTGCTGTTTTTTTATGACGGGATTCTTTTCGTTGGCTATTCCTGCGATGATTCAACGGAGTTACGATCCGTCTCCGATGCTTTTTGCCAACAGTTATAGTGGCAACGGTGGGGTTGTGGTTATCTGTTGTGGTGAAGCGTATATTGAAGTGGAATGGCTCATGGTGGGTATATGCCGTATTGCTGGTAGTAAGCGTGGTAGGTGTATTGTGGGGGTGGGGTTATCCGATTGTACTTGTTGTTGCTCCATGGTGGATGGCGTATTGGGTTGGTGATGCTTTTAGTCGATGCTGTTGAGTTCGCATTACGGAAAGGGTAATAAGATTTGAATATTCTTAGACGATGATTATATATCTTTGCTTATTTCTATCGGTCTGTGTTTTTCAGAGTGGTTTTAGTGCTGAAGAATTAATTTAGTAATTTATTATGGGGTCGACTATAATAATTCGACGAGTATGTGATTTATTACTAATTATTTTTAGACGAAAGTAATTCTGGTATTGATTGAGTTATCTTTATGTGTTTTTTTATCATTCATATACTGAAATGTAGTTTGGTAAATAAGTTATTTTTTTCATGCTTTGTGACTATTGTTGGTTTTTGTTCAATATTGTTTTTAGGGTATTCGACCTGATTGCTGTTTTCTATTTATTTTTTTATTGTGTCTTGAGTTTTGTTAGGGTGATGTTTTTCTGCTTTTTAGTGATTGGTATGATTGTGTGGTGCTATGAGAAATGCATGCTTGGATAACTTGTTTGTACGGTTTGCTTCTGGTGTAGTTGGGTTCTTATCCACAGAAAGGGTGGTGAGTAGGCGTGCGGGTGCGTGTTCGGGATTGTAGTGTGATTGGGGTTGGGGTCCGTTTTGGGCTTTGGTGGTGCAGGTGTTTGATTTGGGTGGCCTATTGCTGGGGTTGGTGGTGCAGGGTTGCGCCGTCGCATCCTATGGTGGGTCCTAATTTGCCGTTTTATGTGGTGTTGTTTTCTTTGCCGTTTGTAGGTATTGCGGTTAATTTTTTTGTTTGTTTCGGTTTTTTTGCATCCGCGGCGGGCGTTAGGGTGGATGGTGCCTGTTGCGTTTGGGTTTATGTTTGTTTGTTTGGTCTTTTTCCGATGCCGTTTCGGGGTCTGTCGATGCTCGGTTTTGGTTCTGTGGTGTGTGGGTTGTATCCGGGTATTTTTGTTGAATAGTTATTATGAGTTGTATCGTGTGGCGAAGATGTCTGATGAGGAGGTGGAGGTGTATCAGCGTGAGCTTGAGGTGCGAGAGAAAGAGATGCAAAAAAACGTGAGCTGAGAACTGAGAGTACGTTTATGTCCTTTGCCTTTATGGTGATGCTATTCATGGTTGGGTTTTTTTGCGGTGGGTATTCCGGCGATGCATTGGAAGGGGTATGATCCGTCTCCGATGATTTTTTTCCTGCGGTGGTGGTGACGATAACCGGGGTGGCGGTGTCGGTGTTGGTGAAGCGTGTGTTGGGGTGGAAGGTTTCAGGGGTGGGTGTATGGTGTGTTGTTGGTGGTGAGTGTTCTGGGTGTGTTGTGGGTGTGGGGTTATCCGGTGGTGTTGTTGGTGGCTCCGTGGTGGGCTGGTTATGTTGTGGGTGCACCGTGGGTAGTCTGAGGTTGAGGATGTTATGCGTCGTGGTATGGCTCGTGCACAGAGGCTGCACAGTAGGTAGGATTTTAGCAGTTTATAGTTTCAGATAGTCTGGTGTCTTATCGGCAGATGGGCTTTAGCCATCCTACATCAGTGCGTAATCAGTATCGTGATTTTTGGTCCGTTGGCGTTGAATTCTACGGTGAATGCGGGTTTGGTGGCGTTGTCTGATGGAGCGACTTCGGTAGCGTCGCGCAGTAGAGAAAACTCCCGTAAGTCGCAAGATATCTAATGAGTCCTAGAACCTATTTTGAACTACCTTTCTCACCGGACCCGTCATTTCCGCCGTCAGAACGTTCACCCGTGCCGCCGTCCGCAGATCCGGTGCCCGCATCCTTTTCGCGAGATCGGCGCTGACGGTCGGCTTTCGTCTTGAGCCAGCGCAGGTACTCTTCATCGTCGTCGGGTGAAGATGTTGCCGGTGGCGGTGTTCCTCGCCGGGAGCTCGTGAACCCGCCGCCCTGCTGCGTTTTAGGGGCTCGCACAGCGCGCGGACGGCCCAGCAGAAGCCACAGGAGAGGTCCCACAACGGGGAAAAAGATCACCGCAATAATCCATAGCCATTTGGGGAAGGTACGCATCTGGTCCTGATGCGTGCGCAGCGCATCCAAGAGAGTATATAGAGTTAGCCCCACCACCAGGGCGAAAGCACCAATAATCATCATGGCTCGAATCATAGTCTCTAGTGTTACACACTCTGAGCATAACCAACAACGAAAACTGTCAAATAATCTGTGACGTTCCCGGCGTGCCGCATCTCGTTTGCTTGGGGGCTTATTGCAACCCCGATACACTGGATGTTATGAACTTGTTCAAGTACACACTGCTGCGGCTCGGCCTCGTCGTAGTACTCTTTTACCTTTTTATGCTGATAGATGCGGGTATTTTTATTGCTGGTCCCGCCGCTATTCTATGCGCCTTCGCCCTAGCGTATATTTTCTTCCCCAAACTTCACGCCGCCGCCAGCGCGGATATGCGTAAAATTTTCAAACGCGCCCCCACCATTAAAAACAAAGATGAAGCAGAGAACCGCACGCTCGAAGATCAGCTCGTCGATGAGCATAAGAAGGTTTCGGGCGAAGACTTCTAAGATATTCTCCCATCAGCGCTAAATCTGCCTCCATAGAACGAAGATGCGGCACCCCAGCCCCAAACCACCCGGCGGTGGCAGGGCACGGGATGCCGCATCTTAGTTGTGTATCAGGTGGCGAGCAGGTCGTTTTCGATCCGAGCAGGTAGTGTTTTCCTACCCGCTCGACCAAAAACTACCTGCTCGGCAGCTCTTAGTCTTGAGCTGCCTTCTGGTAGATGTCCCAGACGGGGCGGTCGAAGATCGCACCCGAGACGGACGTATTGTTATTAGTTGCGAACGAAGTTACGCTCTGAACTTTGCCCAGGCCGGTCGCATTATTGTAGTCGGCAAGCCACGGGCCACCTGAGGATCCGCCCGCGAACTCGCATCCCGAAAGCGTGGGGAAGTAGTAGGGGGTAATGCGGATCGTGTGGGTGTTCCCCCAGCAGGCGTGCATAACCCTACCAGACTCTTTGTTGCCGGGGTATGCGAAGACGGTGCTCTCGAAGATGGGGCTGCGGTCCACATTCAAGCCGTGCCCGCCTACCATATTCACGAGGAGCTGACCCTTCTCGTTGGTGTTGGTCTTGATGAAAGCAACGTCGTGCTTGTAGCTGTCGCCGGTACCGCCTGTGGGCTGGCCGTACTGAACCCAGTCGTTGGCAACACGCAGGTATTGCGCGCTGAAGGTGCCATGCGGGCGCACGCCCCGGTTGTAGCCGGGAACGAACACGATGTTGCGGTGCCAGGTCTTATTCTTACCACCGTGCACGCAGTGACCGGCGGTTACCACGGTACGCTTGGTGGGAGTGTTGATCGCCGCACCGGAGCATACATAGTTTACCGTCACTGGCGTCGGTGTAGAAAATCTTGCCGTTGGTGTGCGAGAAGTTCGTTACCTTGGATGCACCCTGAAGCTGCACACCATTGCGTGCGTCCTTCTGTTCGGGCAGAACGGGGTCTACAGACTCAGCGGTGGTTTCAGGCTCGTCAGCTTCCTGAGTGAGAGTCTGTGGGGTGTATTCCTCGCCGGACTCGTTGGTTTCCTCCTGAGAAACGACCTCGGGATTCTGCTCTTCAGTCTCCATCTGAGAGACGGCATTGTTGATCTCCTGCTGGGGATCCTCTACGTTATCTGCAGGAATAGCGTTTTCCATACGCTCGGTCGTCCAATAGGTAATGACTCGCGGGTCTCCCTCGGGAATAGCCCCCGGATTCTCGCCTTCCTGACCTGCCACAACCGATGCCTGGGGATCGGCGTTAAGAACGTCGTCGCTGAGAGGTGCTACTGCGGAAGCGGAATCGTCGCTTCTCTCAGAGACGGTGTGGGCGTACGATGCGGAGTCGTTAGGGGTAGAGACCGCATTCGCGGGGATAAAACTTGTCGATACAAGCAAAGATGCTGCAAGAAAAAAGGGTGCACGCTGCACGGCACCCTGAAGTGAATGGCGCACGAAAGTGTCCTTTCAGGTGGGTAGAGTGGTGATTCAAGAGTCGCTATGTAATTGAGTGAATGATATGTCAACACTTGAAATTACTATTAATGTAAATAAAGATTTTTTCAAATGTCAATATGACATGCAAAAAAGAGATGAATTATGTCATGAAAAACTCACAATGTGGGAACATGTGAGATCCGTCCGCAGTATCCCACATTCCCTGTGGGGTATAAAAAGACTCTTTATGTGAATAAAGCGTTAGAAAATTTACTTTATTCGCATAAAGAGCCTTTTTGGCATGGGGAGATGCTGGTAAGATGGGGAATCCTTGAAAATACGCGGTAAAAACAGAGTTCAGGGCGTTTTTAACGAAGCGGTGCGTATTCTTAATACCCCGTAAAAACCTCAACGGTACTACTCAATAAATTTAATCCATGTAGCAATACTGAAATAGCAACTAAAATACTATAGATTAGTGCCACAATCCCAGCCTGTTTGAGAACAGGTATAAGCGCCGGTCCCTGTTTAAACAAAACCGTTACGCAAGAATGAACGGTTGGTCCCAGAAGAATAAAAGTTACCAAAAACCAGGGATTATGTGGAACCACAAAAGCACCTATGAGAAGTGCTATCAGCATTTCAGCACAATAGGCGATGCGCGCCCGCCAATCCCCAAGCCGTACCGCTAGCGTAAGCTTGCCGGATTCACGGTCGGTCGGAATATCGCGCACGTTATTTGCCATGAGCAGGGCGCAGGATATGAGTCCGATAGCTATCGCAGACACCCACCCGGTCACCGTCAGCTCATGAGACTGTGTGTAGAGGGTACCTAAGGTGGCGACCAGGCCGAAGTAGACAAACACGAAAATATCGCCCAAACCCATATAACCGTAAGGGTGCTCACCGCCGGTATACCCCCAGGCGGCGAAGACCGCGGAGGCGCCAATCGCCAAGAACCACCACTGGTTTGCCAACGCCACCAGAATCAAACCGGAACACATGGCTAGGCCAAAGCACAAAAACGCGGCGTATTTGACAGATTTCGCGCTTGCCGCGCCGGAACCGACGAGGCGCATCGGGCCAACCCTGCCCTCATCGGTGCCTTTGATACCGTCGGAATAATCGTTTGCGTAATTCACCCCGACCTGTAGAAAAAACGCCACCAAAAACGCTAAAAACGCATACCAAGGTTTGAAAGCATCAATCTCGTACGCTGCGGCTGATCCGGCGATGATAGGGGCGATGGCAAGCGGTAAGGTGCGCAGGCGTGCGCCTTCAATCCACTCTGCGGGTGTTGCCACGGTGATCCCTCCGGTAGCGAGCGTGCGAAAACTGATTCTTGGCGGGGTCTTTAGCCCCTCGTATTTGTGTATTCTCTGTACAGCATACTGTATATAGCCCGCAGGTCGGGTTTGCCCTGTGCTCGCGGTCGGAAAAATCGGCGAATATCCTCAGGTATTTAGGGGGTACCCGCCGCACCCAGCTTTATCGGTGCAGAACTCACGCAGCATATCGCATGTAGCCCCGGAGGCAGCGGGTGCACTCTGCGCCCGCAGATACGCCCCGCAGGGTGATCGCGGCAGCCACCGCCGAGCCCCAGTGCGCATCGGGAATGCCCATGACCGCAGCTTCACGCACCGCCGGATGGCTTTCAAGAACGGCGGCAACTGCCCGAGCGGAAACCTTTGACCCCTCCGGTGATAATTACATCATCGGAGCGCCCCAGAACACTCAGCGCCGGGAGCGCCACCGTCCTCGGGCGTGTTTGGGGTGGGAGGGCATAGAGCGAGCCGTAATCGTCGGTGCGGTACCACCGGCATCCCGTCGGGCATCAACGAAGAAATGCGATGCGGTGCGCGCGCTATCACCCATATACCCGCTGGCAAGGTGCTCACCACCAAGCCAAACGCGCCCGGTATTCTTGGTGTGCCCTGGCGCAGAGTCGCCGTTCTGCCCGGCATCCCGCAGCACTCGCCACAAAACTGTCTAATAAACCCGCGTCCTCGGGAACCACACGCAGCCGCACCCCGGGCAGCGCGGTCCCCCGAATAGACGCACCCACCGGCGGTTTCTGCGCTGCCATAGGTGGTGACCACGTTCAGCCCGAGCTCTCGCGCTGCCGCCAACAGGGATGCGCTCGCCGGGGCACCGCCAAGCAGGATGCCGGTGAATTGACCGAGCGCATCGTAAATCTCTGACCCCAGCACGGGGCTGGCTTCGGCGGCTTCTAGGAGCTTGTGCACCTGCGTGGGCACGAGGGAAACGAACTCGGCGGGCGCAGCTGAGCCGTTCGGCGGCGTTCAGAAAGACCTCGGGTGTGAAACTAACCCCGTCGGTAACCGATGCGGCAACTACCGGCGTCGTTCCGGCGAGCACCGACCGGGCGAGAACCTGGGCCCCCGCCACATAGTGCGCGGGCAGGGCGAGAAGCCATTGCGCAGGAACCTCAGAAAGCTAGCCCTCCGCGGTTTCAGCTGAACCGGCCGAAGGGTAGTCCGCAAAAACCTCTCGGTCGCCCGAGCGGATGCCCGCAACGCCCGTACGCTTTAACGCCGTCTGTTTGGGTGCACCCGTGGACCCGGAGGTGCCCACCACGAGCGCAATAGACTCCGGGCTTTCTGTCTGCCCGCGCGGGTCTTGACTATCGCGAGCGCTGATCGGCAAGTCCCCGGTGAGAGAGCGCTCGAAGGCGCGCAGAATCTCTTGCGGATCGGCGGGCTCATCGGCGCTGAGGATGACCGCGTGCGGATGCAGCGCATCCTCGTGCGGGGCAGGAAGCGGCGCGAGCAAACCGGAGAAAGCGCCTATCGCGGCGTCTGCTTTGCCGCTATCCACCCGGGACTTACGGGGATCGCAGGGGCCTTCCGGCACAACAGAACGGTTATTCTGCAACGCGTAAAACCCTAGAAGTAGTAGGGATAGTTCGACCAGTCGGGGTCACGCTTTTGCAGGAACGCATCGCGCCCCTCCACAGCCTCGTCGGTCATATACGCCATGCGGGTTGCTTCGCCCGCGAAAACCTGCTGCCCGAGCATACCGTCATCGGGCAGGTTGAAGGCATATTTGAGCATACGGATAGCCTGCGGAGACTGTCGGGCAATATGAGCCGCATATTCCAGACCCTTGTTCTCCAGCTCTGCGTGGGGCACCACATCGTTAACGGCACCCATCTCGTACATGCGCTGTGCATCGTACTCTTTGGCGAGGAAGAAGATTTCGCGCGCAAACTTCTGCCCAACCTGCCGTGCCAAAAGCGCCGAACCGTAGCCCGCGTCGAAAGAGCCAACAGTCGCATCGGTCTGTTTAAACTTGCCGTATTCTTCGGAGGCTATGGTCAAGTCCGCGACCACGTGCAGGGAATGCCCGCCGCCCGCAGCCCACCCGGAGACCAGAGCGATCACGACCTTGGGCATGGTACGAATAAGACGCTGCACCTCCAGAATATGCAGCCGCCCGGCACGTGCGGGGTCAATAGATTCGGCGGTGTCGCCGCTGGCGTAGTGGTAGCCGTCGCGCCCGCGGATGCGCTGGTCGCCGCCCGAGCAGAACGCCCACCCGCCATCTTTGGGGGAGGGGCCGTTCCCGGTCAGAAGCACAGTGCCTACATCCGAGGTCATGCGGGCATGATCGAGCGCCCGGTAGAGTTCGTCCACGGTATGCGGGCGGAAGGCGTTACGCACCTCGGGCCGGTTAAAAGCGATGCGCACGGTCGGCAGGTCGCGCAGGATTTCGCCCGTCTCGTCGCGCTGCACCTGGCGGTGGTAGGTGATATCGGTAAAATCCTCAAACCCTTCAACGATGCGCCAGTGCTGCGGGTTAAAAATATCGGAAACCTGGGGAGGGAACGTAACAGTCATGCCCCTATTTTACGCAGTATGAACCCGCCCATGCTCCAGACCTGAGAGGATACTTCTGTCACCCTTGAGCGATAAGCCGCGAAGCAGATGTAAAGCGTACACACATTTCCCCGATAAAACCCGTTGTTTCCTTGAAGAAATATTGCAGGCCTGGGCACCATATTCAAGGGTTTTGCCGTGTGTTGACCCGATATCGTGGCAAACACGACGAAACATGTCACGTTCATATTCCTTGCGCATCCACTCCTGCTATAAGATGCTGGAAGAGCCTATTTATGCCCGCCCAGCCACCAAGGACAGAAGAATATGTCAGAGTACACGTCGCGAACTTCTGCAACACCCGATGATTCCCTCATCCACCTTCATGCAATGCGGCATGAACGGTATGCGGCGGCGACCGCGCTTCTAGGGGAGAGCGGATTTGCCACGCGCGTGGGAGGGTTTAACGCTTTGGTGCGTCTTGCCGATGAGTGGCTTGCGGATGATCGAACCCCCGAAGAACAGCGCCTTGCTGAAGCACAGGTTATTATCGATACGTTTTGCGCGTGCATCTATGCCCCATTCCTGCCCGCCTCCAGGTATAAAGACTACATGCGGCTCAACCGAGAACCGAAGAAACGCTGGGACTCCCAGAAAAAAGCACGATTCCGAGCCGAACAAGCCGAATTTCGTGCTGAGGCGCGGTTCCGCCAAACCGTTCTCGATACCATTCACCTGAGGGTTATGCCCCGCTATGAGGGACCGGGACCGTGGAGCCGCCTCTCCTTCGATTTTTCGGGCAGCGTGTTCTTCTATCCGGTTAGCTTTGGGCGCTCGCAATGGGAAGGACGTCTGAACCTGCGCGGGTGCACCTACTACGCTGAAGCCGATTTTTCGGGTTCCACCTATACCTGGTACTTAGATTGCAGCAACTCCGCCTACTATACAGAGGCCGATTTTTCGGGTTCCACATACAACGGAGGGGTTAACGCGAGCTTCTGCAGCTACCGCGGTAACGTCGATTTCAGCGAGTCCGTGTACCGTGCCAACGCCAGCCTGAGCTACAACGTCTACTGGGGCGAGGCTGCCCTGAACGACAGTATTTATGAGGGGCACGCCGATCTTGCCTGCTGCACCTACGTGGGCCACGCAAGCCTGGGGAACTGCGATTACAGGCGCGGAGCAGACCTATTCTTGAGCACCTACGCGACCTTCGCCGATCTTGACCGGTGCACCTATGGCGGGCGTGCGAACCTGAGCAAGAGCGTCTATTACGGTCGGGCATGGTTCTGGCATTCGACCTATTTGCAGGAGGCCACGTTCGGGGATTCTATCTATAACGATTCCGTCGATTTCTCCGATTCGCATTTTGCCGGTCCCGTCAATCTTGAGGATTCGGCATACCTCGACACCACGAACTTTCAGAACACGATTTTTGAGGAGGACAGCCCCTCTTTCGCCCGGAGCGTGTATGTTCCCGAGAATAACGAGCACACGGGGTACAACTATGGGGTGGTGCGCGTGCTGACGCTGGACGAATTGCAGCACCTTGACCAGCTGCGAGAGCCGCGTTACGAGATTGAGCAAGAACTCTTCAACGTTGATGACGCTACGGATGCGAAAACGTACCGTATCCTGCGTAGAGCCTTGCTGGAGGCGAGCCACCCGATCCAGAAATGGTGCCAGGAACTGATGGCGGGCACGCTCTAAAAGCCGTGTGAATTAGTCCCTAGACAGAGGCTAGAGCTGAAAATATTAAAAATTTGCCCCGACCCGCGCATTACGGGTCGGGGCAAATCTGTGAGCAAGAAGTTCAGACCTTAGCCAGCCTTGGCGAGCTCTGCAGCCTTATCGAACTCTTGTTCAATTTCCTCGTTCTTCTGGTAGGTAGCCAGAGAGACCACGACGGTCACCAGGAAGGCTAGGAAGAACCCGGGGATCATCTCGTAAACATCGATCGTTTCGGTGAGGTTGAAGACCTGGCGCCAGAAGAAGGTGACGACAGCACCCACGACCATGCCCGAGACCGCACCCGGTAGGGTGAGCTTGCGCCAGTACAGTGAGAGGATCACGATTGGGCCGAAAGCCGAACCAAAGCCCGCCCATGCGAACTCCACGAGCGAGAGAATCGAGTTGTTCTTATCGAGCGCCATGAGAGTCGCGATGACCGCCACAATCGCTACGCCCGCACGTCCAAGCCAGAGTGACTGGTTTGAGCTGAGCTTCTTCTTCACAAAGACACCGTAAAGATCTTCCACGAGAGCCGAGGAGCAGACCACTAGCTGCGAGGATAGCGTGGACATAATAGCCGCGAGAACGGCAGCCAGAATCATGCCGGCGATAAAGGGGTGGAAGAGAATCTGCGCGAGATCCAGGAAGACTGTCTCCGCACTTTCCTTATCGGTGAGAGAAACTTCGGGGTGGGTTGCAAAGTAGGCTACGCCCACGAACGCCGTGCTGATGGAGCCTACCACGGTCAGGAGCATCCAGCTCATGCCGATGCGACGCCCGGCTTTTGCATCCTTGGGGGTGCGCAGCGCCATGAAACGCACGATAATATGCGGCTGTCCGAAATAGCCTAGGCCCCAGGCGAGCGCCGAAGCGATGCCGATAAACGTAGTTCCCGCGAAAAGTCCAGGGCGTCGGGGCGAACGTTGGCGACGGCATCCGTGACGTGGTCGAGTCCGCCCATATTGGTAATAGCCACGATCGGCACAGCAATCAACGCGGCGAGCATCAGCAGGCCCTGCACCATATCGGTGTAGGAGGCACCCATAAAGCCGCCGAAGAAGGTGTAGAACATGGTGATACCGGCGACGAGAAGCATACCGGTGAGGTAATCCTGGTGGAAGGAAGACTCGAAGAATTTACCGCCAGCAACCATGCCGGAGGAGACGTAGAATGTGAAGAAGACGAGGATAATAATGCCTGCAAAAATACGCAGAATATTGTATTTATCGTGCAGCCGGTTGCTGAGGAACACAGGGACGGTAACGGCATCGCCAGCGACTTCGGTGTAGGTACGCAGACGGGGTGCAATATATTTCCAGTTGACCCATGCGCCGATTGTCAGACCGATAGCAATCCATGATTTGGAAAGACCGGCTAAATAGACAGCGCCGGGCAAACCCATCAGGAGCCAGCCGGACATATCTGCGGCGCCTGCCGAGAGAGCCGCGACGGTGGGGGAGAGCTGTCGTCCTCCAAGCACATAGTCGTCAAGGTCGTTATTTTTACTGTTTGCCCACAGACCAATCACAATCATGGCGATAAAGTAAATCGCCAGTGCGATGACTTGGAACGTACCGTCGGTCATCTCTCATTCCTATCTAGTGGTTGGGATTCCGTCACGTAACTATCTGTGTAATTATGCGCAACTCTATGACTTTATGAGTGGCTTGGGATACAGTCTAACCGCTCGGAATGGATTTACCAACTCGTAATACATTGAGCGTGTTTGCATACTGCTGAATATATATTCACATCATACGAGGTATGCCGTGGTAAAGCGTGGTTTTATGTGGGAAATTTTGGCGAAACGACCCCGAAAATTCGCGGCTCTTGAGGTTGCTTTGACCACAACGTGAACGGGTGGCGTGTGGTGATGCTTTTGCTTCTTATAAATCTAAAGGATTTGTAATGATCCACGGCTTGGAACTCATGGCTTTAGGATCGAAATATTCCAGAAAATCCTGCGCCGATTTCGGGAACTGTGGGGCATCAGGAATGGGAATGGAGGTGCGAATCCACTCCAAAATATCGGGCTCTACAAACCCTGCATCCCGAAGTTGCCTTAGTGTTACCGCGCCGTCGCGTTTCGCTAGACGCTTACCTTCCGTGTTGAGGGCTAGGGGGACGTGGGCATAGTGGGGCGGTTCATACCCCAGGAGTGCTGCCAAGTATGCCTGGCGTGGAGCGGAAGATAATAAATCGTCTCCGCGCACCACCTGGGTTACACCCTGATAATGGTCATCGACCACGACGGCTAGGTTGTAAGCGTAGGTGCCGTCGTTGCGGCGAACCACCACGTCATCGACGGCGCCCGTGTACTCACCGGCAAACATGTCCTGTACCGTAAATTCGCTGATTTCGGCGCGCAAACGCAGGGCAGGAGGGCGTATCTCACAGCGAGATTTACGCTCGGTATCACTCAGATTGCGACATGTCCCCGGATAGGAGCCGGGGATGCCGTGCGGTGCTGAGGTTGCCTCCAAAATCTCGCGGCGCGTGCAATAGCATTCGTAGAGCAGCCCCGCATCCTGGAGTTTCTGCACGGCGGCATCGTAGGCGGCAAGTCGTGTGCTCTGGCGTAAAACATGGTCGTGGCGCCTCGGGTCTTCGCCGGGCGTTGCATCCCAATCGAGCCCCAAAGATTTTAAATCGGCGAGCTGCTGTTCGGCGGCACCGGGGCGCACGCGATCGAGGTCTTCGATACGCATCACAAAGCGCAGTCCCTCTTGTCGTGCGAGAAGCCATGCGAGAATTGCGGTGCGCAGATTGCCCAGATGCAGGTCTCCAGAGGGGGATGGTGCGTACCTGCCCGCGCCTGGTGAAGCAGGAGCGTGCATTGCAAAAGAATCCTGGGCGGTGCTGCTGTGTAAGCTCATGGTTTTAATCCTAGCGGCACCTCTAAAAGTGCCTCACGCCATAGGATTCGACAAAAAATAACAAAATAATAACAACCTCACGGGGAACTTCGTGATAAACGTTCGCAAGTGTGTTATCAAACCTTTATAAAAATATTCCGTATCTGACGCTAAAGTCGAGTACCGTTAGAAGTATGGCAACCACGATTGAACTAGCGGACGGTGTTTATCGTATTGCAACCGATAACTACTGTCTAAATACCGGACTCATTCTCGGTCTTGAGAAAGCACTCGTGATCGATACCGGTGCAGGACCTCGACAGGCAACCGAAATTTATGATGAGGTTCGTCGTATTACCCGTATGCCCCTCGTCGTCGTCAATACGCACGCACACCCCGAGCGTTACTTCGGAAACGACGTTTTTGCGGCTATGGGCACCGAAGAGTTTTGGTCGCACCCACGGGCGGCGCGCGCTATCAAGAAATACGGGAGATAGGCAGCGTCTGTATGTGGAGACCCTAGAACCTGAGATGGCACACCACCAGGGAGCGGCAACCGATATCGTGGTGCCTAATCATCTGGTTGCCCAAAGCGGGGAAGGCATTACCTTTACCCCGGTTGATCTAGGGGAGCGCTCGGCAACCCTCATCTACTTGGGACCCGGACATACCGAGGGCGATATCTTGGTGGGCATCGACGACGTACTCTTTACGGGTGGTCTGCTGGAGCAGGGGACCGACCCATCCTTTGAAGACTCTTTCCCCGATCGTTGGGTAGAGACCCTAGGCGCGCTTCTTGAGCTTGATCGTTACCGCGTCTATGTGCCCGGCTGTGGCGACCCCATAGAGCGTGACTTTGTAGAACGTTTTCAGGAGACCATGAAGAAGGCTATTTACGCTATTCGTCATTCGACTATTGACCCGAATGACGCGAGTACCACCGCCGCCATGTATCACCTGCCATATGCACCCGGACCTACCCGGTTCTTGTTGGATCGTATGGCGCAGCTTGACGGTACCGAAGTGCCTACCGACAGCTCTGAAACCACCGGATACACCGGTCCTATCACGATTGGCAGCCTGCACTAGCATACGCGCAGACATATGACGACTGGGTATGACATATATCGTCATATTCATAAGAATTTCTGAAAACATCTGCATAGGGTACGTACCATTTCGAGGTTATGGTGCGTCCCTGTGCGGAGGTTTTATTCTGCGAATCTTAGAAGGGGTAAGGCGCAACCTAAGCCTGGGTATCGAAAATATTGTTCGGGCGGTGAATACGCACCCGAATACCTGACTCCTCACCGAAGCCTGCCGCCATGCGTTCCAAATCCGTATTCGGTGCCGCCTGAACCGTGAAGAACCTCTCGACGGCGCGGGCAAATTGTGGATTCTGGGCGAGAGCGCCGTGTTCCAGCGCGGTGAAAATGCCGCCTCCGGCGTCGTCATAGACGACGACGTCAAGATCGGGCAGAAGCTCCGTCATGGGCAGGTTCAGCGCAGAAATGTCGTATTGAAAGGTCAAATCGCCGCATATGAGGGTAACCGGAATCGGCGCGCCCGCCACATGGGCGGAATCATCGGCAGCCGTGCGTGCGTTGCCGGTGGGGTAGTAGCCCGCTAAAGAAACGCCGACAGCCGTTGCGATAAGCCCGTCGATGCCGGAAAGCCCGCGGTTTGCGAGAACCCGTGCAGGCGCATCGGCACCGAGAGCGGGGGCGATAATATCTAGATCGCGCACAATACTCGACGAGCCGACGACAAGGGTACGGCGCTGCTGTGCGCATGTATTCCAGGTTTGGAGTGCAAGCGCCTGAGCGGGAATTCTAGCAGGCTGAGAAGTATGTGCACCGTCTTGGTTACATTCCTCGGATGGAATAGAGGCCTGCGGCTGCACTGTTTCAGACTCGGCACAACGATAGGCTTCGATCGATGTGAGCGATGCCTCCTGAGCCCGCCGACCGGCAGTGACCCAAGCATCAAGCCAGGTATCATCGGCTCGCATGCCCGATCCCATAAGCGCAAAGGCTTCAAGTTCGGAGGGCGAATCAATCTCGCGAACGGCACGAACCCCAGGCTCATACCAGCTGGCGCGCCGAGGCGCATAGTAGGCATGCTGCACATCGGTACGCGCTAAAAGCGCAGAAATAGCGCGCGAAAGCGTAGGATGCCCGCATAAAATAGTTCGCTCGATGCTCTGCCCCAGCTCGGAAGCCGCATGTTCCCCGAGCACCGTCGTGTACTGGGGAATCGAGGTAGCGCCGTGCCGCGCCTGCGAAGAAGGCTCTGCCAGCAGCGGCAGATTCAACGCGCGGGCAAACTCGGCAGCGAACGGCTCGGCACCGTCTCCCGCGATCACCACCGTTTTCGGGCAGTCTGGTGCACCTTCGGGTTTAAGCGGCGAGGACTGAACCGCCTGTTCATGCTGAATCAGCCAAAACTTCTCGACAGGACTCAGCTGCGCAGGTTCAAGCTCAGCGGGGTACGATGCGGCCCCCGGGGCGATATGTTCGGCAAGCGATGCGGCCCAGGTAGGAAGAATTTCGGCTGTCCGAGCCGAAGGTGTAAGCGGGGTATCGAAACACACGTTAATATGCGCCGGCCCCACGGGCTTATCGCTTGCACGCGACCAATCCTGCGCGTCGCTGCCGGTCAGCGCCGCTAAACATGCCATAAATCGGCGGTCTGCTGCCCAGGATTATGTTCGGGGTACGAGGTCAAATCAGCACTTGCACGCACAAAGGGAGAGAAAAAATCGGTTTGAACCGTCGTCTGATTAGCACCGGTCCCACGCAGCCTTACGGGACGATCCGCGCTCATGATCGCCAGTGGAACCCCGGCATGGTAAGCCTCCATCACGGCGGGCAAATACTCACCCAGCGCCGTTCCCGAGGTACACACTAACCCCACGGGCAGCCGCGAAGCTTTCGCGATACCCAGCGCCGTAAACGCTGCCACGCGCTCATCAACGCGCACGTGGGCAACCAACGCACCTGCCTCTTCGGCCGCCGCAACCGTATACGCCAGGGGAGCGCTTCGAGAACCTGGGGAAACCACCACATGCCGCATGCCCGCGCGAATCAGGGAATCGAGCACGGCGACGGCGGAGAGCATGGAGTCTGGAGCGGCTGGAGCGGGGGGAGTTTGAACGGTGTCGGCACGGTCGGGGTTTTCAGTCACCCGTCTATTCTAGACCGGTGTTTGGGCGTGTGAAGAATATGGGGTTCCTAAACGGGCAGTTAGCCCCTAGAACACTGACCAGAGCGTTCAGAACATACCTGGCTAAAGACTCGTGTGCAAGGCTTCCTGAAGCACCAGGTAGCACCGTCGGATGCGCTCCACCCAGGCATCCCGCACTTCGCTCTCTGCTTTAACGCGCCTCAGCGCCGACTCCATAGGTGCAACCCGCCGCACCTGGAGTTCGCCATCGCGAGCAAGCAGCGAATCTTCAGTCACATCGGCACTCATCAGTGAGACCGTACTCAGTCCGCACGCATAGGGAAGATTCGGCAGAGCCGCCGCCAGAGACACACCGGTTGCGATACCTACGGAAGATTCCAGCGCCGAAGACACCACCGCGGGTAAACCCGCCTGTTCAACGATCTTTAGTGCGCGCCGAGCCCCGCCTAAGGGTGCCGCCTTGACGATAAGCACATCGGCGGCGTGCGCCTGTGCCACTTTGAGCGGGTCACTGGCCTTACGCACGGATTCGTCGGCGGCGATGAGCATCGAAAGGTCGTGCTCGCGCACCAGGGCACGCACCTGCGTAAGCTCATCAACCGTGGCGACGGGTTGCTCGGCATAGAGCAGATCGTACTCGTTCAGCGCCGCGAGGGCTTTGAGAGCATCGGGGACGCTCCACCCCGCATTAGCGTCCACCTTTAACCGCGCGTTCGGGAGGGCACGCCGCGCCGCCGCAACACGGGCAATATCATCGTCGAGAGTCTGCCCCTTCTCAGCAACCTTGATTTTAAGCTCGTGGATGGTTCCACAATAGTTGTTCAGCACTTCGGGAACCCGCTCGGCGCTCACCGCGGGAAGGGTTGCGTTCACCGGAATAGTGGCTCGCCGAACGGGTGGCGCCCCCAGCCAGGCGGACTCTAACGCACAGGCTAACCACGCCGCCGCCTCATGATCGTCATACTCTAAAAACGGCGCGAACTCGCCCCACCCGGCGGGACCCTGTATCAGCGCACTCTGGCGCCGATTAACCGAGCGGAAGGTCACCCGCATAGGGAATATCAACCACCCGAACGGAGCGTAAAACCTGCTCTAACGGCGGCAAAGCTAAGCCCTCAGTGATGAACCCGTATCCCAACGGCGGCACGGATGACATGGCGTTTCTCCTTAAGGTATTCTCGGTAAACTCCCAGCTTGGAATTTAGAAAACACGTATTTTTCATAGCTTAACCTGAGATAGTGTTTTCTATGTCGTGTTTACAGACACCGCATCACAGACATTTTGGAGGGAAAAAGTATGTCACAGGGTCCTCACACATCGCGTGGTCATGTTCCTCGCCATACCAGTACCTCGAATGACACGGACGATGCTACGCGTATTCTATCCCCTCAGACTTTAGCCGATAACGACAGTGCCGATGCCGATGCGACGGTTCCGTTATCGAGCATCCAATCTTCCTATGAAACCGATGATGATGCGACCGAATTTCTGAACCTTCAGGATCTGCCATCTTCCTCACCAGACATGGACGCAACCCGCGCCATCCCGAACCCGCACGAGGCGCCTAAACCCCGTGAAAGCTCTGACATGGTAGCCCTCGACGCTCTTGACGATTCTCCAACTGAAGCCATCAGCGCATCGCAGGATCCGCGTGCTCACTATGTTCAACACACGCGTGCCGCCCAGCCGCAAACCCGTGTGCAGCCGGATATAGCCCCTTCGGCTGATTATCCTGCCACGGTCGCCATGCCAACGGGTGCTCCCGGTATGCAGACTGCCCCCCAGGGTGCGCAGTACAGTGCCGTCGCTCATCCCCACGCCGCTAACCCGACGATGAGCGCCGCGAACTATGCCGGATACGGCGCTCGCCCGAACCCAGCGGCCCCCGGAGCAGGCGTTCCCGTAGAAGCCCCCATTCCTAATGATCCGCCGAGCACCAAGGTTGTGGCGCAGCATTTGGGTGTCATGGTGCTGTTCGGCGCCCTGCTCTACGCCACGTTCCAGTTCTTCATCTACAGCCGTACCGGGCAGCAGCTCGACGAAAATGCGTTTACCGAATATGCCAGCCAGTTCGCGGAATACCAGCGTCCCACCCTGGCGGCTCTCGATAACTGCCGACAATTACCGGCGTAATCGCGGTGATCGGCATTATTATTGGGCTGATCTGGAAGCACCGCATCCTGCCCGCTATCGTGGGTATTCTTGCGGGCACGGGCGCGTGTTTGAGCGTCCACGTCCTCAAGAATTATGTGGTCACCAAACCTAATTTCGGCATTCAGGAAGCCCTCTTGAACTCCGCGCCGAGCGGACACACGGCATTCGCCGCTTCTGCAGGTGCCGCGTTGTTCATCGCAGCCCCTCGCGCGCTTCGACCCACGATTGCGGTCCTGGCGGCGATGGCGACCTGCGCTACGGGCGCATCCACCATTATTAACGGCTGGCATCGCCCAGCGGATGTTATCAGCGCGATTTTGGTAGTTGCGCTCTGGACTGTTCTCGGCTTGGGTGTTCTTCGGTACCTGCGCCGTGCAGAATTTAACGCATCGACCCCTCGCGTGGTGGGAGCCATTGCGGTGCCGCTGTTGACGATCGCAAGCCTGTTCCTCTCGTTCTGCGCGGCCGCGATGTATGCGATCACCATGTTTTCCACCATGCCCGGGGGAGTGTTCGTTGCCTCAACCTGCCTTATTCTGGCGGTCAGCACGGGCACCACGGCGATACTGGTGCGGCTTCTGCGCCCGCGTAACCAGGTATCTTCTCCCTATACGCGCGTGTGGGAATACTAGGGCCGTATCACGTTATGAAATATATATGTCACTGTTTGCCTACGCTCGTAAAACGGGCATAGAATTTAGTATAGTTCATGCAAATTTTAGGATGTGCGTATCCTAAAAGAACAACCATCATCGGCGAAAGGTTAGAACTCATGGCGGGTACTCACGAAGGGCGTGTGATTGTTTTCCCACAGCTCACCGAAGTTCTCACCCCCTTTGAGACTAAGCCGCAGGCAAAGAAAATCCTTGATGCCGATGGCGGCAGCATCACCCTAATGGAGCTGGCAGCCGGTCAATCTTGGCACGAACACCACAGCGTACACCCGGTGGTCGTGCAGGTGCTTAAAGGCAAGGTTGATTACAGCGCCAAGGGGCAGAGTATTATTCTGGAACCCGGTAAAATCATCCACACCACGGCAAAGCTGTTGCACTCGGTCACGGCACTCGAAGACTCGACCTTGATGGTCATTATGCTGACCGGAGAATCACATCCGGAGCCTAATATCACTATTGAGGTTGAACAGGTCTAGGGCACAACGCCTTAGAAATAAATCCCTTTAGCACGGTAATGTCCCGTATCCAGCGACGGATACGGGACATTGTCGTATATTCTCCCCAACAGGCAAAGCCGTATCAGGAGGTTTCGCGGTTTTCTTTTCTGTAGTCCGTGACGGTCATACCCGTCCACGCTTTGAAAGCGCGGGAAAATGAACTGACCTCGGTATAGCCGGTCAGCAGCGCAACATCCTGAAGACTCAGTGCGGGATTGCTCAAATAGGCGCTCGCCAAATTTTGCTGAGCTCGCTGGCATACAGCCTTATAACTAGTGCCTTCCTCCTGCAGTCGCCGCTGTAGGGAACGCGAGCTCATACCCAAATGTGCCGCCAGCTTCTCAATTCCGAAAGAACCGCTGGGAATCATCTGCGTGAGTTCGAGCGAGACGGTCTGCAGAAAACTTTGCCGCGCATCCAGCTGCATTAATTCTTGATCGAGTGCTGGCTGCACATACTCCCACATGACGTTGTTGCGCGTAGTGAAGGGCAGAGCAAGATCATGGGAAGCGAGCACGAGTGAGTTCTGAGCGGCACGATGAGAAGAGACCCCGAAAAACTCTTTCAACGCGGTACCGTAGGGGCGCGGCGATTCTACTCGCAGGGGAGTAATCTGCTGACCGGTGCCGGTACGCAGAATATTCATCAGAATAATCTGCTCAATGGCTACCCCGCTGGCAGGCAGTACCCCGGTGTGTCCGTCGTAGCTAAAACGGATGCTCGTGCGGGTGCCGTCAGGTTCAACTAACACCCGCACGGGACCGGTTAGACGTTTGTACCGTGCGAAACGTCCCAGAGCTTCCGTCCCCATCTTCTGCCGCCAAGGCGCCGAAAATCGCCGGAACTATGCCGTGCAAGGGCAGTAATATCACCGTAGGTCAGCAGGGTCTCTTCGCGCGCTGAAGTATCGAGAACCTTGAGAAATCGGTGGTACTGCTCATGTGAGAGCTTCAGAGCCTCGCCCATGCGTGGCATCCGAAGACCCGCTTGGGCCAGCAGAGCAGGAACTTCTGGATGCTGATCGAGCAACGCCTGCGCCAGCTGAGAGGTGATGGTCATAGCTTCCACGGCGATTCCTCACGTTACATAAAGCGACGAATAATTTTGTCGAAGGCGCGATCGGGCAGAACCGTGTGCATCAGAACTGCAGGCTTTGCCATGAAACCGATGAGGTAGCGGGTCTTGGGCTTTTTCGCTTCAATGGCGTGGGTGATCGCTTTGGAAATAATGGCAGGGTCAGACAGCGACTCCGAGGAGTAGTGGCGGCGCATATTCTCGGCGGTCTTACGGGCGATGCTCTCATAGGCGCCACCTTTGGCCGATTCTTCCAGTTTGTCGGCGGCGATCATGCCCCAGTCGGTTTTGATGCCGCCGGGCTCGATAATGGAGACCTGAATGCCGAAGTCGGAGGTTTCCATGCGCAGCGCATCACTGAAAGCTTCGAGGGCGTACTTGGTGGCGTGGTACCAGGCACCCATGAAGGTGGTGAGGCGACCGCCCATTGAGGAGACGTTGATGATGCGCCCGGAGCGCTGCGCGCGCATCTGCGGCAAGACGAGCTGGGTGAGTCGTGCCAGACCGAAGAGGTTCACCTCAAACTGGTTGCGGGCCTCGTCAAGAGTAACGTCCTCGATCGCACCGTAGGAACCGTACCCTGCGTTATTGACGAGGACGTCAATGCGCCCCTGCTCGGCGATAATGGTCTCTACAGCCTTCTTGATGGAGTCTTCGTCAGTGATGTCCAGCTGAAGCGGAATCACGCCGAAGGGGCGAAGCTCTTCGAGCTTTTCCAAACGGCGCGCTGCACCATAAACTGTGTGTCCTGCGGTTGCGAGATTCTTCGCGGTATCGTAGCCGATACCTGAGCTTGCGCCGGTGAGCAGAATAACCTGGGACATGATACTTCCTTTCAGAGATGTTTTGTGGATGTATCCAGTCTACGGGAGACTAAGTTAGCATTTCGCGCCAGGTTATTAACAGTTCGCGCCAATCTTCATGAGACATAGCGCCGTAAAAGATAAGAAAACCCCGCAGATACCTTCCTCACGGAGCACTTGGAGGAAAACGTATCTGCGGGGCTGGTCTGAAACAGGGCAAACGGACTAGGCGTTTGCTGCCGCACCCTGATCTGCGGGGGTTTCATCCACGTGGGTGGGATCAAGCACACGCGCTAAGAATGTCTTGGTACGTTCATGCTGCGGGCTGCCGATCACCCGCTCGGCGGGTCCCTCTTCGACGACCACGCCATCCGCCATGAAGACGACCTTATCGGCGACATCGCGGGCGAAGCTCATCTCGTGGGTCACCACAATCATCGTCATGCCTTCGTCGGCGAGATCACGCATAATCGTAAGAACATCGCCCACCATTTCGGGGTCGAGCGCGCTTGTCGGCTCGTCGAAGAGCATGAGTTCGGGGTTCATCGACAGCGCCCTAGCGATCGCCACACGCTGCTGCTGGCCGCCCGAAAGTTTACTCGGGTAAGCATTTTCCTTATCTGCCAGCCCCACTTTCGCCAGCTGTTCGCGGGCAATCTTCTCTGCCGTTGAACGATCGCGCCCTAAGACCTTGATCTGGGCAATCGTGCAGTTATCAAGCACGCTCAGATGTCCGAACAGGTTAAACTGCTGAAACACCATGCCCATGCGGGTGCGCAAGGCGTTAATATCGGCGTCCGGATCGGTTACCTCGACACCGCCCACGGTAATGGTTCCCGCATTGGGCTCTTCGAGCAGGTTTACACATCGCAGAAGCGTTGATTTACCCGATCCCGAAGGGCCGATCAGACAGACGACCTCGCCCGGTTCAACCTGAATATCAATACCGCGCAGCACCTCGTTTTTGCCATAAGACTTATGTAGCCCCGTGATGCTCACCGATGCCGCTGATGTTACTGTGTCAGTCATGACAATCTCCCAAAGTCTTTGTCGTGGTTACTTGCGTGATGCGCCCGTGCGCTTCTCAAAATATGCGGATAGCTGCCCCAGCGGCACGGTAATAATCAGGTAGCACAGGCCTGCGACCACCAGGGGAGTGAGCCTGCGCCGGATGCGGTAATACCTTCACGCCCGAATTTCGCCAGCTCGTACTGCGCGATTTGTACACCCAGCAGGTACACGAGCGAGGAATCCTTAGTCAGCAGAATAACTTCGTTAGTCAGCGGGGGGAGCACGATGCGAAATGCCTGCGGAATAATTACCGAGAGCATCGCCCGGGTGTGCGACATGCCCAGCGACCGTGCCGCCTCATACTGGCCCTTCGGAACCGCCTGCAGGCCGGCACGCAGCACCTCGCTGATATAGGCAGAGGACACCAGTCCGAGGGAGAGTGTTACCGGAATGAGGTTATCGACAAACCGGATTTTGAAGGCGAGGGGAATGCCGTAGCCGAAGGCAAAGAACACCAAGAGCGCCGGAATGCCACGGAAAATTTCGACATAGATTGTCGCCAACCACCGATAGGGTGCGATCGATGAGATACGCATGAGCGCCAGGATAAGGCCAAGGCTTAGACCCACGGCGAAACCCAGGGCCGTGTAGATCAGGGTATTCTTGAGCGCTACTGTAATAACGTTCGGGAACTGCTTTTGCGCAACCTCAAGGTTGAATACCTGGCTGGAAAGCGTTTTCCAGTCGGCAAGGGCAATAATAAGAACCGCGATAACCGCCAGCAGAGCGTACTGGGAGTACCGGAACATCGCCTGTTTTTTGCGGGGAGATAGTTTATTCTGTGCCATCGTTACACTAACGTAGTCTGTGTTTATCGTGATATTCAGGATGCGCGGTGCACGTTCGTTCGCTCACGCGCACCGCGCTCAGTCGCGGTTAGTTTGCACTGGATGAAGATGCGGATGAGGGCGAAGACTTAGTCTTGGTCCACTTTTTCCTTGATCTTATCGAGTTCGCCGCTGGACTTGAGCTGCTGAATTGTCTTATTCGCTTTATCCAGCAGGGCTTTCTTTTCGGGGGCTACCGCACCGGCAATCTGGTCGGCGTTTTCCGAGGTCTGATAGGCGATCTTGAAAGAGCCGGGGTCTTTGGTTAGCGCCTCAGAAATAACCGAGAGGTTTGCCGAGACGGCCTGCACCTGACCGGTCTTCAATGCCGAGAACATGAGCTCGTTGTCCTCGTACTGCACAACGTCCGCGCCTTTTTTTCCTTTGGCATAGGATTCGCCGCTGGTTGCCTGCTGAGCGCCGACTTTGGCGTTCTTAAGATCTTCGACGGAGGAGATCTTAGAGTTTTTGGGAACCAGAATTGCCTGGTTGTCTTCGAAATAGACATCGGTGAATTCCATCTTAGATTTCCGCTCGTCGGTCACGCTGATACCCCCGAGCGCAATATCGCATTGTCCGCTGGTGAGTCCGGTGCCCGAATCGAGGCCCTCAAAGCTGATGGAGGTGAGCTGTGCTTCTGCGCCCAGGTCTTTGGCGATAGCGTTTGCGATATCTGCATCGATACCTACGATTTTTCCGTTTTCTTCGTATTCGAAGGGCATGTAGGGGGTGTTGGTGCAGACGGTGAGGACGCCGTTGTTGATGAGGTTTACCTCTCCGTTTTCGCCGTCGGATGCGGTTGAGACGCATCCTGTGAGGACGAGGGGTGCGAGCGCGAGGAGCGCGAGGGACTTTTTGAGGTTGGGTTTTGCGGTGAAAATCGACATGGTGTGCTCCGTGTGTAGAAAATTTTGATGTTTTCCATTGTGCACCTGTGCGATAAAGAATGCAAGTATACCTATAAATATTCACTATTTTTCTGAGGAAATGAAGAATTATGTATGCATAGTATGTATAAAACCAGGAATGCTGTCGCGCCGTGGCGGACGGCGGGAGAAACGTGCTGCACGTGCACAACACCGGGAACAAGAGTGCATATTTTCGTGAGTTAAAGTGTTCGCCACCTCAGATGACGTATCAAGGGGTGCTCAACTACCCCACGGGCGGCAGAACATGCCACAATTGAAGGCGTGAGCAACGTAGAGAAAAATGTTCAGGGTACCCGCGCAACCCTTGACAAGAAGACCGGCGATATCGCCGCCATGTTTGACACCGTCGCGAAGCGCTACGACCTGATGAACGGCATCTTGTCGCTGGGACGGCACATCTACTGGCGCAAGCAGACCGTTGCCGCTGTGGATGCGCATCCCGGGCAGAAGGTGCTCGACGTTGCCGCCGGTACCGGAACCTCATCCGAGCCCTTCGCCGACGCCGGGGTTGATGTTATCGCCGCAGACCTTTCCGAAGGGATGCTGGAGGTCGGGCGCAAACGCCGCCCCGATATGACCTTCGTGCGGGCGGATGTTACCGACCTTCCTTTCGAGGACGACAGCTTCGATGCCGTCACCATGTCTTACGGTTTGCGTAACGTTGCGGATTACCCCCGTGCGCTGAGCGAACTGTACCGGGTTACTAAGCCCGGCGGGCGCATCGTGGTACTGGAATTCTCGACCCCAACCTTCGCCCCTTTCGGTAAGGTGTATAAGGAATACATTATGAAGGCGATACCGCCCGTAGCGCGCGCGATCTCCTCAAACCCGGAATCCTATGTATATTTGGCGGAGTCGATTATCGATTGGCCGGATCAGAGAACCCTTGCCCACAAGTTCGCGCAGGCGGGCTGGCAGGACGTCAAATATCGTAATCTCAGCGGCGGAATTGTTGCCATTCACCGTGGCTTCAAACCCCAAAACTAACACTCAGCACATCATCATTGAGCAACACACAGCATACAGCTACGCACCAACACACCGAAGAAGGCATCGTGAGCACCTCAGAGCAATCCATTGCAGCCACCGACCTGATGGCAGGACTCGATTTCAACCTGCCCGCAGGGTTTGAGCTCATTGCGTCCGACCCGCAGCTTGGCCCCCAGATTCTTACCTCGCTGGCGCGGATTGAAGAGCGGCTTGCCGAGGCTATCAGCTACACCGATAAGCTCGCCGATGTTGCCGCCCGACACTTACTGCTCGCCGGTGGAAAGCGCGTGCGACCCCTCCTGACTCTGCTTGCCGCAGCCGTGGACGGACAGATTAACGACGAGGTGATTGAGGCTGCGGTGGTCGTCGAACTCACCCATCTGGCGACCCTCTACCACGACGATGTGATGGACGATGCGCCCAAACGCCGCGGCGTCGATACCGCCCAGACCATTTGGGGAAATTCCGTCGCCATCCTGACAGGTGACCTCATTTTTTCGCGTGCCTCGCTGTTGGTCTCCGATCTGGGCACGCGACCCATGAAAATTCAGGCGCAAACCTTCGAGCGCCTGGTGTTGGGGCAGCTCTACGAAACAACCGGTGTACGCGAAAACCAGGATATTCTCGACCACTATATCGCCGTGATCGAGGGGAAAACCGGCTCTCTGATCGCGGCGGCGGGGGAGTACGGCTCACTCTTGGCGGGTGCCTCCGAAGAGGTTATTCAGATGCTCGCCACCTACGGCGAACTCGTGGGCGTGGCATTCCAGCTCGCCGATGACGTGATCGATATTGTCAGCGATGGTGCATCCTCCGGGAAAACCCAGGGCACCGATCTGCGTGAGGGTGTGCCGACCCTGCCGACTATTCTGCTCAACCGTGCCGCAGAGGCTGGGGACGAATCAGCCCGTCAGGTTCGAACGCTCATTGAGGCAGACCTGAGCTCTGACGAGGCGCTAGCCGCCGCCGTATCCGCGCTCGCCGCGCATCCGGTCACGCAGGAAGCGTGGCAGATAGCCTATGATTGGGCGGATCGTGCAATCGAGGCCATTGCGCCGCTGCCGGATTCCACCGCGAAGGCGGCGCTGGAATCCTTCGCGCATGCCGTGGTGCATCGCGAGGGCTAAACTGCGTGATACGGTTGCTTCAGGAAGACTTCTTCACGAGAATTACGCATATCGATGTAGCGTAGTGTGTGAAGAACGCCCAGGTGGAGCTGAACTCGATAGCGTGCTTTAAAGGGAAACTATGGCCCACAAAACCGTTACCGCATATCAATCTGCCGCAATATTCTTCAGCTCGGTTATAGCGGCTGCGGCAACGTTTGCTATATCGGTTATTGCTGCGTACTTTTTATCGCGCAGTGAGTTTAGGCAGTTTCAGTCAGCATTCTGGCCCCTCGTGTTCGGAATTTACGGCATAACCGGCGCTATTCAGCAGGAGACAACGCGGGCGGTCGGGGCGTCCCTTCTGCAGAATCCGGAATCACGAACACACCCCAATAGACTTTCATATTCCGCCGTGGCAGCCCTGTTAGGTCTGGGTATTGCCGTGATCGTCGTCATGACCTCGCCACTGTGGTCCTCCGCTTTCCCCACCTACCCGCAAATGAGTGTTGTACTGATAGCGTTCGGCGTCGTGATGTACGCCGTGTACGCTGCGGTTAGCGGCGCATCCGCCGGGCGGGATTCCTGGTATTTTTACGCCGCTTTAGGCAGCGGTGAGGCACTGATACGTTTGGCGGCAACACTGGCGGCGGTGGTGTTGTCGTGGCATCTGCTCGGATTTGAGACCGCCGTTGTCGTTGCCTCGCTGATCTGGCTTCCGTGCGTCGTATTTTCACGTACCGGGCGGCGCGTCTGGCACGCGAGCATTGATGTTAGTTCGCGGCGGTATGCACGAAATATTGTGATGCTCATGCTTTCATCCGTCGGTGCATCGATTCTTATGACGGCGTTTCCCTTTTTCTTACAGTTCACAACTCAGGATCAAAGCGCACAGTTCAATGCCTTGGTGGCCGCTATTGGTGTTACACGTTCGCCGATTATGATGCCGCTTCAGGCCTTTCAAGGGGTCGCCATATCGGCTTTCTTGAAGCACCAAGATAACCCACTGCGCGCTTTAGCACGCCCGTGTCTGTGGGTCCTGGGAATCGGCGTTTTCGGCGCACTGCTTGCCTATCTTATCGGTCCTTTTCTCTTTGACATTTTCTACTCTAAATATGCCGGTCTTGCACCCGGAATGATGCTTGCTATTTTGACCTTTGAGTCCGCGATTATCGCCGTGCTCGTGCTCGCTGGAAATCTGGCTATTGCCTTGAATATGCACCGTTTATATGTGAGCGGTTGGGTTTGTGCGGCTACGTTGGCCTTGCTCCTGCTGCACGTGCCGCTGGATGTGGTGAGCCGTACCGAGCTCGCCCTCGGGGCTGCTCCGCTGTGCGGATTCACGGTAATTCTGGTGGGAATCTTGAGGAGTCCAAAGGCAGAGAGCCGTAAAAGTACCGATAAATCCGGTCTCTTCCAGGATGCACCTGCCACTCGGCACGAGAGGTCGTGAGGGCTGAAGATCGAGAAGCGTTAGTTTAAGAATGCTTGTGTTTATCTGTTACATTCCCCTCATAAATCCCACAGAATCCCACATGATGGGCTATCATTGACCAAATAGCCTACATCAGGTAAACCTAAAGAACGTCTGTGCCCACACACCATTGAGAGCACAGAGCACCCGGAGAATCGCGCCCAAACCCTAGCGCGCCTCCGTTCACAACGACATGCCCTGCTCTACCCTTAAAGGCGCATCGTCGTGTGACGTGCATACATGAACATCTAGACCGAGGTAACCACTATCATGGGTACAAAACCCGCCAAGACCCCGGCGAAGCGTGAAGGCTTCTCCAGCCGCAGGGTCTTCCTTTTTGCCGCCATCGGCTCAGCTGTTGGTCTGGGAAATATTTGGCGTTTCCCCGCTGTTGCTTACGAGAACGGCGGCGGCGCCTTCATGATCCCGTACATCGTGGCGTTGCTGACCGCAGGCCTCACCTTCCTCTTCTTCGACTACGCGATTGGCCACCGCGGGCGCGCATCGTCCCCGCTGGCATTCCGCCGCCTCAACCGCAAAACCGAGTTTATCGGTTGGTGGCATATGGGTATTAGCGCGGTTATCGCCATCTACTATGCCGCGATTATCGCCTGGGTCGGTGCGGTACATGATTTTCTCGTTCAACCAGGAATGGGGCAGCGACGCGAAATCCTTCTTCATGAAGGACTTCCTGAAAGTGGGGGATCCAAAGCTTTCCTTTGACTTTAACCCCGGCATTCTTATTCCGCTCGTGCTGGTATGGATTTCCCTGATCGTCATTATGGCGCTGGGCGTACAAAAAGGCGTAGGTGCCGCCAATGTGGTGTTTATGCCCCTGCTGATCTTTATGTTCGTGGGCCTGGTCGCGTACTCGCTCACCCTGCCCGGCGCGATGAACGGCTTGAACACCCTGTTTACTCCCAACTGGGGTGCGCTAACTAATGGCGAGGTGTGGGTCGCCGCCTACGGACAGATCTTCTTCTCGCTCTCCCTCGGTTTCGGCATTATGGTGACTTACGCATCCTACCTGAAGCCCAAGACCGACCTGACCGGCTCGGGCACCGTCGTGGGTTTCGCCAACTCTGGATTTGAGCTGCTGGCGGGTATTGGTGTGTTCGCGGCGCTGGGCTTCATGGCTCAGGCACAGGGCATCGCCGTAGGCGAAGTCGTCGAAAAAGGCACCGGCCTGGCGTTCATCGCCTTCCCCACCATTATTTCGCAGGCGCCGGCTGGTGCGCTCATCGGATTCCTGTTCTTCGGTTCGCTCCTCTTCGCAGGATTCACTTCGCTCATCTCGGTTCTTGAAGTCATTGTCGCTGGTGTGCAGGATAAAGCTGGGACCTCACGCCTGACCTCAACCATGATCGTAATTATCCCGCTGGCGATTATCTCGACCCTGCTGATGCCCACCGCATCCGGCCTGTACGTGCTGGATATCCTCGATAACTTCGTGAATAGCTTCGGTATTCTGGCGGCCGGTCTGACCTCCATTGTTGTGGTTGTCTACTGCTTGCGGGCCCTGCCGACCCTGCGGGATCATCTGAATTCTGTCTCCTCCTTGAAGGTGGGCTGGCTCTGGATGATTCTCTTGGCGGGCGTTACCCCGCTGATCCTGGGGTACAGCCTGATCTCCACGCTCGTGAAAGACCATTGATAAACCCTACGAAGGCTACCCAGCAGATCTGCTCGGCATCTTCGGCTGGGGCATGGTGGCATTCCTGATTCTTGGCTCCATCGTGATTTCATTCCTGCCGTGGTCGCATAAGTCACGTGCTGCCGAGGAACCTCCCGGCACCGCCCGTTATCGGCGGTAAACTCGCCCACACGCATGTGGACGATGCCGCGCTGAAAGCACACGCAAAAAGCACAGGGTGAGGAGGCATAATGAGTGGTGCAGCTATCGCTATGATGATCGTGGCAATCCTCATTATCTGGGGCGGCCTGGTGTTTGCCCTCGTAAACCTGAGCAGGCACCCCGAAGAACCTGAGGATGATGCTGTCGAGCAGGCAGCCACCGAATAATACCGTTTACGCGCGCGGGCAGGTCTGCGGACTGTGCCCGGTACGTAGAAATATAGAATACTCGCGCACTCGGCGCGAATAAAAAGTGTTGGCATGAGAACTCTGACCGGTTCTCGTGCCAACACTTTTATGCATCTGCGGCAAGGGCTCAGGATTTGTCGGAGGCACTCGCTGCGGAATCTTCGGTGTCTTCGGGCGAGAGCTGCACCGCATCCAGAAGATAGTTCTGCTCGCGTTCTTCGCTGCCCTCAGAAGACTGAGAAACCTGCACAATAGGAATCATGCCGGTCTCGACCGCCGTAAGCTTCGACGGGCGCGAAGTGCGTGAGGCGCGCACCGCATCCACCGTGAAAATTACGATAGCCACCCAAATCAGACATAAGCCAATCCACTTATCCGGGGTAATCCTATCGTGCAGCACGAAGAGCGCCAGGAAGAACTGAATGGTCGGTCCCATATACTGCACCATGCCGATCACCGACAGAGGCAGAGCCCGCGCCGCCGCCGAGAAAAGAACCAGCGGAGTCACCGTGACAATGCCGGTGGAAGCGAGCAGCCAGAAATGCCCGGGGCCTTGCGAAAACAACGTGAGCTGTCCCTGCGTATTCATCCACCACAGCACCACGAGCGCCACCGGAAGCAAAATAAAAGTCTCAAGCGATAGCGACACCACCGGATGCACGCTCGACCCCACCCGCGCCTTGAGCAGCCCGTACGTTCCGAAGGTGAAGGCAACACCCAAACCCAGCCACGGAATCTGCCCGTACACCACGCTCATAATCAGTACCGCCACGGTCGAAATCCCGATGGCGACCCACTGAACTTTTCGCAGCCGCTCGTGCAGGAACACGACTCCCAACACCACGGAGACCAGCGGGTTAATAAAATACCCCAGCGACATGTCGATCGTATGCCCGTGCGTGGTGGAGTACACATAGATCATCCAGTTCGCGCCGATCAGCAAAGACGCGACCGTCAAAATACCCATAGTGCGCGGAGTACGCACCGCCTGGTTAAACGGCTTGGTCAACCGGAAAATAGGGAGCAGAACCGCGCAGAATGCCAGTGAAAAAATCACACGCGAGAGCACAATCTCCAGCGCAGACGAAGACGCCATGAGATAGAAATACAGCGGCAGCATACCCCAGATCGCGTAGGTGGTAAAAAGGCAGATAAAACCATTGCGGGTCTGTGCAGCGTGTGCCGCCGTGCCTGATGCGGGTGCTGTAGCGCTGTGAGCGTTCTGCGCCATAGTGTGAGGGATCCTCCCTACCTGTGAACGAAAGATGAGATGTGAACTTCTAACAACTCTACTCTTCACCGCACTCTTGCACGAGTGTGAGGCGCCGACTGGCGGAGGCGAGTCGCCTATTAAACGCCGATGGGGCGCAACATAATACAGCGTTGCACCCCACCGGAATGATGAAATTCCTAGGTCAGGATAATATGCCGCAGGCACGGGGTAAAGACCCTGTATGCCTGCTGATACAGCGTTGTCTACAGACCGAAGAACCGCGAGAAGAAGCCCTTCTTCTTGCCGGTTTCCTGAGTCTGCTCCTGCTCCTCGTGCTGATCGGCCTTCTGCTCGGCGGGCTTGATCACCGGAATTGCAGTTGCCGGGGTGTTCTCGGTCTGCGGTGCGGATGCGCCGGTACCTGAAGCGGCAGGTTTGGGTGCCTGCTGCGGCTGCTGCTGGGCACCTGCCGCTGCGGGCTTCTGTGCGCCGGACTGAGGTGCTTCCTGTCCCTGACCTGCGCTTGCGCCGGGTTTGCCAGCTGCGCGCGGGGTGATCGATGTGCGGGACTTCGAGGCATCGGAGGCACCGGGCTTCGCCGCCTTAGCCTGACCCGCAGATGTGCCGGTCTGTGCCGCGGCAGCGCCAGCGTTCGGAACAACATCGCCTGGGAGGGTATTGACCGTTACGCGACCGTGCTCGGAATCCTCGCGCGGATCCTGATCGAAAGGGGCCTCGGTATCCGGGTAGAGGTTCTCGGTCGTGCGCACACCCGCCACCGGTTTCTGCGATGCGCCAGCGGGTACAGCGCGCTTTGCGGCCGCCGCGGGAGCCTGAGGCTGAGCCGGTGCTGCTTCTTCCGGCTGTGCATTTTCCTGTGCGGGGGCGCTCTTTGCTGCCTGTGCGTCCTTAGGCGTCTGGGCTTCCTCGGGTTCCTGAACGGCGGGTGCCTGCTCGGCTTCGGCACGTGCCGCCGCACGCTCTGCCGACTGCTGTTCGCGCAGGGCCACCTGCTCTGCAGCCTCGGCAGCGGCGGCCTGCTCAACTTCGGCGCGTTCAGCCGCCAATTCCGCACGGTACTGCTCAGCCTCTGCGGCAAGCTGCGCAAGTTCTTGGGCGGTAACCTCGGGCTTCGCGCGCTCGATACCGCTGATGCGCCCCTCATCGAACCACAGCCGCAGGGCGCCGTCGGTCATGGTGAGCACCACGGTGGCCTCGGTATCCCAGGCGGTATGGAACCCGCGCTGACGCGCATAAGAATTAACGGCGAGTGGATGATCGTGAATATCTTCGCTTTGCAGAGCCTTCGCAATCACGCGCCCTACACCTTTGTACGTGGGCGCATCCAGGGTCAATTCGGGGCTGTCAATCAGGCTCCACGCCCGCACAGACCCCGACGGCAGAGGATAGTGAGCGTATAAACCGGTCACCGTTTTCGTTGCCAAAGTCAGGCGACGCGCCAATCCCTCTGAGAGCGGAATTTCGTCGGTACTCAGCTCCAGAACTGAGTCGCGTTCACCGGCATCTCGCGCCTGCAGCGCCGCTGAGACTACCGCATTTGGAAAATATCCCAATTGCTGCCACGACCAAATCCAGGTTCCACGGTTTTCAGATTCGGTACCGAGCAGGTAGGGTTGAAAAGACACCGGGTCGGCGGCCTTGAACGTGAGGGACTGTTCGGCGAAGTTTACGTCGTAGTCAGCAGACCCAATGAGTTCAGCCAACCGCGCCTGGTATTCGGTCGAGATAAAGATTGATGCGTCAATAAGATCCTGCAAAGAATTCGTCATAGGTTAAGGGTAACAACCTTTTTGGTGTGAGTACCCACAAACTGCACCAATTTTGTGGGTCGGATGGAGAAAAAATTTGAACAAGAGACAACTTGGTAACCGATGCTAGAACACACACGCAAAAGTGTGTTCCCTAACCTATCATGACGTTATAAATCGGCGTGACGGCGGATGCTTCGCTAAAATCAATAGAGTAGCGGGTAGCTTCCCGCCGGGACCTAAGATGCAAGCTGACGATAAAGGAATGGAAAACCATGACGGATACCCGACGTTCTGAACCGACGAGTAGAGCCGCCCGCACCCAGGATGCGCTCAACCGTATCGGTAGCTGGCTTCTTGATGTCGTCAAGGCTGAGCCCGGGTGGAGCGAGATGATCCTCGACGTAAACCCCTCGCCGGGCAGGTCTATATTCGCGTGCGTGAATTCCGTGACGGCGAAGAGTACATCGGTTCGGTGGGCCCCCTTAAGGAAGATTCGCCCGTACTGCCCGATCTTCGCAAGCTCCAGCGCGCCGCCTACGACGGCAACCGCGGCACCTGGTTTACCGCATCTGTGGTGGTGGCGGCCAATAACTGGCCCGAACCGAAGTTCAGCGTGGGGGCATCTTATAACCGCGACGAAGAACCGGAAAACTGGGGTACTGAAGGAACCCTGAGTGCTTCGGATGTACGCGAGCATCTGCACATGTTCCCGCGCGATTCCGAGCGTATTCCCGCTTGGGCAACCGAACGTATGCACGGTCGAGCTCGTGATGTTTCGGGCTTGCATAAAGAAACCGATTACGAGGTTCCCAATCCCTACCTCGCCGCTGCACTCGAAGCTTTCAAGAAGGATGTCAAAGAACGAACCCTCATTAACGTAGTGCGCACCATGCTCGGCGGCGATTTGCTCGTGGATGCTTCCGGCTCAACTATTGTTCCCGCAGGGCACCTTGACATTGGTCCCGAATCGCAGCTGCGCTACCAGGTTATTCGCCTTGAAAACGGGATGCAGGCGCTATGCGTATTCTCGTCGGCAGAGTATGTTTCGCAGAGTTACATGCGTGAAAACTCCGACGATGACGAGCTGATTCTGCGCGAACCCGCTGTCAAGATTTTCATGGATTTCTTGAGCAACCCCGACCTTGATCTGATTGCGATAGATCCGGGCTCTAACCACGAATGCTATATTGAGCGCGCCCAGGTGCAGTGGGTTGTGAACTCGCCCCGTAACGACGGCGCGAAAATGGCTCTTATCAACGACAATATGCAGCAGCTTCTCGGATCGTTGGTGGCACCAAACTCTATTCTGGTGGTGGCGATTGACCCCAAGAGTAAGGTACAGGGACCGGCATTCGTCCCCGATGATGAAGGCAACCCCACGAACATGTTGGCGTTCACCTCGCCGATTGAAGTTGCCGCTATTGATCCTGCAATTGAGGTGCGCGTAGCACACGCGATTGAGGTACTGACCCTCGCGGAACAGCTCAACGCCCCGGGTATTCAGATCAACTACTTCAACCCCTAGCGCTGTGCTCGACATCAAGCAGATCCGCGAGCTCCTCGATATTGTGCGTGAACAGGAAGCGGTCTTCGGCGCTTCTCCCGCTGGTGCTAGTGCACCCGCATAGTTCATAAAAGCCGTCACGCTAAAATCACCCGGAAGAAACACCCACACGGTGTTATCTCTTCCGGGTGATTTTGTGTTTGGAGAGGGTTGTAATCCTGCAAACGGGTTAAAAATATGGGGCCGGTGACTCCACCTCACTGAAAGTCACCGACCCCATAGTAGCAGCCAGCTATGCGTCATGTTCTCGAATCTACAGGGGAACAGACGCTGCCGTATCTTACGAACCAGATGCGGCGGCTGCCACGGCCTCGCGGACGCGAGAACCGAGCTCAGGGTGAACGCTATCCCAGTATTGGAACGCGCGTTCACGAATCTCGTCGGAACGAACAGCACCTACGTGACCAGAGATATTGCTGATCAGGCGTTCGCGTTCTTCGTCGTTCATGGTTACCTCGTAGAGGGTGCGCGCCTGCGAGAAATCATCGTCATCCGGGCGCAGGGTGTAGGCGGCGCGTACCAACTCGCCATCAGACTCCCAGCTGCCTTCGCCAGCGCGTGCCGCATCCGCATGCGGGCCTCCCAGACTATTCGGTGCGTAAGTGGGAACGGAGGGGTCGTTGAAGTTGTAGCGCATCGAACCGTCATGTGAATAGTTGTTCACCGGCGCTGCGTGGGGTGCGTTCACCGGCAGCTGCGCGAAGTTGGTGCCGATGCGGTAGCGATGCGCATCCGGGTAGGAGAAGATACGACCGAGCAGCATCTTATCGGGCGAAGCCGCGATACCGGGCACAAAGTTCGAGGGGGAGAAGGCCGCCTGCTCGATCTCGGCGAAGAAGTTCTGCGGGTTGCGATCCAGCACCATGCGGCCCACCTTGATCAGCGGGTAATCTGAGTGCGGCCAAATCTTCGTCAGATCGAAGGGGTTAATGCGGTAGGTCTTCGCCTCCTCGTAGGGCATGATCTGCACGTAGAGCGTCCAGGCGGGGTAGTCGCCACGCTCGATAGCCTCGCGCAGGTCGCGGCGGTGGAAGTCAGCATCCTTGCCCGCCATTTCATCGGCCTGAGCCTGGGTGAAGAATTCGTTGCCCTGCTCGGTCTTGAAGTGGTACTTAACCCAGAAGCGCTCGCCTTCGGCGTTAATCCACTGGTAGGTGTGCGAGCCGAAGCCGTCCATGTGGCGTAGGGTGCGGGGTAGGCCGCGGTCGCCCATCAGCCAGGTTACCTGGTGCGCCGTTGCGGGGTTCAGGCTCCAGAAATCCCACTGCATATCGTTATCGCGCAGGCCCGAACCGGGCATACGCTTCTGCGAGTGGATAAAGTCGGGGAACTTGATGGCATCGCGAATGAAGAAGATAGGAGTGTTATTACCTACCAGGTCGTAGTTGCCTTCGGTGGTGTAGAATTTCACCGCGAAACCGCGGGGGTCACGCCAAGTATCGGGGGAGCCGGATTCGCCCGCCACGGTCGAGAAACGAATCAGCAGCTCGGTTTAACGCCCGGCTGAAAGAGCGCCGCACGGGTGTACTGTGAAACGTCTTCGGTGGTTTCAAAGTAGCCGTATGCGCCGGTTCCCTTCGCATGCACCACACGTTCGGGTACACGCTCACGGTTGAACTGAGCGAGTTTTTCAACAGCGTAAGCATCGTGCAGGACGATGGGACCATCGGCGCCCACGGTGAGCGAATGATCATCTGAAGCCACCGGCGTGCCAGTGCTCGTGGTGGTGTAAGAACCGGGATGAATGGGGTTCTGCGGGGTCTGATACATATTTGCTTCTCCCTGTGTTTTTGGTGATGCTATGTGGTTTTCGACGAGCATTCTTCTTGTTTTAGGGTGCAGCTAACGAACACCAAGGCGCTGTTTCACGCCCGGAGTAAGGTGTGGGAATGTGGTTCGTTAGTGCTGAACGCTCGCTGCGGCTTGCACCTGGCTCTTTGCCAGTTCTGCTTCTGCCTCAGTTTGACAGTCTGCGCAGACGCCTCGATACAGTACATCTGCGCTGATAATCGCCATGCCGTGGAAATCGCTGGGAGTTAGGCAGGGCGCTGAGCCTACAGCGCAGTCTACATCCTGAACTTTTCCGCAGCGAATGCAGAATGCGTGGTGATGGTTATCGCCCGTGCGGGTCTCGTAGAGTCCCGGGGTTCCCGGCGGCTCAAACTTACGCAGCATGTCGATATTCGTCAGATCCGTGAGGATCACATACACCGACTGCACGGTAATGGTAGGAATCTCTTGCCGCACAGCGGTGACTATTTCTTCGGCGTTGGCATGGGGGTGAGCCTGAACCGCACGTAGAACAGCAAGCCGCTGTTTCGTGACCCTGCGCCCCTTAGCGCGCAAGTTTTGCGACCAAGATTCCGTGAGAAGTCCGGTCGCGGATTCTGCTGCCAACGGTAGCACGCCGGTGTGGGAGCATCCGTGAAGAGGATGCTCAGGTTCCGGGTGTGCGTTCGTATCTAGGGGTTCGGTCATGAACAATACTCTACCGTTAATCTGACTTTTTCACAATTACAATTACGATAAATTCATAATAACTGTTGTGGTCAGGGTGCTTTCGTCATGACACCATGTCGCTAAAACCGCGAATTTCTAGGGGATAATAGAACACTCCGAGACTTCACGTGACCTTGCTCGCATTCGAGAAACCTGTGAGCGCGAGAATGCGAAATGCACGCTGGTGGCGAATCTGGACGTCTACCTCATATATACCCCGTATGCTGTAGTCTAATACGTTCACGGCAACACGATTTTTAAAGGTACACGCAATGCACAAACACTATAACGGGCTTAAGACCGCCCTTCTGTTGGGCGGCATGGTCGGTCTGCTGATGCTTATCGGCGGTGGCCTTTCAACATACTTCCGCAGCTCAATTTATCTGGGGTTTCGCCCTTGTGAGCTTGGGTACCGTTGCATATTCATACTGGAACTCCGATAAACTCGCGCTACGTTCCATGAACGCCTACGCCGTTACCCGCGAGGACGTTCCGGTTCTGTATGACATTGTCGAGGAACTTTCCTCGCGCGCCGGGCAGCCTATGCCGCGCCTATATGTGGCACCCACCCAGACTCCAAACGCTTTCGCGACCGGGCGCAACCCGCGCAATGCCGCCGTCTGCTGCACCGAGGGTATCTTGCAGCTTCTTGATGAACGCGAAATGCGCGGTGTGCTTGGGCACGAGCTCATGCACGTCTACAACCGCGATATTCTTACAAGCTCGGTGGCAGCCGGTATCGCAACCCTGATTACGGCGGCGGCACAGATTGTTGGTTTTGGCTCCATGATGGGAGGGAACCGTGAGCGCGGCGGCGGAAACTTCTTGAGCATAATCCTGATGTCGCTTCTGGCTCCCATTGCTACGGCGGTTATTCAGATGGCTATCAGCCGTACCCGCGAATACGATGCCGATGAAGACGGTGCAAAACTCACAGGCGATCCAATTGCGCTTGCCTCCGCTCTGAATAAGTTGGAGAAGGGTGTCTCGCTCTACCCCATGGATCCCAAGAATCAGCAGGTTGTGAATACCTCGGCCTCTATGATTGCAAACCCCTTCGGTGGCCTGAAGAACCTCATGTCTACCCACCCGCCGATGGATAAACGCATCGCCCGTCTGCAGCAGATGGCACGCGATAACGGTCAGCTATAAAACCTGCGTACGTGTTTGTCTTATAGGTGAAAGGCGGGGTGGTTACCAGAACTGGTAACCGCCCCGCCTTAATTTATATAGTGCGCTGATGCCGCGTGCACAGCAGAGGTGTCTAGCGATAATTCACGAACTGCAGATCAACGTCAAGATCTGCGCCTTTAAGCAGTGAAATCACGCTCTGCAGATCGTCACGAGACTTCGAGGACACACGCAGCTCATCGCCCTGAATCGTAGCCTTCACGCCCTTAGGCCCTTCATCGCGGATCAGTTTGGAAATCTTCTTAGCCTGATCCTGTGCGATGCCTTCCTTGATGGAGCATTCGATGCGGGTCTCTTTGCCAGAAGCGTAGGGGTCGCCTGCGTCCAGGGACCTTAGCGAAATACCGCGCTTGACGAGCTTCGACTGGAAAACGTCGAGCACCGCAAGAGCTCGTTCCTGGGCGTTTGCCTTAATGAGAATCTTCTCGCCCGAGAAGTCGATCTCAGCACCGACACCACGGAAATCGTAGCGCTGCGAAACCTCTTTTTGTGCCTGGTGCAGGGCGTTGGAGACCTCTTGTTTATCAACCTTTGAGACAATATCGAAAGAAGATTCGCTTGCCATAAATCTATGTCCTTTCGTTGTGTTTGTGCGGAATACGACGGTATCTGTCCCTCATAGAATACCTGTTTTCTGTTGCGCTCACAGATAATTTTCAGGTTCTTTGATGCGTTTCTCAGCTGTTGTTAACCTTGAACATCCAGAATAGAAACATGGCTACACAATACTCGTCAACGACCGGCAGCGTGAATCGCGAAGAAGCTCGCGATGCTGAAACCCTGCTGTTCCTTGACCTCTACAGTTCGATTGGTTCTGAACCTGAGAACATCCCCGAAGCAGAGCGGGTGGATGCGGTTCAGAGCGAAGATTCTTCGGATGTTGTTGAGCCTCCTGCCTTCGAGGGAATCGGCTCAACGCTGACAGATCCCAAACTCGTTGCCCGCTTCGAGGGAGTGCGGCGCGATCTTGCTCGTGAGATTCGAAGCGAGATGTGCACAGTTGAACAGGCGCTGCGCTATCTTGAGCATTTGGAAATTACCCTTCTGATGGAGCAGGACGGCGACCTGTAAACTCACCTTAAAAACAGCCTCCGAGAACGAAAAACAGCCCAAAAAGTTGTATTCGTCACAAAGCTAGGCTCTGGCTTCACAAGTTCATTAAAAACCTGTACAGTAGTCTCTGTTCGCTTGAGCGGACTTCTAGCCTAGCTAGTTCGGCAGATTACCCGAGCGGCCAAAGGGGGCTGACTGTAAATCAGCTGGCACAGCCTACGGGGGTTCGAATCCCTCATCTGCCACCTTAAAAAGAACCCGGTTACTTCGGTAGCCGGGTTCTTTGCATGTGGCACCCTTGCGCACCCGGTAAAAATGCCCGCTCATGGCAAAAAGACAGGGTTTATGACGCGCTTTAAACTATTTGTTAGTCTGTGAGTGAAAAATTAGCGCAATGCACGTGCAGGGTGTAGCGTTATCTCCATGGCTACTATTGAAATCACCCAGCAGAACCTTACCTCGACTGTCGAGGGCAACGATATCGTATTCCTCGATTTCTGGGCAGACTGGTGCGGTCCCTGCAAGCAGTTCGCTCCCGTCTACGAGGCAGCCTCCGAGAAGTACAGCGATATCGTCTTCGGCAAGGTGGATACCGAGGATCAGAGTCAGCTGGCACAGGCCGCAGGCATTACCTCCATTCCCACCATTATGGGTTTCCGTGGCGGTATTCTCGTCTTCTCCCAGCCCGGCGCGCTCAATGAGTCCCAGTTCGAGCAGGTGATTACTTCGATCCGCGAACTCGATATGGATAAGGTTCGTGAAGAAATGGCAACTGCAGAGCAGAACTAGCCATTTCATCATAGAGATACTTAGGTGATAAACCCGTCGGTGAAGGGCGGTATATGCGTGTGGAGTCGGTACTTTTTACGGTGCCGGCTCCACAGCTTGTTAAAAATCTCGGTAATCCGGAATACTGATACGCGCACCATACCTGGGTTTGCGAATGCCCGCCTCCTGAATAAGGCGCACAACCCGCTGCCGGTGACCGGCGTAAGGGGCAAGCAGGCGAAGCATTCCGGCGTCGTCGGTACGTTCTCCCGTAAAAGCAAACCCCACTGTATGCGCTAAGTGGTAGTCGCCCACGCTGACAGCATCCGGATGTCCGCAGAAACCTTGAAGAGCTTCCGCCACCGACCAGGGACCAACCCCCGGAATATCGTCGAGAGCCGCCGCAAGGTGTGCGATACGACCGGTTGCGCCAAAGCGTTCGAGCGCATCGGCACGTTGGGCAAAATGGTAAACCGCGCTGTATCGGGCGGAATCTACACGCGCACGATGCCAATCCCATGAGGGAATTGTTCCTAGGACCTGAGCGGTAGGGTACACCCGCAGGTGAGGAGGCTGTGCCGGATCGCCGCTGAAGGGTGCGGACTCGCCGTATCGCATGATAATCCAGCGCAGTGCGTCAAAAGCCTCCGCTTGGGTCACCCGCTGTTCTACGATTGCCGCTAGCATATGCCGGGTGAGCTGCCCGGATGCGCTCAGCCGCAGCCCCGGGTTCTCGCCATAAGCACGCCGAATTTTCAGGGGCAGATCCTCGAAATCGGGGAGCTTCGCAAACTCTTCTCGGGGATCGTGCAGGCCTAGCCACGCGGGCATAAGGGCTGCAAAGTCTTCAAGCTCGCTGTAGACCTGTTCGGCGGGGAATGCATCGTCGGATATAGCGGGGGAGGACTCCGCCCACAGGCAAACCTGAACCGGAGCATTCAGCGCAGAGGCTGTGCCCTCGAAACGGCGGGTAAAGTGCAGGGTCGCGGGTAGCTGCAGGGACGGCGTGCGCGCCCCGATCCACAGAGTATCGTCCGCCACGTGTGAGCGCTCAGAACGCGGGGCACGCAGACGGTGAAAAGTCGGATCTGCCGGACCGCGCTGTAAACGACCGAGTGTCTGCCCTATATGCACAGGAACGTGCGGGTAAATAAGCGCCTGTATCCCTACCGTGATGCGCGCCGTCAGCGCCGAGGTGCGCATCGGTAAGCGGGAAAGCTCGATGCGGTATGCGGCATCAGGTACGGATTCGGTGGGCACGGCATCCTTAGCGGGTAGGGTAGAAAATATGCGCGTGAGATATATCTTGAGTTAACTGCGTAAAAAAGGCGCAGATCTCGGGATAACGTTTAATAATAGGATACCCTGAGTAGTAACTATATATTTCACAGGTGAGCGGGCGCACCGGCGACGTAGCGTGACTTAAGAACGTGTGTGCTTGCCACCGGGCACCAAACACAACAAACACGAGGAAAACGCATGGCGGCTGAGGTGAGTGCACCCGACTCGGAACCTACCGAGAAATCGGCGAAAACTTCTGCATCACAACATACCGGGGCACATCGTTCGGTGACTGCGGGCAGAGTACTAGTGGCGATTATGCTTGCCCTAGCGGTTTTTGCTCTCTATTGCTATTACTCCGTCCAGCAGCTTAAGCACTGGATTACCCCCTCATGGGATCTTGCGATTTTCACGCAGATGGCGCAGGCATATTCGCATTTTGACATGCCAATTGTGCAGATTAAAGGAACCGATTTTAACCTGTGGGGCGATCATTTTCATCCTATTCTGGTGCTTTTAGGGCCTGTATATGCGGTTTTCCCTTCACCGCTGATGCTCTTGGTGGTCCAGAATTTTATGATTGCCGCCAGCGTCTACATGATGGTGCGGATTACGCAGCGGGCATGTGCCCTCTCAAGCACCAAATCCGAACCCGCAGGAACTTTTGTGGGCGTTCTTCTGGGTGCTGCCTTCGCCCTCAGCTACGGAGTACAGCAGGCGGTTGCGGCGCAATTCCATGAGGTCGCCTTCGCCCTGCCGTTCTTGTGTGGGGCGCTGGGTAACCTGGTGCTTGCCGGTCGCATCAACGCCGATGAACGCTCCCGCTATATTATTCGCGCCTGCCTGTGGGCTGCCCCGCTTGCCTTCGTCAAAGAAGACATGGGCGTTACTGCCGCGATGATCGGTATTGTCGCATTCGTCCGAACCGGGTGGATACGCAAAGGGCTCGACGAACTGTTCCCCCAGAATCCTGAGGGTAAACCGCTGCCGCGGGGTGAGCGCATCCGCAACACCTTTAATTCCTGGGTGAAGACGCGGGGTGCCGCTGAATCAACCATGCTGATACTCTGGGGTCTCTTCTGGTCTTATGCAGCGGTTGCGCTTATTCTTCCGCTCTTTAACGCCAACGGGCAGTTCGACTATGGCGATAAGGTTGATGTATACGGCGCTTTCGCCGATCCGCTCGGTTCTGCGATCACTATCTTTAACTATGACCAGAAGGTTTGGACGATTCTGCTGCTGCTCTTTGCGGCGCTATTATCTGGGTTGCAAGCCCGTTCGCTATCGTCATTCTGCCCACGCTCCTATGGCGTTTGCTCTCAAATACGGAGGCGTACTGGCTGAGCACCTGGCACTACTCGCTCGTGCTGATGCCCGTGGCGTTCCTCGCTCTTCTAGAGGTTATCCTCAACTTGCGGTACGGGAAGGTGCTGGCGCACCCTAAGCCGCTTGCGGAAGACGAAGAATCAGAGGATGAACCGGCAGAAACCGGGGATAAACCCATCGGATGGGTCGAGAATCTGCGCCAGTCCGTCCGCCGTGTACCGCTCTGGTTCTTCCCGGCGGTTGCGCTGCTGGTCTCGGTGATTCCGACCGTTACGCCCACGTCCGACCAGCCGCTTGCCGATTTGACCAAGTCTTCGTTCACCAGCAACCGGCTGACGGCCTCCGAAACGAGCCGTATGCAGGCTGTTGAGGCGGTACCGCAGGATGTAAGCGTTGCGGCAGACCTCTCGACCCTCACCCAACTTATTCCGGGGCGAACCGTCTACTGGATTGGGCATGCGGGGGAACCGGCGCCCGACTACGTGGTGATCGATAAGCGCGGCTCAGCGTGGGGGAGGTAACCCGCCGCAAAACACCGCACAGTATGCTGCTGACCGCTACGGGCACCCCTATGCGCAGGTGGGTACTTACGGTTCCCTTGAGGTCGTGCGTAAAATATCTTAGGCGTACCCATCCCACCGCCCTGCGCGCTGCATTCCGCAAGCGCGTAGTAGTGCGGGGAAGTAGCCTTGAGCATATCCATGTTTCCATGACCTGAAGGGGCTATTTTCCTTAGAACCCGCGGCGAAAAACCGGGGTTTTGCGCGCATCCGGCGCGTTGCCGCACCAAAGTAGGGTACACTTATAAAGACGGGTACCCCCGATACAGGTCTTGTGCGCCCCCAACCGGTCGAATCGGTTACTAGCCTCACGTCTGGCGCCGAACTCAAAATCACCGAACTCAGTATGCTATGCCGCCTCGTGGCGTCAATACACATCGCACCTCATTCCAGATGTGCCGAGACTTGCGTGTCACCGAGAAATTCAAGACCAACCCCCAGCGTAGAGAAATCCTATCCCTGAGTGCCTCCGCCTTACCGGATGCCCGGGTTGCGTTGTCTTGCTCGCCCGCCTGACAATAAGGCGCGCAGAATGTGGCTGGAATGTGTAGGGGAATCCGAACGGCGCCGAAAAGCGTGCGCCCGAACACCCCAGCAAAATGAGGAAAAAGTGACTGAAAATATTCCTGCCGAGAACACCGAACAAGGCGCTACGCTCGGCAATACCGAAGAGACCTTATCTGTAGAAAAAACCGTTGAAGAATCTTCCCTAGAAACCGGTGAAAAACCCGCGAACAATAAAACAGACGCTGCAGAAAGCATGACAGCAGAGCCTAGAGAAGACAACGCGGCCACTAAGAAAAATACTGAAGACAATAATCACGAAAGCCCCGAAGAAGAAGGCACCCGATTCACCGACCTGGGGCTAGACCCCCGAGTGCTCTCCGCACTCGAAGAAGTCGGCTACGAGAAACCTTCCCCCATCCAGGAACAGACCATCCCGCTGCTGCTCGACGGCAAGGACGTGGTGGGTCTGGCGCAGACCGGTACCGGCAAAACCGCTGCCTTCGCGCTGCCCGCGCTCTCCCGTATGGCAGAACTTGCCGACATTAACGGCGTTTCCCGAGACACCCAGGTGCTTGTACTCGCCCCCACCCGTGAGCTCGCCCTGCAGGTTGCCGAGGCCTTCTCCTCCTACGCAACCCACATGGAAGACTTCACCGTGCTTCCTATCTACGGCGGCTCACCCTACGGACCCCAGCTTGCCGGACTGCGCCGCGGCGCACAGGTAGTCGTCGGCACCCCCGGACGCGTGATCGACCACCTCGAAAAGGGCTCGCTCGACCTCTCAAACCTGCAGTACCTGGTACTCGATGAGGCCGACGAAATGCTGCGTATGGGCTTTGCCGAAGACGTAGAAACCATTCTCGAAGGCACCCCGGACGCCAAACAGGTGGCACTCTTCTCAGCCACCATGCCCAACTCGATCCGCAAAATCGCTCAGCAATACCTCAACGACCCACTGAGGTACGCGTCAAAACCAAGACCACCACCGGGGCGAACATCCGCCAGCGCTACATGCAGGTCATGCACTCCCACAAACTTGACGCCATGACCCGCGTGCTCGAAGTCGAAAACTACGACGGCATTATCGTCTTCGTGCGCACCAAAAAAGAAACCGAAGAAGTAGCCGATAAACTCAAAGCACGCGGTTTCCAAGCGGCAGCTATTAACGGTGATATTCCCCAACAGTTGCGCGAACGCACCGTGGATGCGCTGCGCGACGGGCGCATCGACATTCTCGTAGCAACCGACGTAGCCGCCCGCGGACTGGATGTTGAACGCATCTCCCTCGTGGTGAACTACGATATTCCGCACGACACCGAATCCTATGTGCACCGCATCGGGCGTACCGGTCGAGCCGGACGCGACGGCGAAGCGATACTCTTCGTAACTCCGCGCGAAAAATACATGCTGCGGCAGATCGAAAAGGCAACCCGTCAAAAGGTTGAGCCAATGCACATGCCCACCGCGCAAGACGTGAACAGCAGCCGTAAACAGCGCTTCGCCGAACAGATCACCGAAACGATCGAAACGGAAGACCTAAACTTCTTCCGCAAGATCATCGAAGACTACGAAAACGAGCACGACACCACGGCAGAAGACATCGCCGCCGCGCTCGCCGTCATTGCACAGCAAGGTCGCGCCTTCTTCCTCGATGAAAACGACGATATTGCCCGTAAATCCCGCGCTTTCGCCGACGACACCAAGGACCGCGGCAAACGCGGGCCCAAGAAGGGACGAAACCACAGCGACGAAGGCATGGTGAACTACAAACTCAACGTGGGCCGCGCCTCTCGGGTTAAAGCCTCTGCCATTGTGGGCGCGCTTGCAAACGAGGGCGGTATTAAGGGCTCACAGATCGGCTCGATCGATATTCGCCAGCACTTCACGATCGTGGGTCTTCCCGAAGACCTGCCCAAGGGTTTCTTCGATCGTCTGCGTGATACCAAGGTTGCCGGTGAGTTCATCAACATCCGTAAGGATCGGGGGCCTCAGGGAGGCGGTGGCCGCGGTTTCCGCCGCAACGATCGCCGCGACGGCGGGTTCCGTTCCCGTCGCGATGATCACCGTGGCGGTCGGGATGATCGCCGCGGAAAGTCGCATGGTAAACGCTACTAGTCTGTGAAGGTTAGCTGTAAAATAAGGCGTTTCGTTATTTTATAAAAGCGGGATGCGCCCGCCGGTACTGTGGACGGAAAAACCGGCGGGCGCATCCGCGAATAAACGGTGTAAAAACGCCTATTTTTAGGGCTAAAACAAAGTGTCACAGAACACCTAACCCTTATTTGCGCGGGTGGTTTAGGATACTGTAAACTTTTATCTGTTGCCCCGATAGCTCAGTGGTAGAGCGCCATCTTGGTAAGATGGAGGTCCCGGGATCGATTCCCGGTCGGGGCTCTCGCATTGGTCTATAAGGCTGATGTTTTGGCGGTGTAGCTCAGCTGGTTAGAGCGCACGACTCATAATCGTGAGGTCGACGGATCGAGCCCGTCCACCGCTACGCCCCGATAGCTCAGTGGTAGAGCGCCATCTTGGTAAGATGGAGGTCCCGGGATCGATTCCCGGTCGGGGCTCAGCTAAGCCTGTCTCACATGAGGCAGGCTTTTGTTGTACCTGCTGGCTTTCATGAAGGAAAACGTGAGAGCGTCGGATGCGAGTATAGGCACGCCGTGTGCGCATTAAAAGAGGACTGAGGTCGTTCCACGACCGATGGACGGACATGCGCGTAGGCGTTGTCTAGATGAGCATCCATAATAATGAGTCCTTGAGCTTGGCCTTAGCCCCTTGCCGGAAAAACCATGTTCCCGGCGAGGCATCAAGACTTTCCGTTACTCGGTTTTCTGGAAGATCGGCAGCTCCGAAAGCAATTCGTAGCTTCGAATGCGGTCTTCAAACTCCCACGGCGTGCTCGTGATAATCACTTCGTCTGCACCGGTGCGGGCAACCAAATCTTCGAGCTTGCTCTGAACTGTTTGCGGGGAACCGACCACCGCCTCCTGAAGCATTGAGGAGATATGCCGTTTCTCGGCAGGACTCCACAGCTTTCCATATCGTCGACTGGCGGAGAGAACTGCGGACGCCCGCGAATAATCCCCAGGGCGTGCTGTTGCGCAGTCGTGAAAAGACGCTGCGCCTGCTCATCTGTTTCAGCAACCAGCGACCCTGCACCCACAATAACGTAGGGTTTATCCAGGGTTTGCGACGGGGTGAAGTTATTGCGGTAGACATTGAGCGCATCCTGCAGGGCAGCCGGGGCGAAGTGTGAAGCAAACGAGAAAGGCAGACCCAGCTTAGCCGCCAAAGAGGCCCCGAAAGTTGATGAACCCAGGATATAGAGCGGCACATTGGACCCTTGCCCGGGGATAGCGTGCACGCGGCGCATGGGGGAGGGCTCACCCAGATAGCGCTGAATCTCTTCTACCTCGGCGGGGAAATTCATGGCCGCAGAATTATCGCGACGAAGCGCCTGCGCGGTCATAGGGTCGGTACCGGGTGCACGACCCAAACCCAGATCAATGCGCCCGGGATGGAACGCCTCTAAGGTGCCAAACTGTTCTGCCACTACATAGGGGGCGTGGTTGGGGAGCATAATGCCGCCCGAACCCACCCGGATGCGCTCGGTTGCGGCAGCGAGCTCTGCCATTACCACAACCGTTGCCGAAGACAGTAGCGAACCCGCGTTATGATGCTCGGCAACCCAGAAACGATTGAATCCAAAACGCTCAGCCGCCTGCGCCGCCTGAACCGTCTTGCGCATGGTTTGCGCGTGAGAATCATCGGGGCGCGTGGGCATAAGATCGAGGACCGAGAACGGGATAGACATGATGGCTCCTTTCAGAACGAGAAAAGTACCCTTTTAGGCTACGCTCCCTGTATTCATGGATACCGTCATGTTCGCGGTAAGCGGCAGCAGCTACGGTACCAACCCGATAGACTGGTGGGTATGAGTATTAACCCTGACATTGTGGGTCGAGTGTACCCCGCCGAGGGCACCTACGCCGTTGGCCGCGAGAAGATCCGGGAATTTGCCCGCGCCGTACACGCCGAAAACCCTCTGCATCATGACGTTGAGGCGGCACGCGCCGCAGGGTACGCAGACCTGATCGCCCCGCCCACCTTCGCTATCATCCTGTCTCAAGCAGCCGATGCCGCTCTGATTGGTGATAAATCTGCGGGCATCGATTTCTCCCGCGTAGTGCACGCCGACCAGCGCTTTACGCATCACCGCCCCATCGTGGCGGGGGACGAATTGCGCACCGAAGTTCATGTGGATGCCGTGCGTGTGATGGGTGCGGGCGCCATGCTCACCACCCGCGAAGAAATCACCGATGCTGACGGTAAACCCGTCACCACCTGTATTTCATCCCTGCTGGTACGCGCCGACGAGGAGGGCGAATAATGTCCGTAAACTTTGCAGAACTCGAAAAAGGGCAGGAGATCGGCTCCCGAACCGTTGAGATTTCGCGTGCATCGCTGGTGCGGTATGCGGGCGCATCCGGTGACTTCAACCCGATTCACTGGAACGAGCGTTTTGCCCAGTCCGTGGGGCTTTCCGGTGTGATTGCGCACGGTATGCTCACGATGGGCACCGCCGTGCAGCTGGTGAGTGACTGGGCGGGCGATCCGGGTGCAATCGTGGACTACCAGACTCGCTTACTAAGCCTGTTCCGGTTGCGGATGCGCCCGGCGGCGGCAACCCGGACACCCCCACGAATGCGCTGACGATCACCGGCAAGGTAGGCGCCGTGGATGAGGATGCGCGCACGGCTCGCATCGACCTCACCGTTACCGCCGATGATGGTGAGGGTACCCAGCAGAAGGTTCTGATGAAGACTCAGGCCGTGGTGAAATTTGCCTAGCCCGCGCGCTTACAATCGATACTCTATGTGACTGTGCCTTGAATTATGGCAGATCCGCTCCGACTACGGGGTGGGCCTGCCATAAGGTTTATCTGACCCTAACGGAATAAAACGTTACAGACCGGTATTCTTAAAGACATGACTGAAAAGCTGCTGAGTGAGATCACTACCGCCCAAGTTGGCGGCCCTGCCCGCACATACATCCGCGCCACGACTGAAGCCGAGATTGTCGAGGCCGTTTCCTCCGCCGATGCTGCCAACGAACCCGTGCTGATCGTGGGTGGCGGCTCAAACCTGCTGGTTTCTGATGCCGGGTTTGACGGTACCGTTGTGCATATTGCATCCACCGGGGTTGAGGAGCTGCCTATTCCCGCATGTGGCGGCGCGAATGTGCGCGTGCAAGCGGGTACCGTGTGGGATGATTTCGTGCAGTTGAGCATTGAAAAAGAATGGTCTGGCCCGGCGGCACTGTCAGGTATTCCCGGGACCGTGGGTGCAACCCCCGTGCAGAATGTCGGCGCCTACGGGGTGGAGGTTAGCGAGTTCATTGCGTCCGTGCGCACCTGGGACCGCGAGACGGGAAAGTTCAAGACTTTTGCGAACGCCGATCTGCGTTTCGGCTACCGCGATTCAATCCTGAAGCAAAACATGGTGAACGGTTCACCGCGCTATGTGGTGCTGACCGTGGATTTCCAGTTCACGCTCGGCAGCCTGTCTTCACCTATTAAGTATGGGGAACTGGCGAAGAGCCTGGGTGTGCAGGTGGGGAAGCGTGCCGAATCCGCGCTGGTGCGGGATAAGGTTCTGGCGCTGCGTGCCTCCAAGGGGATGGTGCTGGATGCCTCTGACCGCGATACCTTCTCGACCGGTTCGTTCTTCACTAACCCGATTGTGCCGGTATCTGTGCTTGATTCTTTGCCTGAGGATGCGCCGCGCTTCCCGGTGGTAACGCGCACCGGAGTGTTCGGAACCGAGCAACAGGAAAGCGAGGAGTACGTGAAGCTCTCCGCCGCCTGGCTGATTCAGCACGCCGGGTTCGAGAAAGGCTTCGGGCTCGAAGGCGATGCGCGCGAGATTGCGGGCGGTCGCGCCTCGCTCTCGACCAAGCATACGCTGGCGATTACGAACCGTGGGGATGCCACCGCTGAGGATATTTTCGCGATCGCCCGGGCGGTGCGCGCCGGTGTTGCCGAGAAATTCGGGGTTGAGCTGGTGCCCGAGCCGGTTGTGGTGAACGGGAAGATTTAGGACTCTTCAGCCTCTTATTCCCTGCGAATTCCGCGAGCAGATAGGATTTTGACGAGCAGATAGCGGATTGTTATCTGCTCGTCAAAATACTATCTGCTCGCGGTTTAGCAGGGGCGGCGTTAATCCAGCAGGTCTAGAATCTTGTTGTAGGTTTTGGCGTTGCGCAGAGTCAGCTGGTTTGCGAAGGCTTTCTTTGACATGAACTTGCCGTACTGCGCTTTCTTATAATCGGGTGTGCTGTAGTTGCCGAAGTAGACGGCGCAGGTTCCTATGTGAAGCACCTCGTCGGGAACATCCAGCGTTTCGAGCTCGGCGGCTAGTGCATCGCGATCAGCATCAATGGTGAAAAACATGGCGTCCAGGCGAGGCATGTCCTCATTCCACCACTCGGGCAGGTTGTGCGCATCCTTGCGGTATTCGTCAGCGGTGAGAAGTGAGAATGGAATCTCGAAATCGTAATGCTTCGCCAGCAGATCGGTGATCTCCTGTGCCACGGTGGTTTTATCCCGCGAGCTCACAAATAGCAGGTTCCCCGAATTTATATAGCTTGTGACGTTCTCGTATCCCAGTGCAGCCAGCCGCTTTTTCAGCTCGGGCATCGACACCTTGCGCAGCTTCCCCAGGTTAACACTCCTGAGCAAAAGAATGTACTGCATATGCTATGACTCCCTTCTTGAGTCTGCGCTGAGCAGGGTAAAAATGTGGTCGAGGTGTTGTGTGACATCCGCTATCTGATGTTCCGATAGGCTCGGATAAAGTCGATGTATAGCTTGGCGAATGGCTTTATTATAGTCTATGGCTTTGATGTCCCTGCAGTAGCTGAGGGCTTGCTTGAAGCGTCTTGCGGCGCTGATCTTGAGAGTCGGTACTGACCGTAACCGCACCTTCTGTGATCATGGCATTAACCATTGTTGAAACACGGCTCTGTGCTAGATGGGTGCGCTCTGCTACCTGATTGATAGTCGTGTTGGGGTGCTGCACAATATCCTCAAACACCATAGCTTCACTTGGATGTACCGACATATGGGTAAGTGATCCAGCCGTGATAGTAATATCGCGCAGCATGCGTGCAAGTTGATACAGTTCCCCCAGAGTCATGATTCCAGTATAAAAGGTGAGGTTCAGACATGAATATATCTGCTAAGATATATCTGTGGAGATATAATTATGACGCTGATAGATATTTTGGTTTCTTGTGCCCTGATGATATTGGTGCTACGGCAAATTAGAGGGCGAAAACTCACAATTTTTAGCCTCATCTGGCCAATACTTCTCGTCGGATGGGCTGTTATTGAATATATGACGGGCTTCCCCCTGCATAACAACGGGTGGATGCTCATCATTGGATGCATAACGATCGGGCTAATTCTCGGCGTGGCGTGCGGTATGACGACGGCAGTATATACACAGAACCGCCAGATATATGCGCGTGCAGGCGGCTGGGCTGTCGTTTTCTGGCTGGTCGGGATGAGCGGACGTCTTGTTTTTGGATTATATGCAGAACATGGTGGGGCGGAACAGATTTATCGATTTTCTCTCGACTGCTCCATTCCTATGGACGCATGGGCCAGCGCCCTTATCATGATGGCTCTCTGCGAGGTTATGAGCCGCACCTTTGTACTAGCGTGGAAACTAATTCATGTACGCCAAGCTCTGCCTGCTGCCGCATCATGATGCTGCACTTAGCACATCTGACCTTACTCTTTCGTAGCAGTGGAAGCCTCGTAAAACCACGGCACCGCTACATCGTCTTCATTCTCCTGTGAGGGTACGCCGGGGGCAACCGGAAGATGCGGAATCAGCAGATCCACCTCGTCGCGGCGCAGAATCTCGGGGTCGGTTACCGCAGGCACGAACCCGGGAACCCGATCCCAGCTCCAGTAGTAGAATTTCTCGGGTGAACTCCAGGCGATCGTGCTGAACCCGCCGCTGGAGTTCTCATCAAACTGATCTTTGACCCGCGCTTCATAAAGGTACGGTGCCCTCTCACCGGTCGCCGGGTTTACCCCGTACCAGATGCGCGTGATGAGCGCCCGCAGCATGGTTTCACCCGTATTGACGTGCACCGAAGAGACCTGGCCGTCCTGGTCGTAGAGAACCTTGCCTTCTCCCGGCGCGAGTACGGGCGGCTCGGTTCCCAGAGAATCCACAATATGCCCCACCAAGGCCTCAATATAGGAGCCGCGCCCTGCAACCTCATCGCGAAGCTCCCAGGTCAGGCTCCCTTCAGCATCCAGGATCGCGATGGCGCAAGTCTCCCAGTCGGTGGCACGCCATTTCGTCAGATGCTCCGCCACAAACACCAAATTGTTCTGCCAGCGGCGCATGCACAACGTAAAATCAGTGCCGAACCAAGGCCTTCTGCCGCCCACATTGGGCATGAGCTCGGCGTAGACTTGGCGGTCGCCCTTCATTGAATCCCAATCGGGTTCGCAGGCGTCCAGATACATTCTGAAGGGGACGCTTTGCGGGCTTTGAATTAAAAACTCCCCGGAAACGAGCTTCTGCCACGGATACTGGGCGCCACGAATATCCTCACCCTGCTGAACCGTCATGGGCCAGGGGGTAAAAGTAGCCCGATAAGCGGAGGCGGGTGCATACGTGCGTTTCGCCCGTCGGTAAGGTGCCGTCGGCAAGTAGGGGAGTATACGGCGTACGTACTCGGGAATATCCTCGCCCGTGTCCGGGGGATAGATGAGGGGATCGGTATGTTCGAATGTGTAGCGCGCATCTTCGGTTGGAACACTCCATGCCAGCTGAGCCGGAGGGTGGCAGTAGCTCAAAACCGTTGCCCGGTAGTCGGTCGTCACGTCAAGGTATGTTCGAGAACTGCATTTGGTAACGTACGCCAGCCGAATAATATTGTCACCCTGGCGCATATGGTACGAGCGATACTGTCTGTCTTTAGACAGATCGAGAAACTCGCCATCCCCAAGCTCCAGATGCTGTACGCTGAGGCTGCGGTACAGTGCCATGAAGACCGCCTCAATATAGACCGAACGCTGCGGGTCATCATCGTGCTGCTCCCAGTGAAAAGCGAAATTACGATCCACCCGGGCGCGCGCGTACGTGCGGTCAGAGGGCTCTTGCCAGGTCAGAAAAAAACGTGCGCCGTGAAGTAAAGATAATCCTCATCAGCTTTGAAACTAAACGTGATGTTGCCTGAGAAATACGTGTTCCGATGTACCAGATCGCCCCTAAACCGATGCGGGTTTTCGGGGTCGAAAGGGTAAGGGTTCAGCTCCGCCATCAGGTGAAATTCCGAACCAATATAGTGCAGCACCCCGGATCCCAGATACTCAGCAGGATGCCTGCCTGCGACCGGTTCACCGTTCTCAAGCGGCGCGGGCGTATGGGCAATAGGCCAGGGAACATAGGTGACTGCGGGGGTTTCTGCCATGCCGCGCTCCTTGAGGTTGATGTCTAGACCGTTCTATCTCACTTGAGATACGCACTGAGCCCCACCCTGTACACAATAATGAGGCGGCAACACGCGATGTTTAGCCATCATAACGTATCGGCACCTGGAAATACGTCAACGCCTCATAGTGTGTGCCTGCGGCGTGCCCCGCAGATTATGCACCCTCCCCCTTGCCTTCTGTGACTCTATGAGCACCTGATAAACAAAGGAAAAAGCCGAGAAGGTGAGAGATTCCCACCTTCTCGGCACACTATGCTTCACATCATTCCTGCGTTGGAGGTTTTAGCCGCTAGAGCGATTTCCCGCGCTTTTCGGGCAGCGCGAAGGTAGTAACCGCCGCCAGAAGGAATGCCGCCGCGAAAACAGCGAACAGTACTCCGGTGCCGCCGAAAGAGATGAGCGGCGGAACGATAAGCGGCGCCAGAATCGAGGCGATGCGCCCCAGTCCGGCCGCCGTGCCCGTGCCGGTGCCGCGCAGTCGGGTGGGGAACACCTCCGGGCTAATGGCGTAGAGCGCGCCCCATGCGCCCAGGTTGAAGAACGAGAGGAAGCACCCACTGAGGATAATGTAGAAATCCGAATGTGAGAGGCCGTAGCATACCGCCGCGCCTGCTGAACCAGCCAAAAATACGGCGAGGGTGGCTCGGCGCCCCCACTTCTCAATCAGGTAGGCGGCCACTGCATAGCCGGGTAGCTGCGCTAAGGTCATGATCAGGGTAAACGCGAAGGACTTCACTAGGCTGAACCCCTGTGCACTCAGCAGTGAGGGTATCCAGATAAATGCCCCGTAATATGAGAGGTTAATGCAGAACCACACGGTACACAGCGCCAGCGTGCGTTTACGCAGTGGAGCCGACCAGATGGAGGTTGCCTCCTGGGTGTCGTTGGCAGGAGCCTCAGGTGCATTGCCGCTGGCGGTTTCATCCGCGTGAGTTCGTGTGCTGAGGGCCGCAGAGCTCTCAAATTCGGCAACCACTCGTTCTGCCTCGTCAGTGCGCCCTTTCGACTCTAAGAACCGCACGGATTCGGGTGTTCCCCAACGAATAATCAGCGAATACAGTGCCGGGATCACGCCGATGGCAAGCGCCCACCGCCAGCCGTTTGGGTTCGGCACAACAAAGGTGCCGATAAGCGCCGCAAGAATCCATCCGAGCGCCCAAAACGCCTCCAAAATAACGACCACACGCCCACGAATAGCGCGCGGCGAAAATTCCGACATCAACGTGGATGCGACCGGCAGCTCAGCCCCGAGCCCCAGCCCCACAATAAACCGGAAAACCATTAAAACGGCCAGTGAACCGGCGAGTGCGGATGCGCCCGTCGCCAAACCGTAGACGAGCAGCGTTGCGGCGAAAACGTAGCGTCGTCCAAAACGGTCAGCGAGAAGCCCGCCGACGGTAGCGCCCAGAGCCATACCTAAAGCCGATGGAGCCTAGCCAGCTTGTTGCGGTGGGGGAGAGCGCCCACTGTTTGGTCAGTGCCGCCATGATGAAGGAGATCAGCCCAACATCCATGGCGTCGAGCGCCCAGCCGATACCGGTGACGCCCAAGAGCTTGGTGTGTTTCTTAGTAAAGGGGAGAGTTTCTAATCGTGCTGTCAGAGAGGTCTTTGCCATGAGGAGCCTAAGATAATGCGGAGGTAGTTACGAGGGTTAGGTACCTAAAGGGGAATTTTGTTCCCGTGTCTATAGTTTACATCAACATAAGGTAGTAATGACCTAAACATGTCATATAAGGTCTTAAAACCTCTGAGAGTCCCGGGAAATACAGTGTTCGCCCGCAGGCAGCACAGCACTGTCTAGCCGCGAGAACCTGGCGATACGCTCGAAAACAGCACGAATATACGCCATGCGGTCGTGATTTGTATCGACAATATCCCACGCTAGCAGAGGAGCCTGGGGTGTATTATCGGCATCTCGGGTGGAGGCAGGATGCGGTACCGCATCTTGCGAAACCTGACAGTGTGCCAGCACATCACGGCCCACAGGCAGGCCATCACGCATCTAATACCGATTGGATATGCGGGGTAAGACCCGCAGTAACCTACGAGTGTCCCTGTGTATAGGCGGGCGCGGCGGGCAGATGCTCCAAGATGGCGCGCACATCGGCGGGGATCTTGGCGCCAATGACCGGATCAACAGTCAAAATGTTGTAGGCGTTGTGCCAGTAGCGTGCATCTTCTAGAGGGACGCTCCAGATGAGGCGGGCACTGGGATAGACGGTACCGCGTATAACAGCGCTGTAATCGGTTTCCGTGAGAACTCGTACGGGGTCATTCGTGTGTGCCTTAACATCAATCGCGCGAAGAACACGATCGCCGCAGCATAGGTGAGCGGAGTCCAGAATATTCCTCTCATTCATAAACTCCATATACTCGCCCTCGGCAAGAATGGGGGGCATTTTGAACATGCTTGCGTGAATGGTGTTGATAACGGTTTCGATAAATTCCATGCGCAAGGGGTCGGAATCGCGCAGAGTCCAGCTTAGGTTCAAATCTTTGTCAACAATTGCTACAGCATATTGATGATCGCGATTTTGCCAAATAGTATCAGAGGATACTGCAAACTGTAATTCATCATGAAATGCTCGATAATAAAACTGTAAATCTTGTGCAATATAAATATTGCTAAAAATAAGATCGGCATAAAACTGGTACCCCGGGGGATATCCGGGTTTAAAAAGGGGAGGAACGATGTATAAATCAACGTAATTATCATCGCTCGTTTCAAGATGCAGCTTACCGGGATGCAAATATTCTGCCGGATGCGCACCCGGCTCTGGCTTTCCATCAATCAGGGGTCGGGCATGGGGAACCGGCCAGAGTGTAAATTCTGTTGTATAGGAAAGTTTTTCCATGATTCTCTCTGCGTGTGTAGAGGTGCATTTCCTTAATATGAGGTAAAAGGTCTAAAAATAGAAGACATTGCCATATTGTTATCAAATATTTATAAACCTTGTCCGCTATTAAGGTGTTGTGATAACAATACTATAATCTTTTGGCGCCGCGATAGTGAGGGTGTCATAAAAGATATTTTTTACGATGTTAGGCTATCAGGGGAGTTCCCAGGCGCGGGTGCTAGGCTGTTGCTGTATCGTGTACGCACAGGTGAGAGCCGCCCTGAGAAGAGGTGATGTGTGAAAACCTTAGAGGATGAAGTTACAGAGAGTGAAACCAGCAAGTTTCACCTGTGGCTAGAGAAAAAGAAAGCTCGGATGCACGCTCACCCGGTGCTGAAACATCTCTACAAGCCTCTTGTGATTGCCGTAGGCGGCTTCTGTTTCATTGCCGGTCTGATTATGCTTGTCACACCTGGCCCCGGCTGGCTGTTTATCTTTATCGGTTTGGGAATCTGGGGAACCGAGTTCGCATGGGCGCATCGTCTGAATCAGCGACTCAAAAAGCTAGTGATTTCACTCTGGCACCGCTACATAGCCTGGCGTGAAAAACGAAAAGCCCAGAAGGCAGCGCGTAAAGCATAGCCTGAAACGTACCTGCCTACTTTGAGTTTATGCCCCGCATCCTGATTGAGGATGCGGGGCACAGGCTTATCCGCTAGGTTCGGGGCAACCAGAAAGCTTATTCACCAAGAGGCGGGTACAGGCAACGTTTTGCTTATTCCCATGCATATCGTTCAAAGCTTGTGGGCTAGGCTTAACATACGTGGGCGCGGAACCGCTCTTACGGCACCGCGCCCACGAGTACTTTGAGAAGGCTACTTTAGAGCTTTCCGACCGCGATTTTGAGCATGCGGCGCACCGGCTCAGCGGCACCCCACAGTAGCTGGTCGCCCACCGTGAAAGCACTAATGTACTGCGGACCCATCGCCAACTTGCGGATGCGCCCCACCGGAATATTCAGCGAGCCGGAAGCGGCGACCGGAGTCAGCCCCTCCATCGTGGCATCCTTAGTATTTGGCACCACCTGGGCCCACTGGTTGTCTTCAGCGATAATGCGCTCAATCTCGGCAACCGGCAGGTCTTCGGTCAGTTTCATCGTGAGTGCCTGAGAATGCGAACGCATGGCCGCGATACGCACACACAAACCGTCCATAATCACACGGTTATCGCCCTCAAGACCCAAAATTTTATTGGTCTCGGCATCAGACTTCCATTCCTCGCGGGACTGCCCATTGCCCAGGTCAGAGTCAATCCACGGGATCAGCGACCCGGAAAGCGGAACCCCGAACTGCGCGGTATCAAGCTCACCCGAACGCTGCTTAGCGAGCACCTTACGGTCGATCTCCAGGATCGCCGCTGCCGGATCGTTAAGCTCGGCAGACACCTCATTGCCGAGGTCGCGGAACTGCCCCAGAACCTCGCGCATATGACGGGCCCCGCCCCCTGAAGCCGCCTGATAGGTCATCGAGGTGGTCCATTCCACCAGACCCTGTTTGAAGAGGCCGCCCAGCCCCATGAGCAGGCACGAGACGGTGCAGTTGCCGCCGATAAAATCTTTCACACCGGATTCGAGCCCGCGGTCAATCACATCACGGTTAATTGGGTCGAGCACGATAATGGCATCATCGTTCATGCGCAGGGCAGAAGCGGCATCAATCCACAGGCCCTCCCAGCCGGACTCGCGCAGCTTCGGGTGAACCTCTTTCGTGTAGTCACCGCCCTGTGCGGTCACAATAATCTTGTGCTGGCGAAGCTCGTTCAGATCGTACGCATCCTTCAGCGTAGAAGGTTCAAGCGTGCCGTCGAAGGTGGGGGCTTCACCGCCCACATTGGAGGTTGTGAAAAAAACGGGAGAAATATCTTTGAAATCGTTCTCTTCAAGCATGCGCTTCATCAGCACGGAACCAACCATGCCGCGCCAACCTACAAAACCTACTGAGTCACCGGGATTAAAATTCATAATTTCTAGTCTACCCCGTGTGCCACATATCGCGTGGAACAGCGTCATAACCCCTAGTCAGTATGGGAAAGACCAGGTGAAGTGCGAGATAGGTGTGATGAGCTGTGACGTAAGACGTTGTGAGGTGAACGAATGTACCTCAGACAAACGAGACTACACTTTGCCGTTCGCACAGGCGAACGTTGTTGTAGGGAATTTCCGCGCCAGGTACATCAGAGGCGGGCTAAGGTCTGAAACGAGTAGTACATGGGATTTTTCCCGCCCGAAGCATCCAGCAGGTAGCCGCGCTCGCTCTTCTCCCAAGCGCTTTCACCCAGGATGCGCCATCGCGCCGATTCGTCCGCAGCCATAAATCCTTCTACCGCGAGTTCGGGGGCGTAGGTATCACCCGTAATCTCGTTACCTTCCTGACAATAGAAGAATGTGCGTTCGATAATCTCGACGCGACCAAAGGAAGGTAAATCCTCACGGGAAAGCGCCTCCGCATAGACTGAGCCGCCGCCAATGATCCAGGCAGTAACTCGCTGATGTGCCGCATCTGAGTGCTGGGTAGTGTTGGGCGTTAAAGGTGTGTTGTCCGCGAGGGTGAGAGCCGCATCCAGCGACGGAACCCAAAGCGCGCCATCGCGTTTTAAGAGGCGCGGCTGAATCGCTCGTAATACTGCGGCTGATGACGATATTGGTGCGCTCAGGCAACGGTCGAAAACGCGGTGGAAAAGACTCCCAGGTGCGCCGCCCCATGATGACGGGCTTACCCATGGTGACGGTTTTGAAATGCGCAAGGTCTTCGGGGGCACGCCAGGGCATGGTGCCGTCGCGCCCAATAATACCCGCATCGGTCTGCGCCCAAATAGCGCCGAGGCACGGTTGTGCGGGGGAGGGGGATTCATCTTCACGCATCGATTGTCCTAAACCGCGATGGGGGCAGAAATCCCCGGATGATGCTTATAATCGATGAGCTCAAAGTCTTCATACTCGTAATCAAAAATAGAAGGTTTCTTTGTTTTGATAACGAGTTTGGGGAGTACGGGTAGGGTGCACGCGGGGGATAGGGGTTACCCTTCGGGATCGTTGCCGTAACCGAGCTGCTTTTTCACCTGTTCCAGGTGGTTGGAGTAGATATGGCAGTCGCCGCCCGTCCATATGAACTCGCCGGGTTCCATGCCGACCTCGTGGGCGATCAGGTAGGTCAGCAGGGCGTAGGAGGCGATATTGAAGGGTACACCCAAGAACATGTCGGCGCTGCGCTGGTACAGCTGGCACGATAGTTCCTTCACTCCGTCAGGGCGCTCGTGCACGTAAAACTGGAACATGGCGTGGCAGGGGCGGCAGCGCCATCTCATCAACCTCGGCGGGGTTCCATGCCGAGACAATGTGGCGGCGTGACGACGGGTTCGTTTTGAGAGATTCGATCACTTTCGCGATTTGGTCGATGGTGCCGCCGTCGGGGGTGGGCCAGGAGCGCCACTGCACCCCGTAGACCGGACCGAGGTCACCATTTTCGTCAGCCCATTCATCCCATATAGTCACGCCGCGTTCCTGCAGCCAACGTATGTTTGAGGAGCCGCGCAGGAACCACAGAAGCTCGACCGCCACCGATTTGAAGTGCACACGCTTGGTAGTAATCAGGGGGAAAGAGTTACGCAGATCGAAGCGCATCTGCCGCCCAAATACGCCGAATGTGCCGGTGCCCGTACGGTCTTTGCGCTGAGCATCGGCGGCAATAGCATCACGGTTCTCATCAAGAATTTCGCGCAACAGATCCTCATAGGGCGTTGGGATGCTCTGCTGACCAGAGGCGTGATGCGCGGGCGTACTCATGGTGACTTGACTCCTGGGCGTAGATTTAGTCAAAATTCTATTGTACGGGTCTTGGGGGAATGGAGCCGAGTAGCTTTTCCACGTTAAGTGTAAAACTGGATTCTTGACGCTCAGAAAATATAGCTCTATCTGTTTTTGCTGAGGCTTTTGTATTTCCCGAAGCTATCGAGTTACCAGGTAGAGATACCGTATAACCTGTTCCTGCGGGTCTCATCGACATATTTTTTAAAAGGTGGGTATTCTGCTCCTGGGTTATCCTCATCAAACTCAGGGATGATAGTGGCGTGTCCTTCGAAAAAATCGAGGACTGTATCGAGCTTATCGCGGGACACTTCTATAGCGTAGAGTACGTGGGGTGGGTCGTAATCAGCGTAGGCGAATCGGGTGTGACGGTGCCGTAAGTTGCTGTCTACAGTTTGTAGGTGTCGTGCCATCCATTTTGCTTCAAATTCTTCAGGACCGCTCCAGGGGGTGAAGAGAGCGTCGTAGTCTTTGAGGATGACGAAGACTCCTTTGCTTAGATCGAGCCAGTCGAGGTCTGAGATGATTTCTTGGGTCCAGGTCATGTAATTGTCATCGGGGAGTTTGTGCGGGAGGTTGACGGCTCGGATGATTTCTAAGGCTCCTGCTTGCGGGTCCTGGGAAGCTAGTATGTTTTTGCAGTGGATTTCGATGATGGCCCAGCCTTGATCGCGCAGGGCTTGGGTTTGGCGTTTGAGTACTGTGTCTTCGGTGATGTAGATAGTGGGGAAGAAGCTATTGCCACGCCCATCGTCGTAGTAACCCATAAATTGTTTACTCCTTGACTATCAGTGCGTTGTTAGCTGTTCCCGCCGGTATAGGATGTGCTCTCGGGGTACTCATCAGGATCATTAATCCAGTCATCTCCATCTTCATACAGCGGGTCAGGAAAACCATTCGGAAAGAAAAACTTCTTATTTTTTTCCATTCCTGACCAAGGATACTTTGCCCCGTCAGCAGCGACCACGATGCTATCGTTGAAAAACTCTTTCACCCGCGGCAAGCTTTCCTGTGAAATATCAAAACCATACCCAACCATGACTTGATATAGCCCGCTGCCGTGTAATTGGCGAGTGGCGTAATATACTTCCATTTCTTCCAGAATATTTACGCATGCTGTAACAGCCTTATCATCCATCACGAAGAGATCATCAAAGTTTTTATACAGCATAAACAGTCCTTGACGCATATCAAACCAGTTAATCAGACAAGCATCTTCAGAAGCCCAACGCAGGTTAAAATCATCCGGAATAGCATAGACACTCTCAATACTCGCAACCAGACGGTACGCAAAATCTAGTGTGGTTTTTACCCCGGCACAGTCAACAACAATAACTTTCCATCCCTCCGCTTCCAGATAGGGCAGCATATGGTCCTCCCAGTACCCACCCTCACGGATAAACAAAGGGGCAGTAAATTCCTCAGCAGACCGTACCTGCTTGTAAGCCATAGTTATTTTTCTCCCTTACTCTACTATCAGGATAAACGTGTGATAATGATCCGGACTGTAATAGATACTGCCATTACTACCCACTATCAACCGGTCATCACCACGAGTCGTCTCAGGCTTCCCGTTAGTCTTCAACCCAATTTCACTGTTTTCACCAATCTTCGGTTGAGGAGCCATGAAATCCATTTCCGTATACGTAATAGGATTCCCCTCAACAGCAGTTGCGGCAGAACAGCCTCCGTAGCTTTCTTATTTGGTGACAGGCATAAAGATATAGAAAATTAGTTGTCCGTAACTTCGCTATAAGCTACGGACAACTAAACTCAAGAAAGAACATGATCGATTATTCGGGATCGTCAAATTCACTATGCACCAGGTGTACTTTCGAAGCAAGCTCCGGGTCATACAATGGTGATTCAGGATAATATCGAGGATCATCAACATAAACACCCGTAGTCTGCGAACTATGGGTAGTAACACCAAAAAGCTCCCCATACTTATCGTAGAGAGGATCCGGGGCACCGTTCGGAAAGTTCCTGCGCTGTTCTTCTTCGAAATCAGACCAGGGATACCGCACGCCCTCACCGGCAATCATCACATTTTCCGCACCCATCAGCTCCTCAAACTGTGGAATATACGACGATGGAAGACCAACGCCATACCCCACCACCACAGGATACTGCTCGTAAATATACCCACGAAGATCGGAGTAGTGATAGCTCATATTTTCAAGAAGCTTGATCGCATATATTGCTGAAGACTCTGGATCTGCATCATGATGCATAGATAAAAAGTCTCCAAAGTTTTTATAATAGATAAAAAACCTTGCCGCATAGATACTCCAGATATTTCCCCGACAAGATTTTCATACCATATCGGACTGATATATTCGTTATCACCAACGCTAAAATTAAGTGCCCGTAGAAGCCTCCTGCCAAAATCTACTATATCTTCCACACCAGCACAGTCTACTTCAGCGATATACCAACCCTGCTCCTGTAAACGAGGCTTCATGATTTTCTCCCAGTACCCGCTCTCCTGAGTGAATACAGGAACAATGAACTCATCCTTATATTCGTATTTATACCCCATAGCGTTTATATAGAAGGGTCTGGCTCGGTAAATTCACTATGCACCAGGTGTACCTTGGAGGCAAGCTCCGGGTCATAAAATGGTGATTCAGGATAATACCGAGGATCAGCAACATAAACACCCGTAGTCTGCGAACTATGGGTAGTAACACCAAAAAGCTCCCCATACTTATCGTATAGAGGATCCGGGGCACCATTCGGGAAGTTTCTGCGCTGTTCTTCCTCAAAATCGGACCAGGGGTATCGCACGCCCTCACCGGCAATCATCACATTTTCCGCACCCATCAGCTCCTCAAGCTGTGGAATATATGAGGTGGGAAGACCAACACCATACCCTACCACCACAGGAAACTCTTCATAGATATACCCACGAAGATCGGAGTAGTGATATACCATGTGTTCGATTAGCTGAAGCATGAAACTCAGCCCCCATACCCCTGATGCAAATCCGGATGGGTAGAGAAGATGTCTTCAAAATTCTTATAAAAAAACAAAAGAGACCTTTGCGTATATTAATGCCGTAGATGTCAGTGATATTATCTTTGACCCCCATAGCGTTAATGTATCCCATGCTCAGGAACTTTAAAGTTGAGTTCACGTAGAAGCCTTGTGCCGCAATCCTCAATATCCTCTACATTTCGCACAGTCTACTTCAGCGATATACCACCCCTGCTGCTGTAAACGAGGCTTCATGACTTTCTCCCAATACCCACTCTCCTGAGTGAACACCGGAACAACAAACTCATCTTTATATTCTTTTTCATAAACCATATAGTTATTTCCTTAAGAAATCCTACACAGGGGGTATTCATAAAGAACCTACTTAAGTCCCTTATGAATAAACCCTTAAGCAACATTCCAAAATTTTAACCTCAAATGCTATCACGTCTATCCCATTCCTATAAGCCTCGGACCATCTAGGGTACACCGAAACTCTATTCGGTAAGCTAGTTGACTTCATTATTCTGACTACTAATCCGCCAAATAGGTTATACCCGAGCGCACAACCTCAGTTATACCAGCCTTATCCACCGAATCCATCACCGAACACAACGCAGCCGATAACAACCGCGACTCAGCATAAGAACTAAACCGGTACTGCTGCAGGCTAGGTTCTTTACCCGCAATCAAGGTCAGCATAAAATTCTCAAGCGACCAATCTGTAGAAGTTTGAATGGCCTTGACCATATCGGGCCCATGAGCTTGCACCCATGCCTGATCTATAGATTGATTCTCGAACCCAGTACCAGTTGAATTAAGCGGATACAGGCTGAACCTCAAGACGGTTATTCATCCACAGGATATCCTGCATCACCCGTAAACGCGGGACTCTCCGGGTACCTTTCAGGATCAAAAATCCAATCCCCCCTCTCATCACACCGAGGAGCCGGGAACCCCTGAGGGAAATATTTTTTCTTCCGCTCCTCATGCCAAGTCCACGGATACTCCACCACCTCCGGGCCAGCAATGAGGATCTCGTTATTTCCTGTAAAGAACTGCTCCACACGCGGCAAAGAAGCCCGGCTCACCCCGAACCCGTACCCTAAAGTCACCTCATAATCATCCCCAGACCTAGGGTACGGACTAGGACGCATCGGATAGTTCAGACGCATTGAGTCAATGATATTTACGGCATAGATAGCGTAACTATCGTTCCCTAAACGGTCTGCCATCGACAGTACGTCCTCAAAGTTTTTATAGTACACAAACAGCCCCTGACGCAGATCAAGCCAATCGACTGCAGTAGCGTATTCATAAGCCCACTCTGTATCGAACTCATGCAAGAAAGAGTCCCAGTCGAAAGTCCAGAGCTGTTAACAGACGACGTCCCAAAGTCTCGAGCATCTACCACACCGGCACAGTCAACCTCTGCGATATACCACCCTTCACGCTCAAGATAGGGCTTCATACAATTCTGCCAATACCCATCTTCCTCAATGAAGATCGGGGCGATGAAGGGTTTTGAGAGATTATGCTGATACGGCATACTGTTTTCCTTTCCCGATAATTAATCAATGAGGCAAATAAAGAGTATAGAGCACGACCTGGACTACAGTCCCATATACGTCATCTAGCTAACCACCAGATGCTCTTGATACTATGAGATCCTTACTTTATCAGTGTAGGTGGTGCTTTCAGGGATACTCATCAGGGGTCAGTCACCCAGATACCATTCTCATCATACCGAGGATCGGGAAAACCATTAGGGAAAGTATTTCTTCTTCCGCTCTTCCTGCTGAGACCAAGGGATATTCAGCATCAGGACCAGCAAAGATTATCTCGTGACCTTCAAAAATACTCCTCAAGGCGAGGGAGAAAAACTCTTCGACACCTCAAACCCATACCCAAAAAAAGAACCTCATACTTCTTCATGACGCGGCATGGCCGCATAGGGTAATGAAGCTGCATCGAATCAATGAGACGTATCCACATAGTTCGCATAACTATCAGCCCCTCAGATAATCAGCCATCTTTAGAACATCTTCAAAATGTTTTATAGATAAACAAACAGTCCTTGGCGCATATCTAGCCAGTCGATTTCAGTAGCATAGTTCTTCAGCCCAGTATCAGATCAAATTTATCACTAATCGCATTCTCCCAATCAAAAGCTCGAATCGCTTCCATAAAGTCGATAGCCCAAAATCCCTAGTATCTGCAACTCCCTGCGCAATCGACCTCTAACAACGCACCATACTTCTTTCTCGCAGAGTAAGGGACGCATATAATCTTTCCCAGTAATCGATCTATCTGCATAGAAACAAAGGCGCATACTAAATGTCCTAGAATATAAAGCTTTTTCATAAGGCATCAATCGTTTCCTTCCTCGATTTTTACCCGATAAGACGGACATAAATGTGTAGATAATGATCTGAGAGTAATACATACTCCCATTACTGCCTACTATTATACGATGCGTTTTCTGATTAGTGGGGCGATGGCTTACCCATTTTTCTTTGGTGATATACTCTGGCGATCTTTGCATCATATTCAGTATATGTAATAAGATTACCATCCTTATCTTTTGTTGGGAGTATGCTACCATCTTTTACTGCCCATAGGCCTATTCTCGAAAAACCTTAGAACTGCTCAACCCTTTAAACACGACTAATAAATTTAAAATACAAAAAAACACTGGCCCCTGCAACAAAGCAAAACCGCAGGAACCAGTAGTTTTTTATATGAGACTATCTCCACTAATTTACCTGAAGAGAGCTCCACGTTAATAAATATTGTAAAAATCTGATTAAAGAGCCAAAAAAATGAGAACCCCTGGTATTACTTACTCTCATATTTCCAGCTCTCCAAAACCTCATCCTTATTCTTCACATACAAAGGATGCTCCGCCCCAGGGTCATTTTCATCGAAATCAGGAATCACGATCGCCCGACCCTCAAAAGTACTCCAACACCTGATCAAGATGCTCTTGAGAGACCTCCATACCATAAAGGATATTCGCAGGATCATACTCCCCATCCTCATCCTCCGAATACCGGTACCTCAACTCAGTATCCACAGTCTGCAACAGCTGTGCAGCCCATTCAGCCATATAATAATGAGGATCATGAGGACTCTGGAATAGCGCATCATAATTCTTCAAAACAAAAAAGAACCCCTGACTCAAATCTAACCAATGCAAATCCTCAAGATACTCATGAATCCAATCATCCGGCAACCGAGGAATCTCATACGGAAACTCAATAGCCTCAAAAACCATCACAGCAGCTTCCGCAGACCCCGAAGACTCCAATAATTTTTCACAGGAAAGCTCAATAATCTTCCACCCCGCCTGCCGCAACAAATCCAACTGCCGCTCTAAAACACCATCCTCCCGTACATAAACAACCGGGAAAAAGACGTCATCCCACTCATCAGTATAAAAACCCATAATATTTCTACTCCTTAATCAAAATAAACGCTCATCATGATGCGGAAATAAAAAATTTGAGGGTCATCCATGAAGTGGCAGTATCCCAATCATGAAATAACCCTCAATATATACGAAACGTGCTTATATACTATTCTGTATCATCAACATCTTCACTATGCACCAGGTGCACTTTCGAAGCAAGAACCGGATCATAAAACGGTGACTCAGGATAATATCGAGGGTCTTCCACATAGACTCCTGTAGAATCCTTATCATCAATCGTAAACCCATAGAGCTGATCCCTGTCTTTATCGTACAGAGGGTCCGGGGCTCCGTTCGGGAAATTCCTGCGCTGCTCTTCTTCGAAATCAGACCAGGGATACCGCACACCCTTTCACCGGCAATCATCACATTTCTCAGCACCCATCAGTTCCTCAAACTGTGGGAGATACGACGATGGGAAGACCAACGCCATACCCCACCACCACAGGGATACTGTTCATAAATATTTCCCACGAATTTGGAATAATGGTGAACCATATTTTTCAGCTAGTTGAAGGGCATACTCCGGGGCATAAAAAGGTGAACAACTCTTCCCTGGACGCTAAAGAGATCTTCAAAGTTCTTATAGAATACAAAAAAAGTCCCTGACGCATATCATTCCAGTCAGCTTCTGTAACAGCATTCATAACCCAGAAACCCGTTCACCCACTGATCTGGAGCAATATTAAACCCAAGCGCTCGTAAAAGCCTGCACCCCGAGTTCGTGCGAGACTATCCACACCAGCACAATCCACTTCAGCGATATACCACCCTCTGTTTCCTGTAAAGCGAGGCTTCATCATCTTTCTCCCAGTACCCACTCTCGTGAGTGAACACCGGAACAATGAACTCATCCTTATATTCGCGTATATACCCCATAGTGTTTATATAGATGGGTCTGGCTCAGTAAATTCACTATGCACCAGGTGTACCTTGGAAGCAAGCTCCGGGTCATAAAATGGTGATTCAGGATAATACCGAGGATCAGCAACATAGATACCCGTAGCCTGCGGATCATGGTTTATAACCCCACCAAAAGAGCTGACCCATGTCTTATCGTAGAGAGGATCCGGGGCTCCGTTCGGGAAATTCCTGCGCTGCTCTTCTTCGAAATCAGACCATGGATACCGCGTACCCTTACCAGCAATCATCACATTTTCCGCACCCATCAGCTCCTCAAGCTGTGGAATATATGAGGTGGGAAGACCAACACCATACCCTACCACCACAGGAAACTCTTCATAGATATACCCACGAAGATCGGAGTAGTGATATACCATGTGTTCGATTAGTTGAAGCATGAACTCAGCCCCATACCCCTGATGCAGATCAGGATGGGTAGAGAAGATATCTTCAAAATTCTTATAAAACACAAAAAGGCCTTTGCGCATATTAATGCCATAGATATCCCTAAGATTTCCTTTGACCGCCATGGCATTAATATATCCATGCTCAGGAACTTTAAAGTTGAGTTCACGTAGAAGCCTTGTGCCGCAATCCTCAATATCCTCTACATTCGCACAGTCTACTTCAGCGATATACCACCCCTGCTCCTGTAAACGAGGCTTCATCACCTGTTCCCAGTACCCGCTCTCCTGAGTGAACACCGGAACAATGAACTCATCTTCATGTTCGTTTTTCATAAATCATAGTAGTCTCCTTTAGAAAATTCGTACAAAGGTTTTGTAATGATCAGGAGTGTAATACATACTCCCATCAGAACCAATAACCAGACGCTCTATACCAACGTCGTTTACTTGATTTTGAGTTCGAAATAGCCTTCTGACTTTATATTCCGTATAGGCTATTTTCATTTCCCATCAGTGAATCGTGTGGGAAGGATGCGAGCTTCCTTATTATCAAAAAGGGCAGAGGGATCGGGTTTATTTCCCAAAAACCCTCAGGCTTTATAATCTCGACCAGTCCAATGTACCTCTCCCGTCTCGTAAAGTGACTTAGCCGTAGGAACCACATCATCAGGGATCGTCCCAGTATACTCATCCAGATTAGTCACCATAAATTTATGAGAACCAACCTGAGCCTCAACCGTATTACCATGTCGGGTAACATTCCTAAAACCAGTCATCGCTGTATCTAGATTAGGCTCACTAACTTCAGGATGCCACAGGGCAAACTCTAGGTTTTCCTTTAGACGAGATCAGCTGGGAGAGTCTTTTCGCCATTTGAGCTTTATATAATACTCTCTGCTTCAACTTTATCTGCTTCTGCGAACCCGTACACGTTGTACGTTCCAGGCTCTTCAGAAGGCACATACCGAGAGCTGTCCTTAGTACTCTTCATAAGAGTCTTTTTGAATTCATCACCAGCAAGATATGTGGCCATCTGATCACCATTTTGCAGCTTAGAACCCGGAGGATGCTCCACCCAAGATGCATGTTTACCATCTGTAGCAGGTTTCTCTAATGATGGAGAATCACCCGTCACACCTTTTTGCCGGAGGCAGGTTCT
>BNJT01001527.1_pt1 | contig 106249 bp, 164 predicted proteins | sample 8540491 | NCBI WGS metagenome assembly BNJT01 (sample SAMD00202455, study PRJDB9452) | human saliva metagenome | host: Homo sapiens
AATCGCTCTTGCTTGTGTACTGACTTCCACTCAAGTTGTACTCCTGACGGGCACCATGACGGATGGTCTGATCCGTACCAATCAGGTCTCCTCTGCCGTATCCGGGATGCTGGCATCACTCACAAGCTTACCATTAGCGTCAAATAACTTTATTTCTTATCTTTATTAAAGATGTTCAGATAGGGGCTCATCTGTAGAATTCTTTGCTGGTATGACTGCCGCTGCTTCAGGGTATCGCCGGCAGAGATACGTTAAATTCTTCATATTTTTTCCCAGCTGGCCATTCATAAACTGACGTGCGTTGAGGTCTTATATTCCCTTCCTTACCACGCGCGAATAAGTACCAAGACTGGCCTTCAGCGTGAACGACGCATCTTGTCGCCGGAACCCTTTTAGTAGTGATAAAGAATTACACCATTGGGCACGGTTACCATAAAGCGCGCAGGAAGCGTCTTTCAGAATAACAATACTCTCAACATCATTGGGGTTGATGTCCCGAAATGCTGCCACCGAAGGGCACCATCAATGAGCACATAGAGCGGTGAACTGCTACCATTAACGGTACCGAAACCGCACACGGGTGGCCGCGTCTGTTCCCGGTTCACATACGTGCTGTTAACCTGAACACCACATTACTACAGCAAAGTGCTGACACAACGCGTGCAGGACGGCGTTTGGACAACTCTTTTGAATCTACCTGCGTCACGGCACCCGTCAACGCGTCGACCTTGGCCGAACCATAAGCCACCTGTACAACGACTTCGTCCAGATTCTTCGCATCGTCTGCGGAATAAACCTTCATGTCGGGCTTGATGAGGCGACCACCTGTTTGGTCATACCCACATAAGAAATTTCGACTTGTTTGGCCGTGGCAGGCACATTAGGGATGAAAACCGACCATTTATATCGGTCACTACCGACTCAGGTTCTTTACTAAAACCAGAAGCACCCGTGGGTTCGTTATCGGTTTGTGAATAAACAGTACCTGTGATGGTACGTTGCGCCGTGCTATCATGGAGCTAATCCAGAAACAAAGGAGCATACTCAGCAGTTCTTTTTACTCATAAATCTCTCGTTAAAATAAATGTATATAAACTAATATTCTCTTAGAAATAAATATTGATCATTAGGTTTATTGACAAACCCTACTCACTTAAATATATCAAATATTTCTTAAACAACGACAATAAAAGTTACTTTTTTTGTTGGTTATAATATACATTTTTGTTAAATTTACAACAATAAAATGGTTACGAAGTCTTTTTTCCCTCTTTTTTGCAGACAATCGGGCCATATAAACTCTCTTGAATTATGTTGCAAGCAATTTATAACTCTTTCAACATGTACAAGTCTTTCTTATTCTTGTTTTTAGTCTTTCATCCCGTGAGCTTCACTTTGCGAAACCACAGGATACCGCCGTTCAGAACCCACAGAACGACATCAGACAAAAGAAATCATTAACCCATTCTGTTTATGACAGATGAGTTGGCAGAACAAACAGAAACTCTCTCACGCACGGACGCTACGCCGCTTGGGAAGTAAATCCTCAGCAAGGGACGGTATCCTTTGGTTGCACAATGGCTCGGACAACTGCTCAAGCTGCCCAGAGGCTACCGCTGCGGTTTACCGACGCGACGAACGGTTTGCCGTTGCCCTCGTAAAACCTACCTACGAACAAGCCGACGAGGCCAGGTAAGAAAAGAAGGACGACATGCCGCTCGATTCATTGGTTGTTATTCGTCTGAACGACTTTACGACACGGATGTTTCCACGGGTGAAGTCACGTTCGAAATAACTAACATAATAATAAGATGGTAGCTTTCACGTTGGGTAAGGACGACAAACAGGACAGAAGAAAGAAAAGAAAGACGCGGCGGGCGATACGTGCTGTATTGTTTCGCCGGCAAATACGCGCTACGGCGCTGCCCATGCCGAGAGTTACGCCGCTGACGCTGGCCGTCGACTGGCTACGTGGAAAGACCGACAAAGCACAAATGCGTCATGGTGATGGATGTCAACAGCGGACAGGCGATTACCATCAACGACGACCGCCGTTGCTGGCGGCGGCGGGCTGATAAACTGCTCTCGCTTCAGCCGATACGTGGAACAGGCAACAACACTGCGCTTCTCCTGAATATAAAGAATGGGTGAAGCTTCGTACGCTGCTTGCAGCGAACTTCTAATCCACCGGCCTCGAGGGCTGGGGCGTTACCGAAAACAGCGCGCCTTTCTGTTACGCGACGGCAAACAGACTTTCGCGGGCATACAACCTACGTCAGTGACGATACGACGAGAAGCCGACTTTGGAAACCGGCCAGGCCAAGCATCTGGCGTCCGCGCTTAACGAGCTTCCCGCCCATGCTCAAAGTGCGCATGACCGACTATCGAAGCAAACCATTCTCTGCTCTCTTGCGGGCGGACAGCTGGTGCCACTGGGCCCAGACCATGTACGACCGTGCGACTGACCAACCATGGTAACGCTCCTTACGCCTATCGTAATGAGCTGCCGGCGGCTGGCCGAACAATGGGATATTCAGGGCAAAACGCAGCTATCGTTGGTCGACATCCGCAACGGCAGTCACGCCGATTACCGACAGTCAGCTCCGGGCGCCATCATTTTCGACCGACGGCAACCACGTGGCATAGTTCGATCTGCAACAAACAATGGATAATGGGCCGAAAGACCGACAGACGCAATCTTACGGCTCGACTGAGACTTCGCCCTTTCGCGGTAGGGACGACGACCATCCCATGCGGCGAACCATACGACCGCGCACGGTTCACACCGATAGTCGACGGTTGCTCGTGGCCGACCGCTACGATGTCTATCTCCTATCTGTCGATGGCAAAGAAGGCCGCTGTCTGACACAACAGACAGGCCGACGCGCGACAACCTGCAATACCGTTATGTCAGTCAGCAAGACCGGATGACATCGAAGGTGAACCTGAAGCACCCCATTTGGCTGCAAATGTTCAACTATCGGGACAAGACACAGGGCTTCGCTATGACCGATCCGAAGGCCAACCTGCGCGTTGTCGACGCGGGACCTCATAGTTACGGCACGCGCTCGTAACGGCCGATTCGGCCTGGGTATGCCTATATGAAAGGTGGTTCGCGCCCATCCATTGGATACTCTACATGCACACCGACAGAACAGCAACTCTCCACATCAATCCACAGCAAGACTACCTCTGGGCACAGCCGAACTCTATCGTTGGAAGGCTTTCGACGGCACGCCACTTGACGGACTTCTCTACCAAACCCGAAGGTTTCGACCCAATAAAGTACCCTGTGATGATTTTGTTCTACGAACGACGCAGCGATAACCTGTGCGCTTACTACTCACCCGGCCCCAGTCGGCTCGATTATTAGCATTCCGTACTTCGGCAGGCAACGGCTACTGGTGTTCGTTCCGGACATCGTTTACCAGCCCGGACACCCCGGCAGATCGGCTTACAACTGCATCGTCAGCGGTGCCCAGTCATTAACCAAGCTGCCATGGATCGACGCCGACCACATGGCCATTCAGGACAGAGCTGGGGCGGCTATCCGTCAACCTACAACAGCGCACTGTATGTGTTTGCCGCTTTGCAGGCGCAGGCGCTCCGTGGTAATGGCGAAAGTGCCTATGGCGAGAGGTATCCGCTGGGAATCGAGCGAGTCGCCAGTTCCGAAAATATGAGCAGACACAGAGCCGTATCGGCAAGACCTGTGGAAGGCTACGACCTTTACGTGGTGCGCTGATGCCAGACGCCGCTGCTCATCACCCACAACAATGCGACGGGCCGTGCCCTACTATCAGCATCGAAATGTTCATGCAGGCATGCGTGGGCTGGTGTCGGTATGGCTCATCGAATACGACAAAGAAGCCCACGATCTGCGGGCGCGTAAGAACTGTAAGGACTGCTAAAGGCGAACGCCTCACTGCCCTGCTGACCGCCTATCTAAAAGGCGCGCTATGCCCACGACTGGATGCAGCCCTATCGCACACCTTGTATAATTGATGGCAAGCGAAATGCGGCGACAATAAAAGTACGCAATACGCGAATCATAGAAGAGGCCTTTTTCGTTTTGCGAAAAGATAGCTTTTCGTCAATCAATCAAATCATCTTTTGGTGTGGACACAGCAATGAATTACCGCTGCGTGGTAATATCGTTGCCAACCGTGTGGTGGCGTATTGCCGCATTACGTGGTGGATTAGTTACCCGCGCGTGTGGTAACCACGATTACCACGCAGCGGTATTAATATTAGTAATCGTTGTAGTGGCCCGATTTGGACATGCGTTCTGATTCTCGTAGTGGTTTGGGGATAAATATAACATGTGGTATCCCCAAAAAGCAGCCTTTTTCACAGACGAAAAGAGCTGCTTTTATGTTATCGGCATGTCATTTTGTTGCCGACATTAGTTTTTAATTTCTATCTGATAAACAACAGTTCCCTGTGTACTTAGGCAAAGTCCAGAGTTCATCAGCGCACAATAAGTTCCAGCTTGTCTGTCTGATGGCGCACGGCGTCCATCTTCAGGAACCACCGATGTGGCGACGAGCGATGGCTTTCTACGTTCGTTCAGAGTCTTGTTGGCTGCTGCGGGCGTTGACAAAGTTCTTCCGTGCCGTTTCTATCTGTTGTGTGCGTTCCGCAGTCTCACAGCGAATAATCTTCACGTTGCGGTGCGTCAGCGGCGTCTTGCCCTCGCCAACTTTCCGAAGATGTCGCAAACATCCCTTCCGTTCTTGGCCAAAGCGACTCCTGATAGTGCGTAGCTTCGCAGGAATGATGTGGTTCATGCTCAAATCGCCCATCACGCGGGCCTCTATCTGAATCTTCTTGGTATGAGATTTCCCACTTCACTTCGTTGCGGGCTTCCAGTTCGCTGCGACTCATGACGTTCCATTTTCTCAGAAACATCTGAGATGCTCCGAGTCGAGATGGCGGTCGAAACAAGAGCGGACGCGCCTCGCAGTCGAGTCCGCGCGCCGTGCGGCCTCCTCTGGCGCTCTCGTCGCTATAGCCGTTTCCATCGAAGCGGATGGCGTGACGAGTGCCTGATAACTTTCGAGATGCGTCGATCGATAATGGCACTCGTCTGGTCTTCGCCGCCGGCTATCTGGCGCGGCATCACTACTCGCGCTGCTTAAAGTCGGTTCAAAGCCTCAGCCACGGCCGTGTTGAGTACGATGAGCGCACTGGCACGGTTGGCCTCCGGGCCCACGGCACGAGGAAACTCAAAGCGATTGCCCGGAAATGAGGCAAACGGACTCGTTCGGTTACTGCGATCGGTGTTGTCGATCATGAGTTCCGGAATCTCCGGAATACTCGAGAGTTTCATGCCCGTTTTGCCCTCGACGTTGAAGAGTTCGTCAGCTGTCGGCGCTTCTGGGTATGGTCCGAGCAAATCCAGTCAGCTGTCGCGAGAACGACGAAATGATGGCGGGCGGCGCCTCGGTTTCCCACCCAGACGATGGGCGTTCAGTGGCTGTCGCCAATCGATGCTTTTGAGCGGTCCGTTGTGCTTGCCAGACTGCACGGTGAAAGCGTCTCGGCAATGCGAACACCACAGAAGCGCAGGTTGGCCTCCGACGTCTTACCGGCCGCGTGCGGCAGCGCTTGCGCTTGTCATCGATTGACAAGGCTCCGTTGTTGTGCTTGCGCGAGCCGTTGATGCCATCGAATGGCTTTTCGTGAAGCGGCACCCGGAAGCCGTGGGCTGTGGGTCAAACCTTCTTCATCAGACTCATCAACAGCATGTTATGGTCTACCGCCAGAGTTGCATTCTTCGTGAATGGGTGCCAGCTCAGACGCGGTGCCACCTCGTTTGGCGGCGTGTTTGCGAGGAATACCTAGCTCCGCGCCTGCGTTTCCAAATCTTTTCATGAGAGGCCTGAGACCGCGCTCGCTGGTGCCGAAATGGTGATCGTCCATCTACGCGATCCTTAGCCGGTCGTGACCCGCGAGGCGTCCGCGTCAACAGCATCAGGTCGGGGCGTGCCGAATAGGGCTTTCGTCTGCAAAGTATTCTTGTTCCCAGCCCAGATTGGTCTGTACCTTCTTCACGTTCTTGTCGAGTAGTGGCAAACGCTCGTGGCGGCCTCGTTGATGGCGTGAAGCGACGCACAGCAAGGGGGCTGTAGTGGGGCGCTTCGCCCGTATAAGAGATGAAGATGGTGGGTATGCAGGCGTGTCGTCGATGATAAAGACCGGTGATGTGGGGTCCCAGGCTTCCGAGTAGCCGCGGGCCTCGAGCGACTGTTTCTAATGCCTGTTACCGTGGGAAGCTCCGACGCGCGTCAGGTTCATCGCTGAACAGAGCAGCTTTCCGAGAGACTCTCCAGTCGTCGCCCTTTCCGTCGTGCTATCCAGCAAAGGCGTCGTGTTTTCTCTGCCGTGCCTTCCGTCAATGATGGCGCTGAAACCAGTGCGTCGCCCGGTGCGTAACGCCGTTCTCTTGGGCCCACTGCTTCATGCCGCTGGCTGCACCGCGTCTCGGCGATAGCTTCCGGGTCGAGCCTACAGCCGTTGTCGGTAACATCCTATCGGCTTGACCTAGCCGAACCTCTGCCGACACGGAAGTATCGGTACACATTTCTGACGATTGGGCTTTATACTTCGCCAGAAGTATTCGGTCGCCTTTCGCTTCGCCGCATGAGCACCTCCAGGGTGGCTTGCAGAAACGCTTCGGCAACTCGCCAAATCTCAGGATCGACATAAGATAATACGTTTGATTTCCTTAAATGGCGTGAGCACGCGGCAGCATGAGAAGATGCAAAGCCTGAAAAACAGAAACTCCCACGATGGGTGAGGCTTAACTTACTATATTCTTCTACCAAAACTTGGTTGTTTTCTTCGCTATATTCAAAGCCGACCGCAGCCAGCTATCTTTTCCAGATTCGCGACGAGTTTACGTCCCATATCATGCACTAGCGTCGAGCGAACAGTAGTCGTCACGCGGCTGCAGCCTGACAGCGCGGAACAATATCATCGGATCGTTGGGTAAACTTATCCGGTATCTGTCATTTGTGTGTGGAAACGGTTACCAGAGACTGCTTGAAATCAACAGCTTGACGGAGAGGTAAATGTTTTCGCTATATATAGGCGCTTTCCGTTTCTGAGTTATCTTTCGTCTTTTGGTTTTATCTCTGGGTGAACTATCTTTGCACCGCTTAACAGAGTGATATCATGACAATGGGTAAAAGCAGATTCTTCGATTAACGGCACGTGGCCGGTTACGGCAAAGGTAGCTACAGCTGCCATGCTCCCCAGCTCACTTTCTTATTTCCGGCCGTCTGCCTATAATCCTGCCGACAGCGTTGGGACTTTCTAATACGCTGGATTGCTTGGTGGGAGTGTCAACATTCTCGATACAACAGGGCTACGTCAAAGGCGTCGTGTTTCCCGTTTGGGAAAGCGAAGTTGGGTTTCGTTCGACGCCATAGCCGCGGTTTTATTGTTTTCAGAGCTTCGGCATTCGTGCCCGTTGATTATTGCGTCACGAAGAGGCCGCCAAAGGCACCATCATCTATGTGGATCCGATCATGGGTGACGAGGAAAGCTGTATAACGGCGTCACGCCATGCCACCGTAAAACTCTATGCGCCGAAAATGCTCAGCGTGGCCCATCTGTGTTATCGCTTCTGCTGGAAGCCTGCTATCTGACCAGCGTCTACCAACCGGAGGGCGTCAGCCATGACGAAAGCTTGGAAGGTCTGCTCCGCCATCTGCGCACGCAAGATTGGCTCGAGTCGTGTGCTCATCACCCAGCATGCCGGTCGACGGACAACCTTCGGTCATGGGCTACAACCACGAAGACGACAGCTATTTCCAACTGCCTTGACGACGGATTCGTGCATTTTTCCCGGTACGGGCGGCATCTTTCGGCCGTACTCGCGAGGCCATTGCTCGATGGCGTTTCGCTTCCGAGACAGCGCGCAGGCCGCCATGGACGCCGTCTATACGTCATCAGCCTGAGTGAAAGATAATGGAAGGCCGGAACCGAGGGCATTCCGGTAGGGACGTTGATACCTATGACGTACTGAACCGGTAAATTCGCAGCCATCAGCCTTCAAGACCCACTGCCGCGTCGACGTCGCTTTCCACCGCCAGAATTTGCATTTTATGCATGGCTCGAAGATCTCTGTTCAGCATCCATTCAGCCGTGCAGGCCGTAGCCGTGTATCGGCCATTTTGTGCCTTGGGACTTGCGCGAGCAAACTCCACTATAAGGGCATTTCGCTCGGCATGGCCTTTTGTTTTTCTTCATCGGTATCGTCAGCGGTCACTATGGTTTCGCGCTCGATCGCGTGATCGCCTGCTCTTTGCCGAGGCTTCGGACTCTCCATGTTTGTCTACGCGCTTGGCCTCTCTGCCGCGCGCCCAACTTCTTCGGTTCGCTTGCGCTCGTATCCAACTCAACCTCTGGGGGCTGGCTAAACGTCATCTCCTGGGTGCAGCTCGTGGCATCCTTCTGTGCTGCATCACTGCCCGTGAGACGTGGCCGACGCGGTTGGTAATTCTCTGCGGGCCATGCCGCAATACGCCTGCTGGGTGCCGCGCGGCAGAGCGCTTGCCTGCAGATGGGACTGCTGAGGTGGAGGCGCCGCCAGCAGGCGTGCCGTCACCTATCCGTTGGGTGTTAGTGGGTGTCATTCTGGCCATGAGTCGTCATGCGCAGTTCTTTGTGAGCCGCGGGCACGCAGCCTCCGTTTTGTCGACGGGCGAAGATCTCACCTACGTGGGACAGCTGCTTTATCGCTCAGTGGGTCGGCATTTGGAAGGCAAGACCGCTCAGCTGCCATCTCGCGAAAGTGCGCACCGCCAGAACTGCGTCATCAATGACGCAGCATGGCTGCAACAGACAAGTCATCGTACGCTCCGGCCACCACCGGCTCTGCATCGCCCGGGCGACAATCTGCTTGTGGTGACCAACAAGGAGGAAGTGCTGCGGCCATGAAATCCTATTCGGTCGAGAGGTCGAAAGGGACTGGAACCAGAGCAAATAGACTGGAACTTGCCATCGACTCGAAGTGCAGAAAGCCGTGTCATCGTTATCACGCAAGACGGAGCTGAACGGCAAACGACTCGGGCAATTGCAGCTACGGCTCCGCAGCACCTGCTGGTGTGTCAATGTAAGCCGCGTCACTCGTGGTGATATCGAAAAGGCTGTTGGCGCTACCGACAAGCCACGGACACGCGACTACAATGCGGCGACAGCGCCTGACCATCGTGGGTCCGCCGGCCGAGCATCGACCACGTAGAGGCTTTCTTGGCGACGCCGTGCAGACGCTGAGCAGAGCCTAATACTGGGTGCCATCTTCTTCGGAATGTTGCTCGGTGTAGCCCGGCCCGTCGGCACCATCCCCATCGACATCATCCCGGCACGACGGCTCCCGTGCGGTGGACACTCGCCGGCGGCCCCTCTCATCATGGGAATCATCATCGGGCCTCGGACCACGCGTGCATTTCATCTCTTACTGCTGTGACCCGCAGTGCCGGACTGATGTTGCGCAAACTGGGCCTGTCGCTCCCTCATGGCGTGTACTCGGTATCGACGCCGGCAGCGAGTTCTTTCGAGACCATCATGCGCTCGAAAGGCCTGATGTGGGTGGGCATCCGGCTCCTGCTGCGGTGCTGCCCGTGCTCGCCGTGGGCTACATTGCGCGAGTTGCATAAGTTCGACTTCAGGAACCATCTGCGGAATCTCACCAGCGGCAGCATGGTCAGCGCATGGCTGACCTACGCCAGCGACACGATGAGGGGCGACTCGCCATCGGTCAGCTACGCCACCGTCTATCCGTTGGGCATGTTTTATCCGTGTGATTGTATCGCCCAAGTGATGGTATTGTTTTCTGGTACAGCAATAACTGAGTGTAAAAGGGCTGCTTTCATGTTGCGAAAGCAGCGCTTTTACCATCTAATGGTTATGCTTTTAGCGGCTAAAAGCATAGCTTTACACAAGCTGCAGCTTTTTACAAAGCTGCTTTTCAGCTCTCATTATATACCATTTCAATCCTTCGTCTTTATTTGTGGAGGCTTCCAATCGCTTCGTTGTGGGCATAGCACCTTTCTGTGTGTACATACATAGGCGCTCACCTTAACGGCCCGTTTGGGCTTCTTCAATGGTTTTGCCCTCAGGATGGCGGCCAGTAAAGCTGCCATTGAACGAGTCGCCGGCGCCAGCCGTGTCGGCTACTTCCATAATTGTCTGCGAAACTTATTCTTAGGCGCGAGGGCAACTTCCGTTCACGCCGCAGGTGAGTACGAAGCATTTTCCAGGTTGTACTTGCCCAGATGAGCCCAACACTTGTTCTCAATATCCAGAGCCTGGATAGCCAAGGGCGACCGATCGTAACGAGTTCCTCGTCGTTGATTTCCAGAATATCGCAGGCATTGGTGATTGGATGATTTCCTTGGTATAAAAGTTCTGTCGCAGATTGATGTCGAAATCTTGAGGCAGTCCTTTGGCATAGCCTCCAAGAACTTCGGATGGTCTCTTGCGACACCGCGTTGCGCTGAGCCAGCGATCCGAAACACACGGCTCGGGCGTTCTTGGCCACAACTTCTACTTCAGGCGTGAACGGAATGACCCCAGCCACATCGGTCTTATGTCATAAGGTGGGTACTCCTTCATCGTCGAGTTCCACTTGCACGGTACCCGTAGGATAAAATCTACGGTGGGCAGCAGTGTGGTGAGTTTCTTTTCGTCAAACTCCGTGCGTGCCTGATCGCCCACATGTCGTTACCCAAAGGCACTGATAGCCATGGCGTCGAAGCCAAACTGGCTGACATGATAGGCCAGCAGTGTGAGCATATACCAGTTACGAACCTTCGGGCAACAGTCCAAACAGCGCTTCGCCCAACCCCTACCGTATCTTTTTGTTCTTTGTTAGCCATAATGATTTTCTTAGGAGTTAATTGTTTTTTGAGGAGTTAAGGGTTGAAGGAATAAAAGGGAGTTAAGACATTGGTTCGTCCTCCATCAACATCTTGCCACTTCTAATACCTGTTACTCGTTATCAATATCTTGTAGGAAAGACGACAAACATCTTTTACTATTTTATTTTTTATCTTTTACCTTTGTAATGTAGCTAAAAGTGGAATCCATAATAGCCATGACGATAACGGCACCTCGATAATAGCATCGCTGGCCAAATATAATCAAGGGAAGATGGTGCCGCAGAGAAGAACCCATAATCGCAAGGTCCGCTCACCGTTTTCTTTTGGGGAACGGCCTGAAGGGCTTGGCGCTGAAAATGATGGAGAAGACATTGCTGATTGCACGTGGCACCATGGCGATGGCAACGCAAAGCGATTAGTTTGGATTGACCAGTACATCCCCACCATACTCAGTGCCATCATCAAGATGCACGAGTGATAAAGAATGTACGGTTTTCATCACTCGCAGGAAGAAACTTGCGTCAGACAGCCCAACGTGCGGAAGATGAAGTGAGAGAAGTGCGCCAAATCCTGCACTCGGTAAGAGAGTCGTCAGCGCGGTTCCTGTCAGAAGTTTTGGAGCAGTCGTAGTGGTTCCCGTGTCCGATTCCCATGGCACGCGATGCCGAGGAGGAACGACAGCGGGACAATGGGTTTACCCAGCAATCGAAAGCAGGCGTGTATGTTTCGCCGCCAATAGAGAGTGTAATGAGCCTGTCGTGACGTGCTTTCGCGCGCTTCCTCTGCTACTTGTATGCCAGAGAGCAAAAAGGGTGGCCACAATGCCGATGACCGCCTGGGTGAGAAACAGCACTCGCCAGCCAAGACCGAATGCCGGTATTATCGTGGCCGTGGCACCCGCGCTTGGCAATATAAGGAGCCATGAACGAGGCAATAACCTATAAACTGGCCGAAAGTGAGGTCGAAGCCAGATTTCCGCCCTTAGCGACGGTGCTCACCAGCGGATTGAGCGACGTCTGCGTAACCGACGTTGCCAGTTCAAGCAAAGCTCGCAACATCGCGCCAAAACTCTCGGCAGTGGGCAGCGCAAGGAGAAGAGGTGACAATCAGTGACAGCGGTACGGTCTTCCTGCGCCCGGTAGCGTCGTCGCACTCCGTAGTACGAGATGAGGAGACTGAAAGAAAACAAAGAGAGGAAAGGGTCAGCCGTGGTGCGATCAGGTTCAGTCGGCCTTCCACGTAGTTAGAAGCGATGCCTGCCAAATCGACAGATCCCATCGCGAGCAAAGCATGACGGGAATCAGTGCCATTTTGTTTGTTACTCATAAATATTTCGTTTACATTTCTTATCCGCAAACTTTTGCAAAGCGGCTCTATCGCCGTGAGAAAACTACGTACCACCGCGTTTAACAGAATGTTTTAGGTTTTGACGGTGCAAAAGTAGTGGTTGACGAAAATAAGAGTATCGCTAAAATCGTTCATTTTCGCGGCATGTTACATGCATCATTTTACAACGAAATGAACGTTTTCTAATCTACTCATCGGTGCGCTATTTCAGGTCGTAAGTCTACGTAACGTGCCTTGCGGATACTTACTTTTCGTGTGGGGTTCGCTGGGAATACGCGGGTTGGTTGTATGGCTTGCCCTCGCGGCAGTCAATCGCTTCGACGCTGCGCCAGCATCGATGAACACCGCAGCGAAGCCGAGCTTTCGAGGCGTGGGAGCCGTGGTAACACAGAAGCGTCCGGCTGGTTGCACGTCCGCCGCTCTTCGTGCGATCCATCGAAAAGGTCTGGCGGTCGGCGTCGCGGGTCAGAACAGCTGCTCGCCCCGTGCGTTCGCAGGGTCGCGGTGGCCGAATGGCGAAGTGTGCCACCAGTTCGCGGTGGATGTCAGCGCTTGCCCTTGCTTGCGCATACGCGCCGGCGAAGTTCTTTCGATGGTGTTTGAGACTCAGGAAAAGTGTCGCCTGTGTCGATAATCCCAAATCACGCAGGCGCGTTGGCCGAAACGATGGTGCGTTAGCGGCGCGGTTTGGCATATGTGCCGGTTGACTCATCACGCGCAAGGCCACGCGTCGGCCGTCGGGAGCTGATTACATCGGCCCGGCCGCCGCATAATGATCTTTGCCATCCATCCACTTGGTCACCTCGGGTTTCGTGTCGCAGACGAAGCGATGACCATCAAAATGCCCCGTAAAGTACTGCGTGGCGGCGCCGAACCGCCCAAAAGGTCCGCCGGGGTGATATTGCACCGTAATGCCCACTTATCTTGCTCGCCGACGTTGCGTTTTAACGGGAAGCCTGAACAAGTCAGCGTCCACACACGCTCACCATGGTTGCCGTATTCGTGGCCGGCTGCTTTCATGCTTCCGTAGCTTCGGGTTCGCCGACCGAAATAGATCTGCATTTCACTGCCCGGCGTGCCGGTCATCAGGTACCACCGACCGTCTCTTCGCTCCAGAACATGTGCGGATCGCGGAAGTCGGAAGGGTCGACGTGTTGACCGGATTGCCACTCTGTACTTCAGAAGGTCTTGCACTCCGGCGTCGGTGCTGTAAGCCAGACTTTGCGTCTGAATTAGCCCCCGCGCTGGTATACATCGCTACGATGACTCTTTCGGCGCCGAAAGCCGCAGTGTTGTTGTGGTCTGCGACCGACGAGCCGCTGAAAAATCGTCGAGCGCGTCCGGTTCTATGGCTTCACCCTCATATGTGCCGGTGAATGAGGTCGCGAAAGTGGAATGTCCCCACGTCGTGTTTCCCCATGTAGAGCCGTAGGGTTGTGCTGGAGGTACAGATGCCACACGCCGTCCTTATAGAACATACCATTGGGTCGTTCATCCAGCCGTAAACGGGCGTGTGATGATAGGCGGGACGAAGCGTTCGCAGTGCGCGCGTCGAAGGTATCGCCGTTTGGGTAAGGCTTCCACCACCGCGGAAAATCGTGTTGATATTACCCGTCGAACGGCGGTTGCCGGAGAAGGTAATATCGAGCAGCGAGAGGCTCTCCTCTGAGAGGATCTTTTGGGTCTACCGGCGCTTATAATGCTGTCTCGCCAGCGCCAGCCGACAGGTAGCTCGTACGGCGGTGTGCGCTATTGACGCGCACACGTCGCGTTCTCCTCCTTTTCCTCCACGGGCAGCAACAGATAACGTGCGGTGGTCTGCGAGCGATATAGATGGCATGGGTGTCTGACTGGGCGTTCGTACCACCGATAGCGAGTCTGTGCGCCGGCTGTCAGGCCGTCGATAGAGACGAGGCCACGGACGGCATGTTTTCCTTCAAACTTGTCGCTACGATATTTGGTTTTAAGGTTTTTAACGACCGTTCTTATTGATAACCATTGCTGTTCTGGGTGTGGCTGATCCCGGGTGCGTCATGCGTGATTGGCGGGCACGAAAGGCTCGTTCTTGTCGGGCGTGAACCTCGCGTCCTTGTAATACTGCGCGCGAACTTCGTGCCATCGTGTTCACTGTTCACCTCAGTTTTGGAAAATATCGGTTCAGCGTTTCCGAAGCAATGCACCGGCGCCGTGAAAAGCGCGCATGTTCCATCAGCCAGCTCCAGCAGCGCTCCCGCGCAGACACTTACGGGCCGTAGCCTTGTCTTGGAAGTAGCTATCCTCGGGATGGAGGCGACAATCTCGCATTGGTCGGCCGCATGGGCGATATGCTAACTATTCTGCGGGGTAGCGGCACGCGCTGCCGGATAGCGTGATAATCGCCTTGGCGTCGGCCCAATCGTCCGGGTTTCGATGAGCGCTTTCCGCGCGCATGAGCGATGACATCGGTGTCGCGGAACATGCTGTTCGTTCGCTGGCGAAAGCCTGCCAGGGATTATTGTGGGTCTCACCCTTGCTGCGCTGCTGGTGACGCCTTCTTTCAGAGGGCGTGTAGCAAGCAGCCGCCGCGCTCAGGTTGCGCGATTATCCTTCGTCAGGGTGGCCGCCTGCGCGCGCTTATGAACGTCGGCATGCCCACCGTGTGGGTTTCAAGCGCGGATCCACTTCTGTAATATTGGGCTGACCGTTGACCGGATGAGCCCGGTGTTTTGTCCGAAATCGATCAAACTCGGGCGAGTCCATTTGCGGTCTTGAAGCATCTACTAAGTTCTGCGAGGCTTGTGAAAGTCCCATCCGCGACCATGACTGGCAGCAACCGTTCAATATTCGACCCAGTGCCGCGCGTCCGAAAGGTCGTATTGTCGTCTTATAGTCGGAGCATTGGATAGAGAGATATCGACTCCTTGCCATTGTTCTTATATCCGGGCGGGAATACTGCCGTGGTCCTCCAGATGCGTGGCGCGGCTTACTCACGACATCCGTGCGAGTCAACAACGTCTGCATGTGGTCCGCTGATGTGGCTGATGCCCGTTGTCTTCTCACTTAACCGTCGCAAGCCAGTTGCGTAGCATTTGACTTCGTAAAAACCGCCGCAATCGCGGTGATTCGACCGCCTACCTTCTGTGTTTTCGGGCAGAACGTCATACGCCAACTTGAAATCGGCTATGATTTTGTCGAACAACTGCTCGTAGGTAAACGCGTCGTTGTGGGTCTGTTCCTGCGCGTTGGTCTTGAAAACCTCCTCGTCAAAATCCAAGGAATCTTGCGGAAAACGGTGATGAGCTTATAATAGAAGTGTGCACGGAGAACTTCACCCTCAACTATGCGCTCCCCGTGTCGTAGCCTCGCCCAGCTTATCATTGCCGTTTTTCGAGCGACACCAGCGCACCGATTGCAGCGCGACACGGCCGCATAGAGCCGATACCACAGTTCGTCAAGCGGGCCGATGGTGAGCGTCAGGTTTGTCCAAACCTCGTAAAAGGATGATAGTCGGTGTCGTTAACGCCCGAACCACCTTCAGGCAATCGTCGGAAGTAACGTCGCCGTAGGGCCCAGATTGAACGGAAACTGATACCAGCAGTCGCCTAACATGGCGTAAGCACTGTTGACCATGCTCCCGGATCGGAGAAAGCCTTGTCTTCATCGACCACGGCCGTGGCTTATAATCAGAAAATCATTGCAGCTTTCGTCAATGTAAGACTACCTGCGAGGGCCAGAATGGCAATATATATCTTCATTTTGCTTATCGTTTATGTAATTTGTAAAACCAACTTGAAGGCCGGGCTGATACGGAAGTAGGAATAGGATAACTCCAGTTGGGGTTTTCGGGATCAGGAACAAATTGAGGCTGTTGCTCTTGATGGTCAGCAGATTCTGGCCCGATATGTACACGTGCCGTAGCAATCCGCAGTTTCGACAGAACGGATGTCGGGATGTTGTGCACTCAACTGCAAGGTACGCAGTTTCAGATAAGAGCCATTCTCCACGTAATAAGACGAGCGCGTCCTTCGTCGGCGGTGTTGTTATTGGTAGTCAGGGCCGGAATGGTCGAGCTTGTATTACCTGTCGTCCACGCGCCCAACATGCGGTTACCCTTGTTGGAACCGGGGTCGGTGATACTCCAAAAATCGGTCTGGAACTTCTGAGTTATTATAGACATCCTGATTGTATACGCCCCTGCCAGAACATCGTCAAGTCGAAGTTTTTGTAGTTCAAAACAGCATTCAGACCATAGGAAAGGCCGGAACGAGGATCGAAAAATCCATGTTTGGTCGGCCGAGGTTATCTTTTGGTCGCCGTCCAGATCCTTATATTTCAAGCCACCCACGCGGGCATTGTCCTGACCCGACGCGGCCACTTCTTCCTTCGACTGATACAATCCGTCTGCCACATAGCCCACGATGGAGCCGTATGACTTGCGCGACTGAACGAGATTTTCCTTTGTGGTATGCGCGTAAGAGCCGGTTGTCGACGCGGGCAGACTGGTCACTCTGTTGCGGAAGAAATCGAGAGCTGCCGTTGAAATCAGCGCTAACCATTGGCAAAAGAGTCTTACGATAGCCCACGGCGAACTCCATACCCCAGTTGCGGAGCGATGGTCCGTTCGACCAAGACGCGCCACGCTTCGCCCATCGCGCCTAAGTAAGCGGGAGTTGATCGAGCATATCGTCCACGTCGCTTGATATGGGCATCGACATTACCATAGAGCGAACCGCCGAAGAACATATAGTCGATACCGGCGTTGTATTGCGTTGCCGTTTCACGCTTTCAGGGTTGGGATTGGCCGTCGCGTGGCTCTGTAACCGGAGGGAAAGTGCCCGAACCGGCCAGACGAAGGTCGTAAGCGGTAGAGTGAACACGGTCGAGTCCGTAGTCACGGGTGTAGAGTCCGAACTGCGCGTTGTTGTCGGTGGCCTGATTGCCGGTCTTACCCCAAGAGGTCGGGCTTCAAATCGTCGAGCCATTTCTGCTGCAACAGCTGTGAAAAGACGGAAACCGAGCGAGGCTGCGGGGAACGTTCCCCAACGGTGATTGGCACCGAAGCGCGACGAACCATCATGACGAATGAGTAAAGCGAAGCCAGCAAAAGGTCTTTTGAAATTATAGTCTGCCTTACCGAAGAAAGAGGCCAACCGATAAGCCCACCTTCGCACCGGATGCGCATTGTACCTGTGGCGGCATTGGGCCACATGTAGTCCGTGTCCTCCAAAGCGTAGTCTTCGGAGTAAGCACTGAAGTCTACGACGCTTTGCTTATTGATTTCGGAACCCGCGAGCAAGGAGAAGTTATGTTCGTTTAGGGCGTAAAGTTATAGTTCAAGGTATTCGACCACGTGTAGTTTACGTTGTTGGTCTGGCCCAATGTGGTCTTGGGCATATTGTTCTTCACCACGTCCGAGCGTGAGACGTATGGGTGAGCGCGTCACATAAAGAGGTAGTGAAGTCGATACCGAAGTTAGAGCGGAAGAGCAAGCCCTTGATGGGTTTGATGTCGACAAAGGCATTGCCGAAGAGTCGCCAGAAATCTAAATGGTTGTCCTTGTTGTGATATTCCTCGCGCACAGGATTCTGGCGGTCGCTCATACCACCACCGGACCACCGAAAGTAACACCATCTTCTTCGTAAACGGGTACGATAGGCGCCATCTTCGAGGCGTTTTCCATCGGCGCTACGTCCACTTGCTTGGTGTAGGTAACGGTGAAATTCTCACCCATACTGACCATCTTATTAATATGATGGGTAGCGTTCATACGTGCCGACAAGGTTTTCAAAGTTGGTATACTTCAATATACCATCCGTTCTTCTTGTAGCCAGCGGGAACATCGCGGAGTGCTTCTCGTTGGCATGCGAAAGAGAAACGTTGTAATTGCGGGGCAAAACCGGTGCGCGAAATCTCGTCTACCCAGTCGGTATCGGAGAAGCGCACGTCTTCTTGTTATTGAGTGAAACCATCATGGCGACCATTAATCGTATAATTCACGTATTTCGACAAGGCCGGATTCCACACGCTGATGGCGGTTCCGTTGGCCGCGTTGATGTTGATTCCGTAGTTCTGAGCGTAGGTCACGGGGTCGACGCCGTCGTTAAGGGCAGCCTGCACCATAGCCGTAACATATTCACGGGTGTTGCTGAGCTTCATCTTGGACTGCGCGGTATAGAACTGCGCCGTCAGATTGGTTGAAATCAGCACTACCTTATCCCTTTCTTGCCTTGTTTGGTGGTAATGATGATAACACCATTGGCCGCGCAGCTACCGTAGATAGAGGCCGAAGCAGCGTCCTTGAGCACCTGCATGCTCTCAATATCACTGGCATTGAGCGAGTTGAGGGCCGAGTTGGTTGGCACGCCGTCAACAATATAGAGCGGATCCTGCGACGTATTGAACGAGCCGATACCACGAGATACGCACCGTACCCGTGCCACTGGGCGAACCATTAGCGGTGATATTCATGCCCGGAACCTTGCCTTGCAGCGCACGCATGGGGTCGGCATCGGGCGAAGTCTTCAGCGCGTCGGTCTTCACGACGGCCACCGAACCGGTCAGGTCGGCCTTGCGCTGAGTCTGGTAGCCCGTTACGACTACCTCGTTCAATTCTTTTCGCGTTTTCTTTCAGCTGTCACGCATGTTCGCTTCGGCTTTCTGCTCCAGCGTAGCATAGCCAATATAGGTGAAAACGAGGACAGCGCCCTGCTTCACTTTCAGCTTGAGATGACCATCAAGATCGAGTTACGGCACCATTGGTCGTCCTCCCTTCTCCATTACCGTAGCACCGATGATAGGGCTCATTGGCCCCATCAACAACGGTACCACCAATCTCTACTTGCGCATAAATGAATGCGCAACAGAACTATGAGTAGCATGCTCGTCCAGAATTCTTTTCAGATTGTTCATTCGTCTTAACTATTAGGGTTGATATTTTTCTTTCAAGATTCTGCGGCAAAGATAACATGATATAGGCCGAGCCGCATGTCACAAATCGTTCATTGATTAAAACGTTTGTTACATGTCAACATTTCTGATAGAATATGAACGAAAAGTGAAAGCATAGCCATCATGCGCCAGTCGTTGGGGTATGATTTATCGTATTCCGCCTCAAACGAAAGACATAATCAGTAGTCATGCGCCAGCCGTAGGGCGTGATTTATCATGTTCCGCCTCAAACGAAAGACATAATTAGTAGCCATGCGCCCGAGTCGTAGGGGCGTGATTCATCACGTTCCGCCTCAAACGAAAGACATAATCAGTAGTCATGCGCCAGCCGTAGGGCGTGATTCATCACGTTCCGCTCAAACGGAAGGCATAATCAGTAGTCATGCGCGCCAGCCGTAGGGCATGATTTATCATGTTCCGCTCAAACGAAAGACTATACAAAGCATGATTGAGCATATTCCAATATAGGATTTTGCATCCTGTTGTAACCTAGATTTTCGTCGAGATGGTTTTAAACAAAGTATATTTGGGGAATGAGGAACGTGATAAATCACGCCCCCTACGGCTCACGCCATCCCATTTCTAAACACAAAAATGAATGCATTAGTAAAATATAAATCAGTAGCCATGCGCCAGCCGTAGGGGCATGATTTATCTATTCCGCCTCAAATGAAGAGACATAATCAGTAGTCATGCGCCAGCCGTAGGGGCATGATTCATCATGTTCCGCCTCGAAACGAAAGACTATACAAAGCATGATTGAGCATATTCCGATATAGGATTTGCATCCTGTTGTAACCTGGATTTTTCGTCGAATGGTTTTTAAACAAAAATATATTTGGGGAATGAGGAACGTGATAAATCACGCCCCTACGGCTCACGCCATCCATTTCTAAACACAAAAATGAATGCATTAGTAAAATATAAATCAGTAGCCATGCGCCAGCCGTAGGGGCATGATTTATCATGTTCCGCCTCAAACGAAAGACATAATCAGTAGCCATGCGCCAGCCGTAGGGACATGATTTATCATGTTCCGCTCAAACCTAAAAGGCAATACAAAGCGTGACTCATCACCTTCCGCACCAGCAAAACGCGAATATTCGCTGCGAGTATTACAAAGCGTTCAATTGATTCTGCAACAAGAGTTTTCGCAAATAAGCCAAGCATTTTTGATGTTTGGCGAAAATCGACAAACAACTGATAATCAGTCGTTTGCACAGAAACAACCGATAAAGGCACGCTTATCAAAAACACGCTAAAACGCCCCAAATAGCACACAAAAGCAGCCCCTTTTTACCCGCCGAAAGCATAGCTTTGGCATGGCAAAAGGGCTGCTTTGAGCTGTCTAAAAGCATATGCTTGACCCCGTAAAAAGTAAAAACAGCAACGCAACAGCACAAGAACCACCTCTTCAACGCTATTTTTCGCTCTATTTGGAGCTCAGTCCGTTTTTGTGATAGAATTTGACATAAAAAGTATTGAAGATATAAAGAACTATTTTTAGTTTGAAGACATAACGACAAAAGGACATATTTTTGTTTCTATCTCATTGTTCGCGTTTTTCATCCGCGCTATTGCTTTTGTCAAATAATCCTACTTGTAATTTCAAAAGCTTTTTGTACCTTTGCAGTCTTTTTACACAAGATTGTTTGAAAAGATTTTTAGAGGTGCACAAGCCCTAACAAGATGGGCACTCAAACTATTGAATATAAACACAAAATTTAATTTAAAATGAAAAGGAATACGAGAGTATTTAAAACCGACACTTACATTGTATCAGAGTGCAGGCAACATCTTCATTGCTTGCCATCAGTGCGGAAACAGCAACAAATCCTGTAGAGGGTGGCGACCCAACAGGTGGCGATCCTTCGACACCTAATCCATTTGCGGGCACTCCGGCAAAACGACAGTGGTTTGAAACAGAAGAATAATTTTTAATTTTTATCAGAAAAAGAATATGAATAAGAAGAATATCTTATTTCCAGTAGTTTGCGTCCTCATGGCAACACCGTTGCTAACGGGATGTCAGGATGACATTGATGATACAGTTGAAGAGAGCGCGAGTGTGTACACGTATCATCTCGTTGCCGACGCAGCGCAAGACGCGAATGCCTCAACCCGTGCTTTAGAGGGAGATCGGGACGGGAGTAAAAATACTATCTCACTTGGTCGGATAATGACAACATCATGACTTATGTGTTGGACGATAATCTTAATGCGAAGACAACTATGGCCAGATTACATGCCGCGACAGGCGGAACCGCTACTCGCTTTGATGGCGACATCTCTTCAAAAGAACGTACCATTACAACGATATTCAGAGATTGCTTTCTTCTATCCGGGAACGCGGCCGTGGGCAACGAAAAAGACCATAACGCCCGCTACGCAGACGAGAAGAGCAGGTGGAAAAGAGTATCTCGGCTACTATCATGACATTAGTGATAAGACTCAACAGTTTGTAGAGTTAAACCTCACCAGCCAGGATGGCGCTGGCAGAAAACCATTGGTAAACGTTTCGATTATCAGTGGGCAAAGAAAAAGCCTGAGAACGTGAATGGTAAAAAGATCAAAGTCATTATTGGCAAAATGAGCGTGTCATCGCGATATGGGCATTGCGCTTTACCGACGAAAACAATCAGCCGCTTCAGAACATCGACTCTATCTATATCTCTAATATGAAGAGGGTAGTGATGTGCTTTGACCTTAACACCCGGAGAGTTAATCAGTGAACTCCCGAGGACGAGAGTAGCGAACATCGCTCCTCAACGCGGGTCAAAAACAAAAACCTTTCACTTCGGTCGGTGGAACATACACCTATGCCGCTCTCTCTGCGCGCACTTACAATGATGTGGGTGATTGTATGGCACAATGTAGGCAACAAACGCTATAAGAAGGTATATGCCTCTCTAACCTTTGAAGCGGACAAGGTATATCGTAGCAGCATCTTAAAAGATGGAAGAGCCTAAGCTATGAGACCTTTCGTTCTTGTGCAGGGCGTCCAATGGGCAACAGGTAACTTCATTCATTATCAGGAAGGCGAGCCAGGAATTCTGTATTGCGCCTGCGCAGTGGTGTATCTCGCCGTGCCGTTCTGTTAGGTTCTAATGCGCAAAGAGGTTGGATTCGGGCGGAACGCCTCGTAGCCATCGCAGTTTGAAAGCAGTCCTACACACAGACAGCAGATGATTTGGAGCCTTTTCCGTTATGGTTCTCATTGCTCAGGCGTTAAATATTACAGACATTGACCGCGATACCTGGAGGGATGTCAGAAGATTAGCGGGGCAAAAGGTGATATCGCTTCTGGTATTACACGAAAGATAAGCATAAGTATCGCATGCCAACCGGTACTGGAGCTAAAAACACTTTGGCGAAACGGCAAACGCGATTCCGGCCTACTGCCACACGGATAAAAAGCATGGTGTTTGCGGCGTGCTACAACCAGCAACGGAACAAGAATAAAGAAAATGTTTCCCACAGCGTAAGAACATATCATAAATACGCTAATGTTACCGCGCTTGTTCTTGCCAGTAAAGTTGATTGCTTGCACATCACCCGGTAGGCGATCAGATGGAACTTGACACAGCTGGACATAGAGACATGACTTATCGTGCCGGCGCTTATGCGGACAGTATGTATTTGCTACGGCGGAGCCTGGGGCTGGCGACGACTTCTTCTTTGGTCCCATAGAGATGGAATTTTAGCAGGAAAACTCTAAAAGGGACAGGGAAGGGCCATATTCAGTCCCATCTTAGTCAGCGATGATAGACCGCCGATCCTGTGTCCCACCATTTGCCAACATCAAATAAGAGCATAACACTATGCTTTTCGGGGCATCGTTTGAAGGCTAATTCAATTATGAATCTTGTGCTTTTGATCCGTATAGAAAGCCGTAGCTATAGATCCCACTATAGTATTGCGCCTGGAAGTCTAACGATAGTGGGATGCATGCTTTCTCCTAACCTTTTTCATACACATTAAGGCGATTTTCTACCCATCGCCTCCTTAGCCATTCTATAAACCGTTGTTTCCATCCGATGGCCTCGGGCTTTGTCTTTCGGGCCGTCGCGCCCGAAGCCGCGACCACCCGTTTGGTATTGGATATATACGTGCACGTTGTGGGCCAAAGTCATCGCGCTGTCCATCAGCATGGCGTTGCGGTGAGTCGACGATGGGGTCGTCCTTGCAGTTCATCAGGAAAAACGGGGCATTGGATGCGGTCGGCATGGTGCTCCATCGACAGCGAATCGCGCATCCACAGGGCTGCGTCGACGCCATTCGCCCAACAGTCCGCGGCGGCTGCGCGCTTATGCGTAACGGCATGAGAGAGCGACACCACCGGGATAGTGGGCGCGAGTAAAGTCAGCGCACGAGCCGTATGAGGCTTTTGGCATGCCATCAGCGACAAGCGACCGCCGGCCGAAAAGCCCGCATGCCTACGTGGCGATAGCCTTCCGCACGGACAAGGCGCATGAAAAGGCTCGTTCGATGGCCCGCAGCTGATCGTATTGCCGACCCGGTAAAACTAGAGCCGACTACGGAGGGCGAAAGCCCGCCTCATCCGGCGGTGGGATAATGCAGCACGTAGGCCGCTATGCCCTCGCTGTTGAGCCATCGGGCCACCCTCGCCACCTTCGTATTTCTTGCTCAGCCAGCGGCTGGCTGCCCCGGATTAAACGCGATATTGGCCGTGCGGCAGGTGTCGCTCGGCTTGTATATCTTCGAGTCGGCGATCGCGCCTGGGTCGCTCTGCTGCGCTGCCAGCGGTGGAACAAGGCACAGCGAATACGAGCGGTAAAGACCAATCGTTGCTTTCGCCGCGTTGATTTGCGAATGATAACATTGCGGCCCTACGATGGCTGCGGCCGTGCTGATGGCCGTCGCGGCACGCCGCAAAAGCCATGTGGGTTGACGGGCGCCCGTCGGCAACAGTTTTCGCATTTCGTATAGGTCGATGCACGTGCGAGCGGGCGATGTTGTCCGGTGTCGCGACGCAACCGCATAAAGAGCGCCCTCGGGTTCACCGTCGTAGTGGTCACAGCGAATGGTGAGCGGCGACGAGGCTAGCTAGCGGCTCATCGTGGCTTCAAAGCGGCTGAGCCGCTCCATGCGTGACTGATAATCTTTGCGCAAGTGCCGCTCTTTCCATTCTTCATACGCCTTTCCACGGCGTCCGCATTGTGTATCTTTCCAGCGTTCTACCTGATAGGGCATGATGGCGTTCACAATCATCTTGGTTGCCCACATGAACCTTGCTGTCTGTCGGCCGGTGTCATATACATATAAGCCCTCGTGGCCAGCAAGCCTCATCGTACTCATTGTGTGGTTCCACGCGCCATAATCCTCCTGATAGTAGCACGTATGATTGATATAGGAGTGCTTTGGGGCTTGAAGATGAAGTAGGCGCAGAACGACGAGTAGCTATTGCGTGCGTCGAGGCAAGCGCCCCTGAATGCTGGAAAAAGCAATGGCTGTCTGTCATGCCGATTAATTGGCGGGGATGGATGGCACTAATGTAAGTGTCGGCGGTGTAGATATGGCCTTGTTCGGTCTACGGCAGTTACCCGGCGGGTCGTTGATATCAGCGCAACGACCTTTATCGCCACCGATGACACGCCCTCCACCCGCACCTGTGAATGATATCCGCCAAGGCGTCGGCCAGCTGCTGGCTGCCACCCGAAAAGCGACTCGGGCCGTTGATATAAAGCACGTTGATGAGCTGCGTGGATATGAGGCGGGCGTGTGTCCTTCCACACACCATCGTACATCGGATTCATGTAGCCCAATACGTCGCGCAGGCGCGGGTCACTGGTGAAATGGGCCACCAAGCGGTCCGGCCGGCCACATGAACATCTTCGCCATGGCTGAACACATGGTCGTTGGTGGGGCGCAGAAAGAAGAAGTCTATCTCGTCGACCATTTTGTAGAGAGCCTCTACATATTGCCTGATTTCATTGCGCTGATGTGGGAAATTCTGTGGCAAAATAATCACAAAAGCCTCCTGTGGCAACACGATAGGTTTTTGCCATCAGAAGATAAGTAATCTGATCCGTGCAATCGCGGCATCTACAGTCGATGATACGCAGTTGATCTCTGATGCCTAGCAGCGTAGCGGTCGGTCGATGCTCTGCCCCTTGCGCAGACTACCGGAGCAGCGCATCTGTTTCAAAGGTCTGCCCGTCTGTTGGAAAACGTTTGCAGGCCACCGCCGATGGTCTTATTCTTCTCAAGGATGGTAATGCCGTATGGCCTTCTTTGGCGAGCAGAGCACCCAGTGAAAGGCCGCCAAGACCGGCGCCGATGATAATGGCTGATTCATTTTCTTTACTTTTACAAGAGGCTGATGCGGCATTGAGGAGCGATCGGACTTAAACAGTCCTTTATTTCTCCGAAATCTGCACTGAATAGTTCTTCCGCTTCCGAGCAGTTGGGAACACGTGATGATGGTGCCAACGAGGACGCCCAATATGCCGTGGCTATTGATATTATTCTGCCCGTGAGCAGCAAGTTGGGCACGCGTGTCCAGATGATGTAGCGCGAGCCGCGGGGCTCGCGTGATGTCACGCGCTATGCCACACATGCCTCCGGCCTCCGTTCCCGATGTGAGTGCGCGATAGGTCAGCGGCGTGCTGGTGAAGTATTCTGTCATGCTTCGGAGCCAGGGAGGTCGTGTCCACCGCCGCGATAAGCCTTTTCGCATGCACCGTTTGAAGGTTTCGTAGTCGTTTCGCCTCGCGCCGCGGTAGTGGTTCCGCTGGCGAACGGGCCACGGCTATTACCGTGCATACGACAGAATAGTGCCTGCTTTGCGGGCATACCGCGTTGCTGTTCGTGACACGTGTGCATCGTACGGATGCCCTGGGCCATGTTTCCGCCGTGTAGGACTCGCATCCCACAGGCGTCGGCGAGAGCTGTAGCCGCAGAGATTATAGTTCGCGTAAAGGCACCGCATGAGGCTTGAATTTCAGATAAACGGGAAGCCGCCGATGGTGGGCGTGTCGGGGTAGTGGCGACAGGCAGGTGCAGAGGGGTCAGGTCTGATGGGGTAAATCTTGTCGTTCTAACGGTTTTAATCGGTGGTGGCTCGTTGGTCATCGATATCTCTTTGATTACTGGTGGCAACTGGTTATATTTGCATACGATAGGCTGAGTTCAATCTTATGGCGCCATGACATCGCAGCGGATGTTGCTTCATCATCGTTGATAATTGGTTGCTCGTGAGCTGCTGGATGGTCGTGATAACGTTGAAAGGAGGGGTTGTGGATGGGGTTGTCGTGACCATTATGCAATGGTTTTGATGTGGTAGATTTGTAAAAGGTCAATGGATCTCGATAGCGTGCTTACTTCAAATAGCACATCCGGTCTGACGTCTGGTGATGAGCTACTAAGACGTTCGTCGTAACCGTTCTTGGCTAAGATGACACCGCGAAAGACCGCCTAATCCGCTGCCAATGATGACACGCTCTGACCTGCACTTTCGTTTTATAGTGCGCGTAACTGCCTATAATGGCTGCAGATAGGCTTCCGTCTCTATCCGACGACGCATTTCGGCATACGCCGTGATAATGGTGGCGCATTGTTTTTGCCATCGCCGTATAGCTATCTGGGCTGGCTTCGGCACCATGGTCGTCGTAACGATCGAACCGAACGCGCTGCCCCACTTCGATATTAATTTGCGCCGAGCGCAACAGGAAGTCGCGTTTGGGCAGCACATAGCCCGCCCCATGGAGATAAAGGGCAGATATCGGCTCCCAATTCGTGGGCCACATAGAAAGCTCCTATGACCTCACTTCGCACGTCTCGCTGCGGGTGCCTTCGGATAACCACGATGTTGTAACCGGCTTTATAAAGCTGGCGCAGCTAGGTCATATTCTTGTCAAGTCCATCGGCGGCCGGCAGAAAATCTCCATAATGGAGCACGTCATCGTAGAAAGGATTGTCCCACGTCCACGCGTTGGTGATACTAATAATCTGGTGACAGCTGCAACACGGCCATAATATCGAGGTGACTCGTGGTTGCAGATGATGACAGCCGGCTTTTTCAAAAGTTTCGCCCACCTTATTATATATATGACACTACGCGGGCAACAGTTTGAACCTTTCGCCAAGGATTGGAACAAACGATGGTAGCGGTCGCGCCTTTCCGGGTCGTCTTTCTTCCTGAAGAACCATCGCGTATAGGGTTTGCTCCCGAAATACATAAAAAGAAGGAAGAAAATCATGAAAGACAGCGAACTGACAATGCGACGCAACGTGAGTGGGAGCTTGTCGGTAATCCACGTTGCGCATCGGACGGCTCTTCGGTGGGCAGATGCCTGCCTCGCACAAGCCAACGGAAGACCAATGGTGGCAGGTAATAGCCGCCAGATTACGACCGTAAACATGCCGATTATCGTCACAACGGCCAACGACCGCATGGGCCGGATGGCGGGCCAGAATGAGGCTGCGCGATACCGATAAACATGAGCAAAGCCGAAATGGCCACGCTGCTGTTTGTAGGAGCTGAGCCGCTTCACGGCCCGTGGTATGTTCGTACATCAGCCCTTCGGTAATGAAGATAGTATGGTCGTCTCCTGACCAAAGATGAAGGTGGCGAGGATGATATTGACAATATTAAAACTGGATGTCGCCCATCTGCATCATGCCTCATTATCCACAACCAGCTGACGCACAGCGGCAGAAAAGATGAAGCAACGACAATTCGAGTTTGCCGAAAGAGAGCCACAAGAAGAAGAAAAACCACGAATCCGCAGACCAGTCCGATGTAGTTGAACGAGTCGTTGAGCACCCGAACGAGCTGGTAGCCGATGTCCTTAGAGGAGAATACAAAATAGTGGCGCGGCAGCTTGTTGATTGATGTCGCGCTTTTAAAATGGAGTCCGCGCCGGCCGACGGCAAGAAGTTGACAATGCGTGTTTGGTCGGGCGATTGCAGGATGTAGGGGTGCCGACGAATGGTTTGCAAGATTGGATTGAAATAAGACAGCGGACGAACGAATTGTGGTCGGTCGTCAGTAGTTCGTAGAACGGTTGGAAGGCTTCGGGCTTCAATCCTTGGCGTCGGGCCTCAGCTTTCACACGATTGATCAACTGCCGAGCGTCTGGATAGTCCACAATTGCCGCCATGCGGTCAGTGAAGCGCGTTGCCGTTCGGCCGTGGGCGAGAAGTCGCCGATACCGTGAGGCTGATAGCCATGCGCCTGTAACTGACTAAGCAGGCGGTCGTTGGCCTGGAATGCCTGCGTCATGGTTTCTACCTTCGGCCACGGCATAGAGCGCGGCTTGCGTTGCGTGCCCGCTAACCGCTGCATATCGGCACGCTGATCGGGCGTCATATAGTTGATATGCGTGAGGTCGCTGTCGAAAGATGTCTTGGTGGAAAAATAACTCGAAGACCATCGTCAGCATCATGACAATGGGCAGAACAGCTCGTTTGACGGCCTTGCGGTTGAGCCAATCCTCGGCCCGTTCCATAAGAGGCAGCGTATACCGGCGCGATGTTGCGGCGCGGCGGCGGGGTCGCACGGGCATAAAGCGGAAGGAAAAACGAGCACGAAGAGTATCGTACCGATGAGCATGAGTGCCCCGAAAAGGCCGAGATCGCGCATGGCCTGGGCGTCGAGCCATACCAAACAGAGGAAAGCTGCCACGGTCGTGACGTTGCCGATAAGCAGGGGCGGCACCATTTCTTTCAATGCCTGCTGACGACTGCCGACCTCACGGATATGGTCGAGGAAGTGCAAAGGATAGTTGACGGCGATACCGATAATGACGGAACCGATACCCAGCACGATCATCGAAACGCTATCGTGGAACAAGGCCATGCCGCCGATGGCAAACAACCAGCCGAAGACAATGGAAACGCCAATCCACAACATGTCGCTCAGTCGACGATAATGCCACCAAAGCAGAAGCAGAATGAAGACTGAGGCGATAGCGACGGCCACGATAGCGCTCGGTCTTGATGGTCGTGGCATTGGTGACGGCGATGAGCGGTGCCCCGATGGCGCTGACCTTGAGTTGCGGATAACGGGCTTCGATTGTACGGGCGGCACTCATCGAGCAAAGCGGCTATCTCGCCGTTGCGTTGCGTTTCACTGGCACCCGGAAGCGGCTGTTGAACGTCACCATCCCCTGTGCGACCGTCGTGGGTAAAGACATAACCATCAATCAACTGGAAAACTGACGCTCCATGCGGAAACGCGCATGCGCTGCAACACAGGTGTAAAAAGGTGGAGCGGGTCGTGGCGTAGCGTCGTCGCGGCGATACCGCCTGTGGGAAGCATCAGTATCTTCTGTTCTCTTCCATTTTGGCGGGCCACGAAATCGGGTGACCGAAGCAGGGAGTCAATGTGGCGCGCGTCACTGTTGGTGATGAAATAAGGGAGTTGGTGCTGACAAAATCAATCATCTTGAGTGCCGCTGTCTCGTCGGCACTCACTGTAGATTGCTCGGATGAGCGGACTGTTTTCAATCTGCTTGCCAAAAGATTCCATGGCTTGCCCGATGGTTTCCGTATCGACTGGGGACGAAGGAGTCCTTCGACGAGAAGAGCACAGCTACGCGACTTTGCAGCGCAATCTGCTCACTACGTCTGATACTTTTCGTTTTGAGTGTCGTGGGCAGAAATTTGGCAATATCTTCTGTCATGGACACGCGAAGACAGCAGCGCAACCAGTGCGCAAATAGTCAGCAACACGGCGGAAGCCCACAGTCTGCGTGCGGAAAAGTAATGATAAATATGGAGGAAAAATCTTGTCATTGATTCAAAAATCATCGATGAAAAAGTTTCTTATAAACCGCCCTCGGTCCGTTGTACAGAATCAGCTTAGGCAGATAGAAGAAAAGGAGCCCTAACAGAGAGCGGTATTGAGCAGACTGACACGCGTGAAGTCGACGGCCGGTCTGGAAGTGGTGACTCTCGGCCTGCGGAGGTAGTAAACCCGCACGTTGACCGACCCACCGCTATCATTCATCCAAGCCGCAACGACTAATAATGACAGCTCGGCTTCGTAACGTGAAGAGAATATCCAGCGACGACTGACACGCCGGAGCGGATAAAGACGATAGCCACTCTGCGTGTCGGCTACGTGACGGAGCGTCTGTACGGTAAACCAAAAAGTTGGAAAAAGCGATTGACAACGTGTTTCGACGCTGCGTACTGTCAGCGGTCAGTTGGCGAACGCCCACAATCAAGGCATCGGGATGGGCTTCGTGCTCGCGTAGCAACAGCGGTATGTCTTCGGAAAATGCCGTCCGTCACTGTCGATCGTTATGGCATCATCATAGCCCAGCGCAAGCGCCATACGGAACCCCTGCTTTAGCGCGTAGCCCTTGCCACGGTTCACGCCATATTCTATCCGATGAATGATGAAAGGCAACTGATGAAGGGCGGCGTGCGTATGATCGGTACCGCCGTCGTTGACAACAATGATATCGGGCGTAATGGCGTGGACGCTGGGTCACGATGTCGGCAATGGTCTTGCCGTTATTATATGTTGGAATGATGACACAGACTTTTTCCCATGTTTAAGGTGGTTATGTATTCAGTGACAATAGTGTCCAGACGTGCGATGAGCGAGAACTTCGTGAAGACTATTTCGCCGTGAATGACGGAACCACGGAGTTTTCACTCGTGCCGTCCGTCAAGTCCAGATAATCGAACAGAATGGTGGCTTCAGGATGACGAACGGGTGAGAGGGGCTGAATGAATTTCAAGTTTTTGACTTGTTGCAAGCGCAACGGAGTCGTGAGAAACCGCTCTGCCAACTCTAAAATAATCTTGATAATGCACACGCCGGGCGTAATAGGCTGGCCCGGAAAAATGCGCCCGATAGATGAGATGATCGGCATTGAGACGGATATCGGCTGCGTGTCGCGCCTCGTCTAAGCGCGCTATCGTGAACATGTTGTTCGTGAGTTTCATCATGTAGTCTTGATTTCTGATAGTTCAACTCGTTATCTTATCGCCGCCGGGCTGTGACATAATGACCTTTGAAACCATCTTGGTTCGTCGGTCGAAATAGAGACTGATGGATTGGAAAAACTTCTTCAACTGTGGTTCTTTGGGCGACAGTTCGGCCTTCCAGATATTGCCTCCGTCATACACTAACGACCGTGAAATCACGGTTGCTGCGCAAGTTCTGTCCCTGTCATGCTGCTTTTTACCATCTTCACAATGCTTTTGAACGCTGGCCCCCGACAGATCTATGGTCTGGTCCATCAGATTGAATGGTTGCCTTGTTGTTGCTGAGGGTAAAAGTGTAGCGATAGGGCCTTACGTATTTCCATGTCAGGTTGCCTTTGCTGTCATAATCCATATAACCATTAGCCACACAGACTCTCTTCCATGTATGAAGCCTCGGTCTTCTGCACGAATTGACAACGCAGAGTCTTGGTGGACAGCGCTTGCTTACTGATTGCGTTGACCATCGATTGCTGCCGGGCCGGCGCGTCACTTTGCGAAAACGATTGCGCACCGATTGTAGTCATCTGCATGAGCAGGAGCATGACTATTAAAATCTGATATCTGTATGTTTGTTTCATACTATGCTAAGCTGGATTATGATAACTTATATATAAATTCTTAGGCCTATAACACCTGTCTCCTTTTTCCTATTTTGCCACCAGAAAGCAGCCGGTAATGATGAGCAAAACGCCCAAACCAACGGGTGGGCGGGATGGTCTCGTGGAAGAAGAGCAGCGCTGCCAGCATACCGAAAAACATAGCTGAGCGAAACCATGGGATAGGCCATGGAGAACGGGAAGGTCTTGATGATATACATCCATAGCACCGTGGCCGCGCTATAGCTAAGCCACAGCCCAGCCACCACCAGTTAGTGAGAGCTGATCGGTGATGAGCGACCAGGCCCAACGGAAAGGGCCCATCCGCAGTAAAGCGAACTTCAGGAATACCTGACCGCTACAAAGCAGCAGGCTTTGAAGGATGGAAAGAAGAATCAGCCGCATAGTTCTCGGTGATGATTTCGGCGGTATCGCCGTTTTGTGGATGATGACGCAGACGAATGTCTAGCAGTTCTTTGCATGCGCCGACGCTTTTTCGCTTGACAACACGACAGCGATGGAGCGGTTTTCAGCCACGCAGACGGTGCCGGCTGCTTGAAGTTTTGCTTGGAGTGCGAGCGTAATTTCATCGTTGGCACATACCAACGCCGTGCGGATGCGCCCTGACTTGATTTGGAGGAAGGCGTCGAGCAAGGCACCTCGAATGAGATTCGTCCATGGGCATAGGTGCTATTGTAGCCGTGATTGCCCATGTGAATGGCAATGAGCGACGCAATGGTGTTGTGGGTAGACTCGCATGAAGTTGGTGGGCATGCTCATCTGCTCACCCTCCGTGGCCAAAGCGTCAAGCATTCGTTCCGTATTTTCGATACAACCCATGGCCGTTCCGTTGATAATAGCGTCGGGCTGGTCGACACCACTCTCCTTGATAGCCTTCAAAGCCGTCACGAGTGCCCTCGTAACAAGCGGGCCATAACGGCGCGCCTTCATAGGGTTGGAGATAGTCACGGTATTCCGCTTCGGGAACATTCGTCACTTCCGCGATGATATATACCCTTTATTCTCCATAACGTGAAAGGATACTGGCGGAGTCGTTGCCGCCGAACCCGAAAGCGTTGCAAAGCACGTTTTCAAGCTTCGGCAGCGGGCCGCCGGTGTAGGGAACAATGCACTGCGGATCGGCGGTTTGCCAACCGATATTGGCCGGCACGAACTGATGGCGCAGTGCCAAGAGGCTGAAGACGGCCCTCAATGGCACCCGACGCGCTCGTGGTGTGACCCTGTTAACATCTTGGTTGACGACTACCGCAGGCAGTGTTTTGCCGAAAAACACGGCGCAGGGCTTGGCTCTCACTGGCGTCGTTATTGGGTGCTGGTGCTATGGGCATTGACATATTGAATGTCGGAAGGTAGCAATCGAGCCTCATCCAGCCCGTCGGATGGCTAAGAACGCTCCTCTCGCCATCATCGGACGAGGCCGTCTGATGGAAAGCATCGCAGGCATTGCCCGTGCCCAGCAGTTCACCAAAGATGTCGGCGTGGCGTCGCAGCGCGCTATCTTCGCCTCCAACACGATGAAAGCAGCGCCCTCACCCAGATTGAGACCGGCTCGTGTGGCGTCGAAAGGCCGGCAACGTCGCTCGTCGAGTATCATGAGCGACTTGAAACCATTGAGATGGAAGCGGCTAAGACTCTCGCTACCTCCAACGACAACGATGTCGCGCAGACCGCTTTTCAATCATTCGCGCGCCCATAATGATGGCATTGAGGCCGCGCTGCAGGCTGCAGAAACGGTTGTTGTCAAGTCGAAACAACCGAAATAGTCGGCAATGGCATTGGTAGAAGCCCCACAATCGTGTCGATTTAGGATGTCGGCATCGAGCCGATCGGGGTAGAACGCTTCGGTACGATCCATTCCGGCCACGGTCGTTCCGTCCAATAAGGCCAAACCTTGCACAGCCGGCGTGCCCGCTTCATTGATAAGACGGGCTTGCAGCAAGGCTTTTCAGGCCAGCATGCCCATAAGTCTCGGTGCGACTCACGCTTAGTATAAGGAATATTGAGTTGTCTGCACAGCATTTCATTGCCAAGTTTCACCTCGCCCACAGGAAATTCCGTGTGCTCCGTCGGCAGAAAGCGCACCCGTTCCACCCCCGACTGTCCTCGTCGGAGGGCTTCCAAGCTCTGTTCTTGGCCGAAACCGATGGCCGAAACCACGCCGGCGCCTGTAATCAATACTCGCTTTTGCATACTTATTTTGTGCGATTCGCCGACATAGCTCGCCATTACACTGACCGACTTAAAGATATCCTTACCTTCTTTCGGGTCTTTGATTTTGATACCGTAGTTCTTTTCGGAGCAGCACGATGAGTTCGAGCGCGTCGATAGAGTCGAGACCGAAGCTGTCTTCGCCGAACAACGGCGCGTTATCGTCGATGTCTGGCCGTCGTCACGTCTTCGAGATTGAGCGCTTGATGAGCTTTGTTTTCAGTTCTCTTCTTGAGTTCCATATTTGTATTGGCTGTGTTCCGTCGTTGCGGAATATAAATAATTCTTTATTTTATAATGAGTTTCCAGTGCCGCCGTAAAATGATGATTATCGGCACTTCTATCCAACCGGCGATGGCACTGGTAGTCGTGAGTTCAGAAAGCGGCTTCGTAATCTTGTCGGATGCGCTCGTCGTCACGTTCGTTGAGGATACATGAAGTTGGTCTCTCCGTAATAATGATTGCGAATGGCAATCTCTCCGGTCACGATATTGGGTAGCGATAGACAAAAGACCGATGGACTTGGAAAGAAGTCCGATCGATCGCGAATCGTCTTTCCAAAAGGCCTGATCGGCCTGACAGACGAGGAAATGATTAAAGAAAAGGATAGCCCGATCGGCCCGATCGGTAAAACCGTGGCGCGCCTTCGGCTCGCAGGAGCAGCTCGGAAGCGATGAATCCCAATTTACAAAGGATATCCATCTTGAAGAATTTAGGTAGTCGTTCACGGATATATGATAGAGTTCGGTAAGCATTTGACTACTGCTCCGCGACGTATCGATGCGCTTTCCGTCTATCACGGCACTACTGTTGTCGATATTTATTTCGTGAATCGTCTCATTTCTTTCGTCTTTTCAAACCCTTTTCAATACGTAATGATACCCACCCTACCTTATACTTTTGACACAGCGTAAGGCCGCGTTCGTTCCGCCAAACCCGAAATCAGTTTGATAAAGCCTGTCGGTCGGTGGTCAAACACTCTTTTGGTCACTCGGATCGGCTTTTGATACGCCTAACTCATCAAAGCCTCGTGTGGGCAGAATCGTGCCTTCATCGAGTCCCCGCAGGTCAGGATGGTCAAAACACCGGCTGCCCCATCGTATGACCATAGTTTCCTATACTCATCACGGAATGGCCAACAAACCGGCCCGTTCGATGGCCTTCGCCCATCTCATCATTGTATAAGGTGGTTGTTCCATGCGCGTTGATAACGGCTAATTCTTCGGTCAGAGGACAGCGATGAAGCACAGTTTCCAAGGCTCTGAAACCCCTTCGGCCGCTTCGACGGACTTGAAATATGGTGGGCGTCGTTGCGGATGGCTCCGTCAGCTAATTGCCAGTATCCTTTTGGTTTTCATCCACGCGCCGCAACACCATCGTGGTAGCTGCTTCGCTGAGGTTCAACCCCATACGATTTCTCGCTGAAAGGCTGGCACGCAATGGGCGAAAGAGATTTTAAACGACGCGAAACCGCTCACAATAAAGGGCGATCTGAATATCGGCTCCTATCACCATGCATGGTCATAACGACCACTTTCGAGGTAACGCATGGCTGCTGATTTTGCATAGACACCTGACGCACAAGCGTTTGATACAACCATCGGTTCTACCCGATTACCGAAAAACGAGCAACGCACGAGCGGTTTCGCTTAACTGTAAGCGATCGTCGGGTACGCCTTCAACGCCTTGTTCCAATAAAGAAATGTTGCCTTTGGTGGTTGAAAGGATAAAATACAACGCCCGAAGCAGCGTCAATGCCACTTCGGTACGGCTTTGATGGCCGAAAGAAGGGCCATCTGTTCAAATCGGGTATAGGGAGTGTTGCTTTCACGCGATGATTGAAAGCCGTTTCCAGCTCGCCTTCTTCAAAAAGCGACGCGATAAACGGTTCGGGCAACGACCATTTGTTTACGAATCGTTGCAGCTGTGTGTCGCCCCGCTTCACCGCCCGATAGTTTTCTTCGGTCGTGAAGCCCAATGGCGATGTGGATATTATCGGCAATCTTGATCATCATGGGGTCAACCATTTTTCCAAGCCGCATAGAACGCCGGATTTTCCCACATCAGATTGTAGTCGCGATCAAGAAAATACCTGTACCGGAACGGCCCGTTACGAGCAGTTCGTTGGTGTTGCGGTCGTGTATTTCTGTAGTCGAAAAACAATCTTAGCGGCGTCGGTCGGTCGGTAAATCAATGTCGATTCGGGGTTCTGTGCCATAGCGCATGGGCTTATGATAATGGAAATTCGTCCACTAAAGGCGCGTAAATCAGCCATTATCGAATATCGTCATGTAGTTTGAAAATCATACGCTCGTCCGAAGGCTTCGCGAGCATCTTCAAAGTACAGGGCGTGCGAACCATGCCAAACAAAACTGCATGGAGTCTACTTGCTGAATCTTATTTCAAAGTCCTTGGATGTTCTCAGTTCCATATTTTACGCAATCACTTCATCGGACAGTGCTATTTTCATCTGTGCCGAGGCTATTTGGCGGCCGCTGCACGTGATGGTTAAGCGTCACCAGCGCTCAGTCTCCATCAACGTGTTCCATCACTTCGATGACGCTCCAAGCTCTGTCGCCGACGTGCGGACGGAGCCACCACCGTCATATCGCGGATGGCACCAATGAAACCAATCTGTATGGCTCGCTTCAGAATATATTTGTTGATGTAGCCTAAACGGGCAGCGCAGGTCTGCGTGCAATGTTCTCGGCGTAGCGCACATTCGTTGAGCCATCCGTCTTCAACGAAGATGTTATCGGCCCTCACCGTCAAGCTGGTAGCGGTTATCTTCTCATCGAATGCCGTCAGCTGGTCCACCATGACGAAGGGCTCCCTGCCGTGGCAGCAACTCATGTATGTCGATTTCTGTCGAGCTTCATTGGTTCCGGAAGTTATAACACTAAACCATTGTAGGATGTTTTCTGGACGATGGTTTCCAGTGTCCGTGCATATTGCGACGCTAATTGAGCCGCCCGTTGCTCATGGTGCCCGTACCAGCGTCGAGTTGCTCTATATAAAATGTGGTAACGCTTCCATCCGTCTTCATCACATGGATGGTCACACCGGCACTTCACGCTGTGCGGCAATCGCGAAGGGGCCCAGTGGGAAAGCGGCGTCTCGTTGAGAAGCGATAGTTTTATAGTGTCGATTGCCGCCAAAGACACGGTCGGCCGGAATACTGACACTCTGCCGTCGGACAAACAATTACTGATTTCAAAACAGATGGCTCACGCGTCTTTTGCGAATCAGAATCATGTGGAGATTGTTATCTCAAACATCCGTCGATTTGTTTTCCATCACTGTTTCGGCCTCACCGGCATACACCAGCACATTGAAATCGTTTGCTTTGGGGCCACCAATGTATAGCCGGCAGCCTCGTAATTGCCTCACGTGCGCCTCGAATAACGAAACCTCCGCCGTTGGCCAGCCGTTGATAGCATTCAATCGGGAATATCGAAGCGCACGCGTCCTCCCGCGTACACATAGAAGGGTCGAGAATAATCTCGCAAAGGGACAGTGGTTGATAGGTGTGCCAAAAGGCTTGAGCTTCGATTCATCAAACCTTGTTGCGGAAGAAACGATATTGTGCCAGATAGCCTTTGCGGGCAAAGAGCATACAAAAGGGAATCACGAAGAGGTCAGTAAAACCATAGAGGCCCCGCAATGGCACATACCTCATCATACGAATGAGGCTTTCGATGCATCCAGTTGGCACCCCTGTTTTACCTTTTCCATTCTTTCTGTTTTCCCATCTCGTTCATCCTGTCCTGAAGAACGTCCCCCTGCTAAGGTAGTTCCAGACTCTGCCGGCGCTTAGCTTACCTTGCTTTATATAGTCACAGAAGTCCTTCAGCGTTTTTACGCCGCCCATTTCTTCGGGCTGAATTGAAACCGAAATTTTTCCACGATAAACTACGATGTCAACGAAGTCAAGACTATCAATTCGAGATCGTCTTTCAACAATGCTTCCAGTGCTGATCTTATCTTCTTCTACTTCTAAATCATCAATCAGAAATTCTCTTACTTTTTCTTCTATTTCCGTTCTTTCCATATTTATATATGTGTAATATTGAATATCAGAGGTGATATGTGGAAGGTTTTACGTGAAATGTGATTTTCATTCCACGCTTCTCAATCCATTTTCTTCACTTTTTATAATGCTATGTCCTTGGCCCAAAATGGTCGTAAATTTCGTCAACAGCAAGTCCCGCTTGACCAATCAGTCTGATTAAATCATCGCTGTGATACATTTTTCGTCATTGCTGCTGGCTAGTATCCGTGAAGTACAGACTAATCTGAGTGAGGCAGAACGCCGCCGGTTCAAAACGCTGTCTGTCCCATAAGGTCTCCATGATATAGAGGCGAGTGTCGCTGTTCATCACGGCCGCGGCCCGCTTCAAGATACCCCACAATCTGTGTTTCGCTGAAGCAATCGAGAAACTGACTCATCCAAATCACATCCCAATGACGATGATTGGGCAAGGCATTTGTTTCATCAAGGGCGTTCGTTCCAAAGCCTTCTATGCGGTCGGCCCTCGTCTTTGCCTCTCGTTTGTTGCCGCATCATGGCTAACTGTTGAGGCAAATCACGATCGTCACGTTGACATTTGGGTCATAGTTCACGCATCGCAATGCCCAGCGTCCTGTATTGCCGCCCACGTCCATCAGTCGTCTTGGGCTTGTCGGCAAATACGATTTTCAATGCTTCTTCAAAAGAGCTGTCGCTATAAAAATGATCAAAGGCGAACCAACTCTTCTGCGCTTCGAAGTTGCGCATGCCTTCGTAAAACGGTAGGCCAGTTGCCGAGGTGTCAACCTGCGGGCCGTCCTTCTTCAGCGCTTCTTCCAGATCGAACATCCCCAAGTAGTCTACATCGTGATTAAAGTCCATGTTCACGACGTGGCCGGATCGTTCACGAGAAACCATCCGGTCTTTTGGAAATCGTGAACCGGTTTATCGCTTTATTGATTAATACCGTGCCGATCGTCAACGATGCCTCGAGCAGACATTTGGCCGCATAGACCGATATATCAGCCTTTACGGGCCACCTCTTCATCGTGAGTTCCTCATCGCGCAGTACTTTCCAGTATGCCCCACTTCACCAGCGAGGCGCGACACCTGAAAAGACAATAGGTCCAAAAAGCGATAAACCTGCCAGCCTTTGCGCGTCGCGGGCTGGCAGGCTTTCCTTCGTATATTTCTTTTCTAATGATTTGAAAGATACATATCTTAGTGTTTCTGGAAAGTTTGACCTCTTCGTTTGTCAACTTTCTGTGCGAATCTTTTATTTCAAGCCTTTTTAATCATTTTTCCAAGCTTGCCCGCGTCTCTGAAGCCATCGCCCCATAGATTTCCCATCGAACCGAAGACGCCTCCTTTTGCTCTTCACAACCGTGAACTCCTGCACTAATCTTGCGCTTGACGTCTCAGCTCAGCTGGCATTTGACACATTATTCCCTCTTCGTGATACTTGAGGAATCAGTTTGAGTGTAATCTCAGTCGCATTTCGTCTTTCAAGAACATATTGCGGCTTCTCAATTCTTGTTAGCCGTAGATATCATTTCTCGTCAATTTGCGGCTCAAGTCCTCCTTCAGTTCCTTTTCGGGCATCCCATTTGGGTTGTTCGGCCTGGACGAAAATCTCAACCAATCGGAAAACGTTCTTGCCATATCGATGGCTCAGACTTTCCAATCATAGTCTACATTAATTTTGGTTTCTCCTTTCTCAACATGCTGAAACTATATTTGCTACCGGCCCACCACGGCACACATGGACATCACTACTGCAAAAATACTTTTTCTATAATCTTATATTTTTGGGTGAAACAATCAAATCTTTCTGAATGACAAAGCGCCGAGTTGGTCCTCCTCCGAAGCCAAAGCTGTTGCTCAGCACGGTGTTTAGTTCGCGTGCCCACAACGTTCGCGTGGCCAAACTCAATGGCCCAGAATATTCATCGGCGTTTTCAAAGCTGATATTGGGTGCCACGAAAATGATGGCGCATCATCAGAACAGAATACACGGCTCCTCGCTGCGGCCATCCAACAACACTCGTGGCCGGTCATGCCTCGGTCGAAGAGATGAGGGGCATGCTTGTCGCGGAACATAAGATCCAAGGCCATCGCCTCAAACATATCACCTTGCTGGGTACTTGTCGCGTGAGCATGGATATAGTCGATATCGTCTCGCCGCAACGCCAGCTATGTCCATAGCTTCGGCTCATTGCCGTCACGCCACCATAGTCGCTGGGCTGCGAGATTCCGGCACCATTCGACGAGTAAAGCCATGCAACCGGTGACTTCGGCCAAGATAGTCGCTCCACGCTTGACAGCACCCTCATACTCTTCTAACATCAGAGCCGCCGCGCCGCCACTCGGCACCAATCCGTCGCGATCGCGGTCGAATGGGCGCGAAGCCCGCAAGCGGTTCGTCCATCCGGTAGAGGAAAGCACCCAGCGCGTCAAAACGTAGCCATGCTGTAAAAGCTCACTCTCCTGCGCGCCGCCACAGAGCACTCTGGATCCTGCAATCCCTGTTTGATAAGCATAAACCCAGTCCTCTACTGGTGCATGCTGCTGGCGCATGCCGCGCTCACACTGAAGTTGAACACCCCCGCAACCGAAAGATACCGCTGAGGTCTGGCGTGTTGACCGTAGAGTTCATCGACTGGAAGATAGCAGCGAGCCCAACAGCTGAGTGCGCGTCGTGCTTCTCCTCCAGCAATCTTAGCGGCTTCGATTACCGGTTGAGCCGATGACGAATCGTTGCCAAAGATGATGCCCACTTCGTTTTGCTGCAGGAAAGCGTCATCTATGCCGGTTTCGCGCGGCAAAGGCTTCGCGCGAAGCCATGTAAGCGTATTCGGCCTCTTCCGACAGCCCCACACGCAATCTGCGATGGAGCAATCCCTTCAGTTGAGGACGTTCGCACCAACTCCTGCCAGGGGCCGATTGGTAGCCATATTCGATACGTTGCGGCTCAAGTCCAACACTCGATCGGCCTTGGTCGCAACGCTTCTGCTACTTTGTTCTGGTTGGCCCCAGACACGACCAAATGCCCATGCCTGTCACTACGACTCTTCTTTCCATCATCATTATGCGTAAAGTCCCTCCGTTAATTTGTATCACCTGCCGGTGATATAGGCCGCTTTGTCGCGCTGGCTAAGAACGCCGCCAAAGCCGCCACTTCCTCCAGGTCACGCCGAAGCGTTCCATAGGTACTGGCTTCGACAATTCTTCTCATCGAGATCGCGGGTCATATCGGTGGCGATGAATCCCGGCGCAATGACGTTCGCGGTAACACGCCGTTTGGCCACTTCCTGTGCCAGCCTTCGTCGCTCCTATCAGCGCGGCCTTTGGCCGCACTATAATTGGTTTGCCCCGGCAGCCCTTTGATTGCCACTCAACGAAGTTGATACATTAATAATGCGACCATCACGACGCGCGGAGCATATTCCTCAGCAGCCGGCGGGTCACGCAGAATAGAAACCATTCAGCGGAGTGTCCACTACGTTGTGCCACTCTTCGTTCTGCACGAAAATCATTGTTGTCGCGCTGAATACCCGCGTTGCTTTACGACCACGGCAATGTAATTCTCATCGGGATGTTTTGCATCCCACTCGGCCAACGCCGTTTCGATAGCTTCCGGATTGGCCACGTCGAATGGCAGCAGCCCGGCTTTGCCTCGCCACGCTCCGTACTCTCATTCAAAATGCCAGCCCGCGCGGCTTCCGTATTGCTGCGTAATTGATCACAACGGGTAATCCTGCCATGGCCAGCGTCTGCAGGCCATGGCCTTACCAATGCCATCACGTGACCTCCTGTTACAAGCGCGCGTATCCTCACAATTGATTTTCTGGTTTTTATCTAGTATATTTTACACAAAAGTGATGAACACCCTGGCATTAAGCCAAAGAATTGCCACAGAATTTAGCTCTTTCCGCCATCCGCGTGCTGTATGTCTTTCGCCTCTTTTGTCTTTTCGTCTTTGAAATGAATGAGCTGAGGACGCAGAGTTTAGGCACAACAGCCCGTTTATACAGTGTAAGAATGTTTCCGAAGTCCTCCTGTCAGAAGGTTCTTATCTGAGTAATTTATCATGGCTACCTTTTGGGTAGTAGTGCTTTATTTACAGTTTTGTAATCATTTACTGTAACTCCGTAAATCTTTCTGTTATTATATGCGAAATAGAGAACGTCCGTGTTGTCATAAAAGCGATTGCACTGCAAACGTGTGCTTGATGTGTATCTATCGTGGTACAAACCATTCAACAAGGTAATCATTGTGAGTATGGTTAAGCTTTAAAAGGGAACCAATTCCTTTTATGTATTGCGTTACGTGGGCTTCTTAAGCATTTATCTTCCAAATGCAATTTTTGTTATACTTTTGTGATCTTTTTCTTAAATCTGCTTTTATTTAGTTTGCCCATAGGAATCTTATGTATAGCGATTTGTATAATCATTCACTTTCAAAAACATTTTCTTCCAAATTTCAAAAATAATATGATGGTTACTATCGAAAAATCACTATGATTCTGTTATATAATTGCTTGTTAAAAACGTCTTTTTGGGGTTGAGTTTATAAAAGACTTTTGCCACCTGTTTAAAACATAGCTTGCGCCTTGTAAAAGCATAACTATTACACGCTAAAAGCATAGCTTTTACACGCTAAAAGGGCTGCTTTTAGCGAAAGCTAGTGCTTTTAGAAAACAAGACTTTGAAAGAGAAACATCATACATCAACCAACCACTTTGTAAATCACTAAATGTTATCGATTATCAAATCAAGTAAATATGGAAATGAAACAACATATTCGTGAACTTTAGAAGATGCGTTGCCTTTTGGTCGACATCGATTCAGACTTCCTAGCGAACTCGACTCGCTGGGCGTTACCACCATTCTGATGATTTTGTCGAAAGAAACATGACATTGTCTTAGAAGCGGAGGACGCAACGCCCAAAGAATCTGAAGACGCTCCGATGCCATCGTAGCCATGGTAACTCGCAAAATAGCCGACCGAAAGTGAAGACCATCGAGGATCCTGTGTCGCAACGCTCGCTTTTATGCCGACCGACCGCTGGCATCGTAACACCTTGCGACACGATTACTTTACGCCGAACTTTGGCAGCGAGTGTCGGCCAAAGCCCGGACGATGGCCGCGCTACGGGGGCGGGCGGTGGTATTTAGAGGCAGTCAGACGGCCGATTTTCTCATCCATTATTTCGCTATTCATCTGGCGGGCGCGGTGGCCGTGCCGCTCGAACACGACGTTCCCGATAGTCGACCGACCGAACTCGAGGCCGAATTCGAGCCACTGCGTGCCGCCCCACAGACGTAGCCGACGTGCTTTATACCACCGGAACAGCACAGCCGTTCAAAGGGTGTCATGGTGAGCCATCGGGCCATTTTGGCCAATTCCGACAACCTTGTCAAGGCCCTGAACTCAGCCACGATCTCGTATTTGTAATCTGTGGCGATGAATCATATCGGTTGCGCTTCCAAAGTCTACCCCGTCGTGCAGCGTGCGGGGCGACGCTCTATCTGCTCGAAGGCATGAAAGACCCCAAACGCTTTCTATCAGGCATTGGATTACCCCTGCGCCAAGGCGGCCACTTTTCTGGTTCCGGCCAGCATCCGTAGCTGCTAACCTTCAGTGCCGACCGCCTTCAGACCTACGCGTCGAAGCTCGATTTCATAGAAACAGGCGCGGCGCCCATTGCGCAAACCGACATGCGGCAGCTCTGCCGGTTGCTTCCTCACAGCCGACTCTACAACACCTACGCTCTACCGAAACGGGAATCATCGCCACTTACAACTTTAACGACGGCCATTGTTTTGAAGGTTGCGTCGGCACCGCTATGCCGCATGCCCGCTTCACGGTCGATAGCGACCGGCGCATCCGTTGCCAAGGCGACACGCTCATGTCGGGATACGCCGGCAACGAGGCCCCTTACGGCAAGCGTACTGACTGACGGCGAACTGCTCACGGCCGATTTGGGCCGCGTAGACGCAGAGGGACGGCTCCACCTCATGGGTCGCGGCGACGACATACTACTGAAGCGGCGGACTGAAGGTTGCGCCCGAAGAGGTGGAGAAAGCGGCCTCGCGATGGGCAAATATCGCCGAATGTCTCTGCGTGGCGGCCAATCATCCTGTCGTAGGAACGGTGCTGCGGCTGCTCGTCGTCATGCGCCCGGGCCATGAACTCAAGGCTCGTGAGCTGGCCCGACATCTCCGCGAACGCTCGAAGCCTACAGTCACCCATGCTGTATGAGCAGGTAGAAGCGATTCGTAAAACTTTCAATGGCAAACCTCGACCGCAAGAGTTATCGCTAAAAGTGCTCTTTTGGGTTGCGTTCTATGAGGAAAAGAATCCACGACTATAAAAGTGGTGAGGGTTTTGATATTTAATGTTATCTTTGCACAACAAATGATGATTGGATGATAGATATCTGTTGCATTGGGCATGTTACGCCGACAAGATTGTAACCCCACGGAAGACCGTCTACATGGCGGGCGGGACTTCATTCTACATGGCTTACGCATGAAACAGCTGCTCTCTGAAGGCTTCGTTCCAGTTGATAACGAAGGTGGAGACGAGCAGCGCAAGGAGATAGAGCGGATGCGTCATGCCGGTATCGACGTTGTATGTTACGATAGTGCCCATACCGTTTATTTCTGAGAATCGGTATGGCATGGACACCAATCATCGAACCCAACGTGTTTTGGTCAAAGCCGACCCTTCACGCTCGACGAAGTGGAACCGCTGAAGGCCGAAATATTCCATTTGGGTTCGCTCTTGGCCGATGATTTTTCGCCCGAAGTGGTGGCTGCTTTGGCCGCCAGGGCCGTGTTTCCAGCTGACGCGCAGGGATTCCTGCGCGAGGTGAGGGCGAGAACGTGCATCCCATCGGATGGAAAAATCAAAACCGAGATACCGCGATATACGGATATTCTCAAACTGAACGAGCATGAATGGTGACCATCGGCGGCAGTAATAACCCGCGCGAAGTGGCCTCGGGTCTGGCGGCGATGGGCGCGAAGTCGTGATTACGCTGGGCAACTACGGTTCGTACATTTGGGCCGACAACAAGTTCTACGAAATACCGCCTATGAGCCTACGGAACAGGTCGATGCCACAGGTTGCGGCGACGTATTCCACCGGCTATCTCTACATGCGTTCACAGGAGCCGATTGTTTTGAAGCCGGTAAGTTCGCGGCGGCCATGTCACCATCAAGTTAGCGCATAGCGGATCATTCGACGCCACCATCGAAGACATCGAACGGGTGGCGGGACAATCGTTCGGTAACGGAATCACCCCCGCGCCAACATCGAAATATATAAGGCATTTGCAACCGAACAATAACGATTTTCATGGAGAATTACGATGACGCATCCGTCCTTATCGCGACGAAGAAATACCCGCGGCCATGTGTCGTATCGCCGAATCGGAAGCCTTCCGCTACTGGCCCTCATGGATATTTCCCGATCGGGGATTAGAAGAGTGCGACAGCAGTTGCTCTCTTACCATACGATCATGAATTTCAGTATGGCGTGATGATGGCCGCCACGCCTGAGATTATCCGTCGCAGTATAGATCAACTCACTTATAGTGGCTCTGAACAACTGCGACCCGACACGCAATACCTTTTCGTTTCAAACCATCGCGACATTGTTCTCGACGCGTTGTTGCTCCAGAAGTTGCTCGTCAAACACGAACGAGAGACCACCGAGATTACCTTCGGTGCCAATCTGATGCAGCCCGACTGGTGACCGACATTGGCAAGTCGAACAAAATGTTCAGGGTGGAGCGTGGAGGACGCATGCGCGATTTCTATATGTCGTCGTGCCATCTGAGCAATTACATCTGTCATACCATGCTCGAGCGGAACGAAAGCGTATGGATAGCCCAGCGCAACGGTCGTACCAAGGATGGAAACGACCACCGACCAGGGAATCATCAAGATGTTCTGCATGAGTAAGCCGGAGGATAAGATCAAAGCGTTGAGCGAACTCCACATCATCCCGTCAGTATCAGCTACGAATGGAAAGTTTTATGATCCTGAAGGCCATCGAACTCTACGAAAGTCGTTGCCGAAAAATACATCAAAAAGCCGGTGAAGACCCCAATAGTATCCTCACGGGCATCATTCAGCCTGAAAGGGAAAGGTCCATATCACGCCATGTCCCGAACTGACTGAGGCCGACTTGCGCCAGTTCGACAGCTGTACCAACAACGAATACACAAACGAGTGGCCGAATTAGCTCGATCAACGCGTCAACGCGGCCTATCTATTATACCCCGATAACTATATAGCCCACGACCTCCGCTACGGACAAACCTGCTATCAGGAGCATTACAGCAAAGAGCAACTGCAGCAATTCCTGCGTTATATGGAGCGTCTCAACGACACGACATCACCGATCCCGACACGCTAAAAAGACATCTTCCTTGGCATTTACGCCAACCCCCGTACGCAATAAATAAAACATCTTTTTCCTCCATTTCTGCCTTTTCCCAATATTAGGAAAGACCATTTTAAATCAAAAGGCCATCGCTGAAGAACGATGGCCTTATTTTTACTTCTTTTCTCGGTTTTGACGAGTTTGAAGAGTTTGTCATTAGACGAACCTTGCCCGGAACGGGAACGGATACAGCGCCATCCTTTTTTCGGCTTTGTCCACCGGTTTGAGGTCGTAGCGTATCTCTTCGGCATCGAGATACATCACGCCGGTGGTCGGTCCGGTGATGAGGAGCTTGTCGCCCAGACTCGTTCCGAAGCCTCAACGGCCATTTCGGCCACGCCGAGTTTAGAAACATCACAACCTTGCCCACAAGCACTTTCCTTTTTCGGTGCGGCACTGCCGTAATTTTGGTTCCATTGCCCAATGTTCTGCCCCTGATAGTAGCCATCCTGTGCCACGGTTGAATACTGTGGCCAGTGTTCATCCCATTGGTCTTTCTTTTCCTCGGTAAAAGTGCCATCGACCACGCTTTGGATGGCCTCGCGGTAACAGCTAACGACGGTATATACGTATTCAGGACCACGCGCCCTGCCTTCTATTTTAAACACGGTGACACCGCTCTCTATCATCCGATCGATGAAGCGAAGGGTCTTCAGATCCTTCGGACTCATGATGTATTGATTGTCAATCTCCAGCTCATTGCCCGTCTCGTTGTCGGTGACGGTGTACGAACGGCGGCATATCTGCACGCATTCTCCACGGTTGGCCGAGCGGTTAGAGTTGGCCAGACTCATATAACACTTTACCACCGACAGCCATACAGAGGGCACCGTGGCAGAACATTTCGATGCGGATGAGTTCGCCCTGGGGCCACAGAGGCTGTTCTTTAATCTGTCGGTGGATGTCGGCCACTTGTTCCATATTCAGTTCCGCGCGCCAACACGACCCATCGGCAAAGCGTGCGTAGAATTTCAGGGCATCGATGTTCGTGATATTGAGCTGCGTGAGAGGTGAACCTCTACACCCACCTCGCTGCAGTAGCCATCACGGCTACGTCGCTGGCGATAACGGCACGATTTGGGCCTCTTTGGCGGCATCGATAATCTCGTGCATCGTACTGAGGTCTTCGCCATAGATGATGGTATTGACCGTCAGATAGCTCTTGATGTTATGTTCGGCGCACGTGGCGGCAATCTCCCCGCAGGTCGTCGATGAAATGATTGGCCGAATGCGACCGCATATTGAGCTGACCGATGCCGAAATAAACTGAGTTGGCACCGGCTTGGATGGCTGCCGTCAGACTTTCGCGCGAGCTCTGCGGGGTGCGCGATTTCAAGTTGTGTGATATCCTGTTGCACTATTCTTTAATATTGATTCTGACGATAGTTTGACCGCACAACATCTCCGTAAAATATAGCCGCGCGTGCGTTCATACCCTGCAAAGTTAGGCAAAACATCTCGAGATTCTGTGTTTAGCGATTCTTTTTAATTGTAGAAAGCACGGCAAATAATACGCTGATAATACGTAACTTTGCACCGGGCGAATCCATATATCAAACAATACCCCAACCTGCCGGGCAAGAAAATCATGTGTGTCCATGGTTTTCTTCGCCGGCGCGTTCAGCGCACCGTCAAGATGCTGCAAGAACTCTGCCCTTAAGCCACCATCGTGGCTGACGATATCGTCACATCCCGAAGAAGCTAATAAGACCTTCTACGCGCCATGGCTGAACGCGAACGCCCTGATCTCATCATCGGCACGTCCATGGGCGGCATGATGACTGAAATGCTGACGCCGGCCACGACCGGTGTGTTAGTGAATCCGGCATTCGAGATGGGCGACACGACGAGCAACATGACTGGCCGTCAGGAGTTTCAAAACCCACGCAAGGATCGGCAGGTTCAGGAACCGATGGTCAACAAGGGACCCATCTGGCGAATACAAAGACATCACACGGCAATGCTTTCGCCCGGCGTGACTCGCTGAAGAGCAACAACGGGTCTATGGTCTCTTTCGGCGACAACGACCTCGGCAGGTCTCACACTTCGACCTTTTCCACGTCCACCATCATCCCAACGCCATCCGCTTTCCCATGGCGAACACCGGCTCACCATCGATAAGGTGGCCGTGCACCATCTGCGCCTGTGATTCGCTGGATTGACGACCGTCAGAACAAGCAGCCGAACGCCCCACTGTTCACATCGACTTTGCCTGCGCTCCACGACACCCACGACCACTCCGACAAGCATGCATGTGGCCAAGGCTTACGAAATGCTGTTGGAGCACCACAACGTCTTCTACCGTGGCACCGGCACCCACGCAACGATCCACGCTTCGCTCACACGGGTGCAGGACTGGTGCGAGGAATACTTGTCGGCACCAGCCTACAACCATCTGCTGATTTTTGCCAACCAAAAGCGCTGCTCGCCTCTACGGCGATTACTTCGTCGACTCCGCGCCCGGCGTCCGACTTGGCGTGGCACCGGCATTGCCTATGGCAGCGACGACCGTAAGACTTGGGAAGAGATTATCTTCTTTGAGCGCGGAGGGCAATGATATTTAGTTGTGGTCGTGAGGATGAACATTTAGCTTTACCGCTGACGCTTTTATAAAAGAAGCAATTATTTATCCTCACACCACACTAACAACTTCTTTTTCAACCTCTCATCAGCTCTACGGGCTGAAATACCAAACTCATCTCTAAAGCATTTTGAGAAGTAGCTGGGCGACGTAAAGCCCACCGCATAGGCTACCTCGATGATGATACCATGCCTGTGGAACGTGCAGTCAAATTGGTCGGCCCTTACTGGAGCCCTCGACTTTACGCAATAGTTCCACTGGCGAAAAGGCCGGTCAGCGCCTTTACCTTTGCGATAAAGCTGCACCCGGTCTCAGTCCGATTTTCGCTTCCCATCACCTCAACACTGAACTCTAGTCTCCATCAGCGTGACTTTTGAATGATGTCGTGCAACCGTGCGATAAACTCTGATCGCGTGTGCCAGCCGATGGCTGCGACGGATCGTCTCGTCTTGGCCATGCCAGTCGGTGCTCAACATCGTCAGCGACGACACTGGTCGACAGGTTGGCATAGCTCCCACGCAGCTGTTCGCGACTCGCATGATATTATTATCAATGCGCGCCATGAGCACGGTCGAGCTGAACGGCTTTCGTAATATACGCCGAATCGGCACCGCTCTTTATAGCCCTGTGCCAATTTGCAGACGCTTCAGCTCTTGGCTGTCAGCAGGATACCCGGGAACATGGCTCGTGGCGGTACCGCTCTTCACCTGCTGACAGAAGTTCCAGGCCGTTCATCGGGCACTGGCGATGTCCGAAATGATGAGAACCGGCCCATGCTCGCGGGCTTGACGCAGTCCCTCCCGTCCGTTGGCGGCTTTATAATACGGAATCTAAGCTGTGGTAGCACCACGCGCGCAGATAGTGGCGGATGCGTGCGCATGTACTATCGTCGTGACGTATGCGCGTTTCACGGCTGTCGCCGGGTTCCGATTCCACTCTCCTACGGCTGCTCTGGGCTTATTTCGCACGTTGTCCGAGTCCGTTTTCCTTTTTGTCAACGCGGTTTCCCGCCGTATCAAATTCGGCTCTCTCTCTTAAAGTCGAGGATGTCGCTCGTTTCAACTTACCTTCAGTTCCTGTTGGCGCTGCGAGCCGTCGAGCGCAGCGTGTCGAAGTCGTGGTCTTTCAGTCGTCCTCGGTTCACGATATGGTTAATGGGCGTCGGCGATAAGCGTCTGCGTGCGCGTATTTCGTGGCTTACGTTGGTGAAGGCCACAGTTGAGTTGCTGATCCCGCATCCGCTCGGCGCTCCTCGCTGACGCGTATGCGTTCGTAGTAGTAGCGGTAGGTCATAAAGACGGCCGCCACGAGCAAAAACGAGGGATAACGACGGCCACCGTCAGCAGCAGCCATCGCCGCGTGTTGTAACGGTTCAGATAGTCGCTGGTCTTGCCGTGCCATGCGGTTGAGGTCGTCGCCTGACGCGCTACTCCTCCCTCAGGCTTGCGGCAGCAGCACGTTGGCATTCCTCACGGTGACGAGGGCCGACCGCAGCTCTCACGTGCGTAAGGCATGCTGGGTCAGCATCTTCATGGCCAGTTCCATTACCTCGTCGCCGTGCGTAGGATGAGATACGACGCTTCGAGCAGTCCGTCGCGCACCGAGTTCGAGTCCGCCGCCACGTGCTAGGCGCGTCGACGCCACAGGCGTGTCGTGGCTTTCAGAATCATGCGCCATCGTGGCCTTACGGGCACCGGCATGGCCATGCGAAGTCAGTTCTGTCCGAAAACAAAGCCCATCCGGCCTTTCTCCTGCTTTCAGAAAATTGCGTGCATGGGCCTCGTTCGGCCGAGCCTCTCGGTCCAATCGCCCCGCAACGTGGCCACCAATTCTATATGCGTGATAGGCCTTCAGGGCTTCCACGAAAACCTTCGTGGCGCCTCGATGGCGGGCGACGAAACCGCGCAGCCCATCACCTCGACCACGCGCCCACGGCCTTGCACCGCACCGCAATGTAGTCGCCCAACTGCCGTCCTATCTTCTCTGTTGTCGCTCCGATGTAGTCGAATAGTGATTGCCGCCCGACTTGCGGTCGTAAACACTAACGGGATGTGGTGCCGGTAGGCGCTTTCGATGGCCGGCGGTACTGGTGTTGGTCTGGTTGCCGCGATAATGCAGGTCGACACCACGGTGGTTTACAAACTGCTGATCTCGTTCAATCTGTCGGTATCGGAGCTCACCGGCCGCGGCAGCGCAACGTCACGTTGTCGTAGCCGATAGACAGCGGTGCAGCAGTCCCTGATTAAACTTATCGCGCCAGACAGTCTTCCGGAACATCGCGAAATGCCGATTTGCTTTCTGTCGCCGCCCGAACACGAGACAACAGCAATGCCGCAAGAGGCGACGAATAGTTGCAGGTGGTCTGCGTCAGTATCGCTCAAATGTGCTGATTTCGTCAAGCGGCGGGCCGCCCCATGACGAAGGACAAAGATAGATGCACCATTCCTTCAAAACAAAACCCACCTTCTCATGCGTCTTTTGCAAAATCGAAAACATGTTTTTGAATCTGGCAACGAAGTCTGTCTTTGTGTCGTATCTCACCTATTCAAGAGGCAAAACGATCTCGAAATCCGCCTAATTCAGACATAGGAAAAGCGGAACATGATGAATCACGCATTGTATTGCCTTTTGTGTTTGAGGCGGAACGTGATGAATCACGCTTACGCTGCGCATGGCAACTCGTTGACATGTGCCAACTCAGGTAAGAATCTTAAGAATTATCTGGTCATAGACCCTCATTCCATCTTTTCAAACTTATCAAGAGAAAGCACCTAACTTCATGTAAATTCCTCATCACAAAACGGCCTCAAAAATACACCAAATAGAGAGAAAAGACAGAGATAGGTGTTTTAGTGCTGCTGCGATGCTGCTTTTGTGTTTTGCGAATGAAAGCATAGCTTTGCGTGCTCAAAGCAGCCCTTTTACCCGCTCAAAAGCATAACTTTGACGACGTAAAAGGCTGCTTTGGGGTGGTATTTTGGGGTGTTTTTAGCGTGTTTTTGGACAAGCGTTTTCGCGCCATTTTGCACAAAACGACTGATTATCAACGACTTGTTAGTTTTTACTAAGTATCAAAAATGCTTGGCTTATTTGCGAAAAACTTTTTCTTGTTGCAAAATAAACGAACGCTTGTAAGAAATTTTTCTACAGCGAATAATAGCCGTTTTTGAGGGCGTAACATGATGAATCGCGTATCGTATTGTCCCTTTTCGTTTTGAAGCGGAACATGATGAATCACGCATTGTATTGCCTTTTGTGTTTGAGACGGAACGTGATGAATCACGCCCTACGCTGGCGCATGGCGGCTCGTTGACATTTACCTATGCATTATTTTCCACATTTAAGAACGGCAGGGCGTGAGCCGTAGGGCGTGATTCATCACGTTCCGCCTCAAATAGAAACATATCATACATGATCCTTCGCGTTCCGCCGCTGCGTTTACAGCCTGCCTCAATGTAATTTTTCGTACCAACCTATGATTTTAAAAAGGGTAATACTAATTAATCGCTTGATTGCCGATGCGGAACATGATAAATCATGCCCTATACGGCTGGCGCATGGCGGCTCGTTGACATTTACCAAAGCTGTGATTTGCGTAGTTGACATTGACCCGAAAAGAACGATGAAAAACAATTCATGATCGTTCTTCGAGTCATTTATTTTTAAAAACCGGTGTCCGTTAATGAATGGCGGCACGACAGCCTCTTACTGACGCAGCAACCACTTCACGGCCTGCTCGGTGGCGGCCATACCGCTGACGGCGCGAGGCATGTAACCGAGGGTGCCTTCGCGCTCTGTAGAAGACGTTGCGGGCACGCTTGGCATAGCCATGGCGATAGAAATCTGCACCACTTCCATGTTGTAGCCGTGTCGGCATTGAGTACCGCGTAGCTACCACGGGCTTCGTCGATGTATTTCTCGAAGTCGCACGAGCCGCCGCGGGCCACGCGTCGGGTTGCATACCGGCGTTATAGACCAGATGATAGCGGTCGAAGAGGCCGGGCGTATAGGTGTCGTTCGGGCGGAAGACGGCTACCCTGAAAAACCATGACGTGCACCCATGGTGGTCAAAGTCTGAAGAGCGACGTTGTCATCCGCACCCGTGAGCAGGAGCACACGCTTCTGTGGAATGGTGTGGCTCGCCCGTTTTGCACATGAGCGAAAGGTTGATGGTGGTCATCAGATCGAGCTGCGCGTTGTCTTCGGTTGTTTTCAATACATGCCGCCCAGCAGCCCTTGGTCGATGATATACTGGCACTTGGCCGCGATGGAACGGGGATTCTCGGCGCCCCTATACGAGCTGACCCGACCAGTCGGTGTGAGGTAAGGTACTTGTCCGATAGGATCCCAATGTTTTGGTAAAGTCCGCCCGTATAGCCGGTTTTCATGTACTTGTCGAGGATGGCATCGCCGTGTCGCCACGTCCATAGAGCGGCATGCTGAGCAGAGTTTCTCCTGGGCACGCCATTACGGATGTGAGCCTCAACGGCTTCGCTAACGGTGATGCGACCCGGAGAGAGGCGAACGGAAGAGCGTTGTGTGATGTTGGGGTGGGTGGCACGTCGTAAGCCATGATATTGACAGTCCATGTACTTGATACAGGCCGGAAATCGACATACTTGCCATCGGCGATGGTGGCACAGGTGAGGAGTTTGTCCCTGCGCAGCACCTTGCTGCAGGTCGCGCATCAAGAGGTGAAGTTCTGGTGTCGTCGGGCGACGAGGAGATTCCGGCCTCGCTGCTCGTGGGATATTCCCAATCGATGTCGATACTGTCGAGTCCATACCCTTGACGATGTACACAGTCGCGCGCAAAGGCCATGCGGCATTGGCAGTGGCGGCCATTTTCGGAGGAAGTTACCACTGACCAACCGCCTACCGACAACTGAATCTTCAGACCGGGTTTCCAGCTTTTTCGCGCACCACTTTTTCCAGAAACCCGGATCTCTGCACATCGCAGCCGTCGAAGGGTCTTGTTTTACATGACCGAAAGCATGAGTTGATATTGGTCGCGAGCGACGGGTCGGGCAGGCGCAAATCAGTCCATGAGCACACATAAGCTTTACGACAATCTTCTGCTTTGGGCTGTGCCGTCACGGAACCGCACGCCAACAACAGCAAACAGGAAAATAAGATACGAGAAAGAAATTTCATCACGATTACTTAGGATTTGAATGAAATAAGATTAGAATAATCACTCTACAAAAATAGTGTTTTATAGTGATTAAACGGAGCTAACTGGTGTATTTTTCACGATTTAGGGCAAAATCACGAATATTATTGTTCAAACGAAGCTATTCGGCATGATGAATGGCCTTCTGTCGGACGTATAAAAAGCCTGCCAACAGTGTTGACAGGCTTTTTGTGTTACAATGAGTGGCAGACAAGAAATGTCTGTCTACGCATTTTATTTCTTGGTGGCCCACCACAATGGAACCATCATGGTGTTCTTCTCTGTTCCCCAGCAATTTCAGAGCATTCTGGTATTGTTCTTTATCAGAGTTTTCACAGAGCATCTCATGCGCTGTGTAAAGGATACCATTTCGTCCGTCCTTGTAGCCTATCAGCTTTGAAAAGGCCGTCGAAGTCTGAACCGGTCAGAGCTGTTTCGTTTCGAACTTCAAAGAACGGCAAGCCTAAGCGACGATTGTCGTTCCAACTCTGCACTACACCATAAGGAGTGTTGGCATGATACTTCTGTGTGATAATCTTTGTGAGCTTATCGTTGAGCTTATGACCTTTGTAGAGAATCTTGCTTGCGTCAGGATAGTGGTAAGTCATCTTCTTGGCAGCGCTGGTATAGCCATCCTTATAGTCAGCTTCAAAGTCTCGGTTCGGTCGTATGGTCGAAGTTTTATGAAGTACCTACTCTGTTGTAGTTGGTAGAAGCAAGATATTGGTCGACATATTTGTCTACTCCATAATAAGCGAAGTTAGACTTCACGCCATTTTCGTATGCCGCTTTGGCTGTCATCGGGGTTGCCCAACCGTAAACAGCACTTCGCCAACAGGGAAGTAAGTTTCCCAAGGAGCCATCCAGATGCGTTTCTTACTGTTGTTGCGATATTCCTTTGCTGAGCATCGGTGTTGTGTCCCACGCGTTGTTCAACACTTGATTGAACGCGAATGTTTCTGGGAGTCCACGCACTACGTGTACCGGCAGGATAACCATTCCATGTGAAAGCAGCGTCAACCTTTACCTGAATCTTCTTCTTATCCTTGTCGGTGGGGTCAATCATACCATATTTAGCATGGTTCTTTTATCCTTGAGAAGCTTGATCTGGCCAGTTGGTTTGCGGTTGTATCATTGGTAAGACACCATACTACCAAAAGCACGGGGTCAAGAAACTCGAATACCATCCATCCACAACTGCTTGGTTGGGTTGTCGGTCAACGCGGATAGTGCTTCTCGTATTTCACCCACATAGTTAATCGGCTTGATATGCGAAGCAAATCGGGACGATAACTTGTTACAGGAATGTCGCCCTAAGCCAGCCAAAAAGGTTACACATAGATGAAGAGATGCAATGATCGCTCCAACCACGGTTCATCACTCCTTCGTATGCAGACCATCCACCATTCTCTTTGGAAACCGAAAAGGTCGGCATCTTTGGGTCAAAGCGGTAATTTTGCGCTTCTTCAAAACTCGCTTTTCGCTTTTGCTTTGTTCACTTCTGTCAACTGGAGCGCGTAGCGAAGACGCAAGCTATTGGCGAGTTTCTGCCATTGTGCGGCATTGTATTTGAAGGCAGGATCACCCTTGGACTCTGATTCTGTCGGGTTACTTCAAGTCAAGCGCACTGCTTGCTTCTTTCAGCTCGGTAAAGAAGAAGTTGAAAACGTCTTCCTGAGTTGAACTGAGGAGCAACAATTTGTAAAGGCATTGAGTGGGTATGGACCAAAAGAGTTAACAAAATCGGCAATCAACATCACACGCCAAATACGTGCAATCTGTTTCACATTCTTATAGAAACTCTATTTCGTGATCGTTCGATCCTTGTTCTTGTCCGCAAGCTCGATAGCAGCGGCCGCGTTTTAATCCAGTTGGAAGTATGAGTGTACAAACGATCGTTGAATTGGTCGTTGTATCTTGCACTTGCGCCCATGGTATTCTCACCAACAACGCGCGCGATGGAAGCCCAGTTGTAAACGAATACACGCTCTGCAATATCCGGATCCATCTGTGCCTGACAAAAAGACTTGTTCAATGAATAGTCTGATGCACTGCGTCATCGCCTGCAGCCGACGGATTTACATTGATTTCTTCGAAATCTGAACAAGAGCTTAACATGGCAATGGCAATGCAGCTATTGACAAAAATTTATATGTTGTTTTTCATATTGTTCTTTATATTAAGTTTTAGAAACCAAGTGAAACATTAAAGACAAACGTCCGTGACGTAGGAGGCGTCTGCATACTGAAACCAGTTGCATTCGTATTGGCTGCGAATACAGACTCTGGTCAAGGCCATTCATATGACTCTTCAACATCAATACGTTGTTGCAAGAAACACCAAGCTTTAACTTGCTGCAACAAGTGTCTCTTTGGCTTGAAGCTATATGACAATGAAAGGGTACGCAGGCGGACATTCGTTTGCGGAATAAAAGGTTAGTTTGCCAATACCAAGGTTACCGGTTGAACCCGTCAAAGCCAACCAATATTGTTGCTCAGTGTGATTTCCTTTTTGTTTGCGGTATAGCCACCATTTCCATCAGCTACTACACCATCTACAACTAACTTATCGCGCTTGCTACACCGGGGCGGTAACTGCAGCAACACCATTCTTCTGGAGCAACATATTGGAACCAGAGAAGATATGACTCACCGAAACGACCGTCAATCATGCAAACTTAATGCGAAGTTCTTGTAAGTAAACGTGTTGGTCCAACCTAAGAGGCAGTCAGCCTGCTGGTCACCAATCTTCTTTACCTTGGGATCACCTTGTGGAATACCATCTGCATTGAGCAATAGTTTACCATAATCGGCACTCTTCTTATCGGTAACACGGAGGAATGTTGTTCCCCAGATTTCACCAGCTAGTTGCCGCCGGCTTTAGCAATAATCTTCAGGTTGTCGTATCCACCGAGGATATACTCTTCGATACCATCGGTAAACTTGATGATTTTGTTCTTGTTGTTTGAGAAGTTCACCTGAGTATCCCAACGGAAAATCCCTTCGGTCAGTACTGGTGTCGCATTCAGCATAACTTCAAAACCAGAGTTCTGATGTCACCCGCATTAATTTTCTTCTGCTCGTAAATCAGACAATGAGTTCATTGGGAGATTGAGCAACTGACGACGTGCGTTAGATTTATACCAAGCTATGTCAAGTCCCAAAACGGTTGTTTAGGAAACGAACTTCCAAACCAGCTTCCCATGAAGAATCAAACTCGCTGCGCACGCTGCTATTATATAATGTAGAACCCTTTGAGGCACCGACACCATCTGTGTACGAAATGCTGCACCAATAGAATAGGTATTGTAGAGTTGATAAGGTTCAAGGTCGTTACCAACTTGCGCGAAAGAAACACGCGTTTTTGCGTAGCTGAACCATTTAGGCAGAGGTTTGTCCATCTTACTGAACATGTCGCTTACTACCCATGATGCACTGATAGATGGATAGAAATAAGAACGATTTTCCTTGCTCAATGTAGAAGACGAGTCATTACGGAATGTTCCTTCAAGGAAAGCCCATCCGTCATAATTGATACTCAATGAACCATAAAGAGAGTTGGTCTTGCGGTGACTGAATGAAGGACTTACTGAACGGTCAGAATCCTTACCATTTGTCAACCAGAAGAGGTTTGGCGTGATGAGTTCTTTGAGCGAACTGGAAAGGCCTGTGCTTTGCGCTCCATCAAGTTGCCTTGACCAAAGTAGCAACACCACCAAACTTGCTGATTACGTTATCTTTCTGTGCGGTGAGCAACAGGGCTGAAGTTGTTCTCGTAGAACTTTTTGCTCGCCGAACGTGTAACGACCCGTTTTCGAAGAAGGACTTCCAGCATACAATTTGGTTTCGCTCTCTGTAAAATACTATATCGCTTCCGGCTTTTTGCTTCTGCGCTCAACCAATCGTTGAATTGGTATTTCAAGGCGAAGTTCAGCAAGAAACGATTACGGGTGTCTTCGTTTGTGTTGTAGTCTTTTGCCCAGTAAGGATTCTGGCCGCTACCTTTTTCCCACCAGAACATGTTTCCGTTTTCAGGATTAACCGACTGTTTTGAACTGTGTGTGATGTCCAAAGAAATAGGCATGAGTGAACATGGTGTAGAAATAGTTGTTGGTGTTAGCAACAGAAATAGGACGGTTCTTTGCGTAAGAACGGATGTACTGCACCTTCGCGTCAAGACTCCAACGATCGTCATTACCAAAGTTAGTAAAGATGCGCGACATCAAGTTGCTACGATTGTATTCTGCACCCGGAATCTTGCTGCCGTCGTCCATACGAGTTCCTGAAACATAAACAGATGTTTTGTTGAATTGTGTGAGAAAGAAGCACTCTCATCAAGTTAACACCCGTCTTGAAGAAATTCTCACGTTGTCAAAATAGCGCATGTTTTGTTCCTTGCCAGCCCAGTCGTGTGCACTTTTTGTCCGGCACCCCGGTCCCCAGTTGCTTCCTGATGTTGCATTGCCAGACCTTCGCTACCCTGACCGAAAGTTGTTTGACGTTCGGGGTTCAAAAAGAGTCCTTCAATAGAAACAGAAGAAGAAATGGTAATACCGAGTCCCTTTGACTTAGCTCCTTCTTTTGTTGTGATAAGGAGAACACCGTTACCTGCGCGCGAACCATGAGAGGGCTGCAGCAGAGGGCTCCTTTCAATACAGAGAGTATGCAATATCCTCTGAGTTGATGTCAGCCAATCCGTTACCCATATCGGTTCCGGATTCCAAAAAGTCGTTGTTACCAGTTCCCGTAAAGTTATCCAATGGCACACCATCGACAACAATCAGCGGCTGGTTTGTTCCTGTTACGGAATTGCTACCACGTAACTGGATTTTGAAGAACCGGCAGGACCGATCTGCTTGAGCGGATAATCTGCAAAACCAGATACCTGGCCACCAACGCGTTAGCTAAGTTGTTTTCGCGGGCAGCCACCAATTGGTCGCTTCAATTCCTGAATGGCATAACCCAAAGCTTTTCGCGCTTGATACCGAGCTGTCACCACAACCTCATCGATATTCTTGCTGTCTTCCTTCGGTAGAACAATGTCTGCATGGAACCTTGACCCGAGGGCCGTCACTTCCTGTGCCGTGTAAGCATCCGACGCATGAGATTTTGAGCTTGAACCTGCTGCCGCCGTCGATCGAGAACTTTCCATTAACATCTGTAACGGTAGCCTTTTTGCCGCGATCTGCTGCGATTGTTACACCCACAAGTGGCTCACCACTTGCATCAGTAACAACACCCTCTGATTACAGATGTCTTTTGTTGCGCAACACTGCTTTCTGAGGAAGCCACTGTTGACGCAGACATGTAAACTGAACCACTTACTAAAAATCCGAACGCAAGTGCCAATACTTTAGTATTAGCAGATAATGGACAATGCCAAGATTGGAAGCGTCCCAAATAACTTTAACTTGACTCATTTTTACATTGTTTGGTTTAAATAATAAATATTTACATAAATTTGAATGGTGTAAAGGTAATCCTTTAAATTTAACATTATAACCCTTTTCTTTATTATATACATAATTAGTTGCGAATCATTAAAAACTTTCCCAAGAATAAAACCAATATAACGAATCTTTTCGTTTGGTAAAAGCCTCCCTATAAGTTATCTCTCTGCCCAATCGCCCCGATCGAGTTTGCGATAATTGATGGCTTCAGCCAGATGTTCGGGTTGTCACAATCGCTTCCGGCGAGATCGGCTATCGTCGGGCCACTTTCAGAATGCGGCTGTAGGCTCGGGCCGAGAGTGAAAAGGCGTTCCATAGCCATGCGCAGCAGGTCGATGCCGGCCTGATCGGGCTCAGCGTACAGATGAATCATGCGGTCGGTCATCTGGGCGTTGCAATGTACGCCCTTCACAGCCTTGAAACGCTCGGTCTGAATGGCACGGGGCACGAATCACACGCTCACGGATGGCGGCACTCGGTTCACCGGGGTCGGCCTTTGAAATATCCTGAAAAAGGTACGGAATGATTTCCACTTGAATATCAATGCGGTCGAGCAGCGGCCGCTAATCGCGTCTCAGTAGCGGTGTATCTGCCCGGGCGTACAAACACAATGATGCGTAGGATCTCCATAATAACCGCAAGGACAGGGATTCATACTGGCCACGAACATAAAACTGCACGGAAAGTCGATGCGATACTTAGACCGCGAAATGGTGATATGACGGTCTTCGGAGGCTGGCGCGCACTTCGAGCGTGTGTTTGTTAAATTCGGGCAACTCGTCGCAAAAGAGTACGCCATTATGGGCGAGCGAAATCTCACCCGGTTGCGGATTGTTTCCACCTCCAACAAGGGCTACTTCTGAAATGGTATGATGGGGCGAACGGAATGGTCGCTGACTAATGAGCGACGTATCTGACCTCGTCTTGCCGGCAATACTGTGAATCTGGGTTGTCTCAAGCTCTCGAGAGCGACAGCGGCGGCAGGACACTGGCAACTGCTTAGCCATCATGCTTGCCCGAACCCGGCGGACCCACCATAATAAGGTTATGCTCACCCGCAGCCGCCACTTCCATGGCCCCGCTTTACGTTTTCCTGCCCACGGACGTCAGCGAAAAATCAAGATCAAAAAGCATATTGTTTTTCATAAAACACTCGGCGGGTATCAACGACGGTGGGCTCAAATGATTTCTCACCGGTCAGAAACTGAATCACCTCCACAATCGATTCCATGCCATAAACATCGAGATTGTTGACCACAGCAGCCCGTTCACGTTCTGCTTCGGCACGATAAGTCCCTGAAATGTTCGGCGACGGGCCCTAATCGCGATGGGCAATGCCCCACGGAGTAGGCTGCAAACGACCGTCGAGTCCCAGTTCTCCCACCAACATATAATGACCGAGTTTTTCGGAAACAATGGTGGCATTGGCGCCAAGATCGCGATGGCCAACGGCAAATCGAAGCCACTACCCTCCTTACGCAGGTTGGCAGGAGCCATATTAACCGTAATATCAGCCTTCGGAAACTTATACCCATTATACTGCAGAGCAGCGGCAATGCGGTCGCGACCCTCACGAACGGCTTCGTCTCCTAAGCCCGTGAGATGATACATAACGCCCGGATTCAGGCTGACCTCTATTGTTATGGTTGTACTTCCAGACCATTGACGGCCGCACAATATGTTTTTAACGAGCATGGTTTTAGGTATAATAGGTGCTATGGTTAGTATTTTAGATGGCAGATGATAGAAGCAGATTTATTACTTTCTTCCCTAATAGTTGTTCCATCTTCTCTTCATTTCCTGCGGCGAAAGACCGCGAGCCACAATATTGCCTTTTTCAATACGATATTGTCGGGAATGGAGGTCAAACCCAGCTGACGCACCAGTTTTCCATCAAACATCAGCCCGTCATAGATGGTAGGCACGTGATAGAATCCATTTCCTGCGTATCGCGACATTTCTTTACCGTAGCGTCCACATTGATACTTAACACCTGCAAACTGCCATGATTCTTGCGCTGCTGCTCCTTCAACAGGCGCTGAATTTCCATACTTTCATAGCTCCAATGAGGCCCAAACATTGATAACGGCTACTTTGGGCAGCGCGCAGATTGGCTGCCGACACGGGGCGACCTTTCACATCGGTGGTATAAAAGTCTTTTGAGCTTGCCCGAGAAAGCGACGTCTTTTCATCTGCTTGATATCCGCAACAGCCGGTTCAACAGTCCATTCTTAGGCTGCAAGGTTGTCATCAGCGTCAGCAACTCCAAGGCTTTGGCATAATCGGGCTGCGGCATCTGCACAAAAATACTGGTTGACTAAATAGGGCGAAACGGGCGAATCAGGATGGTCTTTCACAAACTGTTCGGGTATATTTCTTCATTTCCCGGGAGGTGACGACTGACCACCCAGTTTGCTGACGGAATTTCGTCACCGTTCGTTATCCTTCGTACCTCCACCTCCAGCTCTTTCTCAAGTGAGAAGCGTCACGCTTTATTTCTACTTGCTTTACCGGGAGCCGCAAAAACAGGCTGCTGAGAGAAGTTGAACACGATCATCAGCACGCAGGGCTGGTCACAGGGTATCTCGTAGGCGAAACGACCACCATCTACCTTGATCGTATCTATACCAATGATTCCGCCATCGGGGCTATATAGAGAGACTCACCCTGGTTTTAGGTTGATGAGTCGGCCGTCAATTTCAAAATGATAGCTGTCCGTCCCACAGGAAACCAAAAGCCAGGGGTGAGCAGTGAAAAGTAGACTTAATCAATTTCTTTCATCGTTTGATATTAGCAAATTCCAAATCCTTTTCGGCATATTTGGCCAATGTTGGATCTTTTCTGGATTGCCTCTTTCAGGAAAGTATTCGCTGCAAAGCTGTCAGCTCTTGACGTGCAGAAAGGATCGCACGCAGATAACTTGTCATGGCGTCAGCATTCTAACATTCTTCAAAGTCTGCTCAGCGGTAGCGTAGTCTTCACTAAAATTTGAGCCAAAGCTGCGCTGTTGCTGAACTGAAATTCTTCAGTTCGTCTGCCGCGTGGCTGTAATTTCCTACGAGCTATGTTTGAGGTTACCGAGCACGTCGTTGAGCCGCTGGCATTGATGGCGTTTTGAAAGATAGCCCTCTGCTTCGTCCAGATTACCTTCTGCAGACTCATGAGAGCCTTGTTGGCATAAGGTTCTGTGTTTTAGGATTCACGCGCAGCGCGCGCTCAATATAGTTTTCGGCCATCGCGTTGTCACCTTTTGTTGAAGGCTAGCGCGCTAAGTTGCTGCAAGCGCGATAGTCTTTATCGATAAAGTTCTGTGGTTTTTCATAGATGGCCTCTTCTGGCAAAGCATTATCTTCGAGTGAAGCCGCGTAGAGAATCTCCTCTATATCCAACTTAGCAGGAGAGATAGCGTATTGTTCTTTAATCTGCTCCGTCGGTACGACCAATCGTTTCGTGATTGATACGAGGCGAGAGCGACGCAATTCGGGCAAAATCTGATCGGCCAAATCACGGAAACCTTCGCTCATATTGCTGAATCTGGCGCTGCGCTCCTGTGGATCTTTATACATGGCAAGCACACGGTAGGATAACATCCTTGTCCTGAATGCTGCTGGCTTTGCACAAGTTGCTGGAAACCATCCCAGTCCCAGCCGTATAGCAGCGTCGATATCTGCCTGCACCTTGGTGTTCTTGAGCTGACTCTTTACGTAATCCTCACTGGTATCCTGACGTTTGTTAGCCAGTCTGTCGTTGAAACTGAAACCACCTTCGGGCGATGCGTAAGCGGCTACTTCCACATTCTTGATGGCCAATTTCTCACGATCGGCGTTGATTTTCTTCAACATTCTAACGAACCTGCACGCTGTTATTCTGCAATTCGCCTCTACGCAAGTTGGCCTGATTAACAAGGAATCTGATGTTAGCTTCCCGTTTCTGGCATTGATGCGCTGGAATGAGTCGAGAGCGATGCAAGCACCCATTCATCATGGTCTGCTTATACAATTCTGCGGTGCAAGCACGCCGTTAGCCACCTTAACTGCCGGAATCTTTACGATTTTCTTACCCACCTTTGCTTGGAAAGCGAGATACATTTCGCTCTGTTGCATTTCGGGAACGTAGTCGAAAAGAGGTCTTCATGGTGTAGCGACCACCCAAACGATAAGAGATCGTCTGGTTGTTACCCATTACCTTTTCGCCCTGGAACGTAGTGTGCTGGTACCATGCGCGGTACGTTTCTTGCCATAACGAAGTTCCGAATAACCTGTACAGTGGCGTCCTTCTTCAAATATTTTTCAGGGAACCGGCCGTTGATAGTTGCGGGAACCTTGCCTCGGTTGTTTCAAGCGGATTAGTACAACCGCAAAATATCTGTTGATAATGGACCCATCTTTGAACAAGACTGGAAAGCAATACGAACGAACACGCGGAAAATGCAAAGATTAGATGTTTACGCATAAGATAATGAGGTTTGTGGTGTGAAAAGTACGAGCGGGACTCGAACCCGCACAGCCATTACTGGCGAGGGATTTTAAGCCCTCGTGTCTACCAATTCCACCATTGCGGCATTTCGAATTGTTAAAAGGATATTCGATTGCAAAAGATAATTAGCAATCACCGAAATGCCAAACTAAATTAACTTTTTAATATTTATTGTGCACAAGCAGCAAGCGGCTCTGTGTATTGAGCCGCATACTCCATGAGTTTCTTTGCCTTTTGCCCGGACAACGACACCGCGCTCGTTCACCGTAGCACGATGACAATGGGCGCATGTCATTTGCGTGCCATTGCCATGAAAACGAAAGCGGGAAAGACCCGCCGCTGTTCTCGGACAGGCAGTTGGGACATTGAGCGTCGAGCCAATAATCCGTGAAAAACGCCCGCCCCACTATGATTCCATTGTCGGCACCCATGTCACTAGGCCTGCATGCGCCTCGGCCGTGGTCAGTGGCACGCTCTCGACGTACCGGTACCGGTCAGCAAATCCACATGGCGTACCGAGCCACGCACCGACAGGCTGACGGAAACGTAGGTTCCGGGAATAGAGGATTGGTAACTTGGTTTAAAAACCGTGTTGTTGTGAATATCGGTGTTAAAACCTGAAATTGCTAGCGATAAGAATTGCTATACCGCGTTTCTTCGCCACACGACGTGAACAATGCGAGCAATGCTATCGCAAAAGCGATGGTTTGCGTTAACCCAATAATTATTTTTCCGCATAACAAAACGCGTTCTAAATGAAATTCATGTTGGCTGGTTTTGATTGTCCATTCATGCCACGACACGATTGTGGCATACAGATAGGGCCACACTGCCTCCTCGTGGGCGCGCCGAATCCGGGCAATCGGGCGCAGCGTTTGTCATAGTTTCTTTTGCCATAAGCTTCTATTTTCGTCGACAATGAGGGACGGAAAGCGCCCTACTGACAAGGCTGAACGCCACCTGATAAATCGGCGTGGCATACGTTTTGCGATAGCTGTGCTTTCGTGTTGTACAAAGCAGCCCTTACCGTCTAAAAGCATAGCGTTTTTACCTCCCAAAAGCAGCCTCTTTAGCAAGGTGTCAAAAGCTATGCTTTTAGAAAACGTGCTGCAGCAACGCTGAAAATGGGCGTTACGCTTCGTAGTTGATCATCTCGCAACACATCGGCAATCTTTTCGATGCCTTCCCGCAGCGGTTTCGACACCATTCCTCAATAAAAGGATTGAGATCGGCCTTAATCGTGCAAGTTTCATCTTGTTGGTGGTGGCCGCTACCGGAAGTATCTGAATCCAGAAATTAAACGGTCAGGCTTTTCGGTTTCAAACTTGATGCATTTGGGAGCTTCTCGTTCCATTAATGCTTTAGTTTGACACCACCCATGGAGTTGTTATAGAGATTGAATTGGTAAGCCGGGTAAACCAAGTCTTTCGCCTTGTCTTCGGGCAAACCGGCTTTTTCACACGTCTCTATATTGAGTTAGGTCGCTCAAGAGATTATAAACATCTCTCTTGAGCGTAATTGATGGGGCGAATAGTACTTTCAAATGTGGCCAATACTGACCGATGTTAGATGATCTATGCTTATGCCTTCCACGTGGCCGGATCTTTTCCGCCATCTCGTGCAACAGCGCAACGTCTTCCCTCGGCAATATAGCCTGTTTCAAGGGCCTGAGCCACAACGTGTGTTCGTAGGCGCGAGCGTTTCAGTTGAACGCCGGCCTCTTCAAACGCGGTCTTGGCCAACGGGGAAACCATATAGGTATAGCTGGCTGTCACCATGTCTCATCACGTGCAGGCTGTGCGTGATGGCGTCGACTGCTTTCTGACTGCTGCCGCCCGCTGATATCAAATCTTCAACCACAACAACCTTCATGCCCGGCTTTCACTCTGCCTTCGATAAGATTCTCCAAGCCGTGATCTTTCTGGTTTGGAACGCACGTAGTCAAAGCGGAAGGTTCAGCTCGTCGGCCACCAACGCGCCTCTGAGCAATGGCTCCGGTAGCTACGCCGGCACGGCTTCGGCCTCTGGAAACTTCTCAAGAATGATATGCACAAGTTCCAGAACTTCACGTGTAATTGCGAAAGTTCGGGATAAGAAAGTGTTTTACGGATTGTCGGACAAAGGGCGACTTCCAGCCGGAAGCCCAAGTAGGGCATGGTTGTTAGGGCTGCAAGTTTAACAGCCTTTTACTTAATAATCGTGACGCAAAAACTAATTGATTCATGATATGCGAGGTTTATATGGATGAATAATGCAGTTAGCTGAATTCATGCGATAAATCCAACAATGCCTTTAATATTTTAAAGAGTTACTTTAGGGTAGTTACCGCCTGGCTTGGCAAAGCGCCAAGCTCAAGCAGCCGAAGCGTGATCGCCGCCGGCTGCCGACAGGGCCTTTCCTGCGGCAGCCAACATGGTGGCACCGGTTGATCACGACATCGTCGACCAAGAGGATGCGGGTTTGCCGCTTACTTGTTTGGGGCGGCGCAGGAAAACTGCCCTTCAACGTTTTCACGTGGCGGGCCAATCGGCCAGATTTGTTGGGTCTGACCTCGGTGAATCGTGTGCTTTCTTTCGAGCGCATTACCAATCAGGGGCAAGCGGGTGATATGGCAAGAGCCCGCGGGCAATGGCCTTCGCTTTGCTGTAACCACGATCGGCGCGGGCGGCGACGCGTTAATGGAACGGCGATCACGCCATCGATGCCTTCAAAGAAACCGGTAGGTAGAAAACGACGGGCGGTGAGTAGCAACTGGTATCCGCGGCTGTGGCCGATGGTGACACGTGAGGTCGTAAACGACTTTGGGCTGTCTGCGTGAGGTTTGTAGAAGAAGAGCGCCGCGGCCTTTTTCTAGCGTCGTCTGCCCCCAGAAAAGTTGGGCCATCGCTGTCCAAAGGGGCATGTTCCGTAATCCGTAAACGGCAGCTGAAGCAGGCAGCGACGGTGCAAGGCGACATCCTCGTCGGGCGGAGACGCCGACCGCAAACGACGCATACGGGCGGGGGCCAGCAGGTCAATCAATCGGGTAAGAATGTCTGTCTCATCCACATGAAATCGGTTTCGGCGTCAACATCGGTTATCTGGTCGACGCATCTGCGAATGATATCGATGCCACCAGCCGCGGGCCCATGGCAAACTTGATAAGCTTCCATCGAACGCTCGTAATCGCTCTCTTTGCCTTGATGGTTTTCCATTTGGCTTGCAGCATGGGCAGCAGCTCTCGCAGGCCGTGGCGTCAACTCTCCTCAAAATGGGATCTCGATATTTTCGGAATGCGCTTTTGATAGAGCGCGCCAGTTCCACCTCTTTCCGGCGGCCCCACTTGTTGAATCGAATCTTATCGTTGATGAAGAAGGGCAAAACGGGCGTCGTCGACAGTAGCGTCTGACAAGATAGGCCATGATTTCGGCTCTCGGTCGGCGTCGTCCAACTGCCATTTGCGCAGCTCTCCTCCATTTCGGCAGCACAATGCCCGGCCTGCGAACAGAGCGTAGTGAGTTTAAACAGCGCTTGTTGTGGCGTCATTTTCTTATCTTTTTAAGCATGATTGAGGGCGAAAACAAAACGTTGTTTGCTGAACCGATCAGCCTTTTACTTCCACTTGATTCCATTCATTTTCTCAACCAAGTCATCGTTCGGCGGCGTAGCGGATTAATTTCAGAAGGCCAACAGCCCGTTGGGCTTTCAGCTACGGGCCGCGAAACGGGCGTGCGATGATAAACAAAAGCGGATTTATCATCGTAAGCACGAAGAGCGCGGTTGATGAAGTTCAAAAGTCAAGAACGTGCCTTTCCATCGTCACGCGTTCCTTCTACAAATGTAAGGAGGGTTTGAAACGATGACATCAAAGTGCTGTGGGTCGTCGATTGGACGTCTGTCGCAAGAATATCGTGCAACTCTAAATTCACTTTGGCTCATCCGCCGGGCGTTTCTCTCGAGCAACTCGCAGGGCATCGCCCTGAAATAGTTCCCAGGCACTGACGTCACCGTTCCACAGGTCTACAGGCCAGTGTTACGGCGATACAGCCACCACCTTGTCCCCACATCGAGAACCTTTAAAGGCGCGGCTGATATGAGCGCAGGTAAGGCCGATTGTATTCTGAATCGACGATGGACGCGCATAATCTCGGCTGTCTCAGGGCGTGGAATAAGGACGCCCGGCGCCACCACAAAACTGCCGTCCCATAAAATCGGCGGTGCTCACACAACATACTGAAACGGGGTCGCCTGTCAACAAACGTGATCCATCATCATCGATCGTACTCCTGCCCGTCGTCTCGGCCGCCATCGCTTCCACACCTGCACCACATACTATATCGGTCATGGTTAATCCAAAGCGTTCTTCAAGCAGCAGTCTCACGATGGCCTTTTGCCTCCCTCTCACTTTCGTAAAGAGATGTGAGTTCGGCTATGAGTTGTTGGTAATTCATACCCACATAGGGAAAAATATTGAATCAGCCCACAAGTCGCATGCAGAAAGAACAAAAGTACACACACAAACAAAGAACATGACGTTAAAAGAGAGCCTCGTTACATCCGTAACCGCGCCTCTAACATAAAAGCAAAGGCGGCGACCCACTTCCCACATTGTATCATTGCAGTACCATCGGCGCAGGCAGGCTTAACGTCTCTGTTCGGAAATGGAAGAGGTGGGACGCGCAATAAATCCACTCAGGATGAACATCGCACACACAGCAAAACTCAAAAATAAACGTCAGCCAAATACTCAAAAAGAACAACTAAAACATGAACAAACCGAAAGTCTCAAGTCACCAGTAGCGCTCGGCTTTGACGTCACCGTCTCTTTACACCTACGCCTCATCAACGTCCTCGTTCGACGACCCCTCAAGGGAGTTCTAATCTGCAGGCCGGCTTCGCGTGCTTAGATGCTTTCAGCGGCTTATCCAATCCAGACTCAGATACTGGCGGTGCCCCTGGCGGAACAAACCTGGTAAACCGGAGGTCTGTCCAACACGGTCCTCCCTCGCACTAGTGTCAGAACCACGCAAAACTCCTACGCCCACGATAGATAGAGACCGAACTGTCTCACGACGTTCTGAACCCAGCTCGCGTGCCACTTTAATGGGCGAACAGCCCAACCCTTTGGGACCTTCTCCAGCTTTCCCAGGATGTGACGAGCCGACATCGAGGTAAAAGGCCAAACCACCCCTGTCGATAAGGAGCTCTGGGGATCAGCCTGTTATCCCCGGAGTACCTTTTTATCCTTTTGAGCGATGCAGTTTCCATACACTCGCACCGGATCACTATGGCGTTCAGCTCGCCCGTTTCGGTATGCTCCGCTCTCCGAGTCAAGCGCGCCCTGTGCGCGCCGCGACCTCTATAGGCGGTTACCAATCGGCCCGGAGGGCAACCTTGGAAGCCTCCCGTTACGCTTTTGGAGGCGACCCACCCCAGTCAAACTACCCACTGCAGCAGTGTCCGCGCAAACGGCGCTGTTAGACCTCAGACAGCCAAAGGGCCGCATTTCAAGCGATGGCTCCACGGATGCTGGCGCACCCACTTCAAAGCCTCCGGCCCATCTCTAAGCACATCGGATGACCAAGGTCAATGCTAAGCGTAGTAAAGGTTCACGGGCCCTTCGTCCCATCGCGGGTAATTCGGCATCTTCACCGATACCACAATTTCACTGAGATCATGATTGGAGACAGCGTCCTAGATCATTACACCATTCGTGCAGGTCGGAACTACCCGACAAGCGAATTTCTGCCACCTTAGGACCGTTATAGTTACGGCCGCCGTCACCGGGGCTTCAATTCAATGCTGCAAAATGGTGACATCTCCTCTTAACCTTCCGGCACCGGGCAGGTGTCAGGCTTGCATATACATCATCTTTCGAGTTAGCACAGCCCTGTGTTTTTGTTAAACAGTTGCTCGGACCGATTCTTCCGCGCCTTCCCGGAGTGGAAGGACCCCTTATCCCGAAGTTACGGGGTCAATTTGCCTAGTTCCTCAAATCCATGAATCTCTCAACGCCTTAGTATGTTCTCACCCGGACTACGTGTGTCCGTTTACGGTACGTACCCAAAAGGATATGCTTAGCGGATTTTCTTGGAAGTATGATTACCGGCACTACGCTGAACTCCTTCCGAGGGAAGGTTCCATACCACTGTGGTTCGGCTCGCGTCCCGGATTTGCCTCGGGAAAATCAACAACACCTACACCCTTCAACGGACTAATATCCGCCGTCCGCGGCCGTGTCACTGTTCGTCTCCATATCACCCTAAGGGTAGCTCACGAATATTAACTGTGTCTGCTATCGCCCCGCCGCCATTCGGCTGAGACTTAGGATTCCGGACTTACCCCGGGATGATTGATACTGCCCGGGAAACCTTAGTTCACGGCGAGGGGAATCTTAATTTCTTTATCGTTACTTATACCTGTTTAGTATGTTTTACGCGCTCCAGGATCAGTTATCTTCACCATTCTGCGCACGTGAATGCCCCTACCGATACTTTTTATATAATGCTATCCCGCGTCTTCGGTTTCTGCCCTATACCCGATTATTATCCATGCCCGACCCCCGACTAGTGAGCTGTTACGCACTTTGAATGAATGGCTGCTTCCAAGCCAACATCCTAGCTGCGTCATAGGGGACCATAGACTCCCCTGTTAGACTAACTTAGATGTAAAATTAGGACCTTAGACGGTCTGATTCTTCCTCCTCGGGGACGGACCCAGCATTCTGCCCCTTACCGTACATATGCCACCCATGAAAGCCATCCGAGTTCGTCAGGACTTGATAGGCGGTGAAGCCCCGCATCCCATCGGTCGCCCCACCTCCTCAGGGAATCTGTGCACGCGGCACCCAAATGCTTTCGGGAGCACTGAGCTATCTCCAAGTTTGATTGGCTCGCACACTCAACTCATCAGGAAAGCTTTCAACGCTTATCCGTGCGGTCCTCCATTCCGTGTCACCGGAACTTCAACCTGGTCAAGTGTAGATCGCCCGGTTTCGCGTCTGGCTCCGAGCATACGCCCTATTAGCCTCGCTTTCACTGCATGGCTCGGGGAATAAAGCCCTCCAACCTGGCCGAGATGGTAACTCATGGGTTCATTATGCAAAGGCACGCCGTCACTGCAAAAGCAGCTCCGACCGCTTGTAGGCGGATGGTTTCAGGTACTATTTCACTCTTCTAATAGAAGTGCTCACCTCCCTCACGGTGCTGCTCGTTCACTATCGGTCTTCGCAGAGTGTTTAGCCTCTACCGGATGGGCCCGGCTTGGTCGCGCAGAATTACTCGTGTTCCGCGTTACTCCAGGATACCGCTATGGCTCATTGGCGCTACGTACGGGATTATCACCCTCTGTGAGTTCTACCTTTCCAGAAAATTCGTTCATCATGTTGAGTACAATAACGCGGTCCACAACCCCGACGGCGCGTTGCCACGTCATCGGTTTGGGCTGTCGGGTCGCTCGCCACTCACTGGGAATCATTGTCTTTCTTTTCCTCCGGGTACCATGATGTTTCAGTTCCGGGTTGGCTCCTACAGCTGGCAGCGGTAGGTGACCGTTCGCAAACGGCCGGGTTGTCCATTCGGAAATCCGCGGATCAAAGGTTATTTGCACCTACCCGCGGCTTATCGCAGCGATTCATCGTCCTTCATCGCCTCGCGAGAGCCTCAGGCATCCGCCATCCGCCCTTAATTACTTTCTCTTGGTTACTCATACTTTTAGCTGTTGTCGTAAAAGTAAAAAGCATTGCGCTCTAGATTATATAAGTCTTGAACTTAGTTTTACTGCAGTCTTGCTTGTAAAGTCAATAAGCAAGCCAAAGATCGAAAGAAGAAAGGTAGTAAAGGGTAGTAAAAACTCTTTAGCCTTGACCTCTCAGCTTCTTCAGATGTGGAGAATATACGATTCGAAGTTGACCCCTGCTTGCAAAGCAGGTGCTCGAGGCTAGCTGAGCTAATCAAAAGGGACAGTAGTCCCAGGCGCTGAGGCCTGAACACATTGCCTTCAAGGCCATGTGTAGTCCCAGGCAGACTTGCTGCAGCTTACACATTTGCGCTAACGTGCTATGTGTGGTCCGAGGCAGACTTGAACTGCCGACCTCCACATTAGCCGGTGTGGCGCTCTAACCAACTGAGCTATCGACTGTCTCCGGTTGGTTGTCTGTCTCCAAGACCTGGGCGCGACTACCGATGCCCGGCTTCCTTTTTCTTTATCGAGACAGACAGTGTGAGTACAAGAGAGAGAGAGACTACCTCGATAAACAATCTCATCAGTCAGGGCTGACAATATCTCAAACTTCTCAGCTGTTTCAGTCAAAAGACATCAACAGCGCATCATAAACGTCTCCAGAAAGGAGGAAATTTCCAGCCGCACCTTCCGGTACGGCTGCCTTGTGCGATTCTAGCTCAATCACCGGTTTTGCCTAGGCCGATCGCCTTGCGGTCACGTGACTTCAGGCACGGCTTCTTCACATGGCTTGACGGGCGGTGTGTACAAGGCCCGGGAACGTATTCACCGCGCCATGGCTGATGCGCGATTACTAGCGAAATCCAGCTTCGTGGGGTCGAAGTTGCAGACCCCAGTCCGAACTGGGACCGGATTTCGAAAGGTTAGATCGCATTTGCATACGACCGACCCCTCTGTACCGGCCGTTGTAACAATGTGTGTAGCCCCGGACGTAAGGGCCGTTAGCTGACGGTTGACGTCATCCCCACCTTCCTCGGGTTAACGCGCGCGGCGGCAGTAGTATCTACAGAGCGCCCGGCATCACCCGATGGCAACTGAAGAAAGGGTTTGCGCCTGTTGCTGGCGCTAAGCCGACACCTCACGGCAATGAGCTGACGACAACCATGCAGCACCTTCACGGAGTCCCGAAGGGACCTCACTATCTCTAGATCGTTCTCCTCGCAATTCAAGCCCGGGTAAGGTTCCTCGCGCATCATCGAGATTAAACCACATGTTCCTCCGCTTGTGCGGGCCCCGTCAATTCCTTTGAGTTTCACCGTTGCCGGCGTACTCCCCAGGTGGGATGCTTAATGCTTTCGCTTGGTCCCTCATTCAAAAAGAACGAAGAACGGGCATCCATCGTTTACCGTGCGGACTACCAGGGTATCTAATCCTGTTTGCATACCCGCACTTTCGAGCTTCAGCGTCAGTTGTGCTCCTGCAAGCTGCCTTCGCAATCGGAGTTCTTCGTGATATCTAAAGCATTTCACCGCTACACCACGAATTCCGCCTGCGTTGCGCACACTCAAGTGAACCAGTTCGCGCTGCAAGTCAGACGTTGAGCGTCTACATTTCACAACACGTATAATCCACGGCCTACGCTCCCTTTAAACCCAATAAATCCGGATCACGCCAGGACGCTTCCGTATTACCGCGGCTGCTGGCACAGAATTAGCCGAGTCCTTATTCATGCAGTACCTGCAAATAGTCACACGTGACTAACTTTATCCCCGCATAAAAAGCAGTTTACAACCCATAGGGCCGTCATCCTGCACGCTACTTGGCTGGTTCAGACTTCCGTCCATTGACCAATATTCCTCACTGCTGCCTCCCGTAGGAGTTGGACCGTGTCTCGAGTTCCAATGTGGACCTTCCTCTCAGAACCCCTACTGATCGTTGCCTTGGTGGGCCGTTACCCCGCCAACAAGCTAATCAGACGCATCCCCATCCATAACCAAAACAAATCTTTATTCCACATCTGATGCCATCATGCGGGAAACCATGGAGTATTAGTCTACCTTTCGGCAGGTTATTCTCCGGTTATGGGAAGGTTGGATACGCGTTACTCGCCGTGCGCCGGTCGCCATCAAGGTTTGCAAGCAAACCTCGCGATGCCCTCGACTTGCATGTGTTAAGCCTGTGGCTAGCGTTCATCCTGAGCCAGGATCAAACTCTCCATTGTAAAAATAGTTTGAAAGGTAAAACCGTAAAAAGTAAAAAGTAAAAACTCTATAACTTCACTTACGCCTACCTTGAATAATCTGTTCAGAACGCTTATCCTTTAGTTGAAGTCAAGAAAACCTATTGTCTATATTGACGAGTCGTTTCTTTTACCCAAGTACAACCAAAATCATAAAACATATTATAATAAAGGCGTACTTGCCTTCTTGTACTACTTCTCTGTTTATGTAAATCTATTCAAAGATCGCTTTCTTTTGTGGCGTCAGTCTGATGACAAGACTTACCGCCTTGCTATCAGAAGGTTGGTCTCAAATATAAAAAGTGAGTCTTTTCCTGAATGCGGATGCAAGGCATACATTCTTTCACAAACCTCCAAATGTTTTTAAAAGAAAATTTCAAAAAGTTGAATAACAACAACATACTCTGTTTCTTAGTTACCTCCATAATTGCTGACCATAGGCCCCACCTCATGCATTCCATCTCCGCACTCTTTGCGCAGACATGCAGCACTATAGCATACTGGTATTTTTATATGATAATTCTTAGGAGATACGATTGTCTGGTACAGCCGTGAAAGTGCTGAAACCATGATCGTGCTTTTAATACCATTTATTTTCTGTTATCTTATATATTTTATATTTCCAATCACGAATTATTATAAAATACTATCACCTTTCAAAAAAACCATCTATCTGAGTAATAAACATCGGGTATAACATATTCTTTCAAAATACCATCTATCTTAGTAAATACTTTTACATTTAAAATCTGATCCAAAATAATAGTAATGAGAGCTAGCATCGTAGGAACCCAATACTTATAGCTATCATTTATCTATTTTAGATTTAATACTTTTCCACGAGACACAAAATGATAATGTTAATAAAAATACTAATCGAAAATATTTTAATATATTCATGAGAGTTTTTAGTTTATTAGTTTTTAAAATTATTGACTATCAGGGAATCATTTGTGAAATAAATATGAGAGTTAGAAATGTAATTTATCTCGTATTTGATTTCTACGATTTGACAATCTAAAATAGCGTTGTCGATAATATCGTCAATTAAACTTTTTCATCTTTTGCTGCTTTTTCTTAAATAATCGTTTAATTGCCCTAGTTGCCCTTGTTGATAATCCTCTCCAGTCTTCCTAAAATCTGAATTTTCCATTCCTGTTAAGATTATCTCGACATGTCTTATATCATCCAATCTTATTTTGGATTCATTATCTTTTATGTTCATTTCATGTCTTAAAGTTCCTTTAAAGGGCAAAGATTGTATAGGGTATGGTGTAATTTCCCGTTTACCATTTTAACATAGATACTACTACCTAAAGTTTGTGCTAATACGCCATCTCCATATTTATCTGTATCGTGCAGAGGTGCGATACCAACAAATCCCTTTTCACCGTTATTATTATATTTTCACACCAATGCTACTTGCATAGTGCCCAATTATATTTGCTCCTATTTTTCGGTTATCGATATGTCTTAAATCTAAAAGTTTGAAAAGAGACAAAATGACCATTTAGAACATACATATTTGGATCGTCACCAGTGAGAATACATATATATGCCCTTTTTGATTAAAGTAGTCATCCATTCCATTGGGATCATAGCGATTGATTGGATTATTATGACAATACACATACGGACTGACGTCATAGTATTTCTCCGCCAACGGATCCACGGCCGTCAACGTCAATGACGAGGGTCCATACATACGGGTACCCGTAGTCATACCAGCCAAGACCGTGCATGCGGTCCAGTTCTTGCCGTTGTATTTTGTTATTTTTCCATCTTGTTTTATTTTGGGAATAAAGTTTAAGTCTTCAGGTCGATGCTTTTCATAAATCATATCAAAATCTGGAGAAAAATAAATATTTTTCTCAGTCACGATCTCAACACTATCAACATCGTCGAGTATAAGCATATAATGTTTTTGAGCATTTAAGAAATCTATCAATCTATGATATATTTCTTTTAAATGGTTTTTGATTCTGCAAAACATCCTGTCCAGATGCTACTAGTATCGTTTTATTTCCTATATGTAAAATACTGTAGAGGATAAATTCTCAGAAAAACGAACTCGCCTTCTCCTGGAATATGATCCAGCTCTCTCAACAACAAAAATTTCGTTATAAACAGCACGTCCTCCAAGATTGAAAGTAGTGCAACTATGATTCTCATATCTAAAAATCATTGTTGACTTTTAAAAGAAATACATTGCATTTCTTGTCTCGTTTAACTAGTTGGTTAGCTCTTTCAGAAAACTTTTCTTGAAATTTGAGGTGTCAACAAGTTCTAATCCATATAATTTTTGGATTGTTTGATTCTTTAATATCACATCTTGATAATGACAATATAAAGAATACTAAAACAAAAAGCTATTAATACATCTTTCTTCATTTTCCAAATCCTTTCCAAGCAGAATCTGCTGCATATTTCATGAAACTTCCTTTTTGTAAAAGCTCCTTTCAACAAATCATTTTAATTTAAAGGTGTTGTATCAATGTTTGGTAATCCTGATTGCGACTTCACATACCAGACATTTCCATCATGAGACATCGTAAATACAGGGCGATTTAACTTTGCAGCAATTTTACTATCATTATATTTATCAGTAAAGAGAGGGTTCGCATCACCACTTCGCTTTTTGATGTGTATGGATCTGAGCAGAGACCTGAAAGATTTCTTGACTATGCTTAACTTTACCATTTCCTAAAATGATGTATCCAAGTGATGAAGATTACTTGTATTAAAGTCATTATTATAGTCAGGTAAAACAAGTATATGTTTATTAGCTAGAATAAAAGCCACTAACTTCCCGACCTCTACGATCGCTCTGTCTATAATGTTTTTATCAGCTTGATTCCACATTCTGTTATATGCTGCCGTTTCATCGGAGTACATAATACTACCATCGGATCTATAGTTTATGGTTTTTAAACTGGTGGGAACTCCACAAATACTGCTGTCCTTTTTGCAGATCACTTTGAGCATGCACATTAGAGAATACTGGTATGTTCCATCCTTATCCTTATACCAGTCTTTTCCATCTGGATCTATTCTATCAACAGGATTATTCTCACTAATACGTATACGGACTAACGTCATAGTATTTCTCCGCCAATGGATCCACGGTCGTCCAACGACCAATGACGAGGGGTCATACATGCGGGCACCGTAGTCATACCAGTCAAGACCGTGCATGCGGTCGAAACTCCTTACCGTTTCTATGGATCATCTTCAGCACAGCCTCCGTTTGGTTCTTATCGAGATCCTCTCCACGAACGTAGGGTATTCGTTGGTATACATATAATATATCCACCATAGCACAATTCCTCTATTCCTGTTTTAATTGATATACTGTATACATAGCTTCCCTAAAATCTTCTCCGCAAAAATATTATATTCATTGGGGATATATACTTTATTTCTAAAGATTATATAAGGAGAGGGGTTCCCGTGGCTATCTTATAAATAATATTATTCTTTTTATCAATTAATTTTTCATAACTTATCCACGGGCCTATAATCGTCGGCTCTGGCTCTGTAAAGAATCTGGAAGAGTCAGAGACATTTACCTAAAAGATACATACCAATTTTAGGATCGCATGGAGGGAACCATAGATAAATATTTCTTCAAGGTCAATGGAAGTTTTGGCAAAAATCAGTGCACTTACCGTTCTGTAATATGTAAATTTCATCAATAATAAGCCCATCGGCTATCGTTACCATAGGATAACTCATAACATTATTTGAAACCATTACTGTATCTTAGATACCTTTTTAGTTTTAGTATCGACTAATTCCCATTTTTGTTTAACTATGAATAATTATATGTAAAAATACACTGATTACCCATACGTATATTTATGTTCTTCTTTATATACATTACACCTCGCCCTAAGACATTAATTACAAATTGATTGTTTGATAAATATATGCCAACAAAAAGCACTTTTTATTCCTTTTTCAACTTAATTTTAAATGAATAGGGATAATCCATTTTATATTATTCAAGCTAAAAAGTAACATTTGCATACTTTTATATGGAAAAATCTGCGGGTAATCCGTCCATGCAAATATAATAGTTAGTGAGTGTCCAGTAAACTATATCCCTTTTTAACTAAATCATTATTCCGGGAAATATATGAATTTATACTTGAAATTATAATTTCGTTTAATTCACTTTTTATTTTTGTCCCATTAACTGATTTGATATTGTAAATAGAACTATAAAAAGAACCAAATCTTTTTCATAAAATTACTTTTTAGGAGTAACAAATTGTTTTAAAGGAACAACAGCTTGAACACCTTCAAGTATAAATATATACTTTTCCATCCCCACGTCCAAAAACATAGTGAGTATTTCTACCTGCACCACCAGTGTCTACAGAAGAAGGAAATTGATTAAATGAATAAGTTGTTGTTGTTAGCCCGCCAATAGTACCAGGGGAGAGACAATACAATATTTCCACTTCGGATGACTGTGAAATGTAGAAAAACCATCAGGCAATTCTATACTTGCACTTGATTGGACAGACGGATTCGCAACTCGTACAGGAATTGCTATAACAACAGCGCCATTTTTGTATTGAACCTCCGTATTCCTTATTGTTTGAAGCATCCGTTCCTCCATTACCATTATCTTTACTTATCTCATCTACCATCGCTTGACGGTTTTTCAGAGGAACTTTCTATTTCTATGGAATTAGTATATGCTATTCTATTATTTAGGAAGGCTTCGGCATTACCAGAATTTGCCGTTATAAAATCAATGGTAGCCTTTTGGTCTTTCTTGGAAAATCCTGCACTTGCGACTTTGTCGCTACTACTCAAATCTTTTTTCTGTAGTTTTAATTACTAATATTCTTTTATCGTCAATACCATCATTGCCTATAACTTTTCCGTTATGCCAAAAATCAGCTTTTCCACCTATGTCATAGCGATTGATTGGATTATTATGACAATACACATACGGACTGACGTCATAGTATTTCTCCGCCAATGGATCCACGGTCGTCCAACGACCAATGACGGGGAGTCATACATGCGGGCACCGTAGTCGTACCAATCCAAGCCGTGCATACGGTCAAACTCCTTACCGTTGTATTTTGTAAGGCTGCACCTCATCACCACTACTGCCCATCAGACCACCAAAGGCATAGTAGTGGTTTTACCTGTTCTACCCGTACCATCTTCTTGCACGACCACGCGATTGTTACCCAAATGGTCTTGTAGGAAGTAATGGTACAAAGGGTGGCTCACCACCTGAATTTAAGGTGATATATCCCACATCAGTGAGTATTTTGCGTAGTTTTTCCGTTCTCGTAAATCATGTTTCCACAATAAACGGTTTTCAAAGTCATGGCCACATTAGTCGCTTGTGGGGCACGATGCTCCCCATAGGCACCATCAGGTTGGTCTTCGAAGTGGTATAAGTCACGCTCAGCTTCTTTCCTACCGCATCATATCCATATTCAGCCATGTGCCCTTCGCTGAACTGCAGCTTCGATGGTAAATTTAGCAAATTATATTCAATCTTCGAAATTTTTCTTGTTAAAATCTTGCGTTAGGTTGCCATTGGCATCGTAAACATACTCTGTTTCCACGTTGGCGCCATCGACAGAAACTGAAAAGCGCCGTAATAGGTGGCGGCAGCCGTAGCAGCGTCGGTAACCTTCGACGGTTGATTGCCATTGTAGGTATAGGTGAGGGTTGTCTATCAATCCAAACCCACTGTCGTGTTTGCCGTTGCGTTTGCAGGGTCAGGATGTTTCCCGCTGCATCGTATGTCGACAACTCATTGTCTTGTTGTTAATGGAAATGTTGTTTCCTTCACCATACAGCGCTTTGGTCAGACGGTTGTTCTGGTCGTAACTGAATTGATATCCCTATATATGTTATCTACGCCATTTAATTTCCATTTCATGGCACTGATATTGCCATTGAATGTTGGAGTTTGTGGAGATGAGGACAGTCTACATCTACATTATAGGTAAGTGTTTCATTAAAAAGGTCTCCCGTGATGGCTGTCATCCAATTGCGTACGTTGTAAGTGTAAGATGACGTCTTGCTCGCCTTTTTCTGTGTTTTGCAACCTTCCGATTTCGTCATGGCTATTGACCAGTAGAGGCTTTTTCCTGGAAGTCATTCAGCTTGTGCGACACCGTGAGCAGACGTTCGGCATGATCGTAGGTATAGGAATAAATTTCTGTTTGAATTGGTTGACCTGCTGCTGCGTGAACGTAGCTTCCGATGCTTCACAGTTCCCGTGAAATTATAAGCTAAGTATTCATCCTCAAATCCCCCAGGTGATTAGTTGCATGAGTTTGAACAATGCGTCCCCGATAGTCATAATAATTGGCCAACACAGTGTACTTGTTAGGCTCGTTCAGCTGATAAGTACGTATACCTGTGAGTAATCCCTTGGCACCACCAGCATATTGAGCATCATACCCCAGAAGTGAGTTACAAATACCATCTTTTGCCTTCTCTTGTGCAGACATCATGTCGATGAATTGATAGTCATCGTAAAGTAGTTCACGGTAAGGAGATTAGAAGATGGAATATTGATATTGGTTGTATATCCAGCCAAGCCCCCGTTCCTCTAAACTCGCTCAGAAACAATCATGTTGCTAATATCAGGAGAAGCCAGCGATTTCAATATCCCCAATACGGTCTGCCGTCCAGACACATCGTAAGAGCAAAGAAAGTCCATTCACCCTTATGCCTTTGATTACCATCCTGACTGAAAATCATTCTGTCAGCCTTATCGAACTTCATCACGACAGGTTGGCATCCTGGCAGTTTCTTCAAAAATACAGTTATCGTGTGAGTCGTATTCACTAATGAAAGCAAAATCTTGTATTGGTTGACTATTCATATTCCAGGATGCATGTGGTGGTAGTGAGTAGGTATGATGCATTCGGAGGAAGGACATAGCGTAAATGTTCGAAATCATCATACACAAAGTAGGTATCCTGCTGCTCATTTCCATTCATGGCACGTTTTAAAGACGACATGGTCCTGCTTATCCTTAAATTCATATACCGTATGATTGTCCTCATCTGTCAATTGGGTGACAAACAGTTCTGAGATTAGCATACAGGCCTTGTTTCTGCAAAAGAATTATTGGGCAATACGATATACAGCGCACAGGAAAGATTTGTGTCGGTAGTGTTGAGCAAGTAATTCGTCTTTACAGACTTGTCGGAATTGTGCAATTTTGTCAGTTCAAACTGTTTCAAGACACGGTTCAAGGGAGAGGGCTCATAAACCGTTTCCTGATACGCTTTTGAGTCATGATAGAAAGACTGAGAAGCGGATTGAACGACAGACAAGTCAGTGTATCCTCCAGAGCCAGCGATTGGTACAGTAACCACTTCTTGCTTTCTCGTCCGACTTCGTCGTATTCCTGAAATGTCACAAGGGTCGTTTTTACTTGGAGAAAAACCTTTTAAGACAGTTTCCATCGATCGTCCCAGTCCATCAAAATACTCAATCTTATCTCTATATACAGAAACAGCGTCATTTTGCATAGTGCGGGTCAAGATATAGTTTTCATTGGATGTGGGGATATCTTTCGGCAAATTGATAATAGTATCATTATTACTCCCTATTCTTACATCAATCTTCAAAGTATTAGAATAAATAACAACATTCCCCGATTTCACTGAACGTCTGTAATATTTTGAAGTGGTCAACGGAGGACACGAAAAGGTTCTACCTGTTGCTCCTGGTATATCATGCCATACGGATCCATCGACCGATTCTTGCCATTGATATTTATATCTTCCATCTCCACCAGAGGCATCTGTTACACTTATAAATGTTCCAGGAGATGTTCCAGAATTAACCTCCATAATTTGACTCATTATGGTTTCCTGCTTCAATGGCTTATTCAGCTGTATTTCCACAGGATATCTTAATAATATATTCCTTGAATTATTCTTTTTCATAAAAAACAAATTCAATTTTGCCATCTGGTTTCATCATGAACAAGTTTCGTTTATCAGACACTCTTATCAATAGAATGATCAAGAGATTACTTCAGCAATACATCTAAATTTAATGTTATCTGAACCCGGCTGCCATCATTTGCGATGTTGACATCAAAAATACAAGTGCTCAATTGCATAATTATGAAGATACTCTCCATTTACAGATATCATCTGTGTCTGACCCAGCTCTGTAAAAATCAATTTCTCGGGATGTACAGTTAATCTTCCCTGTGCTTTTGATATCTGGACACAAAACCAAGATATAACAATAAGTAGCACTATGCCTATAATTCTATTGTGATGGTATGTATTCATGTTATCAAGTTGTTTAATGAATATATGAGATGAACTTTTAGAATGCGACTTGGACAAGTATTAATAGCTGCATAACACCTAAGAAGATAACTATTATTCTATGTCTCAATCTGTTCCCAAATGATATCTAATGTTATTTTTTATAATGATAATTGTATTCTTGTATAACTTTTTGTCATTGTTCTTAATGTGTTTTAACTAGTCAAAACTATCGAGACTCATAATGGGTCGTAATACCATTTGGCTCTGTCTTGCTAGTCATACCTACCAATGGTTTTGTAAGTATAGTAGGTGACAAGAGACTGAGGAATGCTCAATATATTCGAAGGAAATTCTTGATGTCGTCAAGAGAGGATTAGTGCGGGTTGGCAAAATTCTCTACCGAATTCTTACCTCCCAATCTGGAACAGACAGCCTCGTAGGTCAAATTCTTTATCTCCGCTATCGGATGTTGATTAGTATAGCTCCAAAGGTATGTGGTTGTGCCATCTTTATCTTTAATTTCAACAATATTCTGATGATTGTCATATTTGTATTCTGATTCTATCGAATAAGAAAAAGGCACTTTGTTAAAATCAATCGTTGTAGTAGGGAGGTAAGTTCTCTGTCTGGTCATGCCTATCATATTCAAGAATATTACCATATTGATTATATTTGTAAAATTCTCCACCTACTATATGATTTTTAATTATCTTTCAGAAGAGGCAAAGAAAAATACCTTTTTCATATAATAAATTACCTGACAAACATCCCCTGTATAGAAAAAGTTTGTTGATTGAGAAATATTGGTGCTTGTTAGGGCTGTGATTGATTTTATATCGTTAAATTTATTATATATATAATTCGTATATACCATTATGCTATCCCCACTATGCAGTATAATCAATAGTATTTTCTTGGACTAAATCATACCTCATTCTTGGCAAAAATATATTACTAGCTCAATATTTACAAGGAGTTTTTCCCCATAAAAATATAATATAAAGCCCATACAACCATCGTCATTCCATCATTTGTCAACTTTTATTCACTCCAAAAACGACCCATGAAATACTCATCTACGCGTCCAAATCTCAAAGCACAAGGCCCAACAAGGCAGCAACCATCAACCCACGTTTTACAAGCCCTCAAAACTGCAATTACGACCCTTTTTAGCCCGCAAAAAGCTATGCTTTGCCCCTGCCAAAGCACCATTTCACACTAATCGCTGCCCTTTTACACGCCAAAAAGCATAGCTTTTTGAGGGAAAAGCAGCACTACAAAGTCACTAAAACACGTAAATCATTGATGAGACAGACAAATACAAAACACACCAAAAACTCGCATGTTTGCCCACATTCCGGCAGGAATACCGCAACCAGCAAACGCATTTTGTAAAGATAATTCAGAAGTTATTGCGCAGGCAGAGTCAAGTACCAAGTACGAATTTACGTTATCTTTTTGTTAAAAAACAAATTCAGGTGTTCTAAACCTCAATTTTTCCCTTGGTCTTTCATTAATTCTCTTCTGAACATGAGTTATATATTGTACTGACATCTGACTGATATTGAATCTCTTTGGTATATATTGTCTGATAAGCATGTTTGCGTTTTCCACAGCCCCTTTCTGCCATGGTGCATATGGTCTTGCATAATAAACCTGACATTCAGAGTTCTCTCTCTATGTCTTCGTAGCAAAGCGAACTCCGGTCCGTTATCTGTTGTTATGGTCCACACGTGTGTCTTGTATGGCAACAGAGCCTCTATGATGGCCTGTCTGACATGTGCAGCTTTATAGTTGGGCGGCAGCTTTCTATGATAATCTTGTTTTGTACTGCGCTCTATAAGTGTCAGCGCCCTGATCTTTTTGGTCCGACGATGGTATCTGCCTCCCCAATCTCGAAGCGTTTCCCGTCTGCTTCGGGAGGCCTCTGGTCTATACCCTTTCTGTTGTCCGGACGTGCGATACCTTTTCTTTTGAGCCAGTGGTTGACATGCTTCATGGAAAACCTGCAGTGGCGGTACAGATTGCCGTCACGGGCTTTGTCACGACGAATCATTTTCATAAATGGTTTCATGAGAAACCGTAGGCCTTCCAGAACCGTTTGAGCCGACCTGATATCTGCTTGGGTGACCAATCCTTTTTCAAATATCCGATGATTGTGACACGCACATTCGGGTTAGCTTACGTGGCCTTTGATAACGCAGCTTACGTTTATCGGCGATTCGTTGGGCCACGGTATAGCGGTACTTGCCCGTGTAAGGGGAAGAATTACGCTTGACTTCACGATACAGCGTGCTCACACGAACATTTATTGCCGTGGCAATCTCTTTTTAGGCAGGTCTTGTTGGAGTAAGACAGATATTGTGTATCTTTGCTCCGAGGTTAATTGTTTATACATATCAAATACAAAGTTAATTAATCTTGGGAAACTTTCGGTTTCCTCTTTTTCATTTAAAAATTATCACTCTGTCATGCTCTTGGGGGGCTGCGAGCCCTCGCCGCAAAGGCAAAACCCTCGGTGTTTTTCATAGGTTTTTGTAAACCTTTATTCACCGAAAAAGTGTCGCACTTACTATTTGAATCTAGCGCAAAAACCGACTCGCCCATCACGCGCCGTTACGCACTTCTCAAATAGCCATGAGATGCAATATGGTGCAATAAAACATCCTCAAAAATAATTTCCGATATCCTTGGGTTCCCAAGAATGTTATATACTTTTTGCCAACGAGGATATAACTAATAACAGGCTTATGGTCGTAACTCATTCTTTGAAATGAAAAAGAATTTGAGTAATAAAACATTAGCACAAATATTAAATACGAAATGGACTGGAGATATACCTACAGACGAAGATTCTTCAGTAAATAGAACATTTGATTATTTATGCAATACTCAATATATGGTATGGGATTGAAGACATAAGATTTATAATAGGACAAGAAATACTTTTAGAAGTATTTGTACCAATAACACTTGACATTCATATGACAATGTATTGGCAGAAGGAGATTTCTATGAAGGAGACTTATTATATTATGTCTTAACAATAAATCCTACTTATTGGGCAAACAACTCTTGTCAGCTAATTAAATTCATAGGTTTGCTGTTGAAATATCAAGAGACAATAGACTCATATGATGTGCCACGAAGTTTGAAGAGAAGTTATGATGAGTTTATAGAAATGGCATAAAATTAATGTAATAGATTAAATTGGTGGTATTAACTCTTCTCACAACCGTAGTCAGCAGGTTGATGCTCAGTGAGGACAGCAGTGGCGCTATCGAGTATTACTACGGCAAGATGGGTGAGGTGTTGAAGACCGTGCGCACACTGGTGTGCCTAATCGGGCGGTGGCAGCCTACGTCACACAGTGGAAGTACGACAGCCACAACCGCCTGTTGGAAATGATTTACCCCCGATGAGGAGAAGGTAACCTACGGCTATAACCTCGGTGGGCAGGTAGACCATGTGCGTGGCTACAAGTCTTACGGCTACGATTATGTGAACAAGATGGGTTACTGACAAGTTTGAGCAGCGCACCTATCTAGAAATATTGCAATGGAGCGGAGACGTTCTACAGTTACGACCCTGCGCAGACGTTTGCAGAACCTCGTAGCTAAATGCTGAGCCAGGTACTATCATGGACAATGCCTATGGTTATGACGCAGTGAGCAACGTACTCGGTATCAAGAACAATGCTCCACTCCCACAGAGTGGCAAGGCAGGCGGACAGATGAGCCATAGTTATACTTATGACCCATTGTATCGTTTGGCAAGCGCAACAGGTACTTATAAGGGAACGGACAATAAAAGCCGCTTCTTACCTACGTTATCTATGGGCTACGACAACATGCACCGTATCGAGCAGAAGCAACACCTCTCGCAGACAGGTGTAGCCGAGTTCGAGGCACGCTCAGACGCAGGCTATGAACTTTCGCCTACACCTATGGTAGCGCAGAGGGCGAAGTTCCAAGCTCGACAATGTGCGTGATATCAACTACCGCACGGAAGAAACTCCTACGGACAGTACGAATATCAACAACGGACACAAGTACACTTACGATGCCAATGGAAACCTTGTCTATATCAATACCTCTCGTGTAAAGAAAGACGGCAAGGAGGATGAAAAAGGCAACCGAGCAGAAGTTCCCGTTGGGACAGGAGAACCGCTTGTTGGCTGCCGATGAGAATGGTTTTGTCAGCAACGTCCATTGGTACGATGCTGATGGTGAGCGCACGGTGAAGACCAGTGGCGAGAACGAAGCCATATACGTAAACTCTGAGTTCTCTGGTGGCAACACCGGTACGGCACGCTTCCTCGCTTATAGTCAGCCCATATCTCGTTGCCGGACAAGTGGTAAGTACATAAAAGCACATCTATGTGGGCAGTCAGAGAGTTGTCAGTAAGCTTGGCGACTTGTGCTATGGTGCAGACCCAAGACAGAATACCTTATGCAGGCAATGGGGCTGATGGCTTGACCATCAACTACAAGGATAAGTACAATCAACAGTTACAATCCATTAAGGATAACTACAAGGCGTTTGACCAACCTTATAATGGTAAGGACAATGACGACTACGTGAATGGTCAAAGGCTTCTGACTGCAACGATGGTACGCCGGAGCAGCACGAGGCAAGGGCACGCACAAGAGCTGTAAACGGCAGCTTCAAAGCCGAATGACGACTACGAGAAGATGCGGTTCTACTATCACCCCGACCACTTGGGCGGCAGTAGTTACATCACCGCTTGGATGGTGAAGTAATGCAACACATCAGTATGTGCCGTTTGGAGAGTATTCATTGAGGAACGCAACAACACGTGGAACACACCTTACCTCTTTAATGCCAAGGAACTGGACGGGGAGACTGGTATGTACTATTATGGTGCGAGGTACTACAGAGCCAGGTTGAATCTGTGGATGAGTGCGGACCCGTTAGCTGAGATATCGAATTTTTCATCATACATATATTGCATAAACAACCCAATAAAACCTTATTGACCCTAAGGGTGCAGAAACTCATGTTGTACAAAATGAAGATGGATCATATACTGTTATTGGTGGAGAACTAAATAAAGATAGAAATATTTATTTATATTTAAAAGGATAGGAAATTATACAATTAGAGGGAAAATCAATTTGAGATTTCAACATCTACAACATCTTTCTATAACTCTGATAAACGAAATGGGCTATTGGAGGTACCATCGATGCTTGTGATGACAGTGGTGATAAGTTCATTACTAACTTAATTACCAATAAACCTTCATTATTTAATGATTATATGAGTAATGCGAGAGACAGGACAATTGTACGATTTTAAATATTCAAATGGAACGAGTCAATACTGCCGATGATGGTAGGAGATATATATCGAAATATGCCCATTGGTATTACAGGAAATGGACAAATTATATTTACATCTGCAAGAGATGTTGGTAACATAGCTGCGAGGCTACATAGCTGGAATAAACGGTATGAGCTGGAAGGCCTCACGAATAGCTTTTGATGCATACCAAAGTAAGTCTTCTGGCAAACCAACGATAGAAGGAATTTCTACGAAAATGCAGAGATACTACGGTTGGCGTATAGGTAGCAATATAAAAATTACACTCCTGACCAAAAGGCAACCAATCTGAGTGCGGAGTATTGTCGATGGATTAAAAGCAATCGGAAAGTATTTATATAATAGGGGTAAAGAATGCCTTTTAGGCTCGTATATAGGGTAAAGAGGCTTTGAAAGAGCGATTTTTAATCGCTCTTCTAATCTCAAATATAATAATATAGAAATTCGGAAGATTTTTACTTTTATTTTTATTTATTACACTAATCAATTCGTGTAATAATACAACTTTCTATTATAAAATTCCTGTAGTAGGGCAGAGTTATGACAATACATTCTCCATTATTTAAAGATTATGTATATGTTTGTGTTGGAACATCGAAACTACTTGAAATAGATAGTGTAGGATTTTTAAAAATCTCAAAAGGTGAAAGCGACAGAGGTATCGTTGATTTTCAGCAAGCTGAAATGTGATACAATTTACTATTCTGATAGAGTGGAACGATGTGTTCTTTATAAATAGAAAGATACCCAAAAATAAAATGGTATGATGCCCGATTCTATTTCAAGGATAAAAACAAATAGATATGTCATAAACCCAGATTATATTGAAGTTGTTGTAAAGATGATGCAACTTTTTGTTGTCTATCAATTAAATAAGTCATATCAAATCTTAAAACCGATATGAGCAACGTGCAGTTCGCGGGAGAACTCAATGCAGGCTACGACCTTACCTATACTTATGGCAAGGATGCGGGCAAGAGTTCCAGCTCGACAATGTTCGTGATATTAACTACCGCACGGAAGAAACTCCTACGGACAGCACGAACATCAACAACGGACACGAAGTACACTTACGACCTCAACAGGAACCTTGTCTACATCAGATACCTCTCGTGTAAAGAAAGACGGCAAGGAAGATGAAAAAGGCAGCCGAGCAGAAATATAAGTGGGACGAGGGAGAACAGACTCCTTGCAGCCGATGAGAACGGATTTGTGAGCAACTATTGGTACGATGCCGATGGTGAGCGCACGGTGAAGACCAGTGGCGAGAATGAAACCATATGCGTAAACTCTGAGTTTTCGGGTGGCAATACCAGTACGGCACGCTTCAGCCTTTATGTCAGTCCATACTTGGTTTGCAGGACAGGTGGCAAGTACACCAAAGCACATCTATGTGGGTAGCCAGCGTATTGTATCTAAACAGCGACCTCGCAAGACTATGGTGCTACGGACAAGACGTATCCGTATGCCGGCAGTAGGCTGATGGCATGACTATCAATTACAGGGATAAAGTACAACCCAGCGAGTTACAATCCATTAAAGACAATTACAAGGCGTTTGACCAACCTTATAATGGTAAGGACAATGATGACTATGTGAATGGTCAGGTTTGTCTAAAAGACATTGTCCGGCTGCACTCGGAAAGCTTGAGCAAGCTCACTTTCCTCTCGTTTGCGACAATTCTGCTGCAATGATGGTACGCCGGAGGCGCTACAAGCAATGGCACGTACAAGAGCTGCAAATGGCAACTTCAAGCCTAACGACGACTACGAGGAAGATGCGGTTCTACTATCACCCCGACCATTTTGGGAAGTAGTAGCTATATCACGAAATCTCGACGGTGAGGTAGCACAGCATATCGAATATGTGCCGTTCGGTGAGGTGTTCATAGAGGAGCGCAACAATACGTGGAACCTCCTTATCTCTTCAATGCCAAGGAGTTTGATGAAGAAAGCAGGGTTGTACTACTACATGGTGCAAGGTATTATGAGTCAAAGGGTTGGTTTGTGGATGAGTACAGATCCAATGGATATGCCATATTCAAGCACTTATACTTATTGTCATAATAATCCAGTTAATAGAATTGATGAGGAATGGATTAGCTGATTATTTTTAGTACGAGTGGAATATTTATACGTTCAGACGGAAATGATAAAGATCCTTATATCTATATTCAAACTAGAAATGGAAACGTCATATTATCTGACTATAACTTTGGTAATTACAAAAAGTGGAGGACTTAGAAAAATGATGAGAATAGTGTACTATTATGCATAGGAACACTAACATGCCACAGCAATAGGAGTAGATGCGTCAACTCCAAAAGGTACAGACGCAAAATACTTTTAGCATATACTCTCAATGATAAGATTATTCGTGTGTTGGTTAAAAAGGATATTTCAATAAAAATTATCACAAATATATAATATGCAGGTAGTACGCTATCTCACGAAAATTTCCACACACAAATACATGGAAAATCTCGTGAGGAAGAAATTCAAGTTATAATGAGACAAATACAAGCACCAGAGTTCAAAGAGACAACAGCTTCATTTAAAGGAAGGAACGGCTGGATATCTTTAAAAGGAATTACAAAAATTATACAAAGAAAATAATCATATTTAATAAGTATATAGAAAAAGCATCCGAACTTTTTAAAAAGCAAATGGGTGAAAATAGTGTTTCCAACTTATTTTAAATGGTGGAAATGAAATACAATTTTAAACATAAAAGTGCGAGTCCACTGGCAAGAAGCTAGTGGACTGTAAAATATATTACTTTTATTTTATAGGTTCTATTGTTTGTTTTTGGGGATAATATCATGTGAATCTCATAAAAAGTGGTGCTGAGAGGTATTTGTGGAGACTCTTATTGCTTTTTGGAAAACAAAAGGAACATGAAGATGACAATCATTTTATTTATTATTATTTTAACAAAAAGATGGGCAATGGTTTGTTACGAGCATATTGATAGAAATAAAATACAAAAATATTATCTACGCGATCAATTGTATGGGCGAGCAGTGAGTCGCTATATAAAGATAGTCCTATTAATTTTGGAAGTGATAAATATAATATAAAAAGCATCAGTGATTCAGTAATTGTTATAAGCAAGTTATGATAGTATCTATAAATTATACAAAATAGACAGCAAAACTTTTCAGAATGTTGCAGAATAGCTGAATAACGATATTTAAAGTAGTGGTAATACTAGATTAGGAGTTGTCATTATAATATATGGTGGAAAATTATAAAATCTTCTCTCAAAAAGAAAATGTTCCTTGGTTATAAATGAGATAAAACTATGAATATACAAATAACTGTATGCAAAACGGATACAGAGATTTAAATTTATCCTGAATCAAAAATGAATTTGGATTATGGATTTGCACATCTAGCATGTTTTGTAGTCTCTGTAAATGATGTTCGTAGTGCCTATGAAAAGGATGGAATAGAAGCCGTACGAAATTATTCACAAAGGATCCTAATGGAGATATGGATCATAGATCTTTATCAAAAAAGATAAAAACATGTGGGTGTCTCTAATTATAATCAAGTAAAAAGAGTAATAAAGAGATATCCTTCCACAAAGAAAAGAATTTGATAAAAGAGCAAAGAAAATATGAAGGGAATTTGGTGAAATAGCAGGTGGTTTCTATCGATTATAGTGGCATCTTTATTGATGCCACTATCTTCATGTAGTGAGAGGAGGGAAAGTTTATCCTCTAATACACGTCAATCTTTCGATATAACATATTCAAAAGGAAATAGTAATAGAATCATCAACAAAGACAGGGAAGGACCATAAAAAGATGGTAGAATACTTTAGCTCGTCTGATTCCATATTATTTTCAGTAGTTAGAGATACTATATTAAATGCAACAAGTAGTGGAATAGACTATAAAACAATAATAAAGAAAAGAAGGGAATGGGCAATTTACGACTTCTAATTATTTTAGTAAGTAATACCGGATGTCTCTTTAATTTCATATAGTTATGATTCTGATTATCATATTTCAAAAATAGTAAAATGTGCTAATGTGGTATATCAGTAATATTTTGACCAATTATAAATTTGAAACGAAGATAGTTTTCGTTGGTTAGCCTATAATATAATCGATTTGAACTTACCCATACAAGGGTATGTCCCAACACCCTTATAAGGGTAACGGGCAATACCCTTATAGAAGTGTTCATCATTAGCCCTTATATGGTATATTAAAGCCGTAAGCAATAAACCAGGAAAGAACGACGTTAAATAATTGATAACCACAATTAATTAGATATTATGATTGATTTTGAAGTAAAATCAAAAAGCAGTATATATCAGTGAATATGAGAGACGGACCCAAGACAGATACCGTATGCAGGCAATGAAGCTGATAAATTGTAACACCGTAGACTATAAAAGGCAAAATATAGTCAACAACTGCAATCCATTAGGGACAATTACAAAGCGTTTGACCAACCTTATAATGGTAAGGACAATGATGACTATGTGAATGGTCAGGTTTGTCTAAAAGACATTGTCGGCCACACTCGGGAAAGCTTGAACAAGCTCAATTTCCTCTCGTTTGCACGACAATTCTGCTGCAACGACGGCACGCCGGAGGCTGCACAAGCCCGTGCGATGGCAGCACAAGGGCTGCAAGCGGTAACTTCAAGCCGAACGGCGACTACGAGAAGATACAGGTTCTACTATCACCCCTGACCATTTTGGGCAGCAGTAGCTACATCACCAACCTTGATGGCGAAGTGGCACAGCATATCGAGTATGTGCCGTTCGGCGAAGTGTTCATAGAAGAACGCAACAATACGTGGAACACGCCTTATCTCTTCAACGCAAAAGAGTTTGATGAAGAAACAGGTATGTATCTACTATGGTGCGAGGTACTATGAGCCACATCTTGGCTTTGTGGATGAGTGTTGACCCTATTTCAAATTATGATCCGCGAAATGATGACAATTATCTTGATGGGGAACATAATGGAGGTGTTTTATAACTCTTTTAATTTATATCCATATGAGTATTGTTATCAAAATCCCATACTATTGGTTGATTATACTGGGAAACAAGCAAATAGTAGTGTATTATTAGCACGAAATCCTAGTGGTGATTATTATTTTATGCCCGCAGCTGCCCATTTATTGCATTTGGTCAGCAAGGGTGAATGAATACCAAATTCTTGTTGCTACCGTAAGATTTGAAGAAACAGGTATATAAAAGGTTCAGTAGGAACTGCCGGGATCATCTTTAACAGCAGGTAAAGATCCAGACCATGCTGTAATAACTCATTTTTATAAAAATATGAAGAATAATATGACCTACAAAGGAAACCAATGGAAAGTTCTTTTATGAATTCTTTAATAGAAATGCACACGAAGTCGGACACATTCCACAGGTAAATGGTACTCAACATCTGGTAAGTTCTCTTGATCAATATTTAAAAATGTAGTATCTGGAGAAATTGGCATGATGGTAGATATTCAACGAAGGAGCATGATGCAGACAAAGGAGCACAAGAGTTTCAAAAATTCAATAAATTTATTGATAATAAAATTCATGGCTTAAAGAACTTATTTTTATAATAAGAAAAACTCTCAAGATAAGATAATTGAGACAATTGATAAATGGTGGAATTTATACGAAAGATCTAATCATAATAAAAGGTAATGAATAGGAAAGTAACGTTTATTATATGTTCTTTTATTATTATACAGCTGTAATAGAGAAGTTGATTTTTGCTTTAATTTTTGGCTCTCAATCCTTATGTGTATATAAGAGTTCTTTCTATAATCTTAGTATTGAGAATGACTCAATTACTCCAGATGGAAGATCATACGAAGGGGCGATATCCTTATTCTGGACTGATTCAGCAAATTCTCCTCCCCAAAGAATATATTTAGACAGAATCCCCAAAGGGCTACTCTGTTTATCGTGGTGGAATAAAATCAAGCGAAAAAGAATAAGTCTAAAAAGGAAACTCCGTCTATACTATAACATCAACAGGGATAGCTGCTGTGGGCTGTAGTATTAAGGTATGGACTAATCATCGAGGCGAAGTGATAAAAAGCTATTCAAATGCCACAATTGGGGAATGCCAATGGAGATTCCTAAAGAAATTATGAATATTCCAGAATCCTCTCTTGTCTGTTATCAGATAATGGACACATGTTATAGACTTCCTCGCTCAGGGAGTATCTCAGTAAGGTATATAACATCAAGCATATTCATAGCAAACCCTTGCATCCGCAGACGCAGGAAAGATAGAACAATATCACGAGATCATGAAAAATGTGATAAAACTAAATCATTATGTCTCTCTCTAGATGGAAAAATGCTATCGATGGGTGGGTGAAAATATTATAATGAGAGAAGGTTTCATGAATCGTTAGATAATCTTACACCCAAAGACGTATATTTAGGGCAAGGGAGAAAATTAAAAAGATAAGAGAAATAATAAAGCAAAAATTCAATCAACAGAAAAGAATTTTTGATAATAAAACAATGAAACATCAGAGTAAATAACTACATTTGCAGTTGTGCACTTTTTATTTGACAGCGTACAGTGGTAACTAGTTTGCATATGCTAATCCTCTTACAGCAGGGCTTGATATGTGGGAACAAATGATAGGCAGAGACAAATATTTCTTAGTACGATTTAGGGAAGTAAAGTTTTGTTTATGATGGTGGATTCAAAATCAAAATATTTCACTATTTTACCATCTTCCATTCATTAATAATAAAAAGAAGGGAAAGCGGATTCAGTTATGGCAGTACATATCAAACGTATGTGTGACGGAATCAAAAAGCAGCATTATACCGTGATTTATATTGGGAATATCTCAAAGAAAAATGAGTACAATTGACTAGACCCATAAATGAGAATGAGGAAGATCTGTAGTAATCATATTGTTTATAGAATTCTTATCATGAGCAATAGTTATTCAAGACATTTTCCTTGTGGTATATATATTAATCAGCACAAATAAATATGATACAATAGATTTATCCAGATGGGAACTTTGAACAAAATTATTTATAATAGACAGCACGTTTACCATAGTATCTAGATGGCTTACGAAACATTAAGTAGGTTCCATAAGGCTCTATTTTACTTTATGAGAATATTGACTACCTTTATACTATAAGTAAGAAGTAATAAACAACATGTGAAGGAATGAACTAGCAGATGGATCAGTATAGATGCTGATAATGGTCGTTCATATTATCTACTGGAAAGATTCACCATGTTGATAATCCGAAAGTGCACAATTTTCGAGATGGGTAGGGAACTTAGAATAGACCATTAGTATATATCAATAATAATGTGAAAATATTGGATCGTGCTTTTCTTGCGATAGAGTTCAAAATCAGGTAATGCAGCCAATGGTTTTAGATTGGAAAGTATTAGAACAACTACCCGATAATCAACTTAGTAAACGGTGGGTATAAAGGTAGGATCAGGGTCTCTGCCTTTTTGCTATTATTTTGTATCAAAACAAAAGGAAAAATGAGCTTACGAGTATCTTCGGAACTTTATGCTCCAGATTGGAGTTGAGGTTTCAATGTCCAGCAAAGCTTACTCAAACAATATTATTATCAGAAGTGGTAGTGGCCCTGGGTAAACAACAGCTTCACCGATGCAAACATTGCCAAGAACCCGTTTTATTACCGACTACAACATACAAAGCCTATCTTCTACATTGGTGATTAACTGACCAAGAGGTTGGGCGAAGTCACAGCACGATACTAACGTTAGAGCATTACGAGTTTATCAGCGGTCATTCGTTGCCGTTTTACTCTCAAGGGAGTTTTTGTTGGTTGCACTGGCTGACTGTTTGCAGTCTGTCAGAAGTTATGAATAGGTTTCGAGTTTGCTGAACAGCTGTTGAGCATAATGGCGACAGGAAGAAAATGATAAGTATTGAGGAGCTTTCACTTTGCAGCTTCGTTGTATAGCACCTTATCTTATGAGTCATGGCAACGATTTGCGTTTCTCCAAGTAAGGGAGTTCTTTGCGTCTTTGGGTGATGACCCAGCAAAAGATTCACCAAGAAGCCTTGCTCGGACAAAGTCGCTCTTGTCTTTGCTCCCGACTTTGCAGTGAGAGTCTGACCAGCTTCTGCTGGTCTTGCTGGAGTTTCAGGCATTCTGTTTGCTTTTCTATTGACCTGATGCAGGTGGCGCAGACGGTTGGAGACAGTGCTCTCCTTGTTTCCTAAGTCCCTAAGCATAGAACAGACGGTGGCTTTCTATTAGGTCCTTGTCTGGCTTCTTTGGGAGGACATCCTCCTTCACTTGTTTTCAGAAATTGGCAGCTCTTCTTGCTGTCTTTCTACGAAGCCCTGACGTACGCTTTCTGGTCTTGCCTGCAGTTTCCTCCTTACTTATCGCGAACGGCTTGGTAAATCTCTATGGTGTGTCGGTGTGGAGCTTGTGTGATGCGAGATGCTGCTCTTTTGAGATGATATTCCGCCGTGATGTAGTTCTCTTCCCGTAACGTATGTTCATAGAGTGCGTGATGCCCGTTTATCTATTGAGAGTCCAGTTGATGATTGACGGCATTCGCTCTGTTAGCTGCCACTTTTATGCCGTCTATCCTTTGATTGCCAATCGGCAGGAGAGTGTGCAATCCTGTTGAGAATGAAGCGAGACGCACCGTTGCAGAGTGATACGGCAGCGTATAATGCATTCTTCTCCTTTCTTGCTTCCAACTCCTATACTTCCGCATAAATATGTCATTTGCTTTTGAAAAGTTAGTTATATCGCCTATCTTTGTAGATGAAAGCGAGACCAGGAGCAATTTGGCGTTCTGCTCAGCAACGGAAAAACAGTAACGGCGAGACCAGTGAAAACAATCAGGAAACTTCGAGGAGCATGTTAATGGCCGACGCTCGAGCGGCGTCCAAGGAAGCAGGGTGGCCGTGGTCTCGCGCCACCGACAAGCTTACACGCGATGGGCCGTGGAACACGCACAGAAATCGGATTTTGTAGAGCCTATTGCATAAACCATACGGACACGAGCGTGGCCGCGCAAGAAAGCCGTGAGACGTGTCAGGCGGGCCGAAAGCCGACCTGCTGATGAGAGGGAATGCTCAACAGCGACACGCTACTGCACGCCGTTCTTGACCACGAGGAAGGGGCTGTTGCCCAAGGGTAATATGTGCTGACACACACATCGGTGTGGCGGAGATTCCCTGTCTACCATAAGCTCATCGCCTATTCCGACGCGGCCGTTATCCCTATCCCACACGGAACAGCGCGTGGCGCAAAGTGCGATATATGAGTGAACCTACTGTGTCGCCAACTCGGCATCGACGAGACCCAAAATATCGCTCATCCACTGCTCCGGGAAAAGCCCAACAGGCATTTCCCCTTCACCATGAGTTGCAGAACATCATCCGCGCATGGGACAGGAAAGGCACCTTCGGCTGCATCATCGAGCGGTCCGCTCGGCCTGCGAGACATCCGTTCGAGCAAAGGAAAGTATGATACTCAAGAGCATCGCCGCCCGCGCGAGGTGACGCCGATGGGGTTATCTTTCCCGATGTTGAGGCCGGCAACACCTTCCACAGAACCCTAACGCTGTTCTGTGGCGCCAAAGTGGCCCTGCCTCAGTACCACAGGGCACGATAGCGCCCATCATCGCTGACTTCGCGAGGCGCCGTACAATGTCAGGAAATTCTTGAGTCTGGTGCTTGGCGTAAAAGGATATTGGTTCCAACGTCGCCGCTCAGAAGCAAAACGCCCGTTTGGCATTTTAGCTTCGCAGAGCGAGCCGAATCAAAACCATTGGCCCATTCAATTCCGCGCATACATTCCTTCACGACCACGCCCGGCCTTGGAAAAGCATCCGATCAGCAGCGCTGCCTTACGCCACGAACGGCGATTCGCAGCGCGACTGAGGCTCGAAGCTCTAACGCCGACCGAGGGAAAAACCATAGCTTGAACAGAATCGCGAGACAGAATCCGTTGCCTATGAGGGGCTCTTGTCATCAATCCCGGTTCTACATCGCAAAATGGCGGTGTGCGAAAGACGCAAGCCACTGATCAACAGCCTCCATCACCGCTCTATCGAAGAACTGCCAGCGCAGTTTGACGCGCCACCAGCCAGTGTGACTGGCTGCAAACGGCTGGTGCTCGACGAACTCAAAACACATGCACCTCGACTTCAACTTCGATGCTGTGACTAGGGCGCGGCGGACTGGCCAAACCGGTGGTCGGTGGTGTATGTAAACAAATAAAGTCAACAGATGCTCGACGACGGCATGCGAAATGCCGTTCATCAGCACGCCTGCGACTTAGGACGCTCATCGCTTACGAGGGTGCGCGAGAGATACCGGGCTGCCTGCAGCTGTCATCGCCGACCGGGCGTGGTGAGACGAACTGTCACCATTGGCGCATCAGTAGCTCGCGCATCATGCCACCAGCAGCTGCTGGCACGCTCTGAACAGGCCATCGCCCGCCGCTTTGCCCAGCAGATGGAAAGCGCTACGGGAACCTCAACCTCATCATTTGCCATCTGGGCGGCGGCATCTCGATTGCGGCCGCAGGCGGAAGAGCCATAGACGCCAACAACGCTCGACGGCGAAGGCCCATTCCTACGCGAGCGGGCCGGCGCGTTTGCGCCGCCGACCTGTCAGTCTCTGCCGCCGGTGGGCATATACCGAGGCAATGGTGGTGAAGAAGGTGGCGGGCGAGGCGAGTCTTATGCACGCATTTGGGCACCAACAACGTGAAAGAAATAGAGCAACGCATCCGGCAAGGCGACCAGCGCGGAACAATTCTCAATGCCATGATCTATCACACGGCCAAAACACGTGCCGCCGAGGGCTGCGCCTATGCTCGTGGATAAAATCGACGCAATCCTGCTGACAGGTGGCATGGCTACCGGCGAATACATCATCAGCCAACTGCGGCGGCGCATCGACTCTGGCACCTACCTGCACTGCCGGGCTGGTCTGACGCGATGCGGGCCCACAGCAGCTATGAACGCTTTGGGCGATGCTGCAGGGCAGCGCATAAAATACCAGTAGCCACCCCATCTACACGCTTATTAATATATAGCGTGACGTTTCGAAAACGGCTGCCGACGAAGCCCACAACGCATCCATCAAAAGACTGCAGAAGCCTGAAAAGAAAATGCGGCAAAAGCGCAAAACTACCAAATGCAAACTCCAAAATAGCAGAAAGAATCTTGCCAAAGATTGCAGTTGTTAACCTAAATCGTTTGCAGAATAGGAATTAATTTACGAAATGAAAGTTGCTTTTTGTTTGGTTTTTCCGTAACTGCGGCGGTAAAGAGCAAAAGAGAACAATACCGGCAGAGCAATCGCTGCCGCATATCGCTCTCAGAATCATTCCTATAGCATTCTATTTGCAACTTAAATACATTTATACAATGGCAAAGTTTGACAAATCAGTGCTAAAAAGTACGGTATCACAGGCCTGCGCAGAAGTTGTTTACAATCCTTCTTACGGTATTATTCGACGAAGAAGAGACAAAAGAGCCTTCAGGGTTTTGAAAAGAGGCCAGGGAGACAGAGCTTGGTGCGGTAAACGTAATGACTGGTAGCATCTACGCAGGTCGTTCTCCCCTAAAGATAAGTTCATCGTTGACGATGAGACTCTCACGATACAGTATGAGTGTGAGTTCTGAAGAATATCCGCAACGACGAGTCATCGTGCGTCTAAGGAAAGCTTTGGACCGTAGTAAAAAGACATCGCTGAGAAAGAACTTTCTAACAAGCGTCTTTTTCGTTGTTGACCCGGTTTCTGCGGTACTCACGCATGAACACGTATGAAGATTCGTTTCATCGTTGAGGTTTGCTTGGCAGGCTAGCACTTTGTAACTCTTTCGTGTTTATCAGTCCTACAGCGAGGCCGACCTCGAGCAGGGAGCCAGATTTCGTTGTTTACAACGCGCATCTAAAACTAAAGGTTGAAAACTGGAAAGAACTCGGTCTTAACTCGAGAGACTTGCGTTATGTTCAACGTAACAGCCTAAGGGAACAGGTAATCGTTTAACACATGGTATGGTGGTGAAATGAAGAAGGAATGTTCTCTGTGATGAACTACTTCTGCGCACTGAAAGGTATTGCTTCTATGCACTGCTCTGCTAACGCCGACATGAACGGCGGTACTCTCGCCTATCTTCGCTGATCTTTCTGGTACAGTGCAGACTACTCTCTCTACCGATCGAAGCGTAAGCTCATCGGTGATGACGAGCACGGATGGGACGACAGGTGGTGTATTCAACTATGAAGGTGGTTGCTATGCTAGGGTTATCGGCCTCGACAAGGAGTCTGAGCCAGACATCTACGAGGCCATCAAGCGCGACGCTCTCCTTGAGCACGTAACTGTCGGTACTAACGGTGAGATTGACTTCAACGATAAGAGCGTAACTAGGAGAACACTCGTTGTTTCATCATCCAATCTACCACATTGAGAACATCCGGGCACCTGTATCTCAGGGTCCGGAACTGCTCAAACAGGTTATCTTCTTGTCGGCTTCAGTGCTTTTCGGTGTATTGCCTCCGGTATCTATCCTTGATTCAGAGCAGACTAAGTACTACTTCCTCTCTGGTTTCACAGCTAAGTTGGCCGGAACAGGCAGCGTGGTATCACTAGAGCCAACTCCCAACATTCTCTGCCACTGCTTCGGTCCAGGCGATGCTTGAAACTCCACTGCCCAACAAAACAGCTACTTGCCTGAGAAGCATTGTTAGAGTGGAGGGAAGCGGTGCTGAGGCTTGCTGGTTAACGCTGGTTGGAATGGTACGAGGCAAGCGTATCCTCTATCAAGGATACACGTGGAACCATCGACGCAGTCCTGAACCACTCTATCGACTCAGCTCCAACAAAAGCAGATTCCTTACTTCAACTTCACTGTTCCTACACACAGCTCGAGAAGGTGTTGACACCAACATCCTCGACCTAACTGCACGCAGACGCTACTCAGTGGGAAGAAAGCTAGGAGACCTTGCTGCTCGTTTCATCAAGAACTTCAAGAAGTACGAAAGCAACGAGCCGGTAAAGGCTCCTCGTCGCCTGCTGGTCCTCAGCTCTAATTATTCGCTACGTCGCTTTGACCCGCAGCCTTGCAGGTTGCCGGACATAACAGCTACTCTTATGAATCCCGCTTTCCATCGCGGAGGCAGATTTATTACCCACACCCTACCATTGCCTGCCGATTGGTGCACGCCTACACTAACGCACCAAGGAGTTCATTGCCCGCATTCTGCGAAAACACTGAGCCTATCGAAACACACAAAACACACTTCGGCGCTCGTTTTGCGACGAAAGGAAAGCAGGATATAAAAACATATTTAAAAATATAAAAACGGAAATTTGGTGTGTTCGTACACAATTCGTATATTTGCAATGTGTTCGTGAGAATACTTTATTGTTTTTCGTGGGTTAGTAGTGAGTAAACATTTAAGGTAAGAGGTATGTTATTGGGTGCTGACACATTAGACGAACTGGCAACGTTATAGAGCTAACGAAGATTCGTCAAAAACGTTTCTTCGCCAGCGTGAGTGTAGATTAAAAGTAGACCGGCACGGTGATCGCGCACCGGTCTATCAAACCCGCAAAACGCCTCAAACTAACCTCTTTTAGGCCATTCTACCCGCAAAACACTAAAACAAACTTAAAAATATCCCTATATTCCTTATTTTACATAATAATAAGTTCAAAAATTCAGCTATTTGGGTTTTCAGATTAAATTTGCAACCTAAAACTGACAAAATAAAAGGAATGAAGAGAATATTTTATCCTTCACATTATTACTGACAACAGTTCTTTTGCTCACCTCATGCTTGGGCAATACAGAAAGAGACAACGAGACATATTACGATTCGGCCATTACGGCATTCAAGATAGGCACGCTGAACAAATACGTTACGACGACCGATCCCTCCGGTAAGTCTACGGTAACAAGACCACCGTGATGTTTCTAAATACCCATTCTGCATCGATCAGACCAATCACGTTATCTATAATCCCGACTCGCTACCCGCAGGCGCCGGCCTGAAGCGGGTTGTTGCTACTTACGAAAGAATAGCGGCATTGTCACGATTAAGAGCATGAAGAGCGATAGTATTTTCTCGTTTTCTTCCAAAAGACTCTGTTGATTTTTCAGAACCAAGAACACTTATCGTATACAACCAGAACGGCTCTGTCAACAGAACCTATACGGTAAAAGTAAACATGCACAAACAAACGTCTAACCAGTTTGATTGGACTGCTACAGAACAGAACACATAAATTGCCACACTAAACGATATGAAGTTGATTGCCTTCAAGGAAAGATGATTCTGGCAGGTACAAAAGGATGGAATGGGAAAACTTTTACATGACGTCCGAACAGAAAGCATGACGAACTGGAAAGAGTTGACAACCAATATTTCATTAGCCTCAACCATATCCACCAATCTTGTGGCAACGGCTAACAAGATCTATTTGCTCAACAACGATAAACTTTACGCTTCGGCCAACGGAACAGACTGGGAAGAAGTTGCGACGCAACCATCTCTAAACTAATAGGTGCTTCGGCCACACAAAACTCTGCGGATGACCGCAGCCAACGCTATTCTTTTACTCGATCGACGGCAAAAGCTGGACGAACGAAATCGCCGGATAGCAATGCCGCTTTCATGCTACACAGAATATTACAATGGTAAGTCAGCCGACAAAAGTAAACGAAAACATTAACTACCTTGTACTCGTAGGAAACCGCGCCGAAGACTTTGCAACCGACAGCACGGCCTGCGTTTGGGGCAAAGTTGAAGACAATAACTTCTCACGCAGCTGAGCGCAGGTTATTATCCCATCCGGGAAAGATAATTACAAAGCTCCCCGCCTCGCCAATCTGCAGATGGCGAGCTATGGTAAGCATCATTGCTTTCGGAGGGTGACGGACTGGGTGCTCCGAGCAAGAGCTTTTCCAGCGCGTTCTATGTAGTAATGACAAAGGAATCACGCGGAAAAGACGACAGCATGAAGTTGCCCGCACTCTCGATAGCGATAAAGACACAATTTGCCTGACGGTCGACAGCCAAAAAGCTTCATTTTGGATTGTTTGTGGTGGCAGCGGAAAGGTATGACCGCCAATGCAGAGCAAAGGTTGGACATTCGAACCCGAACATTTGAAAAATAAAAATACGAATGACAGCAAAGGGGCATGCTGACAATATTGTTCATGCTCGCTGCCCTGCAGAGCCAGGCACAGCTTGATGATGAATATCGTTGGTAGGGGGCGGATTAGGCCTCACGGGGATATCTCGGCGACTTCAATGAGTACATATCAGCAACGACCAACAACCATCTGCCACCCTTCTTTTGCGTGGGGTTTTTGAATCCTTCGATGGTTGCGGCTTGCCGGAACGTTCGAGAAAACTAAACGGAACGCCCAAAAGACGTCAAGACCGTGCGAATTAACAGAAAAGCGTTACGCGTTCAGCGAAAGAGTCTGGTTGACGTGGGCGTCGCCTATGAATACAACCTATGGCCCTATGGCTGGAAACGATTACAGAGGAGCTAAACCTTTCACTCCTTACGTGATGCTCCGGCTGGGAGCAACCTATGTCCAGTGGTAATGGACGAATCATTTCACGGCCAACATCCATTGGGGGCTGGGCTTAAATACAAAAGCTGAATGAACGGCTGAACATCGGTTTTGGAATGGGCCGTTCACTTTAGTTTGAGCGATCAACTCGATGGAGCGAAAGACCCTATGGCATAGAAAGCAGGGGGCGTTTAAGAATACCGATGGTTATACGACCCTGCAATTAAGCCTCACTTACAGTTTTTGCGCCCAAATGTACCAACTGTAATAAAGATTTTTAAATACAAAGATTCAGCGTTTCACAAGATATGACGAGAATCCGACTACAAATTGGACATGAACCACGTGCCACAGCACATCGCAATGATTATGGAATGGCAATGGCCGTTGGGCTACAGAGCGTCATCAACCACGCTCGGCGTATGGTCATCAAGCCGGTGTAGAAAACCGTGCGTCGTATCACCTCTGAATGTGTACGCTTGGGCGTAAAATATCTCACACTATATACTTTTTCTACCGAAAACTGGAGTCGTCCGGCCGACGAAGTCAGTGCGTTGATGGGCTTGGTACTGACCTCGCTCGAAGATGAAATTTTCATGAAGAACAACATGCTACGCTTCCGAGTGATTGGCGATCTCAGTCGCTTGCCCGATGATGTGCAGCAGAAACTGCGTGAGACAGAAGCGCATACAGCTAGCAATTCGGCCATGACCATGGTGGTGGCACTCAGTTACAGTGCCCGTTGGGAGATAACCCAAGCCCTCAAAGACATTATCACCGAGCATGGAAAGCAAATCAAGGATTCTGCTCTTCATCCGCTTTTGCCTGCCGATATTACCGAAGACTTGATCAGCAAGCACATGCAGACTCTTCATGCCCGGCCCTGAGCTACTCATTCGTACAGGTGGCGAACTGCGCATCAGCAACTATCTGCTGTGGCAGATTGCCTATTCAAACTACTTCTGCGATACCTATTGGCTGACTCAAGAGAGGACCGACCTGCACAAGGCCATCTTGAGTTATCAGAATCGCCAACGCCGCTTTTGGAAAAGACCGAGGAACAAGGTGGAAGAAGAAAAGAAAATAAGCGGTTGAAGCTATGAATCAGCCGCCATCAAGCATAGAAACACTTAGAAGAATATGCATATATATAATAAGGTGTTTAGAATTACCCTTGCCGTCATGATGACGTTTGCCATGGGAACAAAAGCACAGGATAGATTGTTCATCCACGACATTTCATACGCCGGGACTCCTCGCTCGTGCATCATCGCGGAGGCTTAAACGTCGATGGTATTGAAGGTTACGAACACGCAACTCGCCGGTATCTCCGGATTGACGATTAGCAGAGAAATAACGGTGCCGGAATGGAAATCACCGATGCCGTAAGACGTTACTGGAAATACGGTCTTTTTCTCCAGAAGTTTCAATCGGTGTCGACTCCATCATTGGTCGAGATTTATCTACATATTCAGTCTGAAGGCCGTCCACGCGTTTTCTACCAATGATACAATGGCTTGAAGAAGACCGAACGCGAAGACATGGAGAAGAGGCTGGGACTACTCATGGGCTACAGATTGCACCTAACATGATAGACCGAGGCAAGATTCTGGCCAAGAAATGCTTCGACGACAAAGGTTCAAGAACGCCGAAATAGAAATTAGTGCAGCGTGATGACATCGCTAACAAGAATCGTGTCATCCTCGATGTCAACGTTGACAAGAAAAGAAAAAGATGAAAGTGCGCAACATTTTTCATCGAAGGCAACAACTCATTGAATGCCAAAAAGATTAAAGGGAGGTCTGCTGTCGAGCGCATTCTCCAAAACACACGAGGCAGGAAAGCTCAGTTCGTTCCTAAAAGCCAAGAAATATACACCCGAACGTTGGGGAAACTGACAAGAAAAATCTAATCAATGAAGTACAATGAGTTGGGCTATCGCGATGCCACCATTCTGAAAAGACAGCGTGTGGAACAGCGACGCGAAACACGTCAACATATACATCAAGAGTGATGAAGGCCGCAAATACTTCATCCGGAATCTGTAGCGTTGGGCAACACCGTGTATAACACCGACTATCTCTCAGCCATATTGGGCATGAAGAAAGGCGATGTCTACAATCAGAAACTAATGCGCAAACGCTAACGGAAGACGAAGACGCAGCCGAAACCTCTATTTACAACAACGGTTACGTATTCTCCAGCATCACGCCTACTGAAGTGAACGTTGCCGGAGACTCTATCGACTTGGGTTGCGTGTCGCGGGAGCCTGGGCTCACCTCGCACGTGCGTATCAATGGTAACGACGCCTTTACGAGAATGTGGTTCGCCGTGAACTTCGCGCAAGCCGGGCGATCTCTTCTCAAAAAGCCCTTACCCGCTCTTTGCGCGAGCTTTTGCTTCGATGGGTCACTTCGATCCGGAGAAAATTAGCCCCGACGTAAAGCCCGATTACGAAAACGGAACGGTTGACGTAAACTCATAACCTTACACAGAAAGTAACGACCAAATCGAGTTTTTCGCTCGGTTGGGGACGAACAAGATATGTTGGTCGTGTCCGGACTGGCTCGCAACTTCTCCGGCCAACCTCTTCAACAAAAGCAAGGAGCATCGCGGCATTATGCCCATCGGCGACGGTGAAGTGCTGAGCATTGGCGCACAAACCAATGGAACCTACTATCAAAGCTGTAACGCAAGCTACTCTACCAATTGGTTCGGTGGCAAACGTCCTATCCAGTTCAGCGTGGGAGCTTATTTCAGTAAAGCAGACCGACATTTCGAACACCTTACACAACAGTGCTGCCATGCAGAACTATTACAACAACTATTATTACCGCGGTTATGGCGCAGGCTCGTATGGTTGCAACAACTACGAGAGCTATTACGACCCCCGACGCCACATCAAACTCTATGGTGTAAAGTGTCGGATGGGGATAACGTTTGCGTTGGCCTGACGACTTCTTCACGCTTTCATTGCAGCGGCATACCAGCGCTACATGCTGAAAAAAACTGTGACGGCTTCCTCATGAGCAATACGGCAACTG
>BNJT01002753.1_pt1 | contig 106210 bp, 145 predicted proteins | sample 8540491 | NCBI WGS metagenome assembly BNJT01 (sample SAMD00202455, study PRJDB9452) | human saliva metagenome | host: Homo sapiens
ACACATGTATTGCTGATTTCTATGTTTCTGTGTTTAATTGTTCACATCAAACACATCTATAATAACACTTCTACCTCAGACACACTCTCTATACTAGGTTTTACATCATCTATTGACCTTGTCAAAACAACACAACCGTCCTTCAAAAATCTTCTTCTGACCTATATCAGATGGTGATTTGAGTACATCTACCTCTCCAGAATCTTCTGGTGATTCTAAATACTATGCAAATGCTCCAAGTAGATTTACATACATTTTTCAAGTTCAACATGTATTTTATAAGACATTATAACCCTTCGCCTATCATAGCCTTCGATGTATGATATATAGCATCAGCATCATCTTTTGATATATCAAAAACTTCTTCTTTTCTCATCACCTTGGTTTCTGCCACATTTTCAGATGGGATCTAGGTGAAGAATTTCCACTTTAAATCCTTCCCACCTTTTCTAATATATCAAGTCTATTTATTATATCAGATATCTATTTGTTGCTCTTTTCCTTCTTCTATATGTTTAATTTGACCTTCAAGTATATCTAATCCTCAAATAAAATATCTATCATATCTCTACTTAGACCAAACTTTTTAGAGTTGCATCATCTAGTATATTTTCCAATTTATGAGTTAGTTTAGCCATAGTTCAAAACCCATAGTACCGGCCATACCTTTTAAAGTATGCGCTATTCTAAAAATCTCATCTACTCATATCTAGATTTTCAGGTTCTTCTTCTAATCTAAGTAGATTCTCATTCAAATTTTGAAGATGATCCTTAGATCATCTTAAAAATATATATCAATATATTGATCAAAATCTAGCATAATTATACCCCCATCAATTTGTTTATTTCATCGCATATATTATTTAAAGGAACAACCATTCACTTACTAGTTTCAGCAGCCTTAGGTATCTATAACCACATGTTTTTTTCATCTTCTGAAATAGTCTTTGCATTTTTTGACTAATTTCAATTTTTTCTAACTCTTTTGCACCATCATTACCCATACCTGTCATAACTACAGCTATAACATTTTTATAGGATTATTTCTGCTATTGAATACATCATAGCATCTACAGTAGGTCTAAGCGTCCATTTATTGCATTCCACCATCAAGATATACAGCATATTTATCTACACCTGCTGATTTTATTTAAGATGTTTATCTCTGGTGCTATATATGTAAAACCATTTTGAAGTATCTCTCCATCTTCAGCTTCTTTACTGATAATTGAGATACCATATTTAATCTATCTGTTAGTGATTTAGTAAACCTTTGTATATGTTGTACTATAAGCACAGGCATTTTATCTTACCTGATATATTAGGTATAACTTTATGTAGTGCCTCAGGTCCTCCTGTAGATGTTCCTATAGTTACTATATTCTTTACTAGAGTAGAATTTGGAAAGAAGATATCCTATTATTTTTAGCTACAGTATCAACTTTGTTCACCACAGTGCATTGTGTACCACTTTTTTCATTGAAAGTAATTTTATATTTATTTTTAAGTATTTTTATGTGTTATTATTTTTTTAAATCTGTTGAATTATTATTAGAAATATATTTTTAGGTTTTGTTGTAAATCGGTGCATTTATATCAAGTGCCTTCTATTGTAATAGTTGCACCATCTTTCGGTTTTCATGTACTTAGTAGTCATTACTGAAGCGTAGGCTTTATTTTCATAATTTCTCTTAAAGTTTCTATACCATTCATAGCAGCATCTCCACAGTCAAGAGTTATTACATCATAATTATTTTTTCGATAAAAGTTCTAGTGCTTTCTTTTGCCATTTTTAGCTTGGTCTATTAATATGAAATCTTTATCGAAAGAAAAATACATCTTTTTAAAATGTTTTCTGACAAAAAGCTGAATCATCTACATTTAAAACTCTAATCTTATTAATCATTTTCCAAAAATTCCTAGTCTTTGTTTTTCAAAAATAAACTTAACAATTGCATCTTGCTCATTTTCAGTAACATTTCAAAAATTTAAACTTATATTTACACCATCATGAGTAGTATCCCAAACCTTAACTGTCTTTTGCCTCTACTTTCACATTTATATTTCACTTAGAAATGATAGCTCCAACGATCTCCCAACCTAAAGATTTGGTGAGTAAAAGTCTCATACCACCTGCAAACTAATATCAGATGACATTGTTTTTCAGTTATTATATCATCTACTTTTCCTAATTTCTACATCTATACAGGCATCTATTCTAAAGAAACTTCTTCTTTGATGTATATCAGATACTTTTCCTTATTATTATGACAGGTGGAGTATCCCTTAATTTATCTACTACTTCAGCTTCAAAATAGTGCATACCTGATTTTCAAACCATAGGTGACTTTTGTTTTACTGCCGTTTAAAACATTACAAGTTCTGATTTTTCTTACAGGATTTTCTATAGTATAAACATCATCCTTTATTTCTGTATCCTACTAGGATACTCTTCTATTTCGCCATTTAATTTTTCTTTTATAAGATTTATCATCTGGAAAATTTTCGGTCCACTTATCATAAAACACATCACCTACCTAAACATACCCTTTAAATTTATCAATAAAATTTCTAAAATTTTGAGTTTCACTTTTACTATCTATTATATCGCATATGCTTTATTACACTTTGATGCTTTTTGAATTTGGTAACATATCCACAAACGCAGTCTGTACAGCTTTTGATACACTTATATATCATCATATAAAGCCTAAATAATTAAGTTCTTTTTATAAATCTATTAGAAACAGAGTTTATATTATTAAAAACTGTATCTGCCTCTTTTGATGTATCTGCTCTATTTATAACTATATTTATATATAGATTTTTGTTTACAAGAGATTTTATAGTGCATTAGCATCTGCTACAGATGTAGGTTCAGTAGCTACTATACTTCGTGAGATATATGTGCAAAATGCAGTTACTAGCATTTGATATACCCGCTCCTGTATCTATTATTATATAATCAGCCATATCTTTTTAACTGCTCTATAGAATTTAGAACTGTTATTAGTCTCACATCATTAACATTTGCAGAGTTCTAATATACACTGATCCCGACAGGTCCTATGCCATTGTCCATTTGGGTTATATATCCTTTATATTTGTGTCATTATCCATCAACTCGCAGTTTTCTTTGATACTACGCCAAACAAGATTTCAATATTTGCTAGTCCAAAATCAGCGTCTAATATTACCCTTTTTCCTCTATTTTTAAGCTCTATTGAAATATTTGTAGTAAAATTTGATTTTTCCTACTCCCGCCTTTCCCACTAGATACGCATGAACCTTTGGCCCATCTACTAAAGATAAATCATTTATATTAGCGTTGTTAACAAATTCTCAAATGCTTGATCGTTTATCATTAATATATCTCCTAACAAGTTCAGATATATAAAGTTTATTCTAAATTCTTCTATATCTATCAGGAACATTTTGACCGAAAAGCTGTATAAGATATTTTTCTTTCCTGTTTTTCATCATAAGATTTTAATAAATTTCCATGTCTTTGTTTCATCCATTTTTGTCACTATAATTTCATAATCATCCACAGAATTGTATGTTTCAATTATATCAAACATATCTTCCATATTTATATTAGCACTTAAAACTAAATATACTTTCTTATTTTCTATATTTTTAAGCCATTTTTGATATCATCTACTTGCCCCTTATTGTTATGTGACCTGTCGGCTGTATCTATAAATACTTAAATCCCTATTCGAAAGCCTGCGTCTATAGAAGCAACCAAGTCTCTTACTTTCATACGCTGTTTCTATAGGGAAGATAATATCTCTGCATAAGTTTTTTAGTTGCTCTACTGCCGATATTCTATAAGTATCAAGTGTCAAAAACCCTATTTTTCTTTCTCCATAGCTTCTTTAGATGCTATCTTAGCTAATGTTGTAGTCTTTCCAACACCTGTAGAGCCCTTATAAATATTATATACTTTTATTTTGTGTATAATTTATTTTTATAGAATTCGAAAGCATTTTTCTATTTCTAGGCAAACACTATCGTATGATATATTTTTACCACTTTTTAACATTTGTAACAATTTCTTTTGATAAATCTAAAGAAATTCCTGTAGAACTTAATTTTGCAATTTCTTCTTGTTCTTTTATATATTCTTCCTCTTCTTGTGGTGTTCTAAATGTATCATTTATCTACTAAGCTCTTTTTACTGTATTTTTATCTCATCTATATCTACTTTTAGCCTCATTTTTATTGGCATCATCTCTTTTTATTTCTATATTTTTATTTTCTTTAGACACTATTGAATTTTTCTATAGGATGGTTTTCCATCTTAGATTGTCTTATCTCATTCATATTATTAATATGAGACTTAAAAACCCTATCAGAAATGCAGCATCATTATTAATAGGCTGTGTATATTTTTCTTAATCTGGTGTCAACTCTACTCTCATTATCCAATGCTGCTATTATCTCTATTTCTTCTTTTTGAAAAACCTAAAAACTCCTGTTTTTATTTTATTAGTTTGCATATTATAGCGTCTTCTCCAAACTCTTTTTATAGGTATATGACACTTGCTGTACTTTTCACCTATAAACTTTTTACTGTGCATGTTATGTCACTCACCATCCCTATCTGACTGTATTAGCTGTTGGATCTATTTCATTATAAGAAAAGCACTATTACGTCTGAACTTAATTGTTCTATGAATTTTTTAGATAAAATCTCACTATAGGCGCTGTTACAATTATTAGTTGTTCCTAGAGAAAGTGCTTTTTCTACCTCTTCATTGTATTATTCATAAGTCTTAGACCTTACAGGATCTGAGTGCCATATAAGTACCTGTTTCTGTTGTCTGCAAAGACTCACAGTATATTTTCACATCAGGATCACATAGTTACTTCACTTTTGCTTCTTTTTATGCGGATGAACGACATTATGCTTCTATACATTGATTGTCTTACGTACTCTGTAAAGCATATCTGTATCTTTAGTCACCTGTGCATAATCAGCAAGAGACTCCATTATAGTAGAAAAGTTTCTAATAGACACTTGTTCCCTTAAAAGATTAGATAGTACTTTTTGTACTTCACCCAAACTTAGAGATGGTACAACTTCATCTACCAATGATGGTTGTGTCTCTTTAAGATTATCTATTAACATTTTTACATCTTGGTCACTTATAAGTTCATGTGCATACTTTTTGATTATTTTCTGTAAGATGCGTAGGTATTATTGATGGTGGATCTCACTACAGTATAGTCCATATATCTCAGCTTTTTCTCTTTCTCTAGAGATCTATCCATTTTGCAGGTAATCAAAAAGATGGTTCTATAGTATCTCATTCCCACAATATCTCCATCAGCATTTTCCAGGATCATTTGCTAGATAATGGTCAAAAAGAACAGAGCCATTAGCCACTTCCACGCCTTTTTATTTTTATTATATATTCATTAGGTTGAAGTTGTGCATATTATCCTAAGTCTTATCATAGGTACTATTATACCTAGTTCTAATGCGCATTGTCTTCTTATCATTACTAATCTATCAAACAAATCTCCACCTTGACTTTTATCAGCAGTGGTATAATACCATATCCAAATTCTAGTTCTATAGACTCTACATTTAAAAGTGGTAATACATTTTCAGGTCTTCTTTATTTCTTCTACATCGTCAGTTGTACGCACTTTCTTGTTCTTGTTGTATTTCTTCAGGTTTTGATTCTTTTACTCTTAAAAGCAGTACCAGCAAAAAGCAAATACTATAGCTAAAAATATATATGGTAATGTAGGAAGTGTATTTAAAGCTAAAATACTAAAACTCCTGGAAACTATAAACATTATAGCGAGAGTTGTTAACTAACTGATTTCTAAGATCATTACCCAAATTATCTTCAGATGCTGATCTAGTCACTACACTAACACCTGTGCTGCTGATATAAGTAGAGATGGTATAGATGAAACAAGTCCATCACCAACGGCCAGTAGAGAATATTTTTGAAGTGCCTCGCCTGCAGAAATATTAAGATATATAACTCCCATAAGTATACCACCTAAAAAGGTTTATAAAATGTTATAAGTATCCCATACTATAGAGTCACCTTTACAAATTTTTGTAGCACCATCCATAGAGCCGCAAAATCTGCTTCTCTTTGTACCTTGCTTCTTCTTGTTCTTGCTTGATTTTCATCTATCATACCTGAGTTAAGGTCTGCATCTATTGCCATCTGTTTACCAGGCATAGCATCAGAGTAAATCTCGCTGCAACTTCTGGATACCCTTTCAGAACCTTTTTGTTATAACTTCATAAGTTTACTATCATTATTATTATAAAGACTATAAACCAACTGTGGGTTTACCACCCATAACAAAGTGTCCAAAAAGCCTCATAACATCGCCAGCATCACCTTTTTAAAAGTATATATCTTGTTGTTGTTATATTAAGTGCTATTCTAAAGATTGTAGTTATAAGCACTAACGAAGGAAACACAGAAAAATCAAGCGCTTCTTTATTAAACATAGCTATAAGAAGTATAAGTAGTGATAAAGATATATTTACACTAAGCATGATTATCTGCAAAAATTCAGGCATAGGTATTATTATCATCAAAATCATAAATATTATCCTACGGCTACAACTATATCTCCGATTTTCATTACAAATCTATCTCCTATTATCTATATTATCATTTTTAAAGAATAAATATATGCTAGCACTCGCTACAGCTTCATATGGCATAGGCGTAATGACTCTTCCTATTTCTATGATCGCTATACTAAAAGCTCTGGCTAAAGGTTTATTTTTCTACTATAGGTCACTATCACATTCTTTAGCTTTTTCTTTTATTTTTCATAGCTACATAATCCTTGCTTAGCTATTACATGATGATGCATCATATTTATCTTCATCGTATTTTAGTGCCACCGCAAAGTGGTGGCTTGTTATAATTACATCGGCCTGTGGTAAATCCTGCATCATCCTTCTCATAGCAGCCTGTCTTTGTCTTTCTTTTTATTTTTAGATTTTATCTGCGGATCACCTTCAGATTGTTTTGTATTCATCTTTTATTTCTTGTTTTTGACATTTTTGTATGTTTTTGTTATAAGAATATCTTTGATAAAATAACTCAAATATACCAAGCAACATCTATTACCAAAGCCATTTTTATAGCTACATTTATAGTAAAATAAAAACCATATATGAAAACTGCATACTATTTAGTGAGTAAGATTTCATTATAAGTCCTATATTATCTTTTAGTATAGCTATATCCAGACAAAACTACTAAAATTATCTTTGCAAGTGATTTATAAGGTTCATATCGTTGCATAGAAAACATACGCTTAAAACCCTCTATTGGATTTATTTTTACTAAATTTTTGGTTTTTATAGGGTCTAAAGGTAAATAATCGTCCAACTTGGCTGCAGCATATGCATGAAAAAGCCGGTATTATATATATAAGTACAGATTTCACTACGAAAATAACTGTAGTTATAAACAATCTATAAGATTGCATTGAATCATTAAAATTAAATGTATATAATATACTTGTATAATAATTCACGAATTTACTATATTTTCCAAAATATTCTAGAAACACTGTAGCATATACTGCCAACAAGAAGAGTAACAGCTCCTGTAAGCCTCTACTTTGTAGTACATTACCTCTAGTATCCTCTCTCTTAGGAGTTGCTTCTTCAGTTTTTCAGAAAAAGAGTTGTAAATTTATACTTAAATATTTGTACATATCTATTCCTAAACATTATAACATAATTTGATTAAATAAAAATATTTTTAATATTATTTAGACAATATTTATAAATGTATAACATATACTCTAACATCTTATTCAAAAATATCTATTATAACACTCTTTATAGGAGGAGGTGTTATTATACTAAATCCAACTATTATTTTTAAATGGCATACCAACTACAAACACATCTCATCTGTGGCATAACCTTTGCCATAAAGGCAAAAGTAATATATTCCCAAAAAGTGTTATTATTATAGGCATTACTAATAATAAAGGAAACCAGTATATAAGCACTAAGTTTTTGATAAAAAGCTGGTATAAACATAGTGTTATGTAAATCAATTGTATTTGGCATCAATTCAAATGAGTTTACTATACTTTTTATAAGTATTTGATGTAAATCTAAGACAAAAATACAAGATATGCAAATGCAGAAAAAGACAGGTCCTGTAGGTGTTGTACTAGATCCTGTAGATGGATCTGCCATCTGTGCCATAGAAAGACCTAGATTTATATCTGCCTAGAACCAGCTGCCATATTCAGTATAACAGCTATACAAAGTCCTAAGCAAAAACCTGTAAAACCCTCTTTGATTACAATAAAATAAATTCTGCACTGCCTACCATCTAAATTTGCTTTAGATATAACAAAAAGGTAAAGTTATATATGAAATAATCATACTTAACCCTACCTTTACAGTGGCAGGAATATTATTTCTTGAAAACATAGGTGCTATAAACATCATACCAAAGTATTCTTGCAGGTATCAGTATATATACATCTAGCGATTTCATATAAAGGTTATTAATTCATTAAACATAGTATTCCTATATAAAATTAACTTATAAAATTATTAATACTTAAAAATAAATTTTTGTAAAATTCATCATACTAGATATTATCCATAGTGCAATGACTAGAGAACCTAAAACTGCAACTATGGAACAAACGAAAGCGCAACTTCTTTGTATTTGTGTAGTAGCTTGAAATATAGAGGACAGCAGGTCCAACTACAAGCCCTATCACAACATGGGGCTGATAGCAATAATATCATAAGTGATGCCTGCTATAACATTTCGACTATATCTATGTCCATATGTATCTCCTATTTAAAACCAGTAACTATAGACCTTATAATTAAATCAACCATCAACCAAAACAAACAATAAATAATTTTAAAAGGAAGAGATATCATCATTGGTGGTAACATCATCATGCCATAGACATAGAGTAGATGAAACTACCATATCTATTACTATAAGGTATAAATAACACCTACCTGAAATCCTGTCTTTTAACTCACTTATAGTAAATGCCGGTAACAAAACCGAATTAGGTATATTTTCCAATGTTACTTGTTCTTTTTCAAATTTTCATCCTTAGATAATTCTAAAAATAAATTTTATATCACTTTTGTCTTGTTTGCTTAAACATAAATTTTTCTTATAGGTACCATAGATCTTTCAATAGCTTGTTCTTGAGTTGTTGCTTATCAAAATACGGCTTTAGCCCATTATCACGGACTCTCTTCCTACAGGTTGCCATGATAAAAATGTGAGAAAAGGCTAGACCTACCATAACTCTGGACTAGGTATAGATTGTTGAGGCTCCTATAGCCTGTTTCAAAAAGAAAGTATGATAGCTATCCTAGTAAAACAAGTCATCATCAAAAGTATGTGGTAAAATAGACAAAAGTGTAAAAATAAGACAATTCTATTGAATCACTCTTATCTGTAGAACCATCCGCAGTATTAAAAGTATGGTATACCTTGGCACGGTCGGTGCTGCATAAACTTGATTATTTGAAAAAGATATAATAACTACTAGAAAAATACTAAAAAGCATAAATTTTAATAAATTACTTTATTTTCTTCATATTCAAAATCTAAATTTCCTTTAATATAGATATGTTATTATTAGAAGCACCAATAAAATATTTCTTGCCATATACCTGAACAGAAATATTTCTTTATCTTTAGAAAAGAATTATTTTTCTAATATCTTCATATTTTTGTCTTTATAAATGTCAGCAATTCTTGTTTTCTAAATATATTGATACCTTTTTCAGTGCTATGTATCATGCAGCTATCATAAAAATAGTCATAAAGACTATTTGTCAACTAAGCAAACAAATTACGCCCAACCTATAACTTTCTGTAACTGCTTCTAGTATTCTATCTGCTTGAAATGGTTTTACTATAAAAACTCTTTAGCACCTGATTGTATAAGCTTCTATAACCATCGCTTGTTGTCCCATAGCTGAACACATTATTACGGTAGCATTTGCATCTGTGATTTCCCTTTTACGGCATCTATACCATCCATTTCAGGCATAGTTATATCCATTATTACTAAATGAGGATTAAGCTCTTTATATTTTTCTACGGCTTTTTAATCCATTTTCTGCCTCTCCTAAAACTTCGTAGTATGACAAAAGTATGTCTTTTCAACATCATTCTCATAAAAGCTGCATCATCTACTAATAATATACCTTTTGCCATTTTAATTTCCTCCCTAAATATTAAAAATCAACTTTATATTTTATATTTAATTATATACTTTGTAATCTCTTGTCAGGTTTTGACAATGTCAGTTATTCTTATGCCATAATTCTCATCTATTACTACAACTTCTCCAGTAGCTATTTTTCTACCATTAGCTAATATATCCAAAGATTCACCAACAACTTTATCTAGTTCTAATATACTACCTGGTTTAAAGTCTAATATTTTCACTTATAGGTTTGCTGTTTTTCCTAACTCTACAGTTATTTGTAACATTACATCCTTTATAAGATCCATATTTTCCAGGTACTTGAATATTTTCTGCTTTGTAGAATCAAAGCTAGAAAATTATGCTTGTTGCACTTGAATGGGTGGTGCCATTTGTGGCATAGGCGCATACTGTGGTTGTGGATAATGTGGTTGTTGCATCATTGTTGGATCCATTTGAGGTTGCATCACAGATTGTTGCATAGCAGGTTGTTGTACTGGGTAGGTGGTGGGGCTTGTTCCTTCATTGTTGTGCTTGTTGTGCTGTCTTGCACTGGTTCTTGAACAGCTTCTCTACTACTTCTTCCTCCTATAATCGATTACCCATTATTTTGTCTATCAAAAACTCTAGCAAAATCTATAGGTAATATCTGCATTTATTTCAGAATCTATCAAATCTCAACTTTCATTCTAAAAGAAGTACACATAATTTCTTCGTCTGGAGAAAGTATCTCTGGGTTTAATCTATCCCTTGTCTAACAACTCTCATTTTACTTTTGGTGGAGTTATATCTATCTTTTCCACCTAGCATTTCTAGATAAAGATGTAGATGCTGCTCCCATCATCTGATTCATAGCTTCACTTATGCACTGAGATGCATTTCAGTAAGCTCTTCAGGCAAATCTGCTTTGTCCATCTCCGCCAAAGCATAAGAGATGTTATTATTTTACGTCTTCTTCTTTTTAATATAAGAAGATTTACACCATCTATACCAACGGAATATTTTATAAAAACAGATACATAGATGGCAGAAAAGGTAGTTAGACGCTACTTCGCTGGTAATATTAGTTTGTCTAACCTTTAGGGTTATTTATCTCCACCTTTGACTTAATAGAGTAAACAAAGTAGTTGCAGCACTCACCCCATGTCTTATGTTACCTTTATTTCGCCTAAGGCATCTCTTTCAATTTCATTCATGCCTCCTGCCTTGGCTCATCATCTACTGTATCTGATGAGTTCGTATATCAGCGTTAGCCGTACCATTAAGGAGGCATTTATTTCTTCTCGAGATAGCATATCACTCATCATTTTGTCATCATCCTTTTCTATTACTTTATTTATTTTAAAAAGCCATACTCTTCTTATACGTTCCTGGATATCCCTAAATACTTAGTTTTTCCACCCTATTTTTAAGTTCTAATTCTGCATCGACTTTTTATTAAGTTTTATTACATCTCCTACCTGCATAAATATAAAATCTTCAGCAGTTATAAAAAGGTTTCACCAACTACTACAGAAAGCTTCAAGTTCAGCTTTTTCTCATAGAATGTTGAATCATTTCTTTACCTACATCATCATATTCTCACTCCGGAGAATAAGAAATTTGTAGAAAGATTTTGTATTACAGGCTCTAAAACTATATTAGGTGATACAAATATTCGTTAATCCCTCTCTCTCCTATCTTTTACAGATAGTGTTATAAGAGCTACAGTTTCATTTGGTGAAACTATTTGAGCAAACTGAGGGTTAGGTTCTATTTTTCAAGATAAGGTGATAACTCTATCACATTTTCCCATAGCCTTCCGGCATATAAGATACTATGTTTTTCACAAGCTTGGACAATAGTATCAATTCTATCTCGAAAAGTCTCTATTTTTCTTCATCATAAAGACCATCTCCACCAAGTATCCTATCTATCATAGTAAAAGCTATCTTACTAGATATCTCTACTATTATTTGACCAGGCAGTGGTTCAAAATTAATAACAGCAATCATTGCTGGATTTTGATATAGAGTTGTTAAACTCGTAGTACGATACCTCCTCTGCAGAAGATACTCCTATCTCTGTATTACTCCTCAAAATATCCTGAGAGATAAGTATTAGATACCCTTGAGATAGTTATCGTGTATTATCGAGAAGAGTCTTTAGTTGGTCTTTGCTAATAGGACTTTTAAAGTCATATTTTTATCTTGACCTCTTTTTGTTCCTCTTTCATATCATCTACAGAAACTTCACCATCACCAGTGCTGATAAAAGGGCATCAATTTCCCTTTTGCGATCAGACATCAGCCAATAATTAATCACCCCAATTACTGTATAATATTTTTGTATAAATAATACACTTACAACATCCTGGTTTTTCCTCAGAATCTATTATTATAATATTTACGTTTTTCTTTATTTTGCTCATAACTTCTATCTAAACCCTCTGGAGTGCTTATAGAGTCTGCATCTGCTCCAGCAATTGTAGTTTATTATGCTATCTTTAATTTGTGGCATTTTCTTTTTATTGCTTCAGATGTTTTCTTCCCTTTTATTTCCAAAAGACAATAAACCCTTTATAAAATTTTGCCAGCTCTTCCTATTTGTGTAGTAATATCACCCACATCTATAGTTTCTGTTTCACTTTCTGTTTTTCTTGCTTAGTATTACGTTGCTCCTCCTGGGTTCAAAAACAACTAAAACTAATGTAGCTACAAAAAGCTAATAAGATAAAACAAATATAGCTATAGATATAATAGTAAATTTTAGAATACATTTTACACCTCTTTATTTACATACAATCTATTTTATATTTCTTGTCTGTTTACTTCTTAATATAACTATATCTACCCTCCTATTTTTAGCTCTACCAGAATCTGTATCATTTTAGCTACAGGATGATACTCACTATATCCAGCTGCAGATAATCTTCTTGGGTCTATATTTTTGATTTTTCCACTAAATATTTTAACCACATTAGAGCAGCTCTTCCACCTGACAATTCGCAGTTAGATGCAAACGTGCTGTTGATATAGAGCTATGTTATCAGTATGTCCTTCTACTGTCATATATTTTCTTTTAAAATTACTTGTGTTGACTACCCCACCTATATACTTTAATATTTTTATAGGATGCAGGTTTTAATGATGCGCTTCCAAGGTCAAATAATATGAGTGTCTTGAAACCTAAGAACAAGCCCTTCTTCTTCATTAGCTACAGATACTTGTTTTTCTAATTTATTTTCTTTAAGATAATTTTCTATCTGCCCTTTTTAATTTTTCAAAATCAGCATTTCTTGTTTTGTCTTGCTTCTTCTTGTAGTTGTTGCTGCATTTTTCTTTAGCATCTTCAAAGTTGATTCCGATTCTTTTTAGACTGTGTGAGTGAATCCATAATAGAACCTTTTTCTATACTATGTTTATCCTGCAAAGTGTTACCGCCATCTAAAAACCCCTAAAGAACCAGAAAAAGAAACTCACAAAGCTTCAAACTTTTTGGCATCTACATTTGACTGTCAAATAATAAAACGACATAGCAACAGTGTCATCATATCTCCATAAGTATTCATATACTCAGGAACACCATCTTAATTTCATAAGTTACATTAGCCATTTTTATTCACCAGACTTTCCGCCTGTATTCTCAGTAACTCTCATAGACGGTGGTAAAAACGCCTTCAATTTTTCTTCTATTATTCTGAGGTTTTCACCAGCTTGTATGAAAGTAAACCCTCAATATTATACCACGTTCTAACATCTCTGTAGCTGAGGTTTAAAGACAACTTCCCAGCCATAGGTGTAAAATACGTTAGCTAATAAGACCCATACAATGTTGTTATAAGTGCACAGCAGCCATAGTAGGGACCAAGAAGAGATCGCTAGTTTTTAAGCATTGCAACTAATCCAAAAAGAGTACCTATCATGTACAAAACCAGGTCCCATAGTTGCTACTCATCTCTAAAAACCTTGTGCATTCTCTGTCTTTGCTCTATAAAGTCAAGTTCTGTTTCTAATAGATTTCTTACAATTTCGGATCTCGTACCATCGACTACTAAACCTAATCCTTTTTCAAGAACTCATCATCCATATCCCTTGCTGCCTCTTCTAGTGAAAGAAGCCCATCTTTTCCTAGCTTTGTTAGTGGTTCTAGTTATAGATGATATAGTTTTTGGCGGTTGAACCTGAATCTTTAAATGTTTTTCCAATCAAAGTTTAGGTAAATCTTTTACAGTTGACATGGGAAAACCTACGACACTGGCACAAATACCACCTACTATAACTATAAAAACGATGGTATATCGACATATGTAGCAAACCTGCACCACCTGATTATACCCAAGACCCATAGCGCAAAAAGCTCCAACAGAGACCGATAATAGTAGCTATATCCATTCTTATTATACCTCTCTTTTTCTTATATTAACTTGCAGATACCAGCTTCTCTTTTTGTAATCCTATACCTTTTCAATTCGCTTCTTCTTTTACTTTTGCTTTTACTATGCAACTTATGTTCATTGAAAAGTGTTATTACAGTATCTGGATTTGCATCAATTATCTCTATAAGATCTGGCATTTTAATACAAATTTATTACCATTTAACCTAGTCAATTCAATCATATTATCTCTCCTATCTGATAAAATAAAAAGAAAAATACATTTTAAAAATATATTTACATGTTTTTATATATAAAAATGTATCTCTAAATTTAAAGTATTACATTTTCCCATTTTTCCATTTTTCCTAATAATAATTATAGTATAAATTTTGCATAAATACTATAAAAAGTCATAATACTTATATGCTATTAAAAAGCAAATAATAAAAATCATTCTATCAACAGAAATTATATCATGTTATTCTCATATTATCTAGTATTTTTATTATTTTTAAACATGTTTCACTCATCTTTATTTACCATTTATAAAATTTTTAATCAAAAAGCAAATATAATCTTTTTCTAAATTATACTTGCTTTTCATACTATTTATCTATTTTTAATTATCTCTTCAAATTAACTAATTCTTCAAGCATTTGGTCTGTAGTAGTTGTTACCCTTGAGTTTGCTTGAAATCCTCTTTGTGTTACTATCCTATATTAGTAAAAGCTCTTTCGCAAGATCCACGTTAGACATTTTCCTAATGCACCTGATACTAATGGACCATTACCACCCAGGAGCGGTTTATTTATATTTGCTTCCCCAGAGTTTTCTGGGCGACCACAAAGTTATCACCTTCTTTTTAGACCATATATCGTTTGCAAAAGTAGATGTTACTACCTGACCTAGCACTTTTTATACTTCCATTACTAAAGCTACCTATTACTTTTCCCATCAGAACCTATCAGTCATCTTATTTAGTTCTCAGTAGGATAGCCATCATTTGTCTTTACAAAAGTTGTACTTTCTCTCTCAAATTGAGTAAGATTTGCAAGTTTTACTGTAACGTCACCTATAGGATTAGAACCATTTGCTGTTGGAAAATCCAGTTAATGTCAATTGTTTCACAGCAGCTGGATCGTTAGGATCCTATAACACCATTTCCAGTAAATGCAATTTGAGCAGGGTTTATAGTATGTTCTATCTAAGCATCCTGTGCAGGATCTATTCTAAATGCATGACATCCCACTGATTTGGCGTAGCAGATTTCACAGATCTATAGTAATGATGCTTTCCACCTAGAGTCTATTACATCTGTAGATATTCTTTTTCCTAATATACTTGTTCTTTTAGCTGTAGAGTTATCAGCAAACTCGTCTTTTTAATCACATAAGTCACTTAGGATCTCCATGCAGGCACTCCTATTATATACAGTAGCTACACCTTGAGCAGGAGGTGTTACACCTGTACCAGCTTTTTGAATTAAGATTACCTTCTAATGTTAATGTTGTAGTAAGTTTTGGTTTTATTACGTCTTTTTCAAAGGAACTTGTATTTTCCCTAATTTTTCTACTATATTACCATCATTATCTGATTGATATCCTCTGTAAATAAACCATTTTTATTTACTAAATATCCCTCTTCATCTAAGTTCATATTACCGTCTCTAGTATAAAAAGTACCTTCAGGTCCCTCTACTTGAAAAATCCTCTCCATCTATATAAAGGTCTGTACTTATACCAGTAGTATCTATGTTTCCTTTATCCATAGCATTATCTATACTGCTTATATTCGTATACCTAGACCTATTTGGCTTGGTTTATACCACCTCTATCACCACTATTTCCAGATGGTGTTCTTGTCATTTGCTATATGTGTGCTTAAATGTAGTTCTAGTAGTTTATATGAGACTGTATGTTACGTTAGCTATATGTTATCTATTACATCCATCCTTGTCGATGATTCTTTAATGAAGAAACAGCAGGTTCATCGAACGCATCATAATTAAAATTCCTCCCGAATATAAAGAGCCGTCTTTAGCATTTTTAAACTCTCAATCATTAAGAGTGTGATTACTATTTATGCTTTTTAATATTTCATTTTTCTAAAGAAGCTATCCTATCTAGTAGTGCTTTATTTGTATTTTGAAACTCTTTCAAAAAGTCATCTATTTTTATTGAAACTTCCTTTTTCTTCAAAAAACTTTTGTAAACTTTTCAAAGAAGATGCCATATTAGTTATCTGTTCAGTAGATGCTAAACTGTGACATCTGATGTCATATACTGTTCATTTTTCATAGGTTCCATGGGATCTTGATATTTTAATTGAGCTACAAAATAGCTTAAGAAAAAGTATCTTTATCATATCCTTTTTCTATAGTTTGAGCTTTTTGTCTCTTCTTCTTTTTCTCTTTTTGCTTTTTCTACTGTAGATGTAGATACATCCGAATTTTTCTTTCTTTTCCATCTTTATCTAAATATACAGTATCTCCATTTTCTTTTTCAGTATATTAGAACTACTAACTTCCATATAAAGTACTTGCTGATATACTTGTACCTATCGCATCTGCTGCCATAGTGTGCCTCCTATTTCATAAATAAAAATATCATTATTAGACTATATCGTACCTTTATAAAAACTTTTAGTATTACTTTCTTATATATATGATAGCTTATTCTGCTTAAAAATAAAATTTTTATATTTTTCACTTAAATTAATAAAGCTATTCTTACAATCTTATTTTAGTCTATAGATAACTTCAAGCATATACAACTATAAAAATATAAGTCTTTCCTAATTTTAGGTATATATTTTTATTAAATCTTTTTATATCAAATCATTAAATAAATCATCATTTGCTATATAAAGGGTTTATGATATTAGAAAATTCATCATCTTCTAAAGAAAAATCTGGAACTACCTTTTTGAGAAATTTATAGCTTCCATTATATTCTGATGATAATTTTAAATCTTCATTACCTTGACCTACCTCTACATTTATATCTTGTATATTTATCCCTTGTTCTAATAGAGACTGTCTTAACACGTGTAATTGTTGTTCTATAGCTTGTTTTGCTTTTTCAGATTCTACAAAAACGATGCATTAAACACTCCATTTTCAGAATTTATCTTTATAGCTAATTTCCCAAGCGTTTCTGGTTGAAGTTTTATATTTAATGTTGTCTTATCATCTTTAAAAGCTAATCCTCTCATCTATTATTTTTAGAAAAAGTTTTGTATCTAGTTTCATTACTCATAGATGCTCTTGATATAATAGACCTGTAACCTTCGCATTCATTCCCATTATCTTTACGTTAGTTATATTTTCTCCTGTATAAATACTATCTATATTTTTCTATATCTTCGTCTGGTAAACTCACATTTTCTGTTTGATTTGATGATTTTTGACCAAAAATTTAATTCATTTTTTAAGATTATCTAGCTCTCTATTTATACTAACTATGCCTGTATTTTCTCTTAATGAATTTTTGTACTATATTTTCCTGACTTTTCAGTTGCTTTTTCTATGTGAATAGTTCTTTTTTGTATCAGGCGAAAGTTTTGTATCCTTTATATTCCCTATATTTTCAGTTTACTAACTCTATATCTTTAGATAAATCTATTTTCACCCTTTGATAAAGTAGTGAATATTTCAGATAATTTACCTTTTAAATCTTGTGGTATATTATCCATATTATCTAGTTGCTCTAATATATCTTTTGGCTTGTTTCGGACTAATATTTTCTACTGTTTCTTTGATATCTTGTATATCTTCATTATTGTGTGTTACCAACATATATATCATAGAAACTAAATTTACATCTTCTTTAACTTCTTTTGTATCTTTAATATCTTCATATACATTTTTCATCTTTAACACTAGATACTTTTCATCTATCTCGTATTATCTAGCTTACTATCTACATCATCTTTTTACACTAGTATTTTCTACAACATTATCTTCTCTTAGTTTTTATCTTCATCTTTATATGATGTTTTTACCTATTTCTTTTTATCATCATTTTATTTTTGTCTTTTTCTTCTATCAAACCTATTATCTTTTTACATTAGTATACTTTTCGCTGTTTGTATTATTACCTTTTACATAATCTTTTAAAATTATTGTTAGTGCTAGTATCTACTTTTTACAGAAAGACTTTTTGTCAAATCAAGGATTTGAGATGAAGAGCTACTAAAAAAACTACACCGTTAGAACTTATTTTTCCATTTTTTCCTCCAAATGTTAGTTCACATTATCTGGTATTCCTATTTCTCTACTTATATATGCTGCCTTATCTACTTTTATTATTATTTTTAAGTTCTGATAACAGTTGTCCTACTAAAGCTGGTTTTAACTTTTTAAGTGCATCTATTGCCATTTGCTTTTTCAGTTATGGAAAACTCTCTAGTATTGTCTATTTTATAGCTTCTATATACCGGATTGGCCGTTATCAACTTATCTATTATATCTGCAAGATCAGTCGCTTGCATTTTTGATAGGCATTTCTTAGTATATCGACATCTTCTTTATATTTCTTTTAGTACTTTTTAGAGAATTTTGCTACAACAGTTGAAAAACTTCCATCAAAAATTCATCTGATAATCTTCTATATCCTTTATAGTTTTCAAGCCATCTTTAACCTTTTTCTTCATCTTCAAACTCATTTAATATCTTTGCTGCTTGTAAATAATCCATATTAGAAAATATAGTAGCTAGCTGATCAGTACTAAATTCTTTCTGATTTTGTAATTTTTCTGCTGCTAATTTTTCTTCCATATTGTCATATAGTCTTCCTATAGACGCATTTTTCTCAAAAATTCTGAGTAATTTTGCAATTTCTCTATCTACAGATTTGTTAAATTCATTAGAAAATCTTGACCTTATACCATCTACATACATAGGATTAATGTAATGAAGTATCTTTGCTATAGTTGGTATATCCATAGACTGTAGAGCAGACGCTACCTTGTCATAATTCATAGTACTTTGTAATTCTTTTTGTATAGCATCTATACTGCCTTTTTATACCTAGAGTACCATAATACTTTCCTATGTCACTATCTTTTTCTTTAGCTTTAGCTTGCTCCATTTCCTCATACTCTTGTTTTTATAACGTCAGTCTTACTCTCAAGAGTCTTTACCATTGATTTTATCGTAGCTGTTTTATCTGGATTCATAACTCTCATAGATGACATTATCTTTTCATAGGCTTTTTATCAGTCTTTTTATATCTAACATCTTGTTGCTTGCATTTAAGTCTGTCATATCCAAATAATACTTAGCAGAGTTGAGATATTCTAGGATCACTAATCACTAAATCCTTGTTTAGCTTTTTCTTTTATTTCTTTTTGAGCTTTGTAGGACTTTTATCTGTCTATCTACTATAGTCTTTGCCTTTGCATTAGTAAAATATAATACAAATACTGTACACGCATAGCACCACAGGCAAACATAACTAAAACAGCTAATATTATCTTGATTTTTAGAAAACAATGACATCTTTTTCTTCTTCCATATCAAAAATCAGAAGATGAATTTAAAATCTAAATCTTGCTTTTTCACTCACTGCTAACTCCCCTTAATATATTAATTATACTTTTCTAGATGTGAAGCTTTACTATCTCGTCTATCACCTTTTTCTTCTTCTTTTTGCTTCTTTTTTGAACAAATTTTTGATAATCTTTGTCTTTTTAGAGTCTCATAAGATTTTTCTTTGTTTCCCTAGAATCCATATATTCTTGTTTTTATAGTTAGTTTTTCTTGTAAATCTTGCAACTCTTTTCTCTTTATGGCTATATTTTTTTAGGTATTCACAATATTTGTTTAGTTCTAATACCTCTTGTATTGATGCACCTTGTCTATTCTTTTCTTCTCTTTTTATTCCGTTTTCTTCTAATTCTTTATATATTTGCTCAAGTTCAGTTTTTACTACTGCAATTTCAGCATTTACTTTTCCCAACTTCATATTGTCTTCTTCTTTTCTTTTACATCTAGTATTTTTGCAATCTAAATTTATAGCCCAACTTATATCACCTTATAATAATATATCTTATAATTCTATTATATTATCAACCATATTTACTATTTCATCAAATGTATATTTGTCATACACACCTTGCTTTTAAAAATCATTTATTTCATCATCTATAGCCATATCAACTTTCTTACTAGAGCCTCTAACATATGCACCTATACTTATAAGATCTTCTGAATCTTTATATGTAGCCAGTAAATCTCTAATTTTTCCTACTTTTTTAACATATGTTCTTTAGGCATTATAGAAGACATTACCCTCGATACTGAAGCCAATACATCTATAGCAGGATAATGATTTTTGTTTGCTATAGCTCTTGATAATACTACGTGTCCATCTAGTATACCTCTTACAGTATCTGCTATAGGTTCATTCATATCATCACCATCTACAAGTACTGTATAAAGAGCTGTTATAGATCCCTTTATCAGAGTTTCCAGCTCTTCCAATAATTTTGGCATTCTGCAAAAAGCTGATGGTGGATAACCCTTTGTAACTGGTGGTTCTCCTATTGCAAGACCTACCTCTCTTTGAGCCATAGAAAATCTAGTAAGCGAGTCCATCATTAGTATTACATTTTTACCTTGATCTCTAAAGTATTCTGCTATTGAAGTCGCTAATAAAGCTCCTTTTTTCTAACTAATGCAGGCTGATCAGATGTAGCTATTACAAGTACAGAGCGTTTTAATCCCTCTTCTTTAAGGTCATTTTCTATAAACTCTTTTACCTCCCTACCCCTTTTCACCTATAAGTCCTATAACATTTATATCTGCTACTGTATTTCTAGCTACTCATGCCTAGTAAAAGTAGATTTACCCTACACCAGAACCAGCAAATATACCTATCCTCTGACCTCTACCACAAGTAAGCATTCCATCTAAAACTTTTTACTCCTAAAGGCAGTGGATCTGTTATTCTCATTCTTGACAGAGGATTAGGTGGCATATTATTTACAGGATATGCTCTACTTAGATTAAGTGGTTCTTTATCATCTATCGGATTACCTAGACCATCTAATACTCTTCCCTAATAGTGATTCTCCTACTTGCACCTCTAATGAATTACCTGAAGCTATAACCGTAGCCCCAGGTCCCATACCTTGCATATCTCCAAGTGGCATAAGTAGTACTGCCGTTTCAGTAAATCCTACGACTTCTGACATAACAGGTACATCAGATTTAACTGGATATATTTTTACATTTCCCCTACTTTTTACCTGTGGTCCCATAGATTCTATAGTAAGTCCTACAACTTTAGATACTCTTCCTTTATACTGTACTAGAGTGGTATCAGAAAGTTTTTCACTATATTTTTAGAGATATCTCTTCCATAACAAATCTTCCTATTCTTTATCTCCCTCTAATAATTTAGAGAATTCTTCCCTCAATTTTATAAACTGTGCTTTTTATAGATGGGTTTACTGTTCCGTCTTCACTTTCTATTTCTATATCTCCACTTAAGTATCCATCTACTATTTTTATTTCTATATCTTTCACGCCAGGAAAAGTAGCCAAAAATTTTTATTTCTTATCATAGTTGTTTCTTCAAAAATCTTCTACTTATTTTGACTAATAATTTTTTCCTAGAATTTAAGTCCTCTATAGAAGACATTATTATGTTTGTTACCAATGTATCTTCATCACTCATTTTTGTCTTATAATTTTACTTGCACATTGAAGCACTAGATTAACTATTTCTTTTTCTCGATTCTTAAATACATTATTTCTATATTCTTCAGCATCATCTAATATACTTTTTGCCTCTTTTAATAAAGATTCATACTTTTTGCATAGCCCTCATTATAAACCATTTTGATATCCTTCTTGTTCTTTTTCACTCAGTATATCTTTTTGCTTTTTCTGTTGCATCTTGTATTATCTGTATTGCTCTCGCTATTTGCATCTTGTATTATATTATCAGAAAGTTGATTTGCATTTTCCTTTATTTCATCTGTTTCTTCGTAATTTTATTCTTAGTTGTTCTAGCTTTTCTCATTTTTACCTTATGTTCATTCTCATCAACTTTATCATAATCTTTATCATCATTATTACCGGTATATCCAACACTTCTTATCGTATGTGCTGATTCTTTATTCTCGTTTTTTTACTTTATTTCCTATTACAAATGCCTTTTGCATCTCTACACGGTCAAATTTGATAAGTTTAGCTAATTAACTCCATCTCCTCCACCTCTAGATATTATTATCTCACCAGCATCTTCTAATCTTCTTATTACATTTACTATAGCTTGTTGAGCCTCTTCAACATCTCTTAATCTTACTGGTCCCATAAATTCTATATCTTCTCTTATCATTTCTGCCATACGCTTAGACATATTACCAAATATAAGATCTGATACTTCTGGTGTAGCTCCTTTGGTGCAACAGTAAGCTGGCTATTTTCAACTTTCTAATAAATCTTTTGTATAGCTGTCGCATCAAGATTAGTAATATCTTCAAATACGAACATCTTCTTCTTGATTTTCATCCTGCAAGTTCTACATCAGTTTCTTCAAGATTTTCTATTATATATCTTTCTGTTCCTCTATCAACAGAGTTTAGTATTTCTACTATAGCATCTATTCCACCAGCTTTTGTATAGTCTTGAGTTACTACATTAGATAGTTTTTCTCTAATACTATCTCCACTTCTCTTTATTATCTCCGGATATGTCCCTATCCATTGTAGCTATTCTTCTAGCCACCTCTGTTTTGTTTTTTCCTTAGTAAGTGAAGATAATATCTGTCCCTGATTTTTCAAAATCAAGATACGACAATATAAGAGCTATAGTCTGTGGATGCTCACTTTGTATGAAATTGGCAAGTTGTGATGCCTCAGCTTTTTGCAAAATCAAAAGGTTTAACTTGTAATGAGGCTGTAAGTTTATTTATAACTTCAAACGCTCTTTTCTTTTCCTAGAGATTTTTCTAACACTTCCTTTGCATAGTTTATGCCACCCTCAGATATATAATCCTGAGCTATACACATCTCATAGAATTCATCCATAACTTCTTCTTTTAATTTGTGGATCAACTTTCTTTACATTGGCTATTTCCTAACGTCATCTCTTCTATTTCTTCATCTGATAAGTTTTGAGAATACTTGAAGAAAAACTCTGGTCCAAGACTTATCATAAGTATAGCCGCTTTTTGTTTCCCATATAATTTGGTATCTTGTTTGTTGCTTGACAAAATAATTCCCCTAATTATTCTTCATCTATCCAAGTTTTAAGAAGATTGGCTACTATTTCTGGATTTCTGTTCTATCAAATCTTCTATACTTTTTCTTTTACCTGATTCTTTTTCATATTTATTTCTAACGCTTCTATTTCTTCTTTTTAATCTTCATAGAATCTCTATCCACAAGTTCTCCAGTTTTTGGATCCATTACTTTACCTTCATTTTGTTTAGACTTTTTATTTCTTCTTAGTAATAATACAAGCAATATTATAGGTATTAAAGTTTATAACTGCTACTTAGCTATCCACTGCCACAATGGTATAGAGCCGCTAGAGTTTGCACCTGTACTATCAGATGATTTATTAAAACTTTGTGCAAACACTTCTACAGCTTTAGTATCTAGTCCTGTTGCTGTAGTTATAAGGTTTACTATTTTCGTTTTTATTTTATCAGTTGAGCTCTCCACCTTCCAATGTATCGCTATTTAATATTACAGAAACTGCTATAGAATCTACTGTTCCTTTGCTTTTTTCTACATTTTTACTATTTCATTCTAGTTCATAGTTTATAGTGCTTTCACTTCTATTATATGTAGAGTTTCCGTTTTCATCTACAGTTACATAATTAGTAGTTCCACCTAGCTTCATTGTTGTTAGATGTAACTCCAGGTGTTCCATTGCATCTGATTTATTTTTACTTCTTCTTTCAATTGTTGCTCACTTCTAACAAGCCCACTAGTCTCACCCCTCTATTGGTGATGTAAACGTCTTAGTCTGAGTAACTTCATTATCAAAATTAAGCTTTACAGAAACCATTACAGAAAAGTTATCTGCTCCATACATAGGCCCTAAGAAATTGTATAAAGAATTTTCTATATCTCTTTTACCTGTTCTTGCATCTCAAAAATTATTTTTTTAGCTTGCACACTTCCATCTTTTAATGATTCGTGATTAAGTATTTGTCCATTTTGACCATGTATTGTAACATTTTCTGGACTAAGTCCTTCAACTGAATTCGCTACTATAGCTGCTATACCACTAATAGACTCTTGGTCCAATTGAGAACCCTGCTCTTTAAAGATAATTTTACGCCTGCTTTTGCTACTTGTTTATTTTCGTTTAACATCAAACTCAGAATTCTTAGGTATAACTCAAATTTACCTGTGCTTTTTCAACTGCTGGTATAGACTCTATTACACTTTGATATCTGATTCATAAGCGCATATTGTTTAGCTGTGTCATCATCACTCATAAACATAGAATTCATTTTTATAAGATTTGAAAAGTCAAATTTAGCGTTTGGAATATTTTTGACCAGCTAAATCTATCATTATTTTGTTTTTGCTTTGTCTCAGGCACAAGTATAGAATTTTTGATTTTCTATCTTATAATCTACAGCCATACCATCAAGACTTTTGTGTTACTGCACTCATAGTTTTAAGATCCAGATTGCTATAAAAGTGTAACGTACTTTTGTCCTAGTCATATACATAATCAAAGCTACTATGGCTCCTAGTATTACTAATGTAGAAACAGCTACGGTTATTATCTGTTTTCTACTAAATTTTTCCATATAAGTATTTATAGAATTCCTAACATTATTTATATTTTTCCAAAACATACACCCTCTGTGTGTCTATACTTCTCTAAATTTATAATACATTAAATTTTGCAATCTTGAAAATTTTCTTTATATGCCTCTGTAATCTTTGAAAGTACTTCTGTAAGAGCATTAAACTTTACATTTTGACTATACCCTTAGCAATAGATAAATCGTGCATATTGTCAAGTTCCCCAGACATAAGCTTTTTAGTAAGTTGCTCTTCATACTTTTTGCATCATTTACATCATATATAGCATCTTTTTAAAAAAATTCAGAAAAACTAGGGTGTAGTATTCTCATTATTTGAAATTTTCTTTATATTATTAAGTGGTATATTATTAAAAGATATGCTATCCATCTTATTTATATTCATACAATTTACTCTCCTATTTACCTATTTCTATGGCTTTTTGTATAATTGCTTTTAGATGTGCTTATTGCTGTTGCACTTGCTTCATACGATCTTTGTGCAGATATAAGATCCACCATTTCAGTTATAAGATCTACATTTGGCATTTTTACACAACCATTTTCATCAGCATCAGGATGTCCAGGTTCATACTTAAGTTTAAAAATCCGATTTATCCTCTTTACACCTACAAGCTCTACACCACCTGCATCTTTTAGCTCTTTTATTTTTGCAATATAGATTGAAAAACTTCTATTACCTTCTGCCTCTTTAAATATAGCTACTTGTCTTTTATAAGGAAGACCATTTTTAGTTCTTGTAGTATTGGCATTTACTATATTTTTTTGATATTATATCCATTCTTGCACGCTCAGCAGTAAGAGCTGTAGCATTAATATTCATACTTTAGAAAATACTGACATTATTTTCTTCCTCCAGTTATACCGCTAATCATACTTTTAAAATAAGATGATATTTGATCAGATACCATAGAATAATTCAAATAATTTTTACATTATCCGCTTCTTCTACATCTATATTTACATTGTTCCCATCTTCTCTTGTACTAACAGAATTATCTATTGCTGTTATAGGAAAACCAGAGCTAGAATGCGGAATTTCAATATGTCTACTATTTGTCAAAGCGCCTTTTTAAATCATTACTATTGTCACGATTCCTAAGGTACTCTTCAAACTTGACATATTTTCTTTTATAATTTGGAGTATTTACATTTGCAATATTAGAGCTTATAGACTCATTTCTCATACTGTCAAGCATCTAATGCATATCTCATAGTATTCAAATAAGAAGATTCTACTTTCATAATTATGCCTTTCTATTTATAAACTACAAATATTCTTTTTAATATCATTTCATTTATGTATATAGTAGTAGACCCATAAGCTGAGTTTAGTTAAAAATAATCATCTATCTAGTATAAGTGTTGCCACTTACATCAAGCGACCTACCTTTTTAGACTAAAGCGAGCCACTTTATTTTTTACGTCTTTTCTTGGTCTTGCTTCAGGTGGGGTTTACATAACAATGTAGTCACCTACATTTTGGTGAGCTCTTACCTCACCTTTCCATCCTTACCATAAATGGCGGTATATTTCTGTTGCACTTGCCTTTGAGTCACCTCCACTGGACGTTATCCAGCACCCTTGCTCTATGAAGCTCAGACTTTCCTCATATAAATTATATGCGATTATTCAGTCTACTACTAATTAATACATCTAATTATAATATACTTTTTACTTCTTTCAATTGATTTCAAAAATTTATTAAAATTATCCACAATTATATTTTTCTATTAATACAACTGCTTTGTGAACTTATACCCTCTTTTCGTCCTTCAAAACCCTAATTTCTCTGTTGTAGTTGCTTTTTATAGAAACATCTTCAGCCAAAAATACCTAGCTGTTCAGCTATATTTTTTCTCATAATTTCAATATATGGAAACATTTTTGGCTCTTGGGCTATAATTATACTATCAACATTACAAATTTTATACTTTTCTTTCACTAACAATTCACTTACTTTTTTAATAATATCAATGAATTTATATCTTTAAATGCAATGTCATTATCAGAAATAACTTTCCTATATCACCTTTATTTAATGTCTCCTAGTATTGCATCCATAATAGAATGTACTAATACATCTGCATCAGAGTGTCCAGCTAGACCTTTTTCATACGGTATATCCACTCCACCTATTATAAGTTTTCTTCCTGTTTCAAACTTATGAACGTCATAACCTATACCTATTCTCATACATCCTCCTATTTTAATTCCACACTAACTCTAAAGTCTATATCTACATCTACTCCGGCTTTTTGGTATTTGTTTTTACTACTTTTCCTGTTCCTATAAAATCATATTTCAAGCCCATATTTTCTAATAAATCCTGAGCTTGTTCTTCTAGTCATATTAGTAAGATTAGGCATTTTTATATTGTTATTAGCATCTGATTTCATATACAACACTACTTTAGAATTAGGCTCTACTTTTTCACCAGCACTAGGAAATGTACTTACAACATATGATTTTTCCTCAACTACTATACCTTGTTCAAAAAAACAGGTTCAAGGCTATTTGCTTTTATTATTTCTATAGCTTCTTTATATGACTTATTCTTTTAAATCCGGTACTTGCACTGTTTTTGACTATTCTTACTATCTATTTTTACAGTTTGATTTATACCTAGATATTTTTAACGTTCCATTTAATATATTTCCAGCTATAGGTGCAGCAGACTCACTTCCTGATTGAGTTCCTTCCATAGGTTCATCTATTACAACCAATATGGTAACTTGTGGATCTTCTACAGGAGCTATAGCTGCAAAAGAACATATAAACTTAGTAGTAGAATACGTCTTTTCTCCCTCTATTACCTTATTTGCTGTTCCAGTTTTTTCCAGCTATTCTATAACCTTCAATAGATGCTTTTTTCCCCAGATCCACCGTTTACAACATCTTCCATGTAAGAAAGTATTTTTATTAGCCGTTTGACTAGATATTACTTGCTTTTACAGTTTTTGTCTGAGCTTTAGATATTATATTTTTATCATCATCTAATATAGCTTTTACTATATTAGGTTCTAATAATTTACCATTATTACCTATAGCATTTATATAGCTGTTATAAGTTGTATAGGTGTTACCGATATACCTTGACCATAGCTCATATTCGCAAGTTCTACAGGTCCAATACTTGATGCAGCCCTTACATACCCACTTTCTTCTCCTGGTAGACTTATATTTGTACGTTTACCAAAAACCAAATGCATTAGCATAATCAATAAGAGTGCCTGCTCCCAGCCTTTGTCCTACTTGTACCAAAAACACTATTTACAGATTGCTCTATAGCTTTTCTGAGTTATAGTACCAAATGGTATGTTGGTCCAGTTTCTTAATTTTATTCCAGCTACTTCATATAACCATTATCTACAAAAATATTCTTCACCCTTAACTTTATTTTTCTTCTATTGCGGCAGATGCTGTTATTACCTTTAAAAAGGAGAGCCAGGTTCAAATATTGTATTTACAGACGGATTTCTCCACATCTTATATATCTCTTTCATTTTATCTTCATCTGTTTTTGCTTCTTTTATTAGTTTTGCTTGAGATTCATAAGATGGACTCCTAGGATTATTAGGATTATAACTTGGCACTGTAGCCATAGCCAAAATATTACCTGTCTTAGTCTCCATTACTATTCCTGTTACTGACTTTGCAGCAAAATTGATAGTATCCATCATTTAGACATTTTTCCAGATTTTTGTAATACTTCATCTATTGTGAGCATCACATTTTTCCACTTATTTCTTTTTGATACATCTCGTCTTTTACAGATATTTTTTTCTTGATTACCATCTTTTTAGATATATTCTTTTTCCAGGTATTCCCTTTAGTTCCAAGTCCATAGAAGCCTCTATCCCTGCTAATCCTACATTGTTTTTGAGATGTGTGCGCCCTAAAACATGAGATGCAAAATTACCATAAGGATACTGCCTTTTATTTTTCATCAAACCAAGTCTGTGATATCTTTTTAATTTTTCATATCATCTAGACTTACATTTTGAGCTAATATAAGTCGTGGGACATAAATTTTTCTCTAAGTTTGTTTTTGTCCTCTTTTTAGCACAGATATTATTGTATCTACAAGTTTATTTATATTTTTCATCACTTTTATCTACTTTTACCTAATTCTATCCAAAAGTCATATACAGGCATACTTACTGCTAATTCTTTCCCACTAGAATCATATATTGTTCCTCTAGTAGGCATAATAACCTCTTCAGCATATTGTACTGCTCTGCTAGAATACTCATCTTTTTATTATCATAAGTCTTGTTATCTGAAAAAAATATAACAACTATTGCAAAAATAAATATACTACTAAATATTTTTTTAATCCCTTTGATATCAATTTATTATATTTTTATATTTTTACTATTACTCATCTATCTCCACCTAAATGTACTTGCATATTTAAAAATATACTCCTTATGATTATATCATAATTTTTATTTTTTAAATAGTAGTTTTAACTATAATTTTCATAGTTTTACAAAAACTCGTAAAAATTTTATGAGTAAATTTTACGAGTTTTTAATCAGTATTTATTTTGTTTTTCTTTTCTTCTGTTACCTTTATAGCCTCCATAGAAGATATTATACAAAGTTTGTATACATCCTCTTCATTACAACCTCTTGATAAATCATTTACAGGAGAATTAAGTCCTGTAGTATAGGTCCTATAGCTTCATAACGTCCTAATCTTTGTGCTATTTTGTAACCTATATTCCTGCTTGTATATCAGGGAATATAAACACATTTGCTTTGTCCTGCGACTGGAGATATTCTCAATTTTTAGCTGCAACCTCAGGTACGAATACCGCATCAAATTGCAATTCTCCATCTATAACTAAATCAGGATATTTTTCTTTTGCTATTTCATAACCCTGTCTTACTTTATCTACCATAGGGCCTTTTTCCTGAACCCTTTGTTGAAAAGCTAGCATAGCTACTTTTTGGATCAAGCCCATAATTTTTAGCTGTGTCAGATGTTTGTTTTGCTATTTCAGCCAAAATCTTCAGCAGTAGGATCTCATATTTATAGCACAATCTCCCATCACATATAACTCTTTTGTCTTTTATAAGCAAAATCCTCCCTGATACTTTTTGTATATTCCGGTTTTACTTTTTTATTATTTGAAGAGCTGGTTTCACCGTATCAGCAGTAGTATGTATAGCCCTGACATAGCCCATCTGCTCTACCTGTATACACTAAAAGTGTTCCAAAAATAATTTTTCATCTTTTATTATTTCTCTAGCTTCTTCTTCTGTTATTTTTCCTTTTCTTCTTTCTACAAAAAGCTTTTATAAGTTCTTCTTTTTCTTCATAAGCATCTGGATCTATTACTTGCAAAATCTCTCTGCATCTATACCATTTTTCTTTAGCTAACTGCATTACTTCCTCTTTTTACCAAGAACTATTGGTTTCTAGTATACCGTTATTTTTAATCTTGAAGCGGCTCCTATTATTCTTATATCTGTACCCTCTGGTAACACTATCTTATGTTGATATTTTTCTTACTATTCTCTCAGCATCATAAAAAATGACATATATTCCTCCTTGTTTTTACGTGTCTTATCTAATATTTACCTATATATTCTACAACTTTTAGATTAATTAGTCAAAACCATTTTCTATAACTCATCCAAAAATTCTATATGTTTTTAAATTTTCTATTTCCTCTTCTAATATTTGTACTCTTAATTCCAAACTATTATTTTCACTTTCTTTTTCTTTTTGTCATTCTCTTTATTATAAATAAAATCACTACAAAAGGAACTATAAGTATAAAGAATACTAAAAGTAAACTTGTCATTGGTAGTAACATAATATCTCCTATTGCTCTAAATACAAAATACTATTGTCTATGTAATCTATTATATCCTGCATACCAGTAAGTGATGATACTGGAAATATTTTTATATCATCTTGTACTTGTAAAACTTCTTCATAACAGAAAAAAAGATTTTTGATATGCTCCCCTAGATATTTTATCAGACTTTTGTAGCCACTATATCTACAGGTATATCATAGTATTTACAATAATCATACATTTGTTTATCACTTTTTTGGCCTCATGCCTTTATATCTAACAATAAAAACACATAGTCTTAAATTTTCACTTTTAGAAAAGTAAAGCTCCATAGTCTTACCCCATATCTCTTGCTCACTTTTAGATAATTTAGCATATCCATATCCGGGTAAATCTACAATGTAAAAACTCTCATTTATCAAATAAAAATTTATAGTTCTTGTCTTACCTGGCGTACCTGATACTCTAGCTAATGATTTTCTTGAAAGTAATGTATTTATCAAGGATGATTTACCTACATTAGAACGTCCTGCAAGAGCTATACAAGGAAGATTATCATTTGGATATTGTTCAGGTTTTCATGGCACTTATTTGCAATTTTGAACTTACTATTTTCATTAAAGCTCCTTTTTAACTTTTTTTAAATATCTAATTTTTTTCTTAGCATATATTTGTTTTACTTCTTCTGTGTACGAACCATCATTGTTATGTATATACAAAGGTTCTTGTATTTTTATCTCAGGTTTCGCATTTTTGTAAATTGTAACAACACCATATTTGCAGACTTATTTACACTTGGATGCACCATACGCATTTGTTTCAGTTCTAAAGAATTTTTTTCTACCTTCCACTATTATATCCGATAATCTAGATGGTCTATGCACCATATATAACTTCGCATTTGACTTTAGTAGTTTACTAGAAACACCCATTATATCTGCTACAGTACAATATATCTCATTTCTTGATATCATCATCATATCATTACTACTCAGCAATTTACTATTTGGCATATAAAGGCGGATTTGTAGTTATTATGTCTAATGAATTTTTCTAAATACTCACTAGCATCTTTTAAGTTTATATTTTAAAACCTCAATCTTTTCATTTAGATTATTCATATCTACGCTACGTTTTTGCCATATTAGCTATTGTTTCTTGTATCTCTATAGCATATATTTTTCTATATCAGCTTTTGCACATAAAAGTATAGGTATTATAGCTGTGCCTGTACCAAGATCTGCTATTTTTGCATATATATTTTACAAAATTTGTAAGTAACACAGAATCTATACCAAACTTAAATCCATTCTTTTGTATAATCTTATAATCTTTTATGTTGCAAATCATCTACAATTTCATCTTCTAATATCATATTTATCCTTCAAGTTTTTAAGTTCTTCTTCACTTATCTGCTCAACAAACTCATCTACTAGTCGTGCTAGTTTTAATATCTTTATGTCATCTAAAACAAAACTCTTTGAATTGAACATTTCCATCTTCTGTCTCTAACATAACTTTTTATTTTTCTAGCAATGTCATAGTCTGCATAACTTTTTCCTTTACCGTCTGGAGTCATTACTATAGAGTTTACTGTAGGCATCTTTTTATTATTCCCTCATAATTTTTCTTCTTCATATTTTTAAACAACAAAAAGTCTTCCATGATGTGCCTGATATCTTACTAGGATTTAAGGAAAGCCCTTGATCTTTTTGCCATCTTTTATAGTTACAGGTTCAAAAATCAGAAAGCCATTTTTTTACAACAATATTCTTTTCCACAAGGACCAAAAACCACCTAATTTTTCGCCTCATCTCTAACACTCTATTTGTCTAAGCTCTATTCTAGTCCTAAAAACTGATGCTAAATCTCTAACAAGCTCCCTAAAATCTATTCTACCATCAGCAGTAAAAATAAAATATAAGTTTTGTCTTATCAAATGTATATTCATTATCTATAAGATTCATATCAAGATTATGCGATTTTATCTCTACATATTTCTAACGCCTCTTGTGCATCTAATATGTTTTTGTTCATATATCTTACAATCTTTATCATCAGCAATCCTAAGCACAGGTTTAAGTGGCATCACCAGATGTTCTTCTTCTACATTTTTTCTTCCAACACTACAGTAGCATACTCTATGCCCCTTGATGTTTTCTACTATTACTTTATCATCTAATTTATAAGTTTCATTTTTCCAAACATTCAAAAATGATATATCTTTCCTAATTGTTTGAATTTTACTCCCTATTACCCTTTTTCAAACTCTAACCTCCATCATCTTAAATAGCATAGTTTCTATAGTCATATTGAAATTACAATTACTATTCAATTTTCTTCTAGCCTGCTCAGCTAAATCTATCATAGTAAGCAACTCATAATAAGTAAACTTACCCTATTATATCATGTATATATTTATTTTGCTTGTGTTCATCTGGCAGTAATTTTATACTTCCTTAGCTAACATTATATTTCTAGTATTCTCAAGTATAGATGTAAGTATATCATCTATGTCTGTTTTTAAATTTTATATCTTCCATATATTGTATCATTTTTTAGCTTATCTTTTTCTATGATTATATCAAAAAGTTTTCTTGTAATCATAACTATATCTTCTCTTTCAGATATATCTACAACATCTTCATCAAAAATATCTTATACATCTAGAACGCATAGTATCTAATAATGATGAAGCATTTTTGAGTTATAAGTATAAAAAAATAACATCTTGTGGTGGTTCTTCCAAAGTTTTTAAAAAAATGCGTTTTGCATGGGAATAGTAAATTTTGAACAATCCTTAAAAACATATATTTTCTTTTTCTTTATATGGTTTTTACTGACACAATCTTTTATTATATCTCTTATAGTAGCTATGTTCATATCTTCTTTTTCTATGCTTTTATAATCACTAATCCTACTTAAATCATCTGTATCCATTATTTTTGCTTATAAAATCAGCCATTTCAATAGCCTTATCTATATTACTACTTTCAAAAATGTAACGTGTTTTAACCTATCGCTTTCATATTCATCTAGCAAAATATCTTTTTATTTGTTCATATTTATTCATATTAATACCTTTTTACTAATAAATCACCAACTATAATAATATAAAAACTTTAGTAATTTAATTTAAACTAAATTCATATTTTTCTAATATCATACTGTGTATTTCATCTATTGATTTGATATTACCATTAATACTACAATCTATCTGTAACCACCCATATTTTTCAGCTACATATTTAGAATTCTCATAAACTTTTTCAAGATACTTTCTATTGTTTTTCATGTATATCCTGTAATATATTGTTTTTAGACTCTCTATTTTTCATAAAAATTATACGATATATCAAATGGTAAATCCATACCTTATCAGGTTTAGGTAACCCATAAAGCCTATACTCAAAATCATATAACCAATCCAAAAACTTATTTTTCTTTTTATATCTTCATATTTTTCCTGCTTGATATACCATACTAGAGGTAGTATATCTATCAGCTATTATTATGTAATCATCATTATAATATTTTTCTATTTCTTTTTATATGTTCCATATCTATCTATAGCATAAAAAGTAGATGCTATATAGGATCTACATCTTCAGGATTTTTCCAAAAATCTCCCCTTAAATACATCTTTACCATAAAAAGATGTATCACTCTGATAATTTGGAAATTCTACTTTTTATTACCTTATTATTCTTTTGAAAGAACATCATATAGTAGTTTGCTTTTGAGTAGCTTTTGCCACAAGCATCACTACCAGATTCTATAACATATATTTTACCCATATCTTTACCTAATTTTTATTAAATATTTTATATCACTCATTTTTTATACATCTATTATTATACCCTAATTTATCCTTTTTGTAAAATGTTTTTGTTTCCAAAATGAATATATAGATATCTATATAATAAATAAATTCTTAAATTAAATTTTTAAAATAAAATATATTTATAAAAATGTTTAAAGTGTAAATAAATAAAATCTCAATATTTTTAAAAACATATGTGCGTAATATACCTACAAAAAATATATTATAATATTTTTATTGTATTTTATCTAAAAATATTATATAATGCTTTAGAAATTTTTATTTAATTTTTAAAAATTATGAAATCCACAATATTTATATAAATACTGTTTTTAATTAAAAATATTTTTTAACTTTGAAATTTTTCATAGAAAGGATATAAGCTATGCAAGAAATAAGAGTTGAATTAACGCAAAATCCAACAAATTTACTCTAAAGATGAAAGCTCTCTAGGGTTTGGAAAAGTATTTTCTGATCATATGTTTGTAATGGATTACGACGAAGAAAAAGGATGGCGATGATGCAAGAATAGTACCTTATGCACCTATTATGCTGTATCCATCTACCACTTGCCTTCACTATGCACAGACTACTTTCGAAGGATTAAAAGCATATAGAAGCGAAAAAGATGAAATATTACTTTTTAGACCAGAGCTTAACTTTAAAAAGGCTTAATATGTCAAATGAAAGACTTTGTATTCCTACATTAGATGAGGAATTTTGTTTTAGATGCTCTAAAAATTATTAGAAATAGATGAAAAATTTGTCCCTCATAAAGATGGTTCTAGTCTTTATATAAGACCATTTGTACAGCAACTGATCCATATGTAGGCGCTAGCTCTAGCAGTAGTTATAAATTCATAATAATAACTAGTCCTAGTGGAGCTTTATTATTCTACAGGTATAAATCCAGTGAAAATATTAGTTGAAGAAAAATTATGTGCGTGCAGTGCGTGGTGGTATGGGCAGCATGGCAAAAACAGGAGGTAACTATGCAGTAAGCCCTAAAATCACAGGCAAATGCACATAGATATAGAGTATTCTCAAGTATTATGGTTGGATGGTATAGAAAGAAAGTATGTAGAAGAAGTTGGTACTATGAACATATTTTTTTGTAATAGATGATGAGATTGTAACCCCTGAAATAAAATGGTAGTATACTTGATGGTATAACTAGACGCTCTATGATAGAATTACTGAAGAAAGAGGGAAGAAAAAGTATCAGAAAGAAAAATGTCAATAGATGAAATCTCAAAAAGCGTATGATGAAGGAAAAATTAAAAAGAAGTATTTGGCTCTGGGACAGCTGCAGTAATAAGTCCTGTAGGTGAACTAAAATACAAAGATAAAAATAATGCAGATAAACGATGGAAAAATAGGCGATATATCAAAACATCTTTACGATACCCTTACTCAAATACAATGGGGAAAAATTAGAAGATAAATATGGTTGGATGACAAAGGTAAAATACAAAAATGGTTGTTAGAAATCTTACTCTAACAACCATTTTTATATTAAAATATATTTATATACATTCACTTAAACTTTTTAATCTTCATTTTTAATAGTTTTTGTTCCATAAAATTCCCCAAAAATATTTTTGTATATCTAATCCTGTAGCCTCTGTAGTTCCACTTATTATTTTTGTAAGGCTATTAGTTATATCTGATACAAGTTTTGTACTATTACCATCCCCATACATAGTAATTTTTATCTACATTATTAAGTGGTTTTGCTATTGATTCTGCAACTTTTGGCAATACATCAAAAATACATTTGCGCTATACCCTGCCTTATCCATTTTTAGCAAGTGCCTCTGCTTTTTATCAAGACCTTGTGCCTCTGCAAGCAATTTTGCTTGTATAGCATTTGCTTCTGCTTGACCTTTAACCTTGATAGCTTTCTGCTTCTGCTTCACCTTTTGCTTTTTATGGCTTCAGCTTCTTTTTGTTGTTCTATTAATTTTTGCTTCTGCATCTTTTGTTCTTTTATATAGTTCTGCATCGGCTTCTTTTTGTTGTTTATAAAGTTCTGTATCTGTAACTTTTTCGCTAGCTTTTTGTATAGCTTTTTTTGTACCTCTATGGCTTTTTGTTCTTTCACAAGATTTGCTTTCTGCAGTTTTTACTTTTCTACTTCCTTTCTTCTTTCTTGAATTTGCAAATCATAAGCTACATCTGCATTAGCTTTTAGCCAAATCACTTTCTGCCTTTAATGTAGCTTGTTTTACAGCTAATTCATTTTTGTTTTTATAGATATCTCAGTGTTAGCCACTACTTGCGCATCATTAGCCTTTTTATTAGCTTCAGCTTGAGCTATTTTTAACTTCCATTTCTGCATTTGCTCTTGCTATAGACGCTTCTTTTGTTATTCTAGCTAAGTTATCTGCACCTAAGTTATCTATAGCACCCTTTATCATCTTGAACATTTTGTATATTAAAACGATATTATCTTAAGCCCTAATGCTTCTACATCCTTACTTTGCAGATTGTTGAACTTTCTCAGAAAATAATTGTTTATCCTGAGCTAGTTCTTTTAAGCTCTAACTGTCCTATAACCTCTCTTACATTACCTTCTAATAAATCTCCAACCTGTTGAGCTATAAACTGTTCATTTTTATTAAGAAAGTTTTTGAAGCTCTTTCTATAAATTCTGGTTCATTAGGTATTTGTACTTTCACTACAGAATCAGCTTTTACATTTATAAAATCCTTTTGTAGGTACAGGAGTACTAGTCTTTACATCTATACTAGTAACTGCTAAATCTAATTTATCCCTTCTTTCTATAAAAGGTATCATTACACCAGCTCTTCCAGATAATACTCTAGCTTTGCCAAGTCCTGTTATTATTATGGCTTCATCAGGCTTAGCCTTTACATAGCCTATGCAAACTACAAGTATAAGTATTACAACATTATTACAGATACAACTATAGCTAACAATCCTTGTATAGGCATTTTCCCCATCCTTTCAAAAATTATAAAAATATGTAGTATAAAAATTTTTATTGACACAACGAATGTAATCTCAATAATTACTTAAATGATATCATAATTAATATTATTTGTAAATATGTTTTTCATAGCATTAATGATATATTTCAACATAATTAATAGTAAAATTATAAAATTCAAATTATAATAAATCATTTTTACTTTTCTGTTTAATGGTAATATATTTAAAGAATTTTAATGAAAAAGAGGAAATAAATATGTTTGAATTATCAAAGATGCAATTCGTGTCATCATATATATGTGAGCTAAATCCGGAAGAACAAGAACCCATAATATCTAATTATGATATAGAACAAGATGATGATATAACACTAACTTTCATAGAAAATACAATATACAATTTTTATGAATCAAAAGATATGAAATGGTCTTATTTTGTAGAAGATGATGAAATGTGTAGTAAAGCATATAAAAAAATATACTTACTATAAGATGAAAATCCTGCTGAATTTAAGATAAAAAGCAAAGAAATAATAAATGAATACTTTAAAAATAATTCAAGATAATGTAAGTGTGCCATCAGGAAATATTATAACTGTACTGTTTGATATGGAAAAATACACTTTATCTAGGAATGTTTTAAATACAATCATAAAACTATGTTTGTATCAAACGTAAAAAGTCTAAATAATACAAAAATGTAACAATATCAAGAAAAACTTCACTTTTTACAGGCAATAAGTATAAGGCTGACGAAGGTTTTATAGTGAATCTACTAAATCTTGATATAGCTATAATAGATAAAAGATACAGAAATAAATTCTGACAAATTAAATATACTACAAGATGTAATACTTATACTAAAGTCAGAACGTTCAGAAAAGAAAAAAACTAGATATATTCAATAAAGTTACAAAAATTTAGAAAATAAATATATAGGCGATGATGTAGAGCAAAAATAAAAAGCCATAAAAGATACTGTTTTTGATGAAGGTCTAATAAGTGTAGAGTCTGTAATGGATAAAGCGTTTGGAGAAACAGAAGAACTAAAAAGAATATAAGTGAAAATACCCTAGAAAAATCAGGTATAGTAAGAAATGAAAAGATAGAAATACCCGGATAGGCTACTAAAGACAAAATTCCAAAAGGCAAAAATAACTACAGAATCTGGTATAGAGATAAATGTACCCATAGATTATTATGGAGATGAAAGTAAAATAGAGTTCTTACCTGATGAAAATGGAACTATATCAATAATAATAAAAATGTAAAAATCTTACAACATAATAAATATTTTTGAAAAATTTTTATTTTTGTAACAAATGATACAGAAAAATTAATAAAAATAAAATATACTACATTCATAAACATAAATAATCAGCATAATTAAAATTATGTATTATAAAATTTTTGGGAGGTAAATTATGGGAATGTTCTGTTATCAATGTCAAGAAACAGCTAAAAATACAGGCTGTACAATAAAAGGTGTATGTGGTAAGACTGCTGATGTAGCTAACTTACAAGATATGCTAGTTTGGCAAACAAAAAGGACTGTGCACAGTAATAAATAAACTTAGAAAACAAGGTGTAACTATTGAAAAAGAAGTAAATCATATGGTTACTAAAAAAATCTATTCATTACAATAACAAATGCAAACTTTGATGATGCAGCTATAGTAAAAAGAAATACACAAAACTATGGATATGAAAAATCCCTTGTTGAAAAAAATTATCTGACAAAAACTAATCTTTCTCAAGTTGTAACTTATGATGAAAGAGATGAACAAAATTACTAGAAAAAAAGCTACTCAAATAGGAATACTTTCTATAGCTGACGAAAATATAAGAAGCTTAAAAGAGCTTATAACTTATGGATTAAAAAGGTCTTGCTGCTTATGTAAAACACGCAAATAACTTAAAAACATGACAATGAACAAGTAGATATATTTATACAAGAAACTATGGAACAACTACTTGATGAAAATAAAACTCTTGATGATTTAGTTGCACTTACTCTTAAAACTGGGGAATTTGGTGTACAAGGTATGGCCCTTCTTGATGGAGCGAACACTTCAACATATGGACACCCAGAAATAACAAAAGTAAGTATAGAAGCAGGAAATAACCCTGGAATACTAATATCTGGACATGAGTTTATTCGACATGAAAAATGCTACTTGAACAAACTCAAGGAACAGGCGTAGACGTATATACTCATAGTGAAATGCTACCTGCAAATTACTACCCAGAGCTAAAAATATCCAAACTTTGTCGGTAATTACGGTGGTGCTTGGTATGCACAAAAAGATGATTTTGAAAATTTCAACGGTGTCATACTAATGACTACAAACTGTATAGTCCCACCAAAAGATAGTTATAAAGATAAAATGTATACAACTGGAGCAGCAGGTTTCCAGGATGTAAACATATACCAGGAGAACCTGGCGAGCACAAAGATTTTTCTGAACTTATAGAACACGCTAAAAATGTGCCCCTCCAACACCAATAGAAAAAGGTCATATTGTGGGAGGATTTGCACATAACCAAGTATTTGCACTTGCTGATAAAGTAGTAGATGCTGTAAAAACTGGAGCAATCAAAAATTTGTAGTAATGGGCGGTTGTGATGGTAGACATAAAGAAAGAAGCTACTATACAGAATTTTGCTGAAAAATGCCAAAAGATGCTGTTATACTTACAGCCGGCTGTGCGAAATACAGATATAACAAATTAGAACTAGGCGATATAGGTGGAATACCTAGAGTACTAGATGCAGGACAATGTAACGACTCTTACTCACTGGCAGTAATCGCACTTAAACTTAAAGAAATATTTGAACTTGAAGATATAAACGATCTTCCAATAGTGTTTAATATAGCTTGGTATGAGCAAAAAGCTGTTATAGTACTACTTTGCACTATTACACCTTGGAGTTAAAAATATACATCTTGGACCAACTCTTCCAGGATTTTTTATCACCAGCAGTAGCAAAATGTACTTGTAGAAAACTTTGGTATAGCACCAATAGGGAACAGTAGAAGACGACTTAAAATTATTTTTGAATAAAAATTAATAAATAAAAGGCTCTATAATCTATTTATTTTTCTAAATATTTATTATAGAGCCTTTTTAAAATACTATATTTATATTTGTTGTGATAGACTTATTTTACTAATCATACGTCTATCTATTTTTATTTCATCTAAAAACCTTACATAACTATATCTTTGTATAAAGGATATTTATCTGTCAGTGATTTTACAATAGCTTTTGCTTCTTCATTTTTATCCTCTGATATTACAGGTCAATAGCATCTACTATCAATTTTCATATCTTCTTCTACCATACCTCTTGTAGATAACTGCTGGAGGCCTATTCTCACTCCTCCTGTTTTTATAAAGTTTTGTGTATCAAATGGTACTGAATTTTTATTAAGAGTTATGTTTGCAAGATCAAGTTTATCTTGAGCTTCCTTACCAGTTATATTCTTATTTGCAAGATTTATAAGTATTAGATGGTTATCTGTACCACCTGTTACTCACATTATATCCTTTATCCATAAAATGTTTTGCCAAAAGCCTTTGAATTTTTTTACTACTTGTTCTTGATATTTTTTAAAAATCATCACTCATAGCTTCTTTTAAAGCATACTGCTTTAGATGCTATTATATGTTGTAGTGGACCACCTTGTATTCCTGGGAATATCGCCTTATTAACTGCTTTTTCATATTCCTGTTTACCTAATATTAACCCACCCCTTGGTCCTCTAAGCGTTTTTGTGTGTAGTAGTAGTAACTACATCTGCATATTTACAAGGATTCATATGTAAATTTGCTGCTACAAGACCTGCTATATGAGCCATATCCACCATAAATAACGCGCCACATCTTTTTAGCTACTAGCAGACATTTTTCAAAATCTATCTCTCTTGGATATGCACTTGCACCTGCTACTATCATCTTAGGCTTATTTTCCATAGCTATCTTTTCAAATTTATCATAATCTATTACAAGAGTTTCTTGATCTACTCCATAAGATATAAATTTATAGTACATTCCTGATACATTAACAGGAGATCCATAGAGTAAGGTGTCCTCCATCGATAAATCCATACCAAGCACCAAATCACCAGGTTTTAAGAATGCAAAATAAACTCCAAAAGTTCGCTTGAGAACCGCTATGCGGCTGTACATTTGCAAATTCTGCTCCAAATAATTCTTTTTGCTCTTTCTATTGCTATTTGTTCCACCTTATCTACTTCTTCACAACCACCATAATATCTTGCAGATGGATATCCTTCTGAATATTTATTAGTTAAAAAGACCCCATAGTCTCCATAACAGCCTCTGATACTATATTCTCTGATGCAATAAGCTCTATAGTCCTTTGTTGTCTATCCAATTCTTTTTTCATACAATCATAAATCTGTGCATCTGTATTTTTCAAATAATTGTAATTCATAAAATCCTCCTTTAAATATATGATGTATATATATGTCAGTATAATACCCATACTCATTTTTAAGTCATATAATATATGAATTTTTATAATGAAACCTAATGGAATGATGAACAATTATAATATTTTTCCGATTATTTTATTTATATCCATACTTATAAATTGTTGGAAAAATACTATAAATATAAAATATATTAAAAATCTGATTTTCAAGCAATATAAATATTGATATCTTTTTATATAAATAACATTTATTATAAAATAACGTTTTTAAAATATTATATTACTATTTTTTAAAAATTATCAACCTGTAAAACAAAAATGTAATAAAAATCTCACTATTTTTCATAGTGAGATTTTTGGAAAAAGGTATGTTTATATTAAAATCTGTACTACCTAATTAATCTTAATACCATCCTCTTAATTTCATTGCTTTCAGCAACTTTTTAACTGAGAATGCGAATGCTGCATCTCTCATTGATGGAGACTTTGTAAGTTTCTCTTGTTTTCCCAGATATTATTGAATGCTTTAACCATTTCTATTTCTTGTTTTCTTCTACTTCTGATTCTGACCAGTAGTATCCATATAAGTTTTGTACCCATTCAAAGTAAGAAACAAGAACTCCACCTGAGTTAGTAAGTATATCAGGGCGAGATATCTACGCCTTTTTGATTAATGTTTCAGCAGCTTCAGGAGTAACAGGACCATTAGCAGCTTCACATATTATTTTTGCATTTACTAAATCTACATTTTTCTGCAGTTATTGCATTTTCCATAGCAGCAGGTATTAATATTTCTACATCTAATTTCCAGAATTCATCAAGAGTTATTTCTTTTTGCTCAGGAATCCTAGTAATGTTTTGTTTTCACTTGGTATTTATCTAATTCTTCAAATTTGAATCCTGCTTCATTTACTATAGCATAAGTTTTTAGTTTTGAAATCATATTCAGCTATAGCTGTTTACGTTTGCCTTGTCTTATAATGTTTTTAACTGTATATCTACCAACATTACCAAAACCTTGTACAGCTGTTTTTAGCTTTTTGAAATCTATGCCTTTTTAGTAGCAAATTCTCTTGTTATTACAGCAACACCAAATCCTGTAGCTTCGTTTCTTCCTAAAGAACCACCAAATGCAACAGGTTTACCAGTAATAAATCCTATTTCCATTTTTCGCCATTTTAATTTGATGTACTCATCAGCCATCAAGCCATTATTTGTCCATTTTGTATTTACGTCTGGAGCTGGTATATCTATTTTTCGCCGATATATTTGTATATTCCTCTTATATATCCTCTTGCTACTTGTTTCTAATTCTCTATCTGATAATTCTTTTTGGATTAACGCAAACGCCACCTTTTTCCACCACCGTATGGAATACCTACTATACCGCATTTGAAAGTCATCCATAATGATAATGCTTTTACTTCGTCCATAGTTAACATCTTGATGGAATCTGCATCCACCTTTTAGCAGGTCCTATAGCAGAGCTATGAGCTGATCTCCAACCTTTGAATACTTTTACAGAACCATCATCCATTTTAACAGGTATAGATACTTCTATTACTCTTTGAGGTTCTTTTTAAAAGTTCATACACTATTGGTTCTACTCCTAGTAGATCGTGAAGCACTTTTAAGTTGTTTTTTGTGAGTTAACAAGTGGGTTTAATGATTCTGTTGCCATTATTATACACTCCTTAATAAATTAAATAATTTAATATAAACCAAACTTAAGAAATCCTTATGTAGATTGTAATATTAAACACTTCCCTACCCTTTTACCAAAATATTTTTGTTAAAAACTCAACAAAAATAACGAAAAAGAAAAATGTTTAAAAATTTCAGGAAATGATTTCTTTTTGATATGACAATTATAAAAACAAAAATGATTTTTGCAGTATTTTTTCATTTTTATGAAATTTTTTATTGCATTTTTATTTTTCACATATAAATGTATTTATAATTTCTTTGCATTTTTCTTGTATTTACAGACTTTTTAATCATATATATTATTATTTTTTTATAGTTTATTTTGATTTATTAATTTCTTTTTTTGTCCATATGCTAGCAAATCTTCGCCTTTTTACTCCTAACGATATGGTGCTATACAAAAATACACCATTATATTTTGCTCTTACTTGTTGTATTATTTGCCCATCACAAGTACAAAGAACCCCTAATATCTCATTTTCAAGCACTTCATCGTTCGGTTTTTATAACATTCCCAAAATCCATCTGATACAGCCTCTTCATACACTGCATTTTCTATTTCAAATTGAACTAAATTTTTTTCTTGTATATTTTTATTATTTCAACATCTGTTTCATTTTTGTATATTCATATTTTTATTCCTAGATAATCTAACACCCTCATATACATTATTCTTACATAATACTATTTCTTCTTTTTGTATACATACCAAGTTGACCACGCTCTATCAATATAGAAGGTACGCCACGTCTATTTGCATAACTATATAGTCCTTTACTTGCTCTTGAACATACTCTATAGCCTACAGATATGCTCATTTCTTGTGATATCCTCCATTTCTTTTCCTGCTCCTATTGGGAAAAATAGTAAAGGGTGTCATAGTACCATTTATATCTCCTGAATGTAAATCAAGTATAAAAATCTACTTGCCTATATAAAACTTTTTCAATAGCTCTAGCCATTTTATATGTAATACTATTTTTCATAATCTCCAAACGCTTGATTCAAATTTACGAAATCTTCTTTTACGTAATATTTTATACCATTGTAAAATCCATCTCATTTACTACAGGTATTATTATTATATCACCAAAAAGTTCATTATCATCTATTTCTTTTTATTAACTCGCGTAACGCTTGTATACCCTACATATTCGCAACCATCATTGCCCTGCCGTAATAAGTAAAGTCTTTTCCTTTATTTTTACCTATTATCTTTGTACCTTTTTATACTTACATCCTCTGTTACTTGTATTTGTATATTTTCTCTTGCCATTACATCTCCTCAAAAATATAACTATCTACAATAAAAATCTCCCACAAACAAAAGTAGAAGATTTTTATAAAAAAATTATCTTATATTTTTATTGTTTTTACTATTATACTAACTAATATTACACATATAACCGCCTCTGGTATTCCAGAAGTCATTGCTATTCCAACTATTACTTTTCCTGCGTCTGTTGGATCTTTCCCTAACTTTTTGCATATAATCAGCTCCATATAATACATATACCATTCCCAAAAAAACAGTACAGTATTTGTAAGCGATCCTACGAAAAAGCACTTATTACTACTGCAAAATTATCAAAACTTTTCTTGTAAGTAAAATATGCTATAACAAGTACTAAAGCTATCATTACTACACTCATAGCTGAGCTAAACATTTTGCCATTGTTTATATTTTTGTATGCAAGATTAGATAATACATATAAGAAAGCGTATATCGCATAGCTAAAATATTTTTACATTTTGGCTCTTTTTGTTTTCAAAAATTATACACATAGTAGCTCACTACACCTATAAGTACCCATACACTATTGATACAAGTGGATTTATTATAGCAAAAGATAACAAATTCGGCATAGTAATAGCTTTTACGAGTGATGATATTCCAAAAAAATAAGCCCTATCGCACCACCCACAATAGGACCTTTCCAAAAATAGCTCCAACTATTACAGGTATATGCATAGTAGTAGCATTTATTATACCTAGTGGTATAAGTCCAAGTGGAGTCAATCCAAGTACTACAGTGATCGCCCCTAACATAGATGAGATTACCATTTTTCTAAGTTTTTGTGAGCCATTTACTTTCTTAGAATCAACAGATACCTCTCCTGTTTGATTAACAACATTTTTGTTCAGTTTTCATTTTCCTCCAGATACAATTCTTTAAATTAAGATATAGTTCCACACGATATTATACACCAAATTCAAAATATGTAAAGTATTATTATTTTTAAAAATATCTATATAATAAATTTTATTCTTAATTTTGCTATATAATAATAGATTTACAATATTAATAACATTTTATTTATTTGATATAAAACTTTATTTATGATAAAATTATGTATATAATTTCCTAAAGTATTATAAAATATATCCGATATATTATGAAATATCATAGAATTTTAAACTTTCAACTATTATGGAGGCATCTGTGGAAATTAACAATCAAATAAATATACAACAAAAATGCTTCATCATCAGTGATGAAAAATCCAAATACACTAAAAAGCAAAATTTGGTGCTCTGGATGAAATAGATAAAAACAAATGCTTTGAGCCCAAAAACAAAAATCTAGAACAGAATTTTTAGAAAAATTTGACAAAATAAAGTCTGAATCAGTAAAAGAAGAACTTGAAAGTATTTTTGAAAAATAACAGCTCAATCTGATAAAATAGGCGAAAAAAGTGTATCTAAAAGACATACTCGAATACAAGAAACTTGTAAAAGAATTTTTTTAAATGTTGCTACGTCTAATTCACATCAATTTAATAATGAAAAATTTCCTAGATAGAAAAGGTCGATACAGAAACTACTCTACTGTAAAAAAACAGTAGACAGGGAACTAGAAACTCTTACAAAAAGATTTTATAAATGGTCAAATAGAATCATATGGGCGTACTGATGGACGATATACGTGGTATGTTACTAGATATAATGATGTAATTACTATCCAAAATATAAAAATACATGAACTGTTGTTACTATCTCTATAATTTTACAATGGTTCATGTATTTTTATTCAATATTATCTTCAATAATACAGCTACTACAGCTACATATCCAGTACTGAATGCTATCTGCAGATTATATCCTCCCTCAATGCATCTATATCTATACATTCTCCTGCAAAAATAAAGATTATCAACACATTTTACATCTCATGTTCTTAGGATTTATAATATTTATATCTATTCCACCCTTAGTTATTATAGCAGATTTTATATTCCATATATATTTGTATTTTTATGTATTATAGATATTATTTTTGTCTTTTTCTTCTTTTTAGATTAAATATATCTACATTATCATATTTTTTTCTAGCAAAATATTTTGCAAACTTACTTGGCATATATTCTGAAAGTTTAGTTTTTTTAACTGTTTTTTTCTACTATCAAAAAGTATAGTTTCCAACTGTTCACTTGATAGATTTTTAGAAAAATCTATCTCTAGCCAAACATCTTGTCCCTTATATCTTATAGGCTCTTCAGATTTATTTTGTTCATATTCTGATATATTTATATATCTATCTTGATATTTTACTATATATCCTGTTATATCTAATATAGCTGGACCTGTCATACCTTTTTGCGTAAATAATATATCTCCTACTGAATTGTAAGTTTTTATCTATGGTAGTGCTTATTCCTACATTTTTGTAAGGATATACCAGCTAATATACTGTAATTTTTACTGTTTGTACACTAGTTAAAGACGGGTAAAATTTTTGTAAGTTTTATCTTGTTCTTTAATATAGAAAAAGTTCTGTTAGTAGTATATGAAAGTCCACCTGTTGCTAATATTATATCTGTAAAATCTCTCCCATACAAATATTTTCTCCTATTTGTAGTTATAGATGCTAACATTTCATTTTTATTTCTATATCTATCATCTCTTCTTGAGTAAATACCTTTACATCTTTTTTCCCTCTAATATTTTTTATAAATGTATTTACCAATTTTTGAGCACTTTTCATGATTATGGATATACTCTTTGATTTTTCGTATTTTAACTTTATACCTATAGATTCAAGATATGATATAAAAATTATAATTTGAAAATTTTTGAAATGCACTATAAAAAACTTCGCATTTTCCATTATATTATTAAAACTCTCACTATCATCAATATTAGTAATATTACATCTAGAAGAGCCTGTAATTGATAATTTTTGTCCTAAAGTCTTATTTTTCTATTATAATTACTTCATTATCTTGTTTTTAGCTGTGACAGCTGACATAATGCCACTAGCTCCACCACCTATTATAATTATCTATATTATCTTTTTCTTTTTCTCAAAAAGTCCATCTTTAATTCTTTATCTTGATAATAAACTTCTGCTACATCTACCATTATAGCTACTAGTGAAAGTTCATTTGAACCTCTATTTTTCTCCTGCAAAGAGACCAATAATATTCTTCTGTCTCTGCCTCTCTATGAGTAGAATTTAAAAATCTTTTAGTTGTTTTATCTCTCCTTCACTCAAATACATATTTTGTGATGTAGAATGTATTGTATAATCATCATCTATAAAAACTGTATATCAGTAGCATCTTTATCTAATAGTAAGTCAATACTTCATCTACTATTTTTGATATTTTTATTTTTCGTACAATTCATTTACCTTCTTTCCTCAAATCTAAAAGCATCAAGTATAGGCACCATTATCATCGGCTATTATACCACCTGAAAGTCCATTGTTGTATAAATTAAGACCAAGCATGAAGAGACCCTATATTAGATACTAACGCTAAAATCGCAAAGGTCCTATAATTAATCCATATATAAATCCAAACTCTCCTACTATAGGTGCAAGTGTACCTCCAAAAAGTCCTGATATAACTATATTCGTAACTGACATATCTACATTCAACATTTTGATGCTATTGCTACACCTAGCATTATGGATACTGTATTCCTAGGTTATTCCCAAAAGAAGCGAAACCTACTGTAGTAAATATTGCTGCCATAGTCGGTCCATCAAATTTACCTCCCATAAGCACAACATAAGCCACTGTACACAAGCCTAATATTCCCTATATTTATAAGAGTAAGAGAAAGCTACAAAGTCTTGTATAATCCGTTATAAGTCTTCCAGGGTAAGAAAGTAATTTTTATAGCCACTAAAACTATTGTTATTGTGACAATATCCTACTATTATAAGTATTATAAAAATATACACAAAGCAAAAATAAAAAGACCTATATTAAAATTAGGATTTACTATATTTTTAGGCTTTTACAGGCATACCAAATACATTGAAAATAGAGTTCACAGCTATAGCTAAAAATCCAGACGCAAAAACCCGTGTTATATGTATTATATCCATAATGCGCCATAAGTGTCCTTGAAGATATCTCAGGTCATTACATAACCTATAAATATGCCACAAGCATAAGAAAGTATGACTGCTGCTATAACATTGGTTGAAAAATGTATAAGATATTACTGATATTATAGGTGCTAATGACGTGGTGTACATAAGATTACTATAGTATTTTTAAAATCTATATCATGTATTTTAGAATATATATATCCACCCACATAAAAAGGCCATATATATATATGTTTTTCCCTATAAATGAAAAATCCTACAAGCAAAAATAAAAGCAGATATTATGGTTCCATTTAGTTTTAAATCCATACGCCTTAGAATATAAATATTTATAAAGCATTACAAGTCCTGCATTTAAAAGTGTAGCTCCCATATTTGATATATATGTATAATCTGTCACAAACACATCATTTGCTAAGTATTATGTTTATCATTCCATAAAACATTTCTTTAGGATTGTTATAGCCAATATTATTAAAAACTATGGGTAATATTTCTATAACACTGTATTGAGCATCTAATGGATTTTTCTTTACTAGGTATCAAGTAGCGTACTTCTTTTAAAATTCTACCAATAATTTTTAAATATGTTCTTCAATAAGTTCTCCTTCTTGTTAAATATATAAATTTAAAATTCTATAATATTATTATACTATATTACAATTTCTTATTTTTATATATATGAATTAACTTAATTATGATTTATAACTTTGTATATATTCTTATAATTTTTATAAAAATATATTATAATTTCTCAGCATATATTGTCTATGTTTGTAATTTTTAGTATTTGTTATAACATATAAATACTAAAATTTAGTACTTTATTATATACTTGTCAGTTTTAACCATGAATTTAAGATATCTGTTTATAATTATCAAATATAGTATAAAAATATTTTATTTATATAATTATAACATTTTTATAAAGTCTGTAGTAAATGCTAAATTACTACATAGTTACTAATAAACAAAAATCATATTCTACAATAATACTATAACATGTTAAAGCAATTAAAATCATTATAACTATAATAAATATTATTCAATATGAAATAAAAACAGACAAATATATACTCCAAATAATATATTGTCTGTTTTTATAATTTTATAGTATATATATATTATATCTCATAAGATATACTTATATTATCAAATTTTATGTCTCCATCTTCTTTTACAACTTTATCATCAAGCACTTTTATTCTTTTTGCTAGCTATATCATCATATATATATACTCTTCTTCCGTGAACTTTTTAAATCTTGAGTTTTTAACTCTAATGATATTCCATTTTCGTTAGCACCTAGACTTTTTATAACATTTCCTTCAAATTTATCGTTATAATAATCATCAAGTGCTTTTATATACTGAATAACTTAAATTTTTCTTAGCTGATGTTATTACAGATTTTGATTCTTCTGACTGGTCTATATCTACACCAACTACTGATTTATTTAGTGCCTCAGCTGCTTTCATAATTGACTTACTAGCTCACCAGCAGGAACAAATATCACCTCTACTCCGCTACTATACCAAGAACTCGCTAGAGATTCATTTTTCCGAATTTTCTTCAAAATTACCAAGATACGTATATTTCAATCTTACATCACTTTTTGGCAAAATTCAAATCCCTAGCAGCATCATCTATACCTTGTAAAAATCCTGTGTTGAATCTTCTTATAGCCGGTAAAGCCATACCACCCATAAACCCTATATTCTATAACCTTCTTTTACTACTGAATATCCAGATAAATAACCAAGTTGTTCTTCTGCAAATAATATAGTATGAACATTTTTCCAACTTCTTTACTGTCTGAATCACCATCTGGTACACAATCTACACCTATAAATTTAACATCTTTATACTTATCTTTTCGATTTATATAAAGTTTTTCAAATAAAGGTCCACCTAAAACTATTATTTTAGCGCCACTTTTACTGCAAGTTCTACACTTTCTTCAGAAGCTATATCTGTTTTCACCAGATTTTAAAAATGTTTATATGTCTTATTTTTATCTTCTGCATATTTTTGTATTCCATTCCATATACCACTATTGTATGATTTATCTTTTATATCTCCTATATCACTTATGAAAGCTATCTCTACTTTTACCATCTTCTGATAGTTTTTCTTTTTATTAAATCATTATCTACAGATATATTATCCTTAATATCATTTTTATTATTACAAGATACTAATATACAAATTGATAGAAAAAGACATATTATCAAATATTTTTTTAATCACAATACACCTTCCTTAAATAAAATTTTAATATTCTTTATTCACTAATATATTAATTTTTAGTATTATATGTCAATTATTTAGAGTCATATAAAAATATTTGAGTTTAATTTATTTTATATAATCTATAGTTATATTTTTAATATTTTTTCATTTTATTTGCAAAATGACTATCATCAAATACCACTATTTCTCCACTTAAAAATTCTATCATAAAGTTTATCATGATCTTGTTGAGTAAAGTACTTAAATCTTGAATTTTGCATATCTAATAATATACCATAGTTTATTCATATCAAATAATATTACTTTACCGCCCTTATCTCCAGAATATATATTGCTTATAGTCTTATATACAGAGCCACTTATATCTTTCATAGCTGATGTTATTACAGTATTTGAAATATGTGCCTGACTACCATCTACACCTATTACTTTTCGCATTGTATTTTTTTCTGCCATACGCACAGAATATCCCATAGCACTCCACAAGCGAATATTACATCTACTCCACTTGAGTACATTGTTTCTGCGATATATCTCATTTTTCCAGGGTTATCTTCAAAACTTCCAACATAAGTATATTTCAGATGTATATCATTTTGACAATTTTAACTCTTTTTGCAGCATCACTTATACCTTGTATATAGCCAAAACCGAGATCTTACTATTGAAGGTACTTCTATGCCACCCATAAAACCCTAAATTTCTATACCCTTCCTTTACTATTGCATATCCGGCTAGATATCCTGCCTGCTCTTCAGAATAAATTATAGAATAGGTATTATTCATTATCTTCTTATTTCCTTTTTCATCTGTGGGATAGGCATCCAACAGTATAAACTTTACATCAGGGTACTTCATTTGCATCTTATATACTAATTTTTCAAATAAATATCCAGGAGTTATAATTATTTTAGCACCATTTTTCTATAGATTTTTCTATAGACTGTCTATTTGATAGTTCTGTTTTTCAGCAGACTGATAATAAGTACAAGTCTTATTATTTTTACAGCATAATCCTTTATAGCAAAACCATGCATTATCATTAAAAGATCCATCTTTTTAGTCCTGCTACATCAGTTATAAGCGCTATTTCAGCCTTATTATCTTTTAGTATAGGTTCATATATTCCATTTGTATCTTCTTTACTACAAGAACAAAAAAACTATTATAATTATAATAGCTAAAAGATTAAATTTAGCTAATTTTTTCATAAAATCTCCTTATTTTTATATACTTTACTTCTGTATATTTATGATCAATTTCTTCAATTGGTTTTGTAATATCAGGATTTATAACTATATTACCAGATACTATCTCGTTTTTATTTTTCATAATCTTTTAGCATTAAATTTTTAAATCTACTATTTTTCCATTTCCAATGATATATCTCCTGTTTTTTACAGATAATATATCTTTTTGTCCACCTATAAATTTGTTGTTATATATATTATCTAACTCTTTATATACAATATTTTTATATTCTTTTTAGCTGATGTTATAACACTTTTTTTGATATAGAAGATTGATTCTACATCAACTCCTACCACACACTTGTCATAGTTTTGTGCAGCCTTCATTACAGATATGCCTGCTTGACCTGCACACGCAAATATCACTTGTGTATTATCTCCATACCAAGATGCAGCACTATCTTCAATCTCAGGTGAAGCGTTGAAAGTGCCCACATATGTATACTTAATTTTTATAGATTTTTCTCCTAGCCCCATTTGCTTTGCAGCATAATCCGCCCCTTCTATAAAGCTATAACCATACTGTCTTATAACGTCACTGTCAAATCCACCCATAAAAACCAATATTTTTATATCCCTCTTTTTACTATTGAATATCCTGCTAAAACCCAGCATCTTGTTGATAAAACAATTTTGCTACTGTATTTTTGCTATATCCGGCTTCTTAGTTTTCGTATTTTATAGGTAGACAATCTATAAGTACAAACTTCGTATCAGGATATTTATTTTGAGCCGTATAGGCCGGTGTACCAAACCACATACCAGGTATTACTACCACTTTTTGCTCCATTTTTACAGCCAAATCTATAGTTTCTACAGTAGATAACTCCGTTTTTTTCCTTTTGGTGTATAATCCTTACACGTATGTTCTTTTTGCATATTTCTCTATACCCTCCATGCACTTTGGATATAAGAGCCATCATCTATTCTACTTAGTGTAGTTATAATAGCTATATCATTTTGCTTGTTATTTATATCTTTATTTTCATTATTTTTGCAAAGAAGATATACAAATAGCTAATATAACGAGAAAAGCCACTTTAACAAAAAAACTTTTTATTCATAAAAAGCCTCCATAAATCAAAAGAATATATTAATAAGCTTCAGATATTGATATGGCAGAACTAGTACCTAGTCTTTCACAACCAATAGATATATTTTTTGCATATCTTCTTTTGTTTTTATTCCCCAGATGCTTTAATTTTTACATCATCTGCTATATGTTTTTTTAAATAATTCTATATCCTCAAAACTAGCTCCACCTGTACCAAATCCTGTACTAGTTTTTAATAAAATCTGCTTTTGCATTACTCACTAATTCACACACTTTTTATTTTTCTTCATCAGTTAGATAACAAGTTTCTACTATTACTTTTTAATATTTTTCCTTTTGACACTTCTCTTAAAAAGCTTTTTATCTCATTTTCTACATACTCATAATTTTTTTATTTTTTTAACTCGCATATATTTATTACCATATCCACTTCACCAGCACCATCTTGTATAGCTTTTTAGTCTCAGCTACTTTCACTTCAGTACTGTTATATCCTAATGGGAAGCCTATCACTGTGCATACATTTATATTATCACCATATGTATCCTTTATTTTTATGTAGCAAGGTGGCACACAAACACTAGCCATTTTTATACTCTATAGCCTCGTCACACAACTTTTTTTATATCTTCCCATATTGTAAATGCCTTTTAATATAGTGTGATCTACCCTTGAAAATATTTTCTCATTTTCCATTTTTATCCTCCAATTATATATTTTACAAGCTTTTTAGATAAATAAATAACAATTTTACATAAACTTACAGATATCCATTTTCCTTAAAACTGTAAAAATTTTTCTGCACTCCCATATATTATATGGTCGAAAAAGTGGTATATCTAAAAACCTACCGCCCTCTGATAATTTCTTAGTTATTTGTATCTTGACTACTAGGTGTAGGATTTTTACTAGGATGATTATGCATTACTATTATACTGCTACTATGCCTTAAAAGAGCTTCCTTTGTATACCTCTCTTGCTGTTATAACAGACATATTTGCAACACCTATAGTAAGATTTTTCGTATATTATATTATTCTTTGTATTTAGACATATTATCTTAAATACCTCTATATTTAATCTTTCAAACTCATATCTGAAAATATCTACCAGTTGTTTTAGGATTTGTTATGGGGTTGTCTTTCTTAGTTGTACTATTTTTTACAACTCTACTTGCAAACTCTATTGCTGCCACTATCTTATAGTCTTTTAGCCGTTCCTATACCCTTGACATTTTTTTCATAGTGTTTTACGTCAAATTTTTGCCAAACATGATATATCTCCTGCAAAATCTATAAGCTGTCTTGCTATTTGTATTGCATTATACTCCTTTGTACCTGTATCTATGAGTATAGCAAGTAGCTCATCGTCACTTAGATATGAGCTACCTTTTTGTATTAACATTTCTCTAGGTCTTTTTGGATATATCTAAATCCTTTATATTAATCTTAGTAGACAAATCATCACCACCTACTTAAAATCTAAAAGATTCATAGAAAATCTGTATTTAAGTGCATCATATATATTAGATATTGGTAGTCCTATTACATTAAAAATAGTCTCCTTTTATTTCCTTTTATAAACACACTACTTATACCTTGTAGAGTATATGATCCTGCCTTATCCTGTCCCTCTTTTGTTTTTTTATAGTTTTTCTATCATGTCATCACTTAGTTCTTTAAATGTAACAATAGATGAAACATAATCTACATACTTAAAGTTATTTTTTTATTATAGCATATCCAGTTATTACTGTATTGGTATTGCCAGACAAAAATCTTAAGGTTCTTCTTTTGGTCATTATCATCTTTAGGTTTTCCAAATTGATAATCTCCCATACAAACTATAGTGTCTGCACCTAAAAACTACTATATCATCTTTTTATCAATATTTTTCAAATACGCTATTTGCCTTCATATAGGCACTAGTAATGGCATTTATATGTGGTTTTTGCACTTAACACTAGATTATCTTCTATATCAGTGTAATCTATTTTATATTTTTATATTAAATAAATCTAATATATCTTTTTCTTCTTGGAGATGTTGACGAAAGTATAAGCTCCATAATTCCTCCAAATTATAATCCTGTTTGTATTGCATACCTGTCTCTTACCATTTTACTCATAGAAAAATCATTTATATCAAGTGCATTTTTCTAATTGTTTTTAGTATGCTTTTTATCTTTTCCAAGTACCCCTTTTTATGTGGGCATAGTTAGATACGTGATTACTCCTTACCACAGTATTTTTCTAACTCTAATCCTTGTATAAGATGTTTTGTCTCTAATAATATCTCCTGTGGAGTAAGTTGAATAAATTTACCCTCTTGTACGTCGTTATACATCTTTGTACCAGATTTGACTAATAAAGTCATAAGTCCAAGATATTCAGGTTGTATTGCATTAAGTACATCTATAGAACCTCTTACATGCTCACTGCTGTCATCTATACCACCTAAGCTCCATTATAAGCGTAGCTGACAAGTCTATACCTGCACTTCTTATTAGTTTCCCTGCTTTTTACTGTCTCATTTGCTGTTACTCTTTTTATATCTGTTAATACTTTGTCACTACCACTTTCTATACCTATATAAGCTAATTTTAAATTGTGCTTTCTTAGTTCTTCTAATTGTTCTTTCGTCTTTGACAATATTGATTTTGCAGACGCATAAAGTGATACTCTATCAAGATTTGGAAATAGCACTTCTATATATTTTTAATACTTCAAGTAATTCCTCAAATGGCATAATAAGTGCATCACCATCAGCTAAAAATATCCTATCTATATCCCTATAATTATTTTAGCCCCAAAGTAAATCTTCCTTTATATCCTTAAGACTTCTTATCTTAAATTTTGCGTCCTTATACATAGCACAAAATGTGCAAGTATTTTGGGAACATCCGGTAGTAACTTGTACTATAAGGCTATACGCCTCGCTAGGGTGGTCTATATACCATTCCCTCGTATCTCATTTAACTCTCCTTTGATACAATATATCTATTTCTTCCTTGACTTTTTAGCTTCATATAGTGCATTGTCTGCATTTTTGAAAAAGTCATTAAAAAAATATCACCTTTTTACTACAGTAATACCTGCACTTACTGTTATTTTTAAGAGTTATACTTAATTTGTCTATAGTTATAAGAGACTTCCTAATGTCTTGCATTATTTCATCTAGTACTTCTTTTTGTTGTTTGTAAATCACACATGAAAAATGCTGAAAAACTCTTCTCCACCCATTCTAGCAAATATACCTAAGTTTTTCCACTTTTTCATTTATTTGACATGACAATATTTTTAAGAGCTACATCCCCTATATCATGTCCAAAATTGTCATTTACACTCTTAAAGTTATCTATATCAAATAAACACATAACACCCATTTCAAAATCATCTAAACTTGTTATTTTTCTACTTGATTTATAAAATATCGTCTATTCGCCACGGATGTAAGAGCATCAAAGTTAGCCATTTTTAAACAGTTCATCTTGATGCATTTTCTCTTTCGTTACATCTTGAACTATATAAAAACATCCCATATAATACTCATTTTATTATTACAGGCTTTATAGTAATTTCTACATATCTTTTACTTTTTATCATCTGTAATAAAGTTAAGTTCTATTTTTATATCCTAAGTTTAATGATTCTAAAAATATATTAGTTAAACTCTCATTATTTATATATATTTTTACCATTTGCAAAACAAATCCTTACCATTATAGAACACTTCCGGTATTTGCATTATGTCTTTAAATGCTTCATTATATCTATGTACCTTTTCTTTACTAAATATAGTATCCACTACAATATTATGATTGTCAGAATTTAGTTCTATAGGATATTCTAGTTTTCTTATCATATAGCTATCTAATCCAGAATTGAAGAATATCTCAAGCTCTTCTTCTGCTTCTAACAATTTTATCTGAGTATTTTTTTGATATTTGTTACATCATAACCCTATAGCTATAAGTGAATCTATCTCTTCCATTTCATCATATATAGGTTTTATTGTAAATTCAAGATATTTTATTTCATCATTTTCATCTAAATAAGTAGTTTCAAACTTTACATCTTCACCTAGATAAATACTCTCAAAAGAAAAACATTATTAAGTTTTTGTATCTCTGTACTATGTTCCCATAGAGGTAGCTCCCAATATGGAACATCACGTATATCTAATGTATCATGTCCAATCAAATCAAGGAGCGCTTTTATTTGCATCTATAATTGTCATATCATTATTAAGTATAGCTATAAATTGCTCTGTAGAATTAAAAGCTATCTTTATACATTTTTAACTTTTCATTAATTCCTATATCTTGATCCAACTCTCACCTCTAGTACCATAATTTATTAATCTACATAGTCATTTTTCTCGCATAATTATACCACTGTATCTGTTAATTTACAACTAATTACTAAAAAATAAATATCAATATATTTTATAATTTTTTTAATGACTTGTTCTCAAATATAGTACATACTTGTAAATATTTTTTTGATATTTTTAGTGAGAAGTATTTTCAATAAAAATATTAAAATAAAATTTTTAAATTACATATTCCTTCAATTTTAATATAATTTTTCTCATCTTAGCTATTTTTTATACCCATTTCATCCCTATATTTTTGCTACTGTCCTTCTTTTTTATATTTATATCCTGCTGTATCAACATATCAGTTATTTTTTCATCTGATAGTGGTTTTTGCTTATTTTCAAGTGATATTATATTTCTTATTTTACTCATTATATAATCTTTTGATATATTATTTGAATTGCTTTTTGATGGAAGGCTAAGTAAATTCTTGAGCTTATACATATGTTTTGGAGTTTGTAAGTATTTATGTCTTATAGCTCTTGATACTGTAGAATTTGATATATTAGCATATTAGCTATATCTTTTACTTGCAAATTTTCGAGTGGTTCATCGTATAGTATATGTCCTTTTTGTTTTCTATTATTATATTAGCTATTTTTCTCCATAGTTTGCTTTCTTTTTCTATGCCTTCTATTATCATCATAGTACGTATAGCTTTTTTCTTTAAATATTGTCTTGTATCATCATCTATATCAGTATCTAATAATTTTAAATAATATTCATTTGCATCGTATGTTAGATATATTCTCTTTTATATTTATCTTAATATAATCGCCTTTTTATATCCAGTATTATATCTGGATATATATAATTTGTCTCATATTTATTTATCTCTATATCCACTTGCTGGACGTGGATTTAATTTTTTATATACTCTAGTACATTTTTACAAACTCTATGTCTCATTTTTTTAGCTATTTTATTTATATTATTTTTGTATATATCTTCCATATAATTTTTGATAATACAAAATCATCTTGCGTTTGCAACAAAAGACATTCCTGTAAATTTCTTGCACCTATGCCTACAGGTTCAAAAGTTTGTATTATTTTTTTAATATTTTTATACATCTTGATGAGTTATATCTGCTATCTCATCTATATTATCTCTTAGATATCCATCTTTATCTAGACTGTATATTATTATTTCACCTATATTTTTTTCTTCCTCATCCAATACAAATGTTCCTAATTGCTCCAATAGTATTTCTGTAAGTGTAGGCTCATATCTATCCTTTTCTATATCCTCTATATCTTCTTTTTTCCAACACAAAATTTTTCTTTATGAACTTTTATTTTTCATATAATTTCTGAATAATTTATCTTCAAAAACAATCGTAATCTATGAATACATTGTCTTCACTCTCTTTTTCCAAAAAGATTGTAATTCTAAGATATTTAGAGTCATAATTTGAAGTGTTGTTATAATTTTTGTTTGAAATATTTAATTTTTGTTTTAAAGTTAGCTCTAAGTTTTGCAATGTACCCACCTCCTTGTCTTTTTATTATACTTTATTATATCAAATAATAATGGTATAATAAAGTACAATTTAATTTTTGGAGAATAATTATGATAACAAATATGACTTTAATTTTTGGATACATACTTGATTTGATTTTTAGTGATCCATATTCATTTCCTCACCCTGTAAAATTTATAGGAAAAATTAATAAGTTATTTAGAACATAATTTTTAACAGTAAAGTAAAATAAATTTTTATCTGGTATAATTACATTTTTTTATTGTTGTTTTTTCAACATATTTTATTACACTTTTTATATTAAATACATCATATAAAATAGATGAACATTTTTGGAATAGCAATAGAAAGTTTTCTTGTATACACTATATTATCTTCAAAAATGTCTTTGTGATGAAGCTATAAAAATATATAAAATAGTAAAAAGCGGTGACATAAACTCAAGCAGAATAGCATTATCATATATAGTAGGAAGACAAACTGATAAAACTCACTTTTAGCGAAATAATAAAAGCTGTAATAGAAACTGTGGCTGAAAAATACTGTAGATGGTGTGCTTACCCCTATATTTTTCTTGGTTATAGGTGGTACTCCACTTCCATATGGCATTTAAGGCTATAAGCACTTTGGATTCTATGATAGGGTATAAAAATGAAAAATATGAATATTTTGGCAAATTTTCAGCAAGAATGGATGATATTTTTCAACCTTCTACCAGCTAGATTATCTGTAATATTTTTATTTTTTTCTTCAATGATTACTGGACTAGACACTAAAAATTGTGTTAGAATATGTATGAGAGATAGAAAAATCATCTAAGTCCAAACTGTGCATATCCAGAATCTCTTGTCGCAGGAGCATTAAATATACAACTAGGTGGTAATCACTACTATAGTGGAAAAACTTGTAGAAAAACCAACCATAGGTGATGATATAAAAAGCGTAGATGAAGATGATATAATGAAAACTGTAAACTTGCTTAGAATAAGCACTTTTTATGGCTATACTACTTGCATACTACATATCAGATAAGTACTTGTCAATATAGTATTTTTTTATAACATCATTATTGAAAAAAATAACTTCAAATAACTTATATTTTTTTAATTTTATAGAAATTGCTATAAATATTTAAAAATAACTAGGGGGAATTTATGAGAGCATTACTACAAAGATGTTTTAGAATCTAGTGTATCTATTATGGACGAAAACGAAAAAGAATATAAATTAAAAGAAAAATAGAAAATGGCTTTTGTCATACTATTAGGAGTATGTGATGAAGATACTGATGAAGATATAAATAAATTAGTCGATAAAATAAGTAAGTTAAGAGTATTTGAGGACGAAAAATAATAAAATGAATCTTGATATATATTCTGTAAACGCAGATATACTTTTTAATCTCACAGTTTACTTTTGTATGCTGATTGCACCTATGGTAACAGACCTAGTTTCATAAAAGCTGGAAAACCAGATTATGCAAATATGATGTATGAAAAATTTGTTGAAAAATTAAGAGAAAAATATAGTAGTAAAAACAGGAATATTTGGTAGTGATATGAGAGTAGATATACAAAACTATGGACCTGTAACAATAATGTTAGATAGCAAAGAATTACTAAAAAGTAGGATAATACTAATATTATCAATTTATATTCGAATATTAATTTTTTTCTTGTATTAAACTTAACATATTATAATACAAAAAGCTAAGTATGGCTACACCATACTTAGCTTTTTAATCTTTATATATTTTTGGCTATTTTTGCCCATAGGCATAGATAGCAGTTCTTCTCTTGACAATCCACCCATAAATAAAAAGTTCAAAAGCATATACAAAAACCACCTATAATAATTGATACAAGTGCAGATATCTTTATGCCAACAAATATTGATAGTAATAAATAGACTAATAAAACTGCAACACCCATAATACAAGACATTATAAGTGGCTTTATAAATGTATCTTTTTATTCTAAAATTCATTTTTAATTCTCTTTTTATACAATTATAGTCAAGTACCATAGCTATAACATATGCAACTATAGTTCCTATTGCCGCTCCTTTACATTTATGACAGGTATAGGCGTTATAATATATGTTATTGCTAGTTTAAAATGGAAGCTATCAATAAATTTATAACTGGTATCATACGGGCTTACCTATAGCTTGTAGTATTGCTGTAAAAGTTTGTAATAATGCTATAAGTACTATAGTAAACGACATAGATAACAATATAGAGCCTATACTACTTGGTTCTTCGGATAAAGTAGTTTTCATTATAGGTGTAGACAATATCATTACCCCTACAAAACACGGCATTGCTATAAGATTTGAAAGTCTAGTACCAAGCAATACTATTTTTGAGTTTTTCATATCTTTTAACTATATAACTTTGTGATACAGCAGGCACTCATACTATATGCTATAGATACTGTTAGTGCTTGTGGTAAATTTACTATTGTCATTGCCATACCTGAATACTGTCCAAAAAGAGAGTTTGCATCAGAATATGAAAAATCCACCACTTATAAGTCTAGTTTTCACCATAGACGCATCTATAGTGTTCATCATAGGTATTACCAATGAGCCTATTATTATAGGCACTGCTATTGACAACATCTGTTTTACTAAATCATATGTATCTTCTTCTTCTACTTCATCACAAAATAAGATTTCATTTTTATATCTTCTTTACTCCTTAGATATATAGCAAAAATAACTATAAACGCTACTATACCACCCAAAGATGCACCAAAAGCCGCTCCTGCTGCTGACATAGCCTCTTCCTTTTGGTAATAATATATAAGCTAAAAAGCCCTCATAAAAACTCTTACAAATTGTTCACTTATTTGACAAAGTGAAGTAGGCACCATATTACTTCTACCTTGAAAAATATCCTTTGAATGAGTTTACACAAGGTACTATCAAAAGAGCTACAGATAGAGCTTTTTATACAATAATATGCATTTTTTATCATTCAGCATACCAGATAGCATATTTGCACCAAAAAAGAAGATACAAAAAGACACTATTCCCATAGCACCTAGTATCACAAGACTTATTTTAAATATTTTTATACGCACTTTTATATCTTCCAATTTTTATACGTTCTGCCACCATTTTAGATATTGCTGTAGGCATACCTGATGTAGATATAGCAAGTATAAATACAAATAAAGGGTATGCTGTTTGATAATACCCTAATCCTTCAGAGCCTATAAGATTGCCTAATGGTATCCTAAATACTGAACCTCAATATTTTTTTACAAGCAAATTTGAAATAGCAAGCACCATAGTACCAGCCAAAAAGATTGAGCGTTCATTCACCCTCCAATAATATGTAATATTAAACCATATTGTGTATTCATTTTATATAAGTTTTATTATTTATAATATTATTATATATTTCCCAAGCTCACAACCTCGTGTAATTAATAAATTTTTCTAGTATATTTTTACATTATTTTATATACTTTTTTGTCAAATCTTACAATAAAAAAGATATGTACTGACTGATATTCAAGTACATACCTTATTATATTTTTAAGCCTCTACACTTATAAATTCAAATTTTTCAACATCTACTAACCCCATATCAGTTATTTTTATTTGCGGTATTACAGGTAGCGACATGAAACATAGTGTCATAACAGGCTCTACTTCTCCACTTATTCCTAGTTCCTTTGCTTTTTCGTGTATTAGGGTTTTAACCCTTTCATTTACAAAATGTCCGTCTTTATCGCTCATAAGTCCTGCTATTGGCATAGGCATACTTGCAAAGTATCTTACCATTTTCTACTACTACTATACCACCCTCTTGATTTATTAGCGATTTTTACTGCAAATTCTATCTCTTCATCACTTACTCCTACAGATATTATGTTATGAGAATCATGAGCAATAGATAGTGCTATTGCACCTTTTTTTATCACCATATCCTTTTATAAATCCAGTAGCTACATTTCCTGTACCCTGATGTCTTTCTACTACAGCTACCTTTTACTATGTCCACATTTTTCATCTCTTACAAACTCGCCATTTTCATCTATTTTTATCTGTTCTACAACTTTTTAGTAACTACACTACCGTCTATCAACTCTATTACGTTTACCTTATTTGATTTTTAAACGCATTTTCAATTTTTTTCTTTTTGAAAACTCCTTAGTAATTACACTACCCTTCACACTAGATATATCATATCTTTGTATTTTTTCTAGTGATTTTTCCATTTTCAGCTATCAACTTTCCATTTATTATTACTTTTTTTACATTAAAATCTTTCAAATCTTCAAATAAAACTATATCTGCCTTGTATGAAGGTGCTATAGCTCCCTTTATCATACATCCTAAAAAGCTGTAGCAGGATTTAAAAGTAGCCATTTTTATAGCAACAATAGGGTCTAATCCTTCTTCTACACATATTTTCAAATGATTATCTATATGTCCTTCTTCTATTATAGTCTTTTGGTTGTCTATCGTCAGAACATAATAAACACCTTGAGCTGTTTTCCTTCGTTACACCTTTTAACAGGTTCCTTAAATCGTGACACGCAGAACCTTGTCTAAGCATAACATACATACCAAGTCTTACTCTTTCTTGCAAATCCTCAACAGTTGCACATTCGTGGTCTGCTAATATGCCTGCTGATATGTAGCGTTAAGTTCTTTTTCCTTTTAGATTCGGTGAGTGTCCATCTATTAATTTATTTTCATTTTTGCAACTAAAAGCTTATTTAACACTTCATCATCAGCATTCACTACTCCGACAAAATTCATAAATTCACCTAAACCAAATATTTCTTTTTACTTATAATGCCTCAGTATGTCACTAGAATTTACAATTGCACCTGAATGTTCAAAACTTGTAGCAGGGAACATGATGATGGTAGTGCATATCTTATATCAAGAGAAGTATTTTTACTAGCATTTATCATATAATTGAGACCATTTTATACCACATACATTTACTATTTCGTGTGGATCTATTATAAGTGTAGTAGTTCCCTAGGCATCACAAGTTGTGCCAATTCTTCAGGTGAAAGATACGAAGACTCTATATGCATATGTGACTCTATAAGACCAGGAGATGCATACATATTATTGGCATCTATTATATTTTCTCCATCATATTCACCCTATGCCTGCTAGTGGTATCTTCACATATTGCTATATCTGCTTTTTATTATTTCATTAGTAAAAAAACATTTTACAATATTAACATTTTTTTATTACTAAATCTGCTTTTTCCCCTACCACTAGAAATATCTATAATAAAAATTTTTTTCATAATATATTCCTTCTACATAAATTAAGTTATTATATAAAATGTATAAAAAAATACTTCCTCTATACAGCTAAACAAAATCTATATTTTTCAAAACTATCTATATTGTAATCTATAAAACTTTTTACAAAAATCATCTATTTCATATTTTTCGTTTTGACATTAAAACACATTCTCATACCAGCATTTTTTACTCCAAAGGATGCGTTTTTATCGTCATCAAACACTATTGTATTTTTAGCATCTACATTTATTTTTAGCTATTTTTCATATAAAGAGTAATCACTTTTTCTATCTTTTTCATCTTGGCTTGAAATTATATAATCAAAATATTCTATAAGCTCCTACCTTTAGCTTAATACTGTTTCATATTGTTCTTTACTAAGAGATGTACATACAGATAATTTTTATATTATTATCTTTTTAATCTAGACAACAACTTCTTTATTCCATTTTTTTAATTTTATTTCTGTATTCTTATACTCTTTATAGATAATTGTTTTTATATCTTCAAAAATTGTTCTTTTTATACCCTAACTTAAATTTTTCTATGGTATATAAAGACGTTTTTATCAAATCCATTATTCCAAATATACTTCATATCTTCGCCGCTATATGTAAAAATTATATTTTTCCATGAGAGAATATATAACTTTATCCCATATATCAATAGTTTCAACCATAGTACCATCTATATCAAATATAGCAGAACTTATTTTATCATTTTCATAAAATAAGTGTTTTTAGTTTTTTAGTTGATAATATATGATTTTCTTTTATGATATAGCTGATACTATAGCCAGACCATCTATACTCTATTCCTTTAAAGTCTGCTATAGTATTTTCATTTTATACCACCTATTACTACTATTGGTATATTTACATTTTCTCTTATTTGCTTCCAACTCTTTTTATAGTTGTCAAATCTGCATCTTTTTGTTGAGGTGCTATACATAGCACCCACTCCTATATAATCTGCTCCATTTTTGTGCTTCTTGTGCTTGTCTTACATTTCCTGTTGATATACCTATTATCTTATCTTTTCCAAGAATTTTTCTTGCTATTTGTATAGGCATATCATCTTGACCTAAGTGTACACCTGCACTATCTACTGCTAATGCTATATCTATTCTATCATTTATGATAAGTGGCACTTCATATTTATCACATATTTGTTTTTATTTTTATTGCTTTTTGCAAAAATCTCTTTGTACTTGTATCTCTTAATTGTATGATAGTTGCTCCACCTATTATAGAATGTTCTACAGATTTTATACAAACTCGTAGCCTTTGATATAATAACTCATCATCTGTAACATAATAAATACTATAATCTATTTTTCTCATAATATCCTCTTATTCTTCTACAAAGATTAAAAATAACATACTGCACAGTATAGACGGTATTATAAAAAGGTATACCTATATTTGAAAAAGGTAGAGTTTTTATATACTTATCTAATTCTATCAAGAATAAAGAATTTTTAAATAACATAGGCATAGCCTGAGATATTCCTATCAAAATGCTCCAAAAACAGCACCTTGATATATGGCTTTTCTCTTTATAAACTTATCAAAAATATGCAAAAACATCAATGCTATAAGCATAGGATACATAGTTATAAGTATAGGTACTGCACTGATATTATTTTTCTAATCCCATTATAGATGTAATTGTAGAAAAATACACAAATAACTATACTTACCATCTTATATGGCAATTTTCCGTTACTTGTAGTCTCAAAAACTAGCAACAGTAGATGTAAGACCTATAGATGTAGTAAGACAAGCTCATAAGCATAGCTACTCCAAGTGTATATATGCCCTATCTTTCCCCATAACATATCTGTAATTGTAGTTATTATAGCACCTCTATTTGTAGTAGCAACCACAGATGAAGATGTAGTAACCCTACAAAACGCTAAAGATATATATACAACAGCTAGACCTATACCAGATATTATAGCTGTTTTAGTACCCATTTCAAATTTTTCCCTTTCGCTTGTATACCCCTTGTCTATAAGAGATTTTATCACTATTCCAGCCATAAATATTGAACCTAGCGCATCCATAGTCTGATAGCCTCTCGTTAAATCCTATAAGGAAAAAAATTTTTGTTGGGGAACTTTTGCAAATGAACCCATAGGTGTAAGTATAGCCTTTATTACTATTAAAAATATCATTATTAATAAAATAGGAGTAGCATCTTCCCAACTCTATCCATAGTAGAACTTTCTATTACACAAAAATAATGTCACACCAAAAACACTCATGCTAGATGCCAAAGGTGGCACACTATTTCCAAAATAGGTACTGCAAAAATTTTCATATGTAGTAGCTGCTGTTCTAGGTATAGCAAGCAGTGGTCCCTATAGCTACCATACAAAGAGTACCAAATATTATCGCAAACGGTCTACTAACTTTTTTTCAATAGTGCATTTACATTTCCACCAAATTTTGATGTAATAATTACCCCAAACATAGTAAGTCCTACATCAGTAAGTATAAATGCAAGTACTGATATAAACCAGTTATGAGATGAAATTATTCCCAGATATGGTGGAAATATCAAATTACCTGCGCCAAAAACATAGAAAAAGTGCAAAATCCCAATACTAACAAGTCTTTATACTCATACTATCTCCTAACTATATAATATCTTATATATGAATATTTATATCAATACAACATATGTGTTTCATTATACCATATTTGTTAAATTTTTAAGAAAAATATTTTTAAAGTATTTTTGTTTTTGATAATTAATAAATCAATTTTTACATTAACTCATATTGTATAAATCTCTATATACACTTTATAAAAAAACTATAATATATTGAATTTGCAATATATTATAGCTATATCTTATATCTTGTATTTAATTATAAATATTTGCTATATATCTTTTCTGCTTTTCAAAAATCATCTCTTATCTTACAAGATGTGCAAGAACCAGCTATACCACCTATACCTGTCTCTATGAACTAGGCAAACTATATTGCCTACTTCATTTGCTGACATCATAACTTCCTCAAAAAGGTACTACTGATTTTACTCCAGCTAGTGCCATATCTGCACATATCATAGCATTTACTACTCCTGATGAATTTCTAAAAGCACAAGGATACTCCACAAGTCCAGCAACAGGATCGCATACTAATCCCATAACATTTAAAAAGTGCAAACGAACCCGCATGAAAAGACTGTTCTACACTACCACCCATCATTTGAATCTAGAGCTGCTGTGCCATTGATGCTGCAGAGCCACATTCTGCTTCGACATCCCCCTTCAGCACCGGCAAAAAGTAAAAATATCTACCGATTATTTTTTCCTATAAAACTAGCTGCAAGAAGACCATCTACAAGAGTTTTATCATCGAAATTAAATTTTTCTTTTTACAATCATAAATGCAGCAGGAAGTATACCTGACGCACCTGCTGTAGGTGCTGCCACTATTTTTACCCATAGAAGCATTTACTTCTATAGTTGAAAAATGCTATAGCTATAGCTTTTTGTTATATCATCTCCACATAGAGAGTTCTCTTTTGTAATATTCATTCATAGTTCGAGAAAACCCATCTAATATGCCCATTTTTGTTATACCATCTTCTTCAAGATAACGTGATGATGATTCCTGCATTACATACTAACATTTTTTTGAATTCTTCTCTATTTTTTCCTCTGTTGTGTTATTTCTCTCAATCTCATCTTCTATAGCCAAATCATATAGCCTTTTAGAATTTTCATTACAATAATTTATTATATATTCCGCTGTATATTTAAAATCCATAATACATCCCATTTTTAATTTATCTACTAGACATACTTTTTCAAAATTATAACATATAATTTTTTGCTTATAACTCTTATATTAATATAATACCTTTTACAAAAGATACTCGACTTTCACCTATAATATTTTACTATAAAATATTTACTTTTGTGTATAGTTTTTAAAAATTTTATTTTTGATAATATTATAATAAAAATGTGGTAACTAGTTATTAAAGGGGAATCTTATGCTATAAATTATTATTACTATTTCTATTTATTCTAGTTTCTATATCTACCATATATTTTTAATTTTTAATATCAGAGAATATGGGAGTTTTTATAGGTGTAGGAAAAGACAAATTGCCATACATAAAAACTATAATTTAATAGTGATAGATGCACAATACTATACAAAAACAAGATATAATAAAGCTAAAAAGTCAAGGAAATAATTTTTCTTATCTAAATGTAGGCTCTTTAGAAAATTTTTAGGGATTATTATGATGAGTATAAAGATATAATAATAAGCTCTTATAGAACACTGGGACGAAGAATTTTGGATTGATATATCGGACGAAAAATGGCAAAAACACATATTAAATACTGCAAATCTTTTTAAAGATAAAGGTATAGATGGTTTGTTCTTAGATAATTTAGATATATATTATGTTTATAAAACAGATTCAATATACAAATCATTATTAGATATATTGACTAGCCTAAAAACACTCAAACTTCCCTATTATAATAAATGGTGCAGATACATTTATAGCCATAGATGAAAAACTAAATATATATGGTATAAATCAGGAAAATGTGTTTACAAAGACAGATTTTGAAAAACAAAAATTTGACAAGGTTGATGATGATAACAAAAAGTATTTTTTAGATTACTTAGAAATGTGCAAAAATATGGAAATCGCTGTTTTTAACTGAATATACTAAAGATATAAAATTAAAAACAAATTAAAAACTATTGTAAATCCGAAAACTACATATGTTATATATCATCTACAATTGAGCTAAATAAAATAGAATAATTAAAAATACTGTTAATTTTCATAAATGTTACTTGAAATATAAACAATAAATTTTTATATTAAATATAATTAAAAAAATTGAAAATACTTGTATTTTGTGGTATAATTATAAAAATGTTTCAAACTTCATTTTGATTTAACCTACAGATACAATATATTTTTTAATTATTCAAACACTTTATAGTGTTATTTTTATTTTGGCTTTGAGGGCAGTATGATAAGTAAAAGACTAAGATATATAATAGATATAACAGATAATTTTTAACGTAATTGCTGATATAGGTACAGACCATGGATATGTTGCCGTTGGATTATTACAAGAGAAAAAAAGCTCATAAAGTGATATCTAGTGATATATCGTCTAATTCTCTACAAAAGCTATAGACTATGTAAAAATCAAAACTATCTTGAAGATAAAAATAGATACACGTGTAGGTAGTGGACTATGTACACAAGCTGATGAAGCAGACGCAATTATTATAGCTGGTATGGGGGCGTACTTTATATCTAAGATATTGGAAGATGATTATGACAATAAATTTTCTAAAAATCTCCTACACTTATATTACAAACCAGTACAGCAAGCAAGTAATCTTGAGATACTACTTGATGAGAATAATTTTGATATAATAGATGAGCATTATATAGACGATATGGGTAAATACTATCATATAATGATAGCTAAAAAAATACACTCAAAAATCAAAAACTATATGTCTTTACAAAAAACAAAGACGTATTTTTGGAGTATGGTATACTAAATATATCATCAGCTATACACTTTTACAATCGCAAATAGAAATAAAAACTCTATTAAAAACTAAAAGATAATATATGTGTCTGATGAATATATACAAAAATAGTCAAGTTTTATTTAAAAACAACTGGAGGAAGTATATGATACTTTTTAATTTAAAAGAAAAACTAGATGAATTGCTTAATATTAATTTAGCATATGACTGGGACAATGTAGGCCTCGCTAATAGGAGAGAACTTGATAGCAATATAACATCTATCACAACTGCACTAGAATTATGTGATGATGTAATAGATGATGCTATAAAGAAAAAGTCTAATGAAATATTAGTACATCATCCGCTCATATTTTCTCCCCATAAAAAGGTTGTGGATATAGACGATAAGCAAAAAGATGATACAAAATTAATAAAAATAATATCTCACTTTATGTAGCTCATACAAACTTTGATATTATAGAAGGTGGATTAAATGACTATATACTAAATCTTCTTGATGTGTGATATAAAGCCGCTTACAGATGACGAAGATATAAATACTATAGGACGTATAGCTACTTTTACAAAACACCTATGCTTTTTAGAAGATTTTTGCACTTTTATATACAAGAGGCTCTTTGATATAAAACATTCTAGAATAATAAGTAAAAGAAAAATAAAATTATACAAAATATATCGATTGTAACAGGAGCAGGTTTTGAATATATACAAAATGCTATGGAAAAATCTGACGTATTTATAACAGGTGATATGAAATATCACGATGCACAAGATCTGTTTCAAAAAAGGCGATTGTATTATAGATGCAGGACATTTTGATACTGAAAAATTTTTCACATATGCTATGAAAAATTTTAACAGAAAGATTAGAAATAGATGTTCATACTTCTAATTCACTGCAAAACCCATTCAAATTTGTGGAGGATTATTATGAATAGTGAAATTTTTGAGAATACAAAAAGGGTACTTACTTTATAGAAAAAGACTAAAGATACTATAAAAATCTTTTATATGAAACTGAAGAAATTATGCAAGATAAAGAACAGTTAGAACATATGAGAGAAAAAGAAGATCATATAAATAAAGAAATAAATCAAGTTAAGGATAAAGTCTTTGAATACGAAGAAAAATGCAACTTTTTGGAGAAAGAAATCTACTTCTATAATAAATAATCTTTTCAATAATCCAAAAAGTGAAACAAAAAGTAAAAGATAATAGACTTAAAAGCAAGAGCTAGAAAAGGAAAAAGAAGAAATCAATAAAGAAATATCTAAACTTTTTATTGATATGGATACTTTAAAAGATACTATGCAGGAACACAAAAATAAAATACAATGAAATGGAAAAAGATTATTTCAAAAATAGCAAGACAAAATAAAAAAATAGTAAAATACGAAGATAAAATAACACAAATGGAGAAGAAAAATCCGTAAGATAAGACGTGATATAGACTCCAATATATTAGCATTATATGATAAAAAGACAAAAAGTATAAGAGTAATGTCAAAAATAATAGATGGTACTTGTCAGAACAATGTAATGAAGTTTTATCACAAGAGATAATACAACTCTCACAACAAAACAAATAGTAGAATGTCCTAAATGTGGAAAACTACTTTTATATTGAAGAACTTGACGAGGAGAATTTAGATTAAAATATGTATAAATTAGTAGCACCTTGCTTATTTGGACTTGAAAAACAGCTGCATACGAACTAAAATATCGGAGTAAGTAATGTGAAAATAACCGATGGTAGAGTATATTTTTGATGGAGATGATGAAATAATAGCAAAAAGCTAATATTTCTCTTAGAACTGCTCAAAGAGTAATGATAGAATTAGGACAGTTTAAATCTAGTACTTTTTGAAGAATTGTATCAAGGTATAAAAATCTATAAATTATGCAAAAATTTATAAAAAGACTATAAATTTGTAATAGTAAAGCTAAATCAGTAAGTTCAAAAACTTACTTCAATACCTACAATACAATCTATAGCAAAAAGCTATGGTGGATAGATTAAAATTGCTTTTTGACACCGATGTATTAAACGAAAGTTCTAATATACAAATACCGTTTAACATATTGATACAAAAGATATAGCATCATTATACATAGACACGTCAGGCCCATCGCTTCATAAAAAGAGGATACAGAGAAAAACTGTTCTCGCTCCAATAAGAGAAACAATAGCGTCATTTATGGTACTTGCTACTCCTTGGAATACATCAAGAGCATTTTATGACATTACTTGTGGCTCCAGTACTATACCAATAGAAGCTGCATTAATAGGCGCAAATATACAATCAGGTATAAATAGAGAATTTCTGAGAAAATTTTACCATTTATAGAGTATGGAATAATATACGCTCATATTATATATCTCAAGAAAAAGACATAGACTTTAAAATAAATGCTCTATGATATAGATAGTAATGCTATAGAAATAGCAAAAATAATGCTGAAATAGCAGGTGTTACAGATTTATTAACTTTGAGACAAAGTCTATAAAAGATGTTCAAATATCAGACAAAAATGGATTTATATTTTCAAATCCAATTATACGGTGTAAGAATAGGTGAGGAAAAAGAAATAGAATTAATATACAAAAGATATGAAAAAGCTGTTTAGCACTTTAGATAACTTTTTCATATTATATAATAACATCTGATGAAGAAATAGGTTCAAAAATAGGAATAAACTTCCAAAAACAGAAAAATTTTACAACGGTAGAATAAAAACACACTTTTATCAATATTTAGCACTGAAACCAAAAACTAGAGAAATCTCTAGCTATACTTATTTCTTATCAAAAATTACAATAATATCCATACTAAAATCATGTATACTCTATCACTACAATATTAATTTACAATATTAATTTACACTATTTATTTAGATATTTATATTTTTCTTCTATGGGCTCTATTTCACTTATTATAGCTGAACCTATACAGTAATCACCATCATAAAATACAGCTACTTGACCCTTTTGTTACTGCTTTTACTTTGTAATCATAAACAACTTTTACATTACCATCGTCTTGTTTATATATCTGTTACAGGTATATCCTTTGTCTGTATCTAAATTTTGCAGTGCATTTTAAAGGAAATTTAGGCTCTCTTTCTAATATCCAAAATGGCTCCTCCAATAAGAGATTTAGTATAAAAGTGTCTTATGCTCTTCACCTTGAGCTATATAAAGTATATCAAGATTTTTTCCTACAACAAACCAAGGCTCTCCGCTACCTATTCCACCTTATCCCAAGTCCTTTTTCTTTTGTCCTAGTGTATAGTGTATAAGACCATTATGAGTGCCTATTTTCTTACCATCATCTACATTTACCATATCGCCTTTTTTAGATAACAAATATTTATCCAAAAACTTATCAAAATCTCTTTCTCCTATAAAGCATACTCCCGTAGAATCTTTTTAAGCGCAGTAGCTAGATTATTTTCTTTGCAATCATCCCTTTACTTTTGATTTTTCTATATCTCCTATAGGAAATATAGTCTTAGAAAGAGCTTTTTGACCTATCCTTGATAAAAATAGGTCTGATCCTTATTGTTATCTACAGCTCTTTTTAGATAAAATCCATCTTCTTTTTTTCTTCCACTCTTGCATAATGCCCCATAGCTATATAATCAGCATCAAGCTTTAGTGCATAATCCAAAAATGCTTTTAAATTTTATTTCTTGATTGCACATAACATCAGGATTTGGTGTCCTTCCATTTTTATATTCATCAAGAAAATAAGTAAATACCTCATCCCAATATTGTTTTTTTCAAAAATTAACAGTATAATAATTCTATATCTAATGCATCTGCAACTTTTTCTTACATCATCGTAATCTTGCTTTTGCAGTGCAAGCTCCATCATCTTCCTTTTCATCCCAGTTTTTCAGGTAAATATACCTGTAACATCATATCCTTGTTCTTTTTAGTATTACAGCACTTACAGAAGAATCCACTCCCCACTCATACCTAATATTACTTTTTTGCTCACATTATCACCCTATCTATAACAATCTAAATATTAAACAAACTTAAAAAGGTATAACTAAAAATCAAGTTAATACTTACATATTTAAACATTAGGTATTATACTATAAATTTAGTGTCTTTTTCAAATAAAAAGACATTAGCAAAAGCTAACATCTATTTTATTATTACATCAAGTTATGTTTTAGTCTTTCTAAAAATAGGTCATTTACTATTTTTACTTACCTCATTTTTAACATCTTCATCATCTTCTTCGTTAGATAATTTCTCATAAAGCAGAGGAAATTTAGTTTGTAAAAACCTCGCACGCACCAGAAATTGCGATGTTCATAAGCTACTACAGGTAATTTCTCAGATATTCCAAATTTATTAACGATATTATCTTTTCATTTACTGACATAACTACCACCTTTTATTTCAATATTAAATATATTTTAATCTTATACCCTTATTTTAAAAATTATAAGCATTTTAATTTAGTATAATATTTTGCAAAAACAAGCTAAAAATGATATACTAAAACAAAATAGATTAGGAGGGACTATGGCTTTTGACGGTATAACTATACATAGTATAGTTAATCAATTAAATGAAAAACTATCTACCCTAAAAAGTTGATAAAATTTTCAAGCTGAAAAGATGAAATACTAATAACTTTTTTCGTGAAACGGATTCACACATAAACTTTTATAAGCGCTAGTGCTTCATTACCGAGAATATACTTAGTTCAAAAATTACAAAAAGAAAAATCCTCTAAAAGCACCTAATTTTCTCTGATGATACTTAGAAAATATATACAAGGTGGTAGAGTTCTCAATGTCAGACAAGACAATTTTTGATAGGACAATTTTTATAGATATAGATACTCTATGATGAACTAAAAATACAAAAAGTAAGAACATTAATAGTTGAGATAATGGGAAGACATAGCAATATAATACTTATAGATAAAGAAAAGGGAAAAATACTAGATTCTGCAAAAAGAGTGCCTATATCTGTCAGTTCCTTTAGAGAGGTATTACCTGCACAATTTATAAAATGCCACCTTCTCAAGAAAAAAATTATCACCTATCGACTATATTACTTTGAAGATTTTTATCAAAAATATGTACAAACAAACCTATTTTTAAGTCTATTCTACAATGTTTTTAGTGGAATAAGTCCACTTATTGCAAGAGAAATATGCTATCGCTCGTCTATAGATGAAAAACAATATCTACAGATTTATCCCCAATACAAATAGAAAAATTATATGGCAATTTCACAAGATTGATGAATGATATAAAAATAATAATTACAACTATGTATAGTGGAAGATAATATAGGAAATACCATTGATTTTTTCTTGTATATACTTATCTATATACGATGGATATAAAATAAAAACAACAGATGATATATCATCTATTTGTGAAGACTACTATGATTTTCGTGATACAAAAAGATAGGATAAATCAAAAAGCTTATGATATAAGAAAAACACTACTCAAACAAAAATTTCTACATTGGAAAATAAAATACAAAAAACAAATAGAAGAGATAGAACAGACTAAAAAAAGCCCAAGAATATAAAAAGATGTTGACTTACTAACTGCCTATATTTATATGGTTAAAAATGACAGCGAACAAATAGAAGTAGATGATTTTTATGACGAAGCTTAATCCAAAAACTATAAAGCTAGACGTTAATCTTACAGCTTCAGAAAATATACAAAGACTTTATAAAAATATAATAAAATGAAAAATAAGAAAAAGAATTATCACTTCAAATAGAAAATGCAAAAACAAGAGTTAGAATATATGCAAAATCTTGAATTATCCATAGAAAATGCAAAAATCAAACATAGAACTAGATGAGATAATAAGTGAAAATGCAAACTCAAGGATATTAAAAATAGAAAGTCTGACAACAAAAAGAAAAAGTAACAACGGAATTTTTACCTATGAAATTTATATCAGAAGACGGCTATGAGATATTCGTAGGTAAAAACAATAATCAAAATGACTATCTAACACTAAAATTTGCAAAAATCTGATGATATGTAGCTAGCACACAAAAACATAGCCGGATCTCACGGTATAATAAAGTCTAAAAACGGAGAAATATCAGATATAGCTATAAAACAAACAGCTATAATATGTGCATTTTACAGTAAAGCAAAATATTCTCAAAGCGTACCTGTAGACTATACATTAAGAAAAACGTAAAAACCTAATGGCGCAAAAACCAGGTGATGGTAATATATGAAACAAACTCCACTATATATGTCACACACTGATGAAGAATTAGTTGAAAAATTAAGAAAGCAAGAAAACTAAATCTACACTTATATTGTGCTATTATTTTTACTTTTGCGCATTCTTCTAAAAATCCTTTTTAAAATATATCCACTGATAGTAAAAAGCATAATCTATCTTATGTGGATATATTAATTCATCTTTTACAAGCGGTATCTTACTCACAAAAGCCCCCATAGTATCATCTGTTGCACCTATGTATACTTTTTGATATTCTGCTTTGTATTATAGCACCTGTACACATAAGACAAGGCTCAAGCGTACATACATAACACAACTCATCCAGTATGAAAGTATCTAGTTTTTAGATGCTTCTTGTATCGCTAATATTTCAGATGATTAGTTGCGCATTTAGTGGCTTTTTAGTATTATATGCTTGCTACTACTTCAGTATCTCTTACTATTATACAACCTACAGGCACCTCTATCTTTTGTGTATGCTTTTATAGCATTTTTAAGAGCAAGCCTCATAAAATATTCATTGTATACTATCCATATTCACACCTACTATCTTAAAAATATAAATTTAAACATATAAATAAATCTCATTCCATAAAAATTACTCTATCAATAATTATATAATTTTTATATAATTTTATATTATTTACAATCATTGATAGAAAAAGGAGTATGTCAAATGAAGAAAATAAAATTTAATAGGATGATACTTTATTACAATATTATATATAAATGATACTATAAACGCAAATAATTTACATTTGAAAAATCGAATAAAAACATCTCAAATCAAAGAAAATAGATTGAAAAATCAGATAACAACAAAAATCTCAAACTAAAGAAAAACAGCACTGAAAATCAAAAATACAAAAACAAAAATGATTATTACTATGACTGGAGATACTAGCGTCGCATCTTTTTGGTCAAAAATATATTTTGATACATTATACAGACAAAGAGGTGCAAAAACTACTTTTTAAATAACCTATCTAACTACTTTGAAAAATGCAGATATAAAACATAACAAACCTAGAAAAATGTATTTACAACATCAAACAAAGCTATAGGTGGCAAAATATACACTTACAAATCTTACTCAAAAGATTATATAGATGTTCTCACATCTCACAATATAATGTATGTAAATGTGAGTCAATAACCAAGATACAAGACTATTCACAAAAGGATTTGATGAAAGTATGCAACTCTTAGATGAAAAAGGCATAAAATGCTGGTACAAATCTTACAGATTGTTCAAGTCCAGAACTAGGTGGTGTAAAAGTACATAAGATGCAAACATTTCAAAAAGGAGATATAAAAATAGGTCTTGCCGGATACTATGCATTTGCCCTCATCACAACAGATAAAAACCATAAAAGAAGATATAGCAAACCTAAACAAGGATGCAATTTCATAATAGTAGCTATGCACGGTGGTGGACAAGAAAATAATATAGTATTACAAATGCAAGAAGTTATGGCATTCATAGATTTAGGTGCAGATATGATATATGGACATCACCTACATGCAATTCCAAAGGATAGATATATAAAGGGAAAATATATTACTCCCTTGGTAATTTTTGTTTGTAAATGTATAAAGGGCTCTAAAAACTTGAAGGTTTACTAGTACACTAACTCTAAATATGGATGAAAGTGGTAGAATAACACCTACATACAAAAATATACCTATATACTGATGGAGGATACTCAAAAATACACTCTACTGAAATAACAGATAAAAATGCTATACAAAAAGTGAATAATATTTTAAATGGTATTAATATATGTTCGATAAATTTTTATAATTGAAAATTTAAGCAAATTATGATATTATTATAACTATAGAATATAAATAGCATCAGTTTCTTCTGTAAATATTTTATTGAAATAGCATATTTATTTGAAACTTTTTATGTTTTATAAAATTGCAAATAATCAATATGTATAAAAATAATTTTTAGGAGGATTTTTATGAGTATACCAACACCACATAATACAGCTGAAAAGGGAAAATAGCAGTATTAATGCCTGGAGACCCACTAAGAGCAAAAATTTATAGCTGAAAAATATCTTGAAAATATAGAATGTGTAAATACAGTAAGAAATATGTTTGCTTTTACAGGCACATACAAAGGTAAAGAAGTACAATAATGGGAAGTGGTATGGGTCATGCCATCAATAGGTATCTCACTACTAGAATTATATAATTTTTACGATGTAGACTCTATTATAAGAATAGGATCTGCCGGCTCACTTAGAGATGATGCACACAAAAGATATAGTAATAGAATGGGAGCTTGTACAATTCTAACTTTGTTTCATCAATACAACTTTACCAGGTACATATGCTCCTATATGCAGACTATGACTTACTTTCAAAAGCTGTAAATGTAGCAAAAGAACAAGGTAAAAAGTAGTAGTAGGAAATATACTATCATCTGATACATTTTATGATGACAATGCAAAAATAGCAAAATGATGCTTGGATGGGAGAGAGCATAGAAAATGGAAGCTGCCGCACTTTATATGAACGCAGCTAGAGCAGGTAAAGGGCCCTTTGTATACCTACTATATCTGATCAGCATATATCTTGATGAATACTTTAGTGCTGAAGAAAGACAATTAGGTTTTTCTAACATGATAGTAAGTTGCACTGATATAATATACAAATATATTATCAATATCAAATAATACTATTAATAAAATAATTTTTCTCAAAAACTTTTATCTTAGATATAAAAACAAATTTGACATACCTCAAATAAAAATAAGTGTAGTCATAATTTAAGAAAAATAAAGAAAAATGTTTGATAATATCATAGTCAATAATGTTATCCTAATCGTTTTGACGAACACAAAATATTGTATTTTTACAATATTTTATTTAAACATCTAGAAAACATTTGTATTAACTTTTTAACTTAAATTTAGTATAAAAGGAGTACGATTATGGCAACTGTACAATAATACCTTTTTGGTAAAGACAAAATAAGTGTAAATATACACTGACGAAAGATTTAATGGAACATTAGTTTCTGGTGCGCATAGCTAAGGTTGATAAAAAGCGAAACACAAATAGTCAAAGATGCTACAAAATCCATAATTCAAAAAGACTATGTGAATTAGTAAAGAAAAACAACATAGTAATGATAGCAAGTGATCATACTAGACCTGTACCTAGTAAAGTTATAATGCCTGTTGTATTAGAAGAAATAAAAGCAGGTAATCCAGACGCAAAAACTTACTGTACTTATAGCTACAGGATTCCATAGACCTACAACAAGAGAAGAGCTTGTATACAAATTTACGAAGACATAGTTAATAGAGATGATATAAAATTTGTAATACGATGAAAGTGAAAAAGCTGAAGATATGGTTGAACTTGGTGTACTTCCTTCAGGTGGTATATTAAGAATAAACAAACTAGCAGTAGAAGCAGACTTACTTATATCAGAAGGATTTATAGAACCACACTTTTTGCAGGATTTTCAGGAGGAAGAAAAGTGTACTTCCAGGTATAGCTAGTGCTGTTACAGTTGTTATGGCTAACCACTGTTCAAAAATTCATAAATAGTGAATACTCAAGAACAGGTATACTAGATGGCAAAACCCCATACATAAAGATATGGTTTTTGCTTTGAAAAAGCTAATCTTGCATTTATAATAAAACGTTGTAATAAATGAAAATAAAACAAGTAATAGACGCGTATGCGAGTACACTATAACGATGCTCATGTAAAAGGATGTGCCTTTGTAAAGAACCATCGGGCGTAGATGCTATACCCGCTAAAATAGCAATATCTACAAATGGTGGATATCCATTAGATCAAAAATATATATCAATCAGTAAAGGTGACTGCTGCTGAAGCTACTTGTAAAGAAGGTGGCGTTATAATAATGGTTACTGACTGCTCTGCTGGACATGTGCCAATCACTCATATGATCACATTTGCAAATGAAAAAGATAAAAATAAATAATGAAAAATTTTCTCGATACTCCAATGGAAGAAACAGTTTCAGATCAATCGGGAATCTCAATACTTTGTAGAATGTTACTAAAATACAAAGTAACAATGGTACTACTCCTGAACAAAATGATAAAAGATATGCATATGGATTATGCTAAAAGTGTGGGATGAAGCTATAGCTATGGCAGATGAATATCTAGGCTCAAATAACGAAAAATAACAGTAATACCTGATGAGTGTATCTGTAATAGTTAGAAAATAATTATATAGACAAAAAGGTTGTTGTAAATTATACAACAACCTTTTTATTATAGTTTTATTTTTATTATAGTTTTATCTAAAATTTTTGTTTTTCAAGAGCTTGTAAAACTATTAATGCAAATATACTCTACAATAGTTGATGCACTAAAATGGTATAATATACGTAAAAGTAGTCACATCTTATTCATAAACATTGCTATAGGATAACTACATAATGCACCAAACATACCTGTACCTAATACCTCCCATAGCTATATAATTTTTATTGTATTTAGTATATAATAAAAACCAGACAAAAAGTGCTCCTATCATACTTTCCAGGAAAATGCAAGAACTACCAAGTCCCATCATATTTCTAAGAATAGATGTACAAATGCACAAATAACAGCATAAAAAGGACCCAGCAATACAGCAGATAAAACATTTATAAGATGTTGTATTGGAAAAAATTTTGCAAAAGAAAGTGGGATATTTATAGGTGAGTCAAGCAACACCTATAGCCTATAGCGCTATAAGATATGTATTCATATTCTCCTAACTTTACTGTATCACTTGCACCACGTCTCTACTTTTATATCTTTTGTTATTATTCCCTCTTGTTTTTCCTAGTTTATCATATTTTGTATATCATTTTCATTTATATACAAGAATTTTGCATTATCATTTTGCATAAGAGGTAATATAGTATCCATACTTTTTGTTCTACAGTTTTTGATAATGGAAAATTCTCCTTATTTTGATTTTCTAAAAGTACTATCTAAAGAGTCTCATCTTTAGAATTTTTCATACTTCAAATCCTTTTTCAGAAGCTCCAGAAATTTTGAAATTAGCTCTCTCTTTTTATCAAATTATCACTTGTTACAAACATGTTCAGGATAAGTTGGTACTCATTTATCCACTGTAAAGTAGTCTACTAAATCCTTCTCTTCTAATTGTGGTACTTTATGAGTTTTACTAGACATCCTATAGTAGCATCAACTCTGCAGTCATAGAACTCATCAAATCAAAAACTCTACATCTAAAAACTTAACTGTATCTTCATTAACACTTTCATTTTTCATCATGATTTTATCATAGCTTTCACTCAAAGCTGTACCTACATAGCCTATAGTCTTACTCAAAATCTTTTTGGAGATTTTATATCTGCCAATGACATAACTATATTTAGTGAGATTGTACATAGAGCTGATTATTTTTACAGGCACATCTTGTTGTGCTCTTACTTGTATCACATCTTATGAGGGTAATATATACTCTATCTGCGCCTTACCTACGAGATGTAAAAGTGATATAGCATCATTTGTGTATTAGATGGAAACTATATATTACTTTTTAATCCCTCTTGTTCATAATATCCTTTTTAATAGCATCATATATAAAACTGTGTACTGCATTTGATACCAGTCTAGCACTACGTTAATTTCTTCTAATTTTTATTATCTACTGCGCTTATTATTACACGCACTCAAAAGCAAAACAGATAAACACATTGTTAATACTAAACATTTTTTAAAAACTTCATATTTATCCCTCCAGATAATAAATCTCAAATAAATCTATCAAATATACCAAAACATAGCTGTAAAAGATAGTACATTACTATAGGTGCAACACACCTGCACCATCTAGCTGGAGTCATCATCCTTTGCTAAAATAACTAAGCCCCCATAGAGTGAACCCTAGCTATTCACCAATAGCAGAACCTATTGTGTCATAGGGAATTGACATTTTTAATGCTGTATTGGGTAATGCCATTTTTATTTTTAACATAAAAATATCTGTTTTTCATCTGCACCATAAGTTATGAGCAAATCCTTCATATCTTGTTTTGTAGATTGTAGCCCATCATATGTATTTATTACTATAGCAAAAAATGTGATAAGTACAGTAACTACCATCCTACCCATATACCTATCCAAACCATCAGTATAAAAAGTGGTGCACAGCTATAGTTGGTATAGTCTGATGCTACTATCATAGGATATATTATATTTTTCATATTTTCGTTTATATCATTATAAGAGCTAAAAATACTCCCAATATTATAGATATAAACAATCCTCATGACAAGTAATCATCATAGTGTAGGAAGGTGCACGATGAATAAAGGCTCTTTTTAACTCCCATATGGACTATCTGTATCGGTGTAGGCAATATATAATGCGCATTTATTATAGTAGCAATTATTTGCCAAAATAATAATATTAAAATTAATAAGTACAGTATAAATATTTTTCTTCATATTTGTTCCCTTATTATCATAGACAGTATACTTTTGTTTTAAATCAAGTATGTTTTTGTTATTTAACATATCTATAGTTCTTCTCTTAGGTAGATTCACTTTTATTTTATACATGGTTTTTATAGGCGTTTGAGTAATTACAAATATCTCATCCGACATATAGCTTCTTGTATATCGAGTTATAAATATAGCTGTCTTATTTTTATATTTATAGCCTCTAACAAGAATTCTTGCATATTTAGCCTAGTTATATAATCTAGAGCAGATAAAGGTTCATCAAAAAGCAGAAATCAGAACCTGTAAGTATAGTTCTCGCAAATGATATCCTGACGCATACCACCAGATAATCATAAGGATATTTATCTTTTAATTCATAAAAGATTTATTTCTTCCAATATATTTTTATTCTCTCTTTTTATATCTTTAGGTATTTTTGTATATCCATAGGTATACTTAAGTTTTGTTCTATAGTTTTCCACTGAAATAGTAAATCCTTTTTGAGGCATATATCCAGCGTAACTTTTCAACGTACTTATATTTTTCCCCTTATACTTTATATTCCTTTTGCACTTTTAGAAGAGATAATAAGTTTTAAATATTGTGGTTTTACCCACATCCACTAGGACCTATTATGCCTTATAGATTTGGGCTCATCTATACAAAATGACAGATTCTCAATGGTAGGTTCGTATCCAAGATATGAAAAACTACATTGTTAAATTCCAATATATTCATATACTTTCTCATAGATATTACAATAAAAGACTATGCACGCAGAAATGCAAAGTCTTAATATACTGTGCTTCCTACGTCGGTACTCACCCGCATCAAGTTCCAAGGGTCAAGTAAATACTTTCAGCTTCCGCTCCCCTAGCAAATTATCTATTTTTCAGTCTTCTATTTATATCAACAATCCTATCATTTGAGTTGTCTATTAAAATCTTTCATTAACTCATCAAATGACTAGATTTGTTCTCCTGTGTTTTCTTTTATTTGCAAAACACTTATGTGTAACTTGTATATTATTTTGTATCAAAATACTGTTTCTTTCTCTTCCTTGCAAGAAATATATCATTATCAGGTACTTCTTTTATAGATAATGAAATTTTACCATCTTTATTATCAAGTACTTTTTACATTTACTTCATCACCAGATTTTATAAGTTGGTTTATATCCTTTATGTAATTATCAGATACTTGCGAGTATGTACCAATCCCTTTGGTTATCCCCTCACAGATACGAATACACCATAGGTTTGACATTTATTACTGTTCCAGCAATACTGCTCTACTTCTAATAAATTAGACATCAATAAATCTCTCCTCATAATAAAACTATATTAAATATATAATTACAGAATATAATCTTATATAACGTTTTTGTTTAAAAATTAATCCTTAATCATTGTAACACTCAATGAGTTTATATCCAAGCATCTCAAAATTGCAAATTATTTTGAAATAATACTATACGAATATACTCATGATAAAATTGAATAAATACATAAAATTTTAATATTATCAAAAATATTATATATACTTTTGACATTTCTATCTTGCTTTATGATACTATATTCCAATAAAGTTTAATAAGTTTTGACAAAATTAATTTTAAAATGGAGAATTATGCCACAAATAATATTTAAAGGTGTAAAAAGATGACGTAATATCTATCAGCAAAAGCTACCTACTTTACTATCTGATGTTAGTGCTACACCTGTAGATTATTTTACAATTTGAGCTACCAAACACGCAATATTTTTCAAATGGAAAGAGTGGAAATGTATCCTTTGATAGAAGTAATACAATTTGATAGAGGCTTGGATATATGCAAAAATGGCTCATATAATCCAAAAATTGCGTTAAAAATGTGGGTATTCAGAGTGTAAGTATATTTTACTCATAGAGAAAAGCAAAAATTATTATGAATAATACTAAATTCTAATATGACATATAGAACATTACATTTAAAAATAAGTGATATCACAGCTAAAAATTAATTACTAAAATCTAATTTTCTGTAATCGTATCTATAATAAAAGCTGTTTTAATTTGATTTATATCAATATTAAACAGCTATATTTATTAATATATTTATTATTATATTTATTTACTTATAATATAATTTATCAAAAACATAATAGAATACAAAATGTAAAAAGTTATGATAACACCCACATAGTAATTATCAAAAATCTAATTTTCTATAATATACATCTACTAGATATTATAATATAAAATTATTACGCAAATACAGGATCACTTATTTAGCTTGTACCAATTTTCAAACATTTGCTCATCTGCATTACTCATTAGTGTAGTAGAATGCGCCTTTTACAGTTCATTAGCTTATCTATTTGAGTCATAGCCTTTTTCTGCCATAGTGCATTTGTAGTAGCGCATATACCTAGAGCAATAAGCACCTCCTCAACATTTTAGTATTGCATTTTTATTATTCGATATTTTGTTCAGTTTTGTATAGGTCTTAGTACAAGTGAGAGAAAAAGTAACATATCATCAGGAATATTAGGCGTGGTATTTTAATGCATTTAGTATTACAGAAGCTGACGATTCTATTATACTTGTAGTTTTTCCAGTTATAATTTTTCCATCATTTAACTCGATAGCTATTACACTTGCCACTTTCATCTACCTTCATAGTTGATTTTAACTCTTGACTCCTTGCAGGCAATACAGTAGTCTTATATTCTTCATTTATCTCTAAAGAATCCATTATTATCTTCAATCTATCTACTACATCTATATCGCAATTTCCTTTACATAATCTGTTTTCGATAATAAGTATCTTCTTACTACCTCTTGTTTATGCATCTTTCTACCACTTCATCATCTATTATACCACATGATAATCTATTTACACCCATATCTGTAGGCGATTTATATACAGAATCTTGTCCAGTTATTCTCAAGAATCAATAATGGAAAAGCTCTCTATCCCTATTATAATTTACAGTTACCTCATTATACGCATCCATATGGAAAGAGTCTATCAGATTTATATCCTTTAAATCAGCTGTAGCAGTTTTCTATGCCACATTAATAGGATGTTTTCAGTGGGCATATTCCACACAGGAAAAGTCTCAAATTTTGAGTAACTCAGCTCCCTTTGTGCAAATTCATATATAATTGACAAAGAGGCAAGTACCTAACTTTCCACTTCCAGGTCCAGGTGCTGTTACCACTCTATGCTCGTTGGCATATATGGATTTTTACCATACCCTTCTTCACTTACAACCACATCAACGTCAGCCGGATATCCTTTTGTAGTTCCCATGTTTATACGTTTTTATATTTCTTCTCTTTAATTTTCTTATAAATGTGTCTGTAAGAGGTCTTTCATCATATCTAGTTATCACAACAGAATTTACATGCAAATTATAATCTCTAAGGGTCATCAATAAGTCTAAAAACTTCCATCTCATAACTTATATTAGAATCACCCTATGCTACTTTCTATATGTCCACTATATACACATATTATACCTCAGAGTCATCTCTTAGTTTTTGCAATAACTTCATTTTGGTATTTTTCCATATATCCTGGCAATACTCTAGACGTATGAGGCATCATGATACCAATTTGCCACCAAATTCCATATACGATTTATCACAGCTTCCAACTCTTTTCAAGTATGTATTTTGACTGTTCTTTCACAGAGATTTATTCTCATCAAACCCCTATTTTCATATATCCTCCTTTAGAAAATAAAAAGATCTTTAGAGTCTTTTTATATATAAAATTTTTAGTTTTTATATGTATTTTTATCTATTATAATTCATTTTTCTTTTTATCAATAGCAAATTTAATTTTATTTTAAAGTTTTTGAAAATTAAATTATCCTAGTTAATTTTAAAGTTTATCAATCTTTTAAATTTCATTTTTATTTTTAACGTTAAAAATTATCTTTGACTTGAAATCATTATCACAAAATGTTATACTGTTCATTGTTATATTAAATGATAATTATTTCACTTATAAAAACTTATAAATGCTATATTTTATGTGTATAATTAAATGATATTTATAATTTAAAAATAAAATACTATTACAAATTAAATTATTTATTTTTAATATTTGACATGTCATAATTTCTTTTTAACATTACTCAGTTTTGTTCTCTAGCACTTTCTATTTTATAGAAAAACATTTGCTAGCCAATATAATAAATAACATAAGGAGGATCCATGAGCAGATTATACATAAAACACAAAAATCCAGCTCAGGCAGTGGTAGAAGATTTGTACAAAGATTTAGAAAGGAGAATAAATAGCATCTCCACCTCGGTATATGTCCTATAGATATATCCAGCGCATTTATAGAAATGCTGCCCATGCACAAACCCTGTGGTAAAAGTGTACCTGCCGTATAGACTAGGTCAACTTTCTTCATGATGGATGATGTACTAGAAGGTAACGCAACTTTAGAGGACATAGACCTTATCAAAGATACTGCAGAATCAATATTTTATTCAGCTGATTGTGCTATAGGATATGAAGCAGCCAAATGGTTATAAAAGGGATTGACGGCTTTAGAGATGATTATGAAGAACATATACTACACAATAGATGCAAGATGAATACACATACAAGTGTACCTTGTATCTCTATGCCCTGCAAATGTAGATGTACCTGGATACATAGCTTTAATAAGAAGTGGACGATTTGATGAGTGCAGTAAGACTTATAAGAAAAGATAATCCATTTCCTAGTGCTCGTGGTCTTGTGTGCAGAACATCCTGCGGAAGAAAGATGAAGAAATATATTAGACGATTCTTTGAATATAAGAGGTTTAAAAACGTGTGGCTAGAACGTGCATCTGATGTACCTATTCTAAAATGAAACTTTCGACTAATAAAAATATATTTACATAGGAGCAGGACCATCAGGACTTTCTTGTGCATATTATCTCATCTCTTTATGGGGACACAATGTTACTGTTTATGACAGAAAACTTGGTGGTATGCTAAGATATGGTATACCAAATTATAGGTTACCTAGAGAGGTTTTAGACAAGAAATACAAACTATACTTTCAAGTGGAATAAAAAGTTGAAAGGGCGTAGAATTTGGAAAAGATATAAACCTTGAACAAATAAAAATAATTTTGATGCTATGTATATAGCTATAGGTGCTCATCTGACAAAAACTAGGTATAGATGGAGAAGATGCCATAGGCGTATATATCTGCCGTATCTATGTTAAAACAAATAGGTGACGAAAACATACCCAGATTTTACAGGAAAAATATAGTAGTTATAGGTGGAGCAGCGTAGCAATGGACGTGAAAAGTACGTACATCTATAAGGCTAGGAGCAGTTACTTGTGCATATAGACGTAGAATCGAAGATATGACAGCACTAAGAGAAGAAATAGAAGGAGCTATAGCAGAAGGAGCTGAAATGCTTACTCTTATGGCACCACTAAAAATGAGATGATGATAATACTGTAAAAAGCATATATCTACAAAGACAAATAATAAGCAAAATAAAAAGACAACAGACCTAGTGTAAAAATGCAAATTGTTCTGTTGAAAAAGTAGATTGCGATATAATAATAGTAGCAATAGGACAAAACATAGAAAGCAGAACATTCCAAGAATCAGGTGTTCCGGTAGGTGTAATAGATGCCCTTTTCTACAGGTATAGAAAATATACCTTGGATATTTTGCAGGAGGAGATTGTGTATCAGGCCCTGCAACAGTAATAAAAGCCATAGAAGCAGGAAAAGTAGCAGCAGAAATATAGATGAATATCTAGGATATAAACCATGAAATAAAAAGTAGATGTTCAAATACCTGAAGCTGTAATTGAGTTAAAAACGGCTTGTGGTAGAGTAAATATGAAAGAACGTGAAGCTAATATTAGAAAATATGATATAGAACTCATGGAATACTGTATGAGTGAAGAAGAAGCTATGCAAGAATCTTCAAGATGTCTAAGATGTGATCACTTTGGCTATGGCTCATTTTAGAGGAGGAAGAATAAACAAATGGTAAATATAAAAATAGACGGCATACCTGTTCAAGCCGATGAAAAATGACAATATATTAGAAGTTGCAAAAAGTAGGTATAAATATACCACATCTATGTTATTTCAAAGGTTTAAATGAAATCGAGCTTGTAAAGTATGTGTAGTACAAATAGAGGAAAAGAAAAGTTAACTACATCTTGCTCAAACAAAAGTACAAGAAGGTATGAATATAAGAGTAAACGATCCAAAAGTAATCAAAACTAGAAAAATGAATGTTGAAATGATATTATCTCAACATAATTGTAACTGCCCTACTTGCACTAGAAGTGGTAATTGTGCTTTACAACAACTAGCAAACGATCTTGGTATACTTGATTGCTCATATAAAAACAAATACCAAAAATTATTGGAACAAAAAGAACATCTGATAAGAGATGACAGCAAATGTATAAAATGTATGAGGTGTAGTGCAAGTATGCGAAAAACATACAGACTTTAGGAGTCTGGGACGTAGCTAATACAGGCTCAAGAACAACTGTAGCAGTAAAAATCACTCTACATTAAAAGAAGCCAACTGTTCATATTGTGGTCAATGCCTATAACACACTGTCCAGTAGGTGCGTTTACACGAAAGAGATGACAGTCTAAAAATATTTTCTACTATAAACAAAACATAATGATAGCTCAAGTAGCACCTTCCGTAAGAGTGCTATGGGGAGAACATTTGGGACTTGATAGAAGAAAATGCAGATGATTAGTAACTATATTAAAAAGATAGGGTTTGATTATGTATTTGACACAAATTTTTGCAGTAGATCTCACAATAATGGAAGAAGGTACAGAATTTTAAAATAGATTAAACAGTCAAGATACATATGATATGCCCTATGTTCACATCTTGTTGTCCAGCTTGGGTAAGTTTTTGTAAATCTCAATACAAAGATATCAAATAATCTATCCACATCAAAAATCTCCACAACAGATGTTTTAGTAGTATAATAAAAATTACTACTCAAAAATTCTAGATGTAGATCCCAGTGAAATATTTGTAGCATCTATTATGCCTTGTGTAGCAGATGAAATACTTTTGGGAACATATGGATACTTCAGGTACAGGTTCAGATACTGATGTTGTAATAACAACAAGAGAGCTAACTAGAATGATAAGAAAAGAGCTAATAGACGTATCTAAAATACAAGGACAAGACTTTTTGATAAGCCACTTGGTATGTATTCAGGTGCTGGAGTAATATTTGGCTCTACAGGAGGAGTAATGGAAGCAGCTCTTGAGAACAGCTTATCATATAGCTACAGGAAAAGAAACTAAAGGGACGAATTTACTGATGTAAGAGGATCAGAAGGTATAAGAATAAGACAATTTGATATGGATGGAAGAAAAAGTAAATATAGGTATAGCTACAGGATTAGGCAATGCTAGGAAATTAGTAGAAAAATTAAAATCTAAAGAATTAACACTAGATTTTGTAGAAGTAATGCATGTCCAGGAGGATGTGTCGGTGGAGCGGACAGCCTATAGTAGATGGAATGGAACTAAGCTCAAGTAAGAGCACAAGAAATATATCATCTTGACGATATAGCATCTTACAAATCATCATACGAAAATCCTCAAATAATAGATTTATACGATAATTACCTAGGTGAACCATAGTGGAGAAAATCACATCACTTACTTCATACACATTTAATTTTTATATTCTTAGTTTATCTATTTAAGATGATTAAAATATTAAAAATATTCTAAGGAGAGATATAATGGGAAAAATTAATTTTAGATATGGCACTATGAATTCAGGAAAATCTCTTAATTTATTAGGAGTAAACTATAATTATACTCAAAACGGCAAAATATATTTATACTAAAACCTGCATTTGACACAAGAGATATAGGACTTATCAAAACTAGATTATCTGATGAGTTATCTGTAAAGCTACTCTCGATAGAAAAAGAAAATAACGTAGTCGATATGGTGCTAGAAAAAGAGAAAAAGATAATATAGATGTAATATTGGTAGATGGTACAATTCTTAACTAAAGAACACGCAAAACAACTATCTGCCCTTGCGTATAATCACAATAAACTCGTCATGTGCTATGGATTAAAAATAGATTTTTTAGGCAATCCACTCTTGAAGCTTCTTCATATATATGAGCTATCATGAAGCAATCTTGAAGAAATAAAAACTATATGGAAAATGTGTGAGAAAAGCAATATTTCACTTGTTATATATAAATGGACAACTGCTAACATCTTCTGAAACAGGGAAAATAGTGAAACATCAGATACAAAAATATATGCAAGTGTGTGGTAAATGCTACCATAGTAATGAATCAAGATAAAAACTGTCAAATTAATTTTCGGTTTTTGTGTTATTTTTATCCTATCAAAATTGTTTTGTTGGGACACATTTATCTTATCTTCTCTTACCAAATGTAACACTCCAGTATAGATACTACCTTTTCATCTTTCTCGTCATCTATCACAATATCATCAAAAAGCACTCATCTCTACTATATTTTCTATATATCCTATTCTTTTGTGAGAGATTTTTGCCTTTTAGTAAATCGTATCTCTAATTGCTCATCATCTTTTTATTTCCATACAATATCTTAGTTATATTATCTATATTTAATTTTGATAAATCTAACTCCTCTTTTACAAATATTTCATCAGGTCAAAATACATATACTCTGCAAATACATATCTTTTATCAAATGACACAAGATTTATATTTTGCTACTTCTCCAAACAAATGACTAACTCATCTTCGTCTTCATCTTCAGATTTTATATATAACATATATTTTGATTTCATATCTATAAGTTTACTTGATATATATATAAAATCACTAATCATATCTACATCTTGTACACTCATATTAGATACTAATTCCAAAACTCATCAGCAATTTTACTAAGAGATATCTGCATATATTAGCTTATTTTTGTATAAGAGTAAGTAGTACATCAAGTGGACCTGTAAAATTTTCAGTATCTATGCTAAACATCTAAATACCCGCCACTTTAATACTATACTATAAATTACAGCATAAATAGGATCTATTATATATAGCTAGTCGCATTTGTCATTACAAGTGTCAAAATATAATCATTGAATATCTTTCTATAGAGTTCTCATTTGTCTTACTATATTATATGGCAATATTTCTTTGAAAAATAATATCCAGAAAAAGGAGGTATAGGTATCAACTGAATAGCTGAATACCCTATATTAACCCCTACTACATACTTTAGCACAAGAAACAATGTATCAAAACCTATATTAAACAAAAGTAATATTTTTATTATCGAGACAAACAATACTGCTGTAAGCATATTCGTTATAGAACCCGACAAGTAATAAACAGCTATAGCATATTTATATTTAAACACTACTTTCTATTGACAGTACCGGTTTACTCAGTGCCAAATCCAGCTATAAGCAAGAATATAAATCCTATAGGATCAAGATGTACGCTAGGTGATATAGATAATCTTCCCATATATTTTTGAGATTTATCACCCATAAGATACGCACAAAGAGCATGACCAAAAACCACTAAAAAGTAAGTGCAATAAGGACAGCTGGAAACTTTTAAAAATACAACTGCATAAAATAATTCATACAAACTCCTAAAATAAATAACACTAAAATACTAAAAATCATATAGTAGTTTATAAATTCAGAACTTACATTATTAAAAATTTATAAAAATAAAATTTATAAAGTGGTTTTTACTGTATTTTAATCCCTTAATTATAGGTAGTATCATAGGATTTCTCACCTGTTTTTGTAATAGATAGAATTTTAGATTATCTCTTACCATATTTTTCATATAACTCCACTGACTATCAATCTCTTCTTTCAAAGCCTTCTGTAGTCTCTATTACTACAGATTTTATCTCATCTATAAGCTCTTCAGACTCTCTCACATAGACAAAAACCTCTTGAGTATTATCTCTATTCTCTCAGATATTTTTAGTTATATCTTTTACAGGTATTACTATTACTATAAGTCCATCTTCTGATAGTGTTTTTCTATCTCTAAGCACTATATTGCCTATATCACCAACACCAAGACCATCTACAAGTATATTTCCCATACGGCACCTTACCATTTATCTTCGCATCATTACTTGTCAAATTCAAGTACATCTCCATTTGACATCAAAAATACATTTTTCTTCTTTTAAACCTAATTTTTCAGACATTTCCTTATGTTGTATAAGATGTCTCTCTCCATATGGGTACTAAAATATTTTAGCTTTTATAAGAGATAGCATAAGTTTTAATTCTTCTTGTCTAGCATGCTCTGATACGTGTATCTCTGATATAGAATCATATATTACTTTTTGACCTATAGCAAAGATCATTTATTACTCTTGATACCAACTTTTCATTACATGCCAGGTATAGGATGTGCAGACAAATACCACTACATCACCTTTTTCCTTATCTCTATTTGTCTATGCTCCATTTTCGCCATTCTAGTAAGAGCAGACAGAGGCTCACCTTGAGAACCAGTAGATTAGTTATTACCAGCTCCCCATCTTCATATTTATTTATATCTCTCAAATCTATATATGTTTTGTCAGGTATTTTTATATATCCAAGCTCAGATGCTACAGCCATTATATTGTTAGGAGCCCTGATACTGCTACTCCTATATATAAGCTGCATCTATTATTTGTTGTAGTCTATGCACATTTGACGCAAATGTAGCAACAGAATATCCTATTATTCTCTATACTGATTTGACTAAAAGAGAGCCTACAGAAGACTCTGATTCTGTATATCCTGCTCTTTTCTACATTTGTACTTTCACCTAGCATAAGAGTTGCACCTTTTGGAGCCTATCCCAGCTATTTTATTAAAGATCAGTCCTTACCCCATCTATAGGAGTAAAATCTATTTTAAAAATCTCCTGTAAGAAAAACAGTACCTGCATCAGTATAAAGAGCTATTGAGCAAGAATCAGGTATAGAGTGATTAACTCTCACAAATTCAGCTGTAAATTGCTAAATTTATCTTTTTGATTAGGGTTGTATTACATGTTAGAGGTACACCTGTTATATTATGCTCCTTCAATTTTAGAGTTATAGGCCCCATAGTAAAAGGTAGAGCATATATAGGTACATTTCACTTTCAATGATATGGTATAGCACCTATATGATCCCTCATGTCCATAGAGTTACAAGTAAAGTCTTATCTTGTCCTTATTTTTTATAAGATAAGTTATATCAGGTATAACTATATCTATACCTAGCATCCATCTTCAGGAAGATAAGTCCACAATCTATTATTACTATATCATTTTTGTATTCTATTACAGTCATATCCCTATTTCGTCTAATCCTCCTAATAGAAAGCTTTTTATTTTTGACGTTTTTCTTGCATATTTCTTCCCTTTCAATAAAATAATTAACTTCGTAGAATTCACACACACTAAAATTAATTCAAGTTTTTGTAAATAAAATATTATCATTTCTTAAGAATAAACATCATCTGATATAAAAGAAATTCACTTTAATATAAATAAAATCTACTCCTATGATAATCCAAAAACTTATATATAATTATTATTTAAAATCATTATTAATATATAAATTTTACTTTAAATAGTAATCTCAAGTTTTACAAATATAAAGATATATTGTATAATAAATATTAAAAAGGAGAATGTATGAATCACCAACTCACATAACTATAGGTGCACTTACCTATGCAAAACTATCTTATGCTTACCGGCAAAGATTTTAATATTTTTGATATACCTATAATGCTTGGCGTCTGAGCGCATTGCCAGATATAGATACAAAACGCTCAAAAATATCGTCAAATTTAGAAATATCCGATGAAACTTATACTATACTTTTGTTTATAACATTTGCACTTATCCTTATGTTATTTCAGCCAGTAAAAACAAATATTACCAAAGTATTTTGTTTTATTTAATTCCATAATGATATCTTTTAAAACCTTTCGAAAAATAAAATTCATATCATTGAGTTTATCTGTAGCCTATACATAGTGTCATATAAATATACTCCTAATAGGAAATACAAAAATATACCATTATTATTTGCTATAGTACCATACACATAGAGGTTTTTCACATAGCTATTACTATATTCTTAATATCCACCATACTTACCCCATATACAAAAATCCCTCAAACAGCTAGTAGCTACTATATAGTTATGATATTAGCACATCTATCACATATTCTTATGGGAGATATTTTACAGTTACCCCTACTATATCCTTTTACATACTACGTCTCAATATATTTCACAAATAGTAAAATATACAATAACCCTTGATATACCATTCATGGTATTATATGGCGTAATCACAAGCCTTATAAAAATCTATATTCATTAGCCTCTATAGATTTACCTAATATTTTATACCTATTGTTATTAAATCAAGAAAATATATTTTAACCTTTATTTTTAAAAATTTACAATATAAATTAAAAACAAAAATGTTCTTTAGAATTGAGTTTTTCAAAACTAAAGAACATTTTTATATCATCTTCAGTAATATTGTTTTATTATTAGTGTTTATTTTAATATCTCGTATTAAAAGTTCTATCAACTCTTCTCTCTCTCTCTTGTCTGTGAGATATCTACGATAAAGTAACTTCCACATTTGTTACGTATCTTTTGTCCACACCTTCAGTGATTAAATATCATAATATCAGATACCTCTACAACGTCCGGTATATTGTTTATTATAGTCCTTTGAGCTGTATATTAGTTGAAACATTCGGATCTTGCATTAGTGACATGGATTACCTATTTCTATCTTTACCCACTATAGGCATTTCAGTTTTATTTATATTTGCGTATGTTTTTGTTTATATATATTTCCTATCTGCCTCAGTAGGCCAAAATCTATTTAATGAATGTATTCCTCATACCAGATAACTCCACCCATTTCGTTTTAGCAGTATACTACTATTATAAAATCTCCTACCATCCCTTGATCATAGTAGCACGCAATATTACTAATGTACCATCGACTATCCGGTCCCTATTTGATTTTCATATATCTCTTTAAAAGTAAAATAATCTAAGGCATCAAAGCTTAAAATTAGCAGAATCAGCGTCACCAAAGTTAGCATCTTTTTAACATATCAAAACCAAGATAACTCACTCGTATAATTATTTTCATATACCATTTTTATAGGCTCTATTTTATTTTCATATAATTTGGCCATCAAGTAAGGATATAGATACGCTCCTTTTTGTATTACTGCCGTTTTGTCCACCCATTCTGTTCATTTCTTCTCTGTATCATAGCTGTAGATAACAACCGTATAGGTGTAAGCCTTTCAGATTTATCCAGGAATTATATTATTACTAATTATTTGAGATTCATTTAATATTATTATAAATTTACTGTAATTTGAATTATTCTCAATCCTTAATAGAGAGTTGCCATCTAAATAAGACTCACCATCATCTAATTTTACGAGTATGTTTTATAATAGGTCTTTTCTTTTTCTTCTTCTTCTTTTCTTCGAGTTGTAACTCACTCTTTGCTTGTTAGCTCTTTATCATTAACATTTATAATATGATACATAGTGCTACCATAACTTTTCTCTTCAGTTATATTATATCCGTATATATATCTTTTGGTTTTGAATTTGTTTCCTACTCCCATAGTCTCCATAAAAGACTCTGATATGCTACTATTATCCAAGGTTGTATTTGATAGACCTAAAAATTTCTCACATCCATAATTTTTCCAATTAAATAGTAGCTCCAGTATTTGTCCCTATTTTCTGTTTCAGCAGCCAGTCTTTGAAAATCTGTGTTATTACTAGCTAATAATGAGTCTAATATTGTTCGTATTATCTTTTACATTGCTACTGGAGTTCATGAGTATACATAGCATATAGCTTATCTCAAGGCAACTACTATATAATACTATTTATGTTTGCTTTACTCTCTCTGCATTGTGACATTGTCTTACAAGTGCCTGTAAGTCCATTTTTAGTGATAGTGCTTGCTTCTGCTATAAATGTCCTATCTATTGTTTTTAAGGTAATCCAGCAAAACCAATTATTTTTCAATACAATACAGCACGTTCTCCATCTTGTGTTTGCTTTTCTCTATTTCCTTTGCATCATCAAGAGAACCTGCATTAGTAAAGTCCACATTGCTCGTTTTATTCTGTCTTGACTGTATTAATCCTGAACCATCTAATACTTCTGATTTTTAAAAGCCCAAAATTTATTTTGAAAATAACTCTTTACTTTCATCTTTTAATATTGAATAATCGACTTTGATAACGTCTTGAACTACTGTTTAGAATTCCAGTTTAGAAACTCGAAAATAATTATCAGAAATGCTTAATTTCCTACAGATGATGCGTATTTGTGCTTTCCAAGTTGTCTCATACTCGTGTAACAAATTTATCACTACTTTTACAGAGTTGAGTTGTCTTTTTCCTTCATCATCAATGATATATAATATCCATCTACCTTACTCCACTTTATAGTTCTTCTGTTCATTTCTGGCAATTTTATTTCTTTTTATTTTTCTTGACTCTTCACTATGGTTCTTATAATTCAGTATATTCATCCAGTGTGGCATGAGATTCCACTAAATCTTTCTGCTTTGTCTCTGAACTTTTTCAGCTTTGTCCTCTGAACTTTTCAACTCGTCCCCAGATGTTTCAGCTCGCAGAAATTCTACATAATTTCCTGGCTTCAGACAAAAACGCTATCCATATCAGAAATTTCTACCACCATTTTGTACGACGGTTTTGTCTTGTGGTCTCATCAGAGATGAATGGCCTTATCAAACAAAGTGGAGAGAGACATAACGATTACAAATGAAATAAAACCATACTTACTATTAACTCCAATAGAAGTGTAAATCCTCTTTCTCTTATGCAGTATATCTCCACCTTACTAACGTCAGGTAGTGTCTTAGGACCATTAAATTTAGTAACTCTCCATTTCTATATCACTTATGTATATCTTTGAATGCCTCTAACTCAAACTAGATTTGATGTATCTATTATATCAGCGTTATCCTTTTCCCTTTCGATATTAAAGCAACACCTATTTCTTTCAATCTCTTTATCCTTTTCTTACGCCATGAAAAGCCTATTATATACGCCCTCTCGATATGTTGTAGGAAGATTATATTTTAGGATTCAACACATCTCCCATACTTTGTAGCATCATCTTCTGGAAACAGCTTTGTTTTCTAAGCTTTTTATTAGATATACTTTTATACTTATCATAATTTACTATATCGGATATTGTTATCTCCTACCATACTTAATCATGTAGGCCTCCATCTGCAACAAATATAAGTCTTCTCATTTGCTATCTTCATCATATAGCTGATTTAGTAGTTCCAAAGCTTGTAAAATGCTCTTACCTGTATTGGTACCACACCACATCTACCTCTTGGATATGCTATAACTCTCTTCCCTGAAACTTCTCAGTTCTTGTGTCTTTTTCCTGTTGTTGCGCATCTTTTTCTGTAATAGGTGTTTCTAATGTGTTTCTTCACTTATCTCTTGAGTAATCTTTCCTGCTATAAGTCCAAGCCTTAGTTTTCTTATTATTAAATCACTTCTACTACTATCCACATTACCGCTACTACCATCTAATGTATATGGTCCATATTCACTCAAATCTCAAATATATATACTTTCCAGTTGAATCATAAGATTCTTTACTCATAAGTGTAAACTATCTGATGAGAAATAAAACATATACATATCTATAACAGAGCCTTTTGCACTGCCAAGTCTATGTAATATCATCAATAAAAATATCTAAAGCAACCTTAGATAAAGTATTTTCTGGGACTATCTCTTGCTGCTCTTTAAACTCGTCTCTTTCACTATTACTATACTCTTAATAGGCTCATATTTTCCAATATCTTTAATTGGTGCTCTAAGTATAAACTGATGTCCCGATGTAAATCCATGATTACCTTATCAGGATCAAAGAATTACATATTTCTTCATTTTGTATCTCATATATAGGATATATACCTTTTTCTTTTTATCCTGTGCAATGAGGAATTTCATAGAATTAGAATAAGTCTACTACAAGTACTATAGACAAAATCATTGTATGTTACATTTCCTTCCTACTTCCATAAAATTATCCTTTACGCTATTGCTGTTGCAGCTTATATCTTTTGTAGTTCTTTTGATATTATTACCTGATTTGTATTTGGCAGTAGTATATCCGTTGTAAAGCTCAAACTCCTGGGCTTTTTCATTTGCCTTTGGATTACCATTGCTATCTATAGGCTGTGATACTCCTTTTACTGTAGTTAAATTTAGCCCACTTGCAGAAGAGCTCTCAGTATAGTTGTTATCATCTTTATAAACTTCATAGCAGTATATGTAGTCTTTACTAGGACTAAGAGAATCATTTTTACGAGAGAGATATGCAGGTACTACAGTAAATCCATCTCCTGTATCATTTCCTGTATCACATTATATTTTGCTATCATATTGCCATTATCATCAGTATAAAATCCTATATGAGTTGTATCCTATTATCCAAATTTCGTAAAATCTGATTTTTGTCCCTTTATACTCTCTTTAAATACATCTTTTCCAGCTACCATGAGACTTCAATTGATGATTTCAGTGTGGCTTTTTATACTATATCAAGAGTGTTTTGCACCTACTTGTATATCTATAGAATTATTATTAATCATTATTAGCCTTTATAATATTTTTCCATAATAACATCTGTAGCCAATAGCATAAAAGTATGCTAGCTATAGCTACTGTTACTATCATCTCTATAAGTGTAAAAACCACTGATTAAGCATTCTTACTCCTTTTTTATAAAATAAATCTATTCAAATTTTCTTTTATACCATCATATATAGTTGATTTTTCTACATCATCTTTTTATGAACATAGTCAAATTATATGTAATTATCATTATTATTTGCATCTGATACTTTTACCTGTAGAGTACACTCTACATATACTTCCCATCTAATTTTTGTGGCTGTACCTCAATAGTAGCTGTCCCTATATCTTTTGCTGTTTCCATATTTTTATAGTATGCCTATAACATAATTTTATTATATCTTTTGTTCCACTATGTTGCTGTTATCTGAAGTCCTGAGCCTGCTTCTCCCGTCTGTTTGAATTATGGTAGGTCGCTTTTATCTCTGTCTGGTGTTCCTCTAGTGTCTATAGTAGTGCAAACTATCTGAATGAGAGCTGAATAGAACATTTCTAAACCTGCATTAGCTATATAATATGCCTTATTCTTTTGAATATCTTTTTTACAACGTCGTTTGAGTTTGATATATTTAACATAGTAACAGAAAATAGCAGAAGATATCAATACTATAAGTATTATTGCCATAATTAATACAAAGCCTTTTTCTTTGTATTTTTCTATCTCCATAAAATATCTCTCCTACTTTATCTTTTGTCTGCTCTACTTCTCCTTTTTAACAGAGCTCATTTTCCTCCATTGTCGCTTTTTATCAGCGCCTACTATAAAGTCCATTTTGTTTCTTATTTTTCATAGTCTCTATCTTTTCTGTCTAAGTCAAGTTCAAATACACCATAAACTACTGTATCTTTATATTTTCTTCCTTTGGAGATATTGACAAGTACTCCCTCTTCAAATTCAACTGTTATCGGTATGTCTTTTTACATCACTTTTAAATGACATATATTCTGAACCATCCGTATGTATCTGCATATTTGTATAGTTATATATTTCATTATTTGAAATATATTCAAATACTCTTTTACCTTGAGAATTTTCACTATTAAAAATTATCAGGTCTTTGTGATGGGTTTCTATTGTCCTTTACCCAATAATCTATAGCGCTTATTATTACTTTTGTTGGTAGTATTTATCATATTCTTATTTGTAAAAGAAAATACTTGTCTCATATTATGGTATAGACAATCATCATAAGTATAGCCATAATTGCTATAACTATCATCAGTTTCCATCATAGAAAAGCCTTTATATCATTAATTAATTAATTCTCTGATTATAGCTATTTAAACATCATATTTTATGTATTATTATACCACAATAATAGTCAATAAAACATATTAATGATAAATTAAATTTTTCACTGTATATAAGGCTAAAACGCTTTAATATAAAGGTATACACTGTTATGTATGAAAATTAATAGTATATGCACTTTGACAATATTCTCTTTTAAATTATTGTATTTGTAATTATTATAAACAGTTATTGGATGTGTAAAATAACAAAAATAAATTATAAAATATCTAGCAAAAGTCTCATATATGATTAAATATTTTTTTAATCATAGCTAATTATATTTATATTATATATAATAGTACATCTAGTTAGTCTTTTAAGAAATATGTAGTATTATGTGCTTTGTCTCTGTAGATGATGTTATATGATACATTCTTTTTCAAAACAAAATGTTCTTTAGATTGAGTTTTCCCAAAACTAAAGAACATTTTATATCATCATAGTAATATCATTTTATTATGAAAGTTTATAATGAGTCTCTCAAAAGTTTTTGTCAAAATCTTTTCTATTTTCTCTGTCTGTGAGATATCTGCGATAAAAGTAACCACATATTTTGCTCCATATCTCTATCCACTCTTTCAGGTATTAAATATCATAATATCAGATGCCTCTACAACGTCCGGTATAGTTACTGCCATTATAATCCTTTTTCTCTTTAGATGAAACATTAGGTCTTTGCATTTTTAACATGATTTTCTATTTCTATCTTATCTATAGGCATTTCACTGCTATTTTATATTGGCATTATATATGTTTTAATGTATATAAATTTCTATCTGCCTCAGTAGTAAATCTAGTTTAGTGAATATATTTCATAATACAGTTATTAGTATTTTGTTTTAGCAGTATTACCTAATATTATAAAATTTTCTCTACCATCTCTGTGATTTTTCATAGTAGCACCAATATTACCATCAACACTATCCGGTTTTCCTATTTGCTTTATCATAATCTTTAAAAGTAAAATAATCTAAGGCATCAAACTTTCCATTAACAGAATCAGTATACTTAGTTAGTAGTTTCTAATATATCAAAATTAAGATACTTGCATAGTATAAACATTCTCATAATTAGAGTAACCTTTGTTTCTAGTTTCTGTTCTATTTTCATACAGTTTTCCATCAAGTAAGGATATAGATAATGCTCATGCATTACTGCCATTTTTGCCCACCCTATCTGTTCATTAGTATTTTGTATAGCATAGATAACAGCTGTATGGTGTAAGTCTTGATCTCAAAGATAATTGTATAATTATTTAGTTAATTTTTCATTATTATAAAGTTTTGCTGTGAATTTGAATCATTAATTGTCAAAATGAGTTCTTCTCTTATATTATGGTAATCTGTACTGCTCGTAGCTTTTTCTCTCAGTTATCTCATATCTAGTATTCTCTTCAAACTTCGAACTCTCTTTGTGTTCCGTTTGATATTTTTATCTTATCACTTAATTCAGCTATTTGATATACCTAAAAATTTCTTACATCATATTTTTTCAATCAAATGCCCTATCGCTTTCCAGCGTGATCTTTTCTTATAACTTTTACACAATCTGAAACTTTGTATTATTTTCTCTTAGCAATGTTTCCATTGTATTTTTCATCATTATGATGCTGCAAGATCATAGCTATACATAGTGTATAGCTTATCTAAGCCAAATATACCTATATGATATTTGAATTTTGATTTATCTCTTTCAGTACCAGATAGTGGCTAAAGACCTATGCAAAGCCATTTTTATTAAGCGTATTTGCCTCTGCTATAAATGTCCTATCTATTATTTTGGGGTAATCATGCAAATTATTATTTTTCAAGTTAATATGTTGAGTATTACTAGGACTTTTTATCTTCAATATCAGCAATATCCACAGAAGACAATAGCAGAAGAAAAACATCAGAATCATGTATACTTACACCTTTTGATTGTATTGATTCTTCCATCAGTGTTATTCCCTGCTTCTCGATTTTTGTAGTCTAAAACGGCATTTTGAAAATAAATTTTTATCTGCTATCTAATGAATAATAAGATTAGTATTTCAGACTTTTTCAACTCTAAAAATCAAAATAATTATCAGTAAAATATAATTTATCTACGGAAGATGTAGCATTACTTTCAGTTGTTACACTGCAGTAAATAAATTTATCTAAAAATCTAGAAATTAAGTTTTCTTCTTCTGAGTTATCATAGTATATAATGACCATCTACCTTTTTACTCATGCTTTTCCTATTTTCGTGGTAGGTAAATTTATTTTCTCAATATTTCTTGAGCCTTCATCGTACTTTATATAATTATTGTATGTCTTTCTTCTAAGTTATTTTTCTTTTAGGTTATATCTGCATCAGATTTTTCCGGATTTTTCATTTTGTAAAATGTTATATAGTTTTTAGTTTCAGATAAAGAAACTATCCATATCAGAAAACACACTTGTATTTTCTACAACAGTCTGTCTTATTTGTCTATCAGGTGAATAGCCCTATCAAACAAAGTAGAAGACATAACAATTACAAATGATAAAAACCATACTTATCAATAACTCAATAGTGTAAATCCTCTTTCTTAGTTTTTTCATACACATCACTTGTCTGTCATTTACTACCTGGCTTGTCAGGACCTGCATCCAAAATGCAGACATAATTTTTTTACTACACCATTTAATGCACTTCTTTTGATAACTCCTCTTGACTGTCTAAATTAGATATCTGTCTGCATTGTCCTGTCTTCCTCTGATAAAGCATTTTAATTTGTCCTAACCTACTTTTGTCTTGTCAATCAGAAAGTCCTGTATATATGTAACATATCAAGTGATTGTTCCCCATTTGCGGAGTTCAATCTTCTTCCACATGTGTATTGTAGAATCTTCATTTTCCAAATCTTTTACTTTATTTCTCCTTCTGGCAGATCAAGGTAATGATTCTTAACTACTCTACTTGCATAAAAACTTCTTTATATTTGTGTAATTTACTATATTATAGAATTCTTGATCTGTATGTGTAGAATAGTCACGATATCTCAGCTGCCAGGCTCTCCGTCCGCCAATAAACACAAGTATTTTTCTTTGTTTTAGATCTTCTTGTTGCAACTGATTTCGTAATTCTAAAGCTTGTAAGAATGCTTTTCCTGTAAGTTAGTCCATCCAGTCCACTATCATCATTAGGTTCAGAAGCAAGCTTGTGTTGTTTCCTCCCTTTATATTCTAATATCTCTGTAATCTTTTGCATAGTCCAAGCTTTTAATTTTTCCTTCCTTATATTTTCTGTGGTACTCTCCTGCCATCTAAATTTATATGGACCATGTTCACTCATATCTCTTTAAGTATATATGTCATTAGAAACATCAGGTGGTCGTCACTCATGCTGTAAACTCTGTATGTAACAAAACATATGGGTCTGATTCTGGACTCTCCACCGCCTCGTCTGTTAAGGTCGTTAACAAAGACCGTTTTAAAAGCAAGTTGCGCTTCATCGGCACTGGCTTGACTATATTTACTACTTTCCTCAGTCTGTTTCGTTAGTATATTCAGGATAATTCCCCACCACTCCTACTACTCTCTAGCTCCTTCTCTATCATATATAAAGATTTCATTACGTATCTCACTAGTATCTATATATGTATTCTGCTGTTCCATTTTCACCTTAATGTATATTTCATAGGAGCAATGACGGTCTACCCAGCTACTACCATTTATAGACAATATCACTACTAGTTACCTTGCTTGCCCCTATTTGAAAATTATCACCCATGCTATCGCTGTTGCATCTTTTTATAGAGCACTTCCAGATAGCACAGCAATATCATCAGCTGATTTCGCACTTTGGTAGTGATATCCGTTGTAAGCTCAAACTCCTTGAGGCTTTTCATTTGTCTTTTGGATTACTCATTGCTATCTATAGGCTGTGATGCTCTACTGTTAAATTCAAAATCTGTGTTTTAATCATTATAATTCTTATCACCTTTATAAAACTCCATAGTATGTAGTAGTCTTAACAGGACTGAGAGAATCATTTTGCAAGGAGATATGAGTGGGTGCTGTGTAAAGATCATTTGGTTTCGTCTGTATCATTGTGCTGCCTGTATCATGTTGTCGCCATTATCATCGGCGGTATAAAATCCTGTATGTAGTTTGTATCTGCTATCTACATTTGCTAAATCTGATTTTTGTCTTCTTTTAAACACATTTTCTCCTACTATGATGAGCCTGTGTTGACGATTTAAGTGTATATATATCATCAAGAGTATACCTCACTTGTATATCTATAGAGTGTCTATCATTGTGGCCTTTATAGTGCTTTCACGACGCATCTGGCCAGCCGCAGCATACGTATGCTGGCTGCAGCTACTGCTACTATCATCTCCATAAGCGTAAACCACCGTCTTTATTATTAAGCATTCCTACTCCTTTTACAAACAAACTATTCAAGATTTTCTTGCTATACCATCATATATCTTAGGATTGTTTTATATCATCTATAAACGCCATAGTCAATTTGTGTGTATCTTTCACATTATTATTTGCATTTAATACTTTGCACCTTGTAGAATATACTCTGTACACATGCTTCCCATCTACTTTTTGTGGCTGTACCTCAAGAGTAGCTATTCCCATATCTTTTTGCATCTCATATCTTTTACTAGTGTGCCATAATTGTATCCAGATTTTGTTATTAT